>Ga0335075_10000245_pt1 | contig 103100 bp, 93 predicted proteins | sample Lox_Sample_24_FD_206723 | JGI IMG/M metagenome (GOLD analysis project Ga0335075, IMG submission 206723) | Soil microbial communities from Loxahatchee National Wildlife Refuge, Florida, United States - Lox_Sample_2.4 | ecosystem: Environmental > Terrestrial > Soil > Wetlands | place: USA... | reverse complement strand
GCCCGCACCACCAGCTCCGCAAGGTCCGCTTCCGATGCCGTCGAAGCGCCAAAACTCGCGCTGCGCCCCACCGCCTCGCGAATCGCCTCCACCGCAGGCGGAAACGCATGCCCCAGAATCATCGGCCCCCACGACCCGAAGTAGTCGATATACCGGTTGCCGTCCGCGTCCCACAGATACGCGCCCTTGCCGCGCTCTACAAACGGAGGATCTCCCCCCACAGCACGAAACGCGCGCGCAGGCGAATCCACTCCGCCGGGCAAATATCGTTCAGCGCGCTGCTGCAGCGCACGCGAGAGGGTAAGGGCAGTAGGCATGGCTCAAGTATAGAAGCGGGGCAGGACTACCAGTGTTTGCGCTCTTCCAGATAAATCTTCGTGTAATCCAGATAATTCCGCGCATATTTCAGAATCATCTCGCGGTCGTCCGAGGTCAGCTCGCGCCGCACCTTGCCCGGAACCCCCGCCACCAGCGACTTCGGCGGAACGATCATGCCCTCCTGAACCACCGCACCAGCGGCCACAATTGATCCCTCGCCGATGCGGGCATGGTTCATGATTGTGGCGCCCATCCCAATCAGGCACGCATCTTCCACCACGCAGCCATGCACCGTAGCGTTGTGGCCAATCGTGACATACTCGCCCACAATCACGGGATACAGATGCCGCATTCCATGCAGCACCGCGCAGTCTTGCACATTTGAGTGCGCGCCCACACGGATCGAATGCACATCACCGCGCACCACCGCATTCATCCAAACGCTGGCATGTTCACCCAGAATCACGTCGCCAATCACCTGCGCCGACATATCCACATAACAGCTTTCCGGAACGACCGGCGTATGGCCCTGATAGGAGCGGATCATAGTTTCAGTTTAGCCTCTATCCTCACATCCCGACCGTGAGCCTGTATTCGCGACCAACGGGAGCGGCCACGCGAAGCAGTATGCCCGTGCGCACGGTACATCATTTATCCTCAAGAAGACCATGCCCGAAGACGCAATCCCACATCTGTCCGGCTACAGCGAAACCGAACTCGACCAGGCCTTTGCCGCCATATCACGCGAAGTGGCCGCTTCAGCCGCCACGCTCGAAACACCCGAGGCCGTCGAGCAATTCCGTCTCCACTGGGTTGGCCGGAAGCAGGGAAGACTCAAGGCCATCAGCGACGCCTGGCTAAAATCTGCGCCCCCCGAAGCCAAAAAGCTCATCGGCCTGCGATTCAACACCTTGAAAGCCGAGATCGAACAGCGTCTTGACATTGCCGCGCAAGCCAAACAGTCCAGCCCGCTCAACGTCGAAGCCATCGACATCACCCTCCCCGGCACCCCCCGCAAAATAGGAGCCGAGCACCCGCTCATTAAGACCCTCAACGAGCTGGTCGCCATCTTCCAGCGCATGGGCTATTCCGTCGGAGTAGGCCCAGAGGTCGAAACCGACTACTACAACTTCGAGTCGCTCAATTTTCCGCCCGGCCATCCAGCGCGCGACACGCAGGATACGCTCGTCGTCGCCAACCAGGACCGCAAGCCGTTCCGCGACCGCCTGCTCATGCGCACGCATACCTCTCCGGTGCAAATCCGCACCATGGAGCAGCAACCGCCGCCCGTGCGCATCGTCATCCCCGGCAAGGTGCACCGCAACGACGCCGCCGACGCCACTCATTCGCCCATCTTCCATCAGATCGAGGGCCTCTGCGTCGACACCAACATCACCTTCAGTGACCTCAAGGGAACGCTCGACCACGCCATGAAAGAACTCTTCGGATCGAGCGTAAAAACACGTTTCTTTCCATCCTTCTTCCCGTTCACCGAACCCTCCGCAGACGTGCAGATCAGTTGCCCCTTCTGCGGCGGCAAAGGATGCCGCAAGTGCAAGCACTCCGGCTGGATCGAGCTGCTGGGCTGCGGCATGGTCGACCCCTCAATCTTCGGATTCGTCCAGCGGAAGCAGCCCGCGTATGACCCGAAGAAGATCAGCGGATTCGCCTTCGGAATGGGCGTCGACCGCATCGCCATGATGAAGTACGGAATCACCGACATCAGCCTGATGTACTTAGGGGACCTGCGCTTCCTGGAGCAGTTCGCATGAAGGTTCTTACCCAGTGGCTCCGCGAATATCTTCCCGGCCTCACCGTCTCCGACCGCCAGCTCGCCGACGATCTCACCCTGCGCGGCATCGCCGTCGAAGGCGTCTTCGATCTCGGACCCAACGGCTCCATTTTCGAGATGGATATCACCACCAACCGCGTCGATGCCATGAACCACTACGGCATCGCGCGCGAGGCGGCAACGATCTACGGCCTGCAGCTGAATAGGCTTGAAACAACGTTACCCGCAGCAAAGCCCGGTCCCGGCTATGCCATCCGTATCGAAGAGCCAACCCTCTGCGGACGCTTCACCGCGCGCGTCCTGCGCGGTATCAAAATTCAGCCATCCAGCGGCATAGTCGCTCAGCGCTTCGGCATGTTGGAGCAGAAGCAAATCTCCAACGCAGTCGACGCGACGAATTACGTCATGCTCGCCATGGGCCAGCCCACCCACGCCTTCGACCTCGACAAACTCGAAGGAGCCATCGTCGTCCGCCGTGCGCGCAAGGGAGAAAAGCTCAAAACACTGGACGAGATCGAGCGCATCCTCGACCCCGAAGACCTCATCGTAGCCGACGAAAAAAAGCCCCTCGCGCTGGCCGGAGTCATGGGAGGATGGGACTCGCGCATCACCGCCGAGACGAAGAATGTCCTCGTCGAAGCAGCCTGGTTCGACCCCGTCAGCATCCGTCGCGCCTCGAAACGGCATCTCCTGCACTCAGACGCCTCGCATCGCTTCGAGCGTGGAGCCGACTTCAACGCTCCGCCCATCGCCTCCGCAATGGTCAGCCTCCTCCTGCTCGAATCCGGAGGACATCAGGTCGGCGACTTCATCGATGTCGTCATTCCCGAAGCCGAAGCCCGCACCGCAAAGCGCCCCAGCATCTCCTTTGCTGTGAGTGAAGCCCGCCGCCTCCTCGGCGTCACCGAAGATGCGGAAGGCATCACCGCAACGATGGTAGAGAGTATTCTCACGCGCCTCGGCTGCGGCCTCAGGGCCCGCGCCGGCGAAGCCTACAGCGTCACGCTGCCCAGCTGGCGTCTCGACTTAGAACGAGAAATCGACCTGATTGAGGAAGTAGCCCGCGTCTACGGCTACAACCGCTTCCAGAACACGCTGCCCGCCTTCGCAGGCACCGTGGTCGAACTGCCCTGGGCAGAAAAGGAATCCACCGTGCGCAGGGAACTCCTCGCGCTCGGCTGGACCGAGGCCATCTCTTCTACCTTCTGCGCCGCCTCTGACGCCGCGCTCTTCGCCCCGCAACCTGACTCCGCCGTCGCTATCGGCAATCCCCTTAGCGAAGAAGCCGGGATGCTGCGTCCGTCGCTCCTCCCTGGTATGGTCAACATGCTCGCACTGAATCTGAACCGCGACATCGAAGACGCTGCCCTGTTCGAATCCGGAATCGTCTTCAGCGGCGCCACCGAGAAGGTCGACGAACACCCCTCCCTGGCCATCGGAGCCACGGGCCGCGCCTTCGCCACGTCAGCCGCCGCGTCGCCTGCGGATTTTTACGATCTAAAGGGAACCGTCGAAGCCCTGCTCGCAAAATTCTCCTCGCGCTCCATCTATTTCGATCATCTCCTGCTCCCTGCCTGGCTACACCCCGGCCGCGGCGCCCGCGCTGTCCTCGATGGCAGCACTCTCGCCTACTTCGGTCAGCTTCATCCCATGGAAGCCGAGCGCCGCAAGCTCAAGCAGGCTGTTTATATTGGCGAAATCTACCTCGACCGGCTCTACAAACAGTCACTCCGTCAGCCCATAGTGCGCGAGCTCTCACGCTACCAGCCGGTACGCCGCGACTTCTCTCTTCTGTTTCCGAGCGCGGTTTCCTGGGCCACCGTCGCAGACGCGCTCCAAGCCCTCAGCACCCCCGAGTTGCGCAGCTTCGCGCCTAAAGAGATCCTGCACGAGACAAAGTCCATCCCCGCCGGACACTTCTCTCTGCTGCTCGGCATCGTCTTCCAGTCGCAGGAGCGAACATTGCGCGAAGAAGAGTTGCAGGAATTTTCACAGAAGGTCGTCGCGGCCATGGAGTCCATCGGCGGCCGCCTGCGCACCAGCTAGCCATTGCCTTCGTCTACCTGTCCAACACCGGTCGTGCTCTGCGTCGAGAAAGATTTTCGCAGGTTTCCACGCGCCGCAAAGAGCTATACTGCGCGAAGAGTCAATGTATTTTCCCCTGAGGTGCCACGATGTCCACGCTTGCTGTTGAAGAAACCCAGCTCCCCCTTGCCGCCGACGATTTCAACGCGCTCGAACAGCGCGTCCTGCGCATGGTCGAGCTGGTAAGGAGCGAGCGCGAAGCCCGTACCGCATCCGAGGCGCGCATCCAGTCGCTCGAGGCTTCCGTCAAGAGCCTGGAGGACAGCGGGCTCAACGCCGAACAGCGCGTCATCGCTCTCGAAGAGCGTCTCCAGCAGGCGAATCAGAAAATCGCGCATCTAACCGAGCAGGGCGCTCAAGCGGCGGCGCACGCTGAATCGCTTGAGAAAGAGCGAGACACCGTGCGTACGCGCGTGGAAAAGCTCCTCAAACACCTCGAAGAAATTCCCGCATAAGGAAGGCCCGAGCGATGACGGAACCGGCCAGCGAAAATTCCATCTCAGTCGATATCTACGACCAGACCTACAACCTGCGCGGTCAGGATACAGACTACATCCGCCATCTGGCCGAGATCGTCGATACCAAGATGCGCGCCGTCGCCTCTCACGGCAAAACCGTAGACTCGCTGCGCGTCGCCGTTCTCGCCGCGCTCAACATCGCCGACGAACTCGCCACGCTTGAACGGAAATACGACGCGCTCACCGGCAATGCGCGACAAAACCAGAGCTCGCTGCGCACACGCGCTCACTCACTCACAGGCCTGCTCGACTCCCTGCTCGACGAGGAACGTAAGATCGGTTAGAGAGCCGGTTCCATATCGGGTCGCGCACAAAATGTCAATGGAGCATCCCCGCTTGCAATCCGCACCGCCTATCGTTAGCATCCATTTCAGAGACCGGCCTGCAAAGCAGGTGTGGTAGTTAACGCTGGTTGAACCAACATTCATTGAACAGGGATCTCGACTCGATCATTTGGCTCGGTGTGCAGTGTCCGCCAGTCCGGAATGCCTAAAGAGCCTCGGCGAGTTCCCGCCGTCTTAGGACGGGTTCACCGGCGCATTGCTGCACGGCCAAGCGGGTCGGTCTTTGCTATTTATAGAAGCGCCCTTTGTATCCTCGCCTCTTCCAGTTCGGCCACCTCGCAATTCCCACGTACGGAGCATTCACCGCGCTCGCGCTCGTCGCTGCGCTCATTGCATTGCTCCATTTCGCCCGACGCTTCGCACTCAATCCCAACCAGGTTTGGAACCTCGGCCTCGTCACCATCCTCACCACGCTCGTCGCCGCCCGTCTGCTGCTCGTCGTTGCCTACTTCAGCGTGTTCCGCCGGCATCCTTTCTGGGTCCTGGGCCTCGCGACGAACCACAGCGAGTGGATCGACTCCATAGCCGTCCTCATCGGGCTTGCTGCCGGAATCCTATACGCGCTGGCGGAAGGGCTACCCATTCTGCGCACGCTCGACTGCATCGCTCCCTCCGTCGTCATCGCCGTCGCATTGAACCGCACCGGAGCTTTTCTCGCCGGTCTCGATTACGGCCTGCCCTCCTCACGCGCATGGAGCGTGACCTACTCCAGCCGCATCGCCGCCCTCTGGTATCACACGCCCCTCGGCATCCGTCTCCATCCCGTGCAACTGTCTGAAGCGCTGTCATCACTCATCATCCTCGTCGCGCTCCTCTGGTGGCTGTCGCGTCGCACACAGGATGGCGAATTGTTCGGAGCATGGCTTTTTTTATATGGAACCGCAACCTTTTTCCTCGCCTTCGATCGCGCCGCAAACCAGACTCTGTGGGTCATCCGCCAGCCAGTTGCCGTTGCTATGGTCGTTGCCAGCGCTGCTTTTCTAATCCGACGTCGCACGCGCAGCTATACTGTGGGGGATGATTCGCCCGGCGTTTAGACTCTGCTTTTTGCTCGCGTGTACCGCGTTTACAGCCTCTTTCAGCATGATCCACGCCCAGAGCGGCTTACCCAAACCCGTCTATCTGTGGTCCGGCAATGCGCCCGGTGCACTCGGCAACTCTGAGTCCGACAAACCTCGTATGTATGTCTTCCTGCCCAGGAACCGCTCGACCAGCGCCGCCATCCTTGTCATTCCCGGCGGAGGCTACGAGCATGTTGCCATCGGTCACGAAGGATTTCAGATCGCGTCCTGGCTCAATCAACAGGGTATGGCCGCCTTCGTTCTTGATTACCGCGTCAAACCCTACCATGATCCGGTTGAAATCGAGGATGGCCGCCGCGCGATGCGCCTCGTACGCTCGCACGCCGCCGAATACGGCATCGATCCCAATCGTCTCGGCGTCTGGGGATCGTCCGCCGGAGGCCATCTCGCCTCCTCACTCGGAACGCACTGCGAAAACGCAGCCTCGGATGTTACAAGTTCTGCGGCAACCCCAGGCCCCATCGATAACATCTCCTGTAAGCCCGATTTCATGGTCCTCGCCTATCCGGTCATCAGCATGGAAGGTCCTTTTGCGCATGCGGGTTCGAGAATGAACTTCCTCGGTCCCAATCCCGACCCAACTCTGGCGCACGAATACTCCAACCAGTTCGACGTAACGGCCGATACGCCGCCAACATTCATCTTCGCCACCACCAACGACCCTACGGTTCCGGTTGAGAACTCGCTTGACTTCTATCGCGCCCTGGTCAACGCCCACGTCCCAGCAGAACTCCATCTGTTCGACTACAGCAACCACGGCTGCGGACTCTGTGGTTCTATCCTGCCGCTCCGTGTCTGGCCCTCATTGCTGCGAACCTGGCTCATTGATCACAGCTTTCTACCGCCCAATGCACCGCCTCTGCCCGCTCCTGAGCCGAATTGGCCGAAGTGGCCTAAAGGACTCACTGGCCCTGGCCAGTTTTAGCCATGCCGCCAACCTCGTACGCAGTTCCGGCTGAGGCTGCCGGCCAGCGTCTCGATGTATGGCTCACCGCGCAGCTTGAGAACGTAAGCCGCGCCCGCGTGCAGGTGCTTCTCTCAGAAGCAAAGATTCTGATAAACGGAGCGCACGCCAGGCCATCGTTGAAGCTGCGCGGCGGCGAAACCATCGAAGTACTGGGCGAGCCCACGCCTCGCCCTCTGCGCGCCATGCCGGAAGCCATTCCTCTCGACATCGTTTATGAAGACGAAGATCTCTCCGTCGTCAACAAACCAGCAGGCATGATGGTCCACGCCGGCTCCGGAGCAACCGACGAGGCGCGCAATCGCGGAACCCTGGTCAACGCGCTGTTAAGCCACTATGCCCAGCTTTCCCACTCTGCCGACCCCGTGCGTCCCGGCATCGTCCACCGGCTCGACAAACAGACCAGCGGCCTCATCATCGTCGCCCGCAACGACGCCGCGCATCTCAAACTCGGCGAAATGTTCTCTCGCCGCCAGATCCGTAAGACATATGTCGCATTGGTGCACGGAGAAGTCAGGCAGGACAGCGGCACCATCAGTGCCCCCATCAGTCGCGACGCCATCCGCCGTACGCGCATGACCACGAAGCGCGAAGCTGGAGCGCGCACCGCCGTCTCCCACTACACCGTGCTCGAGCGCCTCGACTCGCGTTTCGGCAAATTCACCCTGGTCGCTGTGCGCATTGAAACAGGCCGTACCCACCAGATTCGTGTGCATCTCGCATCCGTGGGCCATCCGGTTGTGGGAGACACGCTCTACGGAGCGCCGGCCAAAATCCCAGCCATCGCGCCACGCAGAAAATCCGGCCCCGAACCCGAAACCATCGCGTTAGACCGCAACTTCCTCCACGCAGCAGAACTGGAGTTTGCGCACCCCAGATCGGGTAAGCTGTTATCCCTCAAAGCCCCCCTGCCGGAAGAGTTAAAGTCATTCCAAAGAGCACTAATCCCCAATGGCTAATCCCTGATTCCTGGGTATACCTTGACGATCTACAATCCACTCGTGTAGATAGTCAGAGTATGGGGAAACCAAACGATCTGGTGCAGGGAACCCTCGACCTGCTTATCCTTAAGACCATTGCGCTCGAGCCAAAGCACGGCTGGGCGATCGCCAAGCGCATCGAGCAGCTCTCCGGCGAAGTCCTGCAAGTGCAGCAGGGTTCGCTCTACCCCGCGCTGCATCGCCTCGAGCAACAAGGTTGGATACGCGCCAGATGGGCCGAGAGCGAAACCGGGCGCGAGGCCAAGTTCTATTCCCTCACCGCCGCCGGCCGCAAACAGCTTGAAACCGAAGCCGCCAACTGGAAACGTCTCTCCGAGGCCGTCAACCTCGTTGTCGAAACCGCTTAAGCCCGAAGAATGCGCATTCTCGATCAAATCCGGATGCGGCTTCAGATGCTCTTTCGAAGAAGCCGTGAAGCCCAGCGTCTCAACGCCGAGCTGGAGTTTCACATCGACCAGCAGACCGCAGAAAACATCGCCGCGGGAATGTCCTCCGAAGAGGCCCGCTACGCCGCTTTGCGTGCCTTCGGCAATCCCGCTCTCCTGCGCGAACGGGCGAGAGAGAGCTGGAGCTGGAGCTCTATGGAATCCCTCATACGTGACCTTCGCTACGGAATCCGCACTCTCGCGCGCACGCCCGGCTTTTCGCTCATCGTCATTTTCGTCATGGCTCTCGGCACCGGAGCCACCATTGCCATGTTCACGGTGGTTCATTCCATTCTGCTCAATCCGCTGCCTCTGCCGGACATAGACCGGCTTGTGAGAGCCTACGAAGCCGACACCATTCTGAAATTCCAGGACAATACTGTTGCCGGAGGCACATTCGAGAGTTGGCAACAGAACAATCGAACTTTTCAGCAGCTCGCCCTCATAACCGACGGTGAATACAGCCTTTCGTCCGGCAATGGGCAGTTGCCCGAGCGCGTCGAAGCAGAAGCCGGATCGTGGACCGCGCTACCGTTGCTGGGCGTGTATCCGGCATATGGCAGGCTCTTCAATTCCACCGATGACCGCTGGGGGGCGCCTGAAACCACGGTTCTGACATGGGGATTCTGGAAGCGGCGCTACGGTGGCGATCCGGGAATCATTGGCCGCACCATCCTGCTCAACGCCAGGCCTTTCACCATCATCGGAATTCTTCCTGCATGGTTCACCTATCCCAATCCCAGAGTTCAGATGTGGACACCCCTCCTTGCGGAGGCCTCGCCACAGGAGATGGAATCGCACGACGCGCACAACTTCAACGTAATCGGCAAACTGAAGCCGGGAGTGACACTCGCGGCGGCGCAGGCCGACCTGAGCCATATCTCCGCGCAGGAACGCAAGCAATTTCCCAATGGCCCCGTCTTCAATGCGGCAAACCTGCGTCCGCTTCTTAACGCGGAGACATACGACGTAAAGACGCCGCTGTATATGCTCTTTGCCGCCACCGGATGCCTCTTGCTGATCGCCTGCCTCAACATTGCAAACCTGCTCGTGGCCCGCTCGGCTTCGCGCCGTAAAGAGTTGGCCATTCGCACCGCGCTGGGTGGAGGCCGGGGTAGGCTCATTCGTGAGCGTGTGACGGAAAGCGTGCTCCTTGCGCTCGCCGGAGGCGCTTTCGGCATCGGCTTCGCTCAGATCGCGCTTAAATGGCTCGTGCATCTGCGGACCGATCTGCCGCGAGTGGAGTCGATTCACCTCGACGCCACTGCCATTCTGTTCTCGATCGGTCTTGCCCTCCTCTGTGGTGTTGGAGCCGGGCTTGCACCGGCGCTGGGAGATGCTGATCAGCAAGTGCTTCGCGCTTTGCAGGAGTCCTCCCGCTCCGTAAGCGCCAGCCATAACAGCGTCAGGTTGCGACGTGCGCTGCTTTCAGCGGAAATGGCTTTGACAGTCGTGCTGCTGGTTGGCGCAGGCCTGCTTTTGCGCAGTTATCAGCGACTTCGTGAGGTCGATATTGGCATACCAACCCGCGATATCCTGACGATGAATATCTACCTGCCAGAAGCCAGGTACGGCGGACAGTGGAAACGGGACCCAAGGAAGGTGGTCTTCTACGAGCAGTTACTGGAGCGCGTGCGCGCATTGCCCGGCGTTCGTGCCGCCGCATTGAACACCGTGCTCCCGGGACAGGATCAGGGCGAGGATGATGCGATTACCATCCACGAAGATCCGCCCCTCGCGCGGGGAAAATGGCTGGACGCCGACGTGCGCTGGGTTGATCCCGGATATTTCCGCGCTATGCAGATTCCTGTGCTCAGAGGGCGGTATTTTTCAGAGGACGAGCGGCTCAACCAGAATCAGTACGCCATTGTCAGCGAGTCGTTCGTCCGCCAGATCATGCACGGGCGCGATCCCCTCGGTAAACATGTCGTTGATTTGAACAACGACGGGCAGGCAGGCAAACAGACGGTCGGCAATGAGATTGTGGGCGTTGTAGGCGATGTACGCCGAGCAGTCAACGAGCCGCCGCGTCCTACCATCTACTATCCGCTCTATGGCGGCCTGAGGAACGACCTCATGCTCGCTGTGCGCACCGCCTCCAACCCGTCAGACTTTGCCCTGCCGGTGCAAAAAATCATTGCGCAGCTTGATCCCAACCTCGCCGTTGCTGACGTGCTCTCTCTGGACGAAGTCATCGGCAAGTCCACAATCTCGGCAAGCTTTGACGCGACCCTGCTCGCCCTCTTTGCCGCTCTCTCGCTGCTTCTCGCTGCAGTCGGGCTATATGGCGTGCTTTCCTACATCGCAACGCTACGCCAGGGCGAAATGGGCATCCGTATCGCCCTCGGCGCGCAGCGCGAGCAGGTCCTTCGCCTCATGCTGATCGACGGCATGAAGCCCGCCCTCATCGGCCTCGTTCTCGGGCTCCTCGCCAGTGCCGCCACCACTCGCCTCATTCAGTCCATGCTCTATGGAACCCAGCCGCTCGACCCCGTCGTTTTTGCGCTGGTTCCACTTCTGCTATTGTTTGTGGCAGCGATCGCTTGCCTCATTCCTGCGTGGCGCGCAGCGCGTCTCGACCCCATGCAGGCCTTGCGAACCGAATAATGACGGAGGGAATTTGAATGAAGATCATGTACACCGCCGAAGTCACTGCCGTTGGAGCTCGCCACGGCCATGCCACCAGCTCCGACCGCCTCCTCGACGTTGATCTTGCCCGGCCCGTGGAAATGGGAGGCACCGGCAAAGCCACCAATCCCGAGCAGCTTTTTGGAGCCTGCTACGCCGCTTGTTTCGGCGGAGCCGTTGAATTTAACGCGCAGCAGCAGAAGATCAAAACCGGAACCATCACGGTGAGGTCCAAAGTGTCTCTGGGCCCCTACGATCCGGGCGAAGGAGAGGGCTTCACGCTCAAGGTCGATCTCGACGTTACCTTGCCGGAAATGGATCAGGCCGCGGCGGAAAAGCTTGTAGCTCTGGCGCACCGCACATGCCCTTATTCAAACGCCACCCGCGGCAACATCGAGGTCAACCTCACTACGCATGGGGGAAAGTAAACCCTTCGCGCAGCACCTCATCGATATGCACACAGCTCTGCGTGCGATCAATTTGACGCATCAGCCCGCAGAGCACCTTGCCCGGGCCAACCTCAACAAACTGCGCTGGTCCCTGGCTAATCAACAACCGCATCGACTCTACCCATCGCACCGGGCCCGTCACCTGACGGATCAGCGCATCCCGCAGCGACTCCGCGCCCGTCATCAGCGCCGCGTCCACATTCACCGCAACCGGAACCTGCGCCTCTGCGAACGTAAGCCTGCGCAGCAGCTCCGCCAGCCTGTCCTGAGCCGGCTGCATCAGCGCGCAATGGAAAGGAGCGCTCACCGGCAAGGCAACCACGCGCTTCGCTCCGCGTTCCTTCGCGAATGCTCCCGCCCGTTCCACCGCGGCGACGCCGCCTGAGATCACCGTCTGCTCCGGAGAATTGAAGTTCGCCGCAGAAACTACGCCGCCGGTTTCCGCCGCAGCATCCAGGCAAGCCTTCGCTGCGTCTTCTGAACTGAGCCCCAGTACCGCCGCCATCGCTCCCTCGCCCGCAGGTACGGCCTCCTGCATAAACAGTCCCCGGCTCCGGACCGTTTTCACCGCATCGGCAAATCCAAGCACCCCCGCCGCCACATCCGCCGAATATTCCCCCAGCGAGTGGCCCGCAACATAATCCGGAATGATCCCTCTCTCCGCCAGCACGCGCTGTGCCGCGACTGAGACCGTGAAGATCGCGGGCTGCGTAAACTCCGTCAGCTTCAGCTGCTCTTCCGGGCCCTCAAAGCAGAGCTGCGACAAGGCAAACCCCAACGCATCGTCCGCCTCTTCAAACGTTTGTTTTGCGATCGGAAATTTTTCTGCCAGCTCGCGCCCCATGCCCACCGACTGCGAACCCTGCCCAGGAAAAAGAAAAACGAATTTCGTGCTCATGCGAAGCTTAGTGTAACTCGCAGTCTCGGTTTCAGTTAAACGCGGGATTGCACAAGCAGACAGAGTGATCGCCTAAGCCGGAAGGTTGAATTGTGCGATGCGCGATTGCCGTGGCGGCTGCTCCTAAGATAGGGTCAAGGTATGGAGCACGCCTGCCATCGCTGCGGCGCAACGTTAAATCCGTCCGATCCCTACTGTCCGCATTGCGGGGCGCCTCAACTTCGCTACGAAGCTGAGGAAGAGCCTCCCGTATCCGGAAGCACTCAGCCCGCACAGCGCTTCACCACACGAAACCCCAACGCCATCTCCTGGCGCGATGCCATTCTCGCCGCCGCGCTTCTTGCCCTTCCTGCTGGAGTGCTCTCTTCACTCCTCGGACTGGAAGCTCTCTGGGTCCTCGCCGGAGGCGTCGGGGTAATCTCCTTCTACCGCCACCGTACCGGCACGCTGCCCAACGGGCGCATCGGATGGCGCATCGGTTTGCTTTTCGGAATATTTGCCTCGGCCATCGCCACAGCCGTCGACGGAATCACCCTGCTCGTCGAACGCTTCGCCCTTCACCAGGGATCAGCCCTCAACCAGCGCTACCACGACCTCGGCCGGCAGCTCACCGACCAGCTCGTTCGCTCCAACCCCGACGCCGCCTCAGCCCTTCCGGGCTTCGTGCACTTCTGGCTCACGCCCGACGGAGCCGCCGCCATGGTCCTCATCAACGCCACCGGCCTCGCCATCTCCATGCTCCTCTTCGCCGCCGCCGGAGGAGCCTTAGGCGCCCGCCTCACCACAAAATTCCCGCAGCACAGCGCAAGATAAACAAGAAAGCGCTTCGTCAGGCTGCCTTTATTTCCCGATCTTCTTGCCGGATTTCACTGCGCCAAAATGCCGCGAGAGTGGAGCGCCAAGTGCTACCACGCCGAGCAGAAACACAAGAAAACCGAAATTAAGGCCAACAGAAACTGGGGCCGTCTTGAGCAGAATCAATCCCACCACAAGGTTCAGCAGTCCCCACAAGAAGTTGACCAACGGCGACGAGTCTCCGATACCCGGTGGCTTCGCAAAAGGAGTAGGAAACGGCTGCCCCATCAGGCCGCTTGCCGCATGAGGAATGCAGTTGCAGAGGAACGCTCCGGCAAAGAACTGTGCGATAAAGTGCATGGAGTATAGTATCGCCCTGACCCACAAACCGATCCAGCGATAGCCAAATCAATACAATGTCTTGAGCGTGAATCTGAAGTTGGAAGAATAAAGGCAGGGATTAGAAGGAGGCAAAACCTCAACCAAAGCAATCTCCTTGGTAAGGGCCTCCTTTCTTAGCTCTCGATTCTTTTCTGTATTTCGCTTCGGCAAATTCTACTCGCTCCGTTGCAGATACATCGTTTAAGTCTTACGCATGCACAAAAAATTGGCGACCTTGTATATTTCGAGATCAGGCGAATAACGAGGCACCTCAACCAGACCATGCCTCAGGATCCGGTAGATCCTGTATCCAGGTGAAAGCAGCTCCCAAAGATCGAAAAAATGGTAAGTGGTATGAAGGAAAGTGTCGCCGAATTCAAATTGGATCGACGAAATACCGCGCCCCATCATGCCTGAAGCGCCGAGCAAAACCTCCATCTCGTGCCCTTCAGTATCGATTTTTAGAAAGTCGATATGCCGGATCCCGTCCTCGTCGCAGACTTGGTCAATGGTCGTCAAACGCACAGTTTCTTTGCGCCCCTGGCCTAACAATGAGTTCCGATGCAATGACGCGGTCGTCTCATGTTCATTTCCGTCAAAGAACAGGTCGGCGGTTCCCGCCGCTTTGCCCACAGCGGCCCTCCTCAACTGCACCCGGGGATCATTCGCAAACTGCGCGCTGAGTCTTTCAAAGCTCGCCGATTGCGGCTCAAAAGAATAGGCCCTGAGTCGATCGCCAAAGACCCGCAGCGCGGACTGGAGGTAGGTTCCGTCGTTCGCTCCTACGTCGAAAAGCGTCACGGGATGCGACCGCCCCAACGTGCTATGCAAAAACTTGAGCGCGCCTATTTCTCCGCTGTCCCCCACCGACTGCCCGCCGCCGTAATTCAATCCTGCGTGGCAAAGTTTTAACAGTTGCAGCAATGCTGGTTGCGTGGACGGTCTCGACAGAAACCCTCTGATTGCATTCTTCACTGACAGCTCCGATCAACAAATTACGATTTCAAGTTTCTCACAATCGGTGGGATGTATCTTGCAGGTGAGGTGCGGTGAAATCGGGCATCACAGGTTCTGCCCTTGCAGAACTTGCCCCCCACATCGCACCCTCGTATCATCGGCTGGAGCCAGAAATTATGCCAGAAAGCCATTCCGCACCACGCCTGCGCGAAAAAGGCCGCATCATGTCGGCCTCTGAAATCGAGCGCACCCTCGTCCGTCTCGCCCACGAGATCATCGAGAAGAACGACGGAGCCGACAACATCGGGCTCGTCGGCATCCGCCGTCGCGGCGTGCCCCTCGCCGAGCGGCTCGCTGACCTCATCGCCAAGATCGAGAAGCATCCCATCGACACCGGCGTCCTCGACATCAGCTTCTACCGCGACGACCTTTCAACCAGCGGAGTCCGCCCCACCGTCGTCCCTGGCTCGTTGGGCTTCGACATCACCGGCCGCAACATCATTCTCGTCGACGACGTGCTCTACACCGGACGCACCACCCGCGCCGCGCTCGACGCCCTCTTCGATCACGGCCGCCCAAGGCGAGTACAGCTCCTGGTTCTCATCGACCGCGGCCACCGCGAGCTGCCTCTCGAAGCCACCTTCGTGGGTCGCACCGTCCAGACCAGCAGCCGCGAAATCATCGAGGTCAAGCTCCGCGAAATCGACCATGACGAGCAGGTCCTCCTCGCCGAGCGTACCGACTGAACCCTTACCTCACAGCAGAGACCAGCTCCAGCCAAAGCAAGCCATGCCAGTAAAGAAAATAGTCACGACCTCGCCGAGACAAAGAGCAGCCGAACCGTCATTCATCGAGCCCGCCGTTCATCCTGCGTCGTTACTCTCCGTCACGCAGCTGTCCTTGGATGACGTCCAGCGGATCCTCAAGCTCGCCGACCAGCTCGAAAAAGAGCCCTCTGCTCGCCGCAACCAGCACCTCCTCAAGCGCCGCGTGTCGCTGCTCTTTTACGAATCGAGCACGCGCACCCGAACCTCGTTCGAGATCGCCGCAAAAGCCATGGGAGCTGACACCACCCTCGTCAGCGACAAATCCTCCAGTATCGAAAAAGGAGAGTCCCTCAAGGACACCGGCCTTACTCTCCGCGCTCTCGGTGCCGAGTGCATCATCCTGCGCAGCCCGTACTCCGGCGCGCCCTGGCTCCTCGCGCAGACCACCGGCCTGCCCATCCTCAATGCCGGAGACGGCATGCACGAGCATCCCTCGCAGGCGCTGCTCGATCTCCGCACCATCCTCAACCGTTTTAAGAAAATCAGTCCCATCACTCCGAACACCCTCAAAGGCGTCACTGTCACCATCTGCGGAGACATCTTTCACAGCCGCGTCGCGCGCTCCAACGCGCTGCTGCTGCCGCGCCTAGGCGTCCGCGTCATCCTCTGCGGTCCCGCACCGCTCCTGCCGGAAGCCGCCGCCCACATAGGTCCTGGCATCGAGATTGAGCGCGACTTCAACCGCGCCCTAAAGCAATCACAAGTCGTCATGATGCTCCGCATCCAGGCCGAACGCCTCGCCGGGCTCGCCCTCGACCTCGAAGAGTACAAATCCCGTTATCAGGCGAATGAGGAACGAATCGCCGCGCACGCGCCAAAAGCTGTCATCATGCATCCCGGGCCGATGATCCGCGGCCTCGAAATCACCAGCGAGGTTGCCGACGGCCCGCAGTCAGGAATAGAAGAGCAGGTCCACAACGGAGTCGCCATCCGCATGGCCTTAATCCATCGCGCTCTTGCCCATACACCCGGCATCTTAAAAGAGAAGAAGTCCTGATGAATCCCATCCTCATTCGCAACGGACACCTCATCGACCCCGCCAGCGCCATCGACGCTCCGCGCGACATCCTGCTTGCCGAGGGCAAAGTCGCCGCCGTCGACAAGCCGGGAAAAATCAAGCACGCCCATGCCGAAATCATCGACGCCAGGGGGCTCATCGTCGCCCCGGGTTTCGTCGACATCCACGTTCACCTCCGCGAGCCCGGCCAGGGATACAAGGAAACCATTGCTACCGGCACCGCCGCCGCCGCTGCCGGAGGCTTCACCTCCGTCTGCGCCATGCCCAACACCGTCCCCGTCAACGACTCGCCCGAGATTACGCGCTGGATGCTCGCCCCCGAGCGCAATGCCGCCATCCGTGTCTTCCCCATCGGAGCCGCCACCCGCGCGTCCATGGGCGAAGCCCTCACCGAGTTCGGATCGCTCCGTGCCGCCGGAGCCGTCGCCGTCACCGACGACGGCAAGCCCATCCTCGGCGACCGCATCATGCGCGAAGCCCTCATCACCGCCGCCCGCAACGGCCTGCCCGTCATCCAGCATGCCGAAGACACGCGCCTCACCGGAGGCTGCTCTATGAACGCCGGTCCCGTGGCATTTCGGCTCGGTCTCCGCGGCATGCCCGTTGAAGCCGAGTCAGGCCTCGTCGAACGCGATCTTCGCTTGTTAGCTGAGGTCAAAGACGCCCGCGCCCACCTCCACGTCGCCCATCTCTCTACAAAGTTGGCTCTGGATGCCGTCCGCAAGGCTCGCCGCAACGGACTCCACGTCACCTGCGAGGTCGCCCCGCACCACTTCGTCCTCAACGAAGAGGCCGTCGGTGACTACAACACTCAGGCCAAAATGAACCCGCCTCTCCGCTCCGAATCCGACCGGGAAGCCATGATCGAAGGCATCCTCGACGGCTCCGTAGACGCCATCGCCACCGATCATGCTCCCCACGCCGCTCACGAAAAAGAGCAGGAGTTCGACCGCGCCCCCAATGGCATCACTGGCCTCGAATCCGCGCTCGGCCTCGCCATCTCCGTACTCCACGGAAAGCACCGAATGCCCCTCAACCGGGTCATATCACTGCTCACCGCCCAGCCTGCCAATGTTCTCAACCTCAAAGGCCGCGGCACATTAGCCGTCGGATCACCCGCCGACGTAGTCCTCTTCGACCCCAACAAAAAGTGGGTCTTCCGCGCCGCCACGTCCAGGTCTAGATCCAGGAACACCCCGTTCGATGGCTGGACTCTGCAAGGCAAAGTCCACACCACCATCAGCGAGGGACAGATTGCTTTCCGGGATTAACGTCGATCCGGTCTTGTTTGCTCTTTCCGGCCTTGGTAAAACCAGAAAATAGTTTATAATCAATTGCTTACCTCAAAATGTCTCTTAAGAAAAGCGGCCTGGGCTGCGGTCAGGCACAAAATGCCCCACAAGAGGTGCGTTTGCCCACAAGAGATTCATATAAAAACTGCTTGACATATGCGTCATGCCGATAGAGACTAAAGGCCCTCCCCCGTTATTTTTTAAACTTCGGTACCATAGGCCCGAGCACATAATTCCCCAATGTAGCTTCCGGCTTATACAGCGAGATCGCATATGGACAAATTGAATCGCATTTCTCTGCGCCTTGGTCTACCCGGTAATGCCAAATCAGGATTCAGGAGGCTCGGTATCCGTTCCCGCAGTGAGCGAGGCTCCTCCTTAGTCGAGTTTGCTCTCGTGCTGCCCATGTTCCTGCTCCTCACCACCGGCACCTTCAGCTTCGGCATCGCCCTCAACAACTACCTCGAACTCACCAACGCCACCGTCACCGGCGCGCAGCTTGTTGCGGTCAGTAGAGGCAGCAAGACAATTACAAACCCGTGCTCAGCGGGCGTGACTGCAATTGAAAACGCCGCGCCCTACCTGAATTCAGCCAACATCAAGTACACCATGACGTTTATGGATACGTCAGGCACAACCACGAACTCCTATGGCCCCACGGCAGGCGCATTATCCTGCGCGGGTGCGTCGTCCTCCACTTCCAGCACAATGGTCCAGGGGGGCTCTGTTCAGGTCATCGCCACTTACCCCTGCACGCTGGCTGTTTACGGCGCGAGCTTCGGTTGCTATCTCCACGCGCAGGTTACGGAGATGGTCCAATGACAAATCTTCTATCTCTTCTAGCTTCTTTGCGTCGCCGCGTTGGCAGCGAGAACGGACAAGTTCTGCCCATGATGGCCCTGCTCATGATCGGCTTCTTCGGCGCGGTCGCCATGGTGGTCGATGTGGGCGACCTGTATTACGCCCATAACCAGTTGATCGCCTCTACCAACGCAGCGGCCATGGCTGGCGCGGAGGGGTTGGGTAAGTCGTCGACCCAGGCAATCAACAACGCCTATGCATACGGCTCTTCGGCCGGGGAAAAGAATGTATATCCGGTTCTGAACGTCACCGAGGCGAATCCCGTGGTCACCCTTGGCTGTATCTCAGGTGGCGTCGCAACTGGCGTTCCATGCATCGATAATGGGTACGGATCGAACGTGAACTCCATTCAGGTCACCCAGACGGCAAAAGTAAGAACATATTTTGCGGGCATCTTCGGCACGCCCTGGGTCACCATCAATGCTACTTCCACCGGGCTTATGGGTACGCCGAGCGCCAATCCTGGAAACTTTGCCGTCATTGTGGACACAACCGGGTCCATGAAAGACAATGATCCGAGCTGCGGCCAAACGAGGCTCCAGTGCTCTCTTGCCGGCTTGCAGGAGTTACTGGCAGGGCTCAGTCCTTGTTTGAGCAATGGCTGCGGAAGCCTCAGCAATGGCAACTATCAGTACGCGGCCGACCGCGTCGCCCTGTTCACCTTCCCCGAGCTGTCCAGCTCCTCGCAGGACAGCTCGGACACTGACTGCAGCGCCAAAACGAATCCTCAGACTACGCCGTATACGGCTCCGTCTTCCACGGGGACTTCCTACAATCCCGGCACAGGCGGGACCTACCAGGTCACAGGATATCTCTCCAACTATCAGACCGTAACTTCGGGACAGCCTCAGTCAGGTCTCAGCAATCTGAACGGCACAGGTTCGAACGCGTCTGGAGTTGTGGAGGCAGCGGGCGGTGGTGGCTGCGCTGCCGGGATGGGCGGCCCGGGTGCCTCCGGGGGGGGCGGAAGAGGATCAACGACGAGCACAGGCTACGGAACCTACTACGCCGGGGTACTCTATGCGGCCCAGGCCTCACTGCTCGCCCAGCAGGCCACCGAAGCAGCAAATGGCCAAACCAATGTCTCGAACTACATCGTCATTCTCAGCGATGGCGCAGCGACAGCCACCAAAAGCGATATGTCGTCAACGGCGACGAATAGCGGTGTCTACGGTACCGGGGGCTCGTACGAAAAAGAATGCCAGCAATCAGTAACAGCCGCCAATAGCATTAAAGCTGCGGGCACAACCATCTATTCGATCGCGTATGGTTCGCCGACTACGGGTTGCACCACCGATACCGGCAATTACGCCTCACCTTGCTATTCCATGCAGCAGATGGCAGGCAATCAGGCGAATCCCAGCTTGGGCGCGAGTTCGCCCTACTTTTACTCGGATGATTCCTCAACAGGGAACTGTAAAAGCACTGCCAACGGGGACATAGGAGGCACGGGCGCGGCTGCCCTCACTTCCATATTCGGATCAGTACTCTCATCCATCGGTCCACCGCGCCTCATCCCGAACGGGGATTACCCGTCCTCTTGACCGAGAGAGGGGTACAAAACGATAGCGGGTCTCCATTCGATAGAGAGTGAACCTTACACCGCGAGGCGGCCTTTCCCCGGAAAGAGCCGCTCCGCTCATCACTCAGAATGGTACGGAATTTCGAGGGCCGCCTGAATAAGTGAAGTCGAGGACTCTGCGGTTGGCAACCCAACGACTGCAAGGAACTGCTTTGACACCCGCGAATTCGAATCAGCACTCCAAAAGTGTGTCAAGTCTTCGCCCGCCGTGGCTCATTGCATATAGCTAAATCCAAACAAGTTAGAAGTAGAAGCCCAATGGCAGTTCATTTCTCCTGGCTTGGTAAAATAGAACTAGGAGCAAAGAATCAAAGGGTCGCCCAAAGGCACCCAAAGGCAGCTGGGATCGGCCTTTTTCGCGTCAGCAACACCCCGGCAGGCGGCCGCCGGGGGATCGAGCCAGAGTCTTCCAAACAAAGCAGATAGCTGCAAAGTCCATGGAATCAATCGTAAAGCACCTGAAATTGCAGAAACCGCTGAAAACAAGGAATATCCGCATAAGTGGCTTAATTTCAATAAGATAAGCGGAAATGAAAAGCAGAAAATCCAGCAAAATCAATGACATAACAACAAGCATAGGGCAAAATGGGGAGGGGCAGGACATCAGCAGGAACAACCCGCCAGCGGATTGAGACGGAACCGAATGCCATAAAGCGGTGGCTTTCTCCATAAGGAAAAAAGCCCTCTGCGCATCGCGGATCTTCACAGGAACTGCAAAGCCGTCTATTGAATCTCCACCACCGCCAGACCCATGGGGGGAAGCGTCAGCGTCAGGCGTCCATGATCGAGGTTTCCGGTTTCCGGCGCTCCAGGCTCAGAAGCCTTCTTAAGCGCGGCGATCTGAGCTTGCGAAGGATACCGCGGCTTGCCCATCCGGTCCCACGCCGCCAGAGTGTCGCCGTGCTGCGCATCCGACCGCTCAATCGTCACGCGCGCGTTAGCCGCAACCCCCTTCAACTCCAGAGTGATGGTCTTGTCAGTTCCAGTGGCATCGGGCTCCACAAGGTTCCATGCCGCCACAACCAGCGAACCATCCCTGCGCCGCGTTACCAGCACATCCTTCTCCGGCTCCGCAATACGCTCGTCGCCAAGTTCGTGCAGCATGGCAAAAGCGTTAAACGCTGGCTTGGGAATTCCATCTTCAGCAACTAATCCGTAGCCGCCATAAAACGGAGTCTTCACCGGACCCTGCTCTTCAAACACATCCGAGAAGGTCCAGTACGACATCACGTCCGCCATGCCATCGCACTGGCGAATCGTATCGGCCAGCCATGGCCCCATATAGATCGAGTCCGTAATCTCCGACTGGTTCGAGTAAGTTGCATTGAACTCGCTCCAGATCAGCGGCAAATGCGGCCGCGCCGAAGCCAGAATCTGCTTGTGAACCTTGTCCACCGCAGCGCAAACCATCTGGTGCGGCGCAATCGGCCGGTCATCGCCAAAGATATTCTGCGAACTATCGTTCCCATAAGCATGGGACGACACGAAGTCGAGCGGGACGTGGTTCGCCGTAGTATGCGCGATCAAATCGCCTACCCACGCCGCCTGAGCAGTCGCCGGACCACCCACGCGAATCCTGGGGCTGACCGCCTTCAGCGCGCGCGCCGTGTGGTCGTAAAGTTCAAAGTAGGTCTTCTGTTTCGGAACCCCGGTCCAGAAGTCGATGTTCGGTTCGTTCCAGACTTCGAAGTACCACTGAGAGACCTCATCAATGCCATAGCGGTTAACCAGATGCTGCGCAAACGCCGTAATCAGCGCGTCCCACTTCGCATAGTTCGCCGGAGGCGAAACAATCTGCTTGTACCAGAAGGCGTGATAATCCAGCCGCGCCGCCAGCTTCTTCGGCATAAAGCTGATCTCCACGAAGGGCCGCACGCCGTTCCTCAGCAGTCCGTCATAAATCTGGTCCACATAGGAGAAGTTGTAAACCGGATTACCCTGCGCGTCCTCGTTGTACACGCCATTTTCATCATCCAGAATCGCGTGGAAGCGCACATACTGGAAGCCCGTAACCTTCTTCACCGTCCGCAGGTCTTCCCGGTAATCCGCGCGCAGAGCTAGATTGGCTCGGCCGGATCCAAACATCTGCTCCCAAAAGTGGGGCAGCGGAGTAGTCGGCGCGTGAGCGTCAATGGAAACAGTCTCGTCAGACTGCTGAGCGATCCCCGCAGGGCAAAGGGAAGTCAGCAAAAAAGCCAGCACAAGCGTCGATGTCCTCATCAGAAAATCTCCCTCAGGAAGACTAAGCCAGAAGGAGGTTATCCGTGAAGAATGCGCGCCGGACCTGCCTCAGGTCCAAGCACTTTGATGCGTGTGGCGAGCCCCAGAAGGCCCAGCAGTCGAATGCCCCAGTAGTTGAAGTCCACTTCGTACCAGGTCATCCCATGGCTGGTGGAAACAGGATGCGCGTGGTGATTATTGTGCCAGCCTTCTCCGCCGGTCAGCAGAGCCACCCACCAGTTGTTGCGCGAGTCGTCCCGTGTCTCAAAGCGCCGTGAACCCCATAGGTGCGTAGCCGAATTCACCAGCCATGTCACATGGAAACCCACCGCCACACGCAGGAACATCCCCCAGAGCACCCACGGCCATCCGCCAATCAAATAAAGCCCCACCCCCACCACCACCGCCGGAATCCAGTGAAAGTAGCTCAGCCACACATAAAAGCGGTCCCGCGTCAGGTCCGGAGCGTAGCGCGTTAGAAGGGTATTGCGATTGCGCAGCGACCCCTGCAGCAGCCAACCCATATGCGACCACCACTTCCCATCGCGCGGCGAGTGCGGATCGCCTTCGCGGTCCGTGAGCTGGTGATGCAGCCGGTGGACGGCCACCCAGAAGATCGGGCCGCCCTGCAGCGCCAGCGTCGAGCAGACCGCCATTGCATACTCGACCAACTTTGGAGTGGCATAACCGCGATGCGTCAGCAGCCGGTGGTAGCACATAGCTATGCCGACATTCTGCCCCAGCACCCATAGCACCGCCGCGACGGCGAGTGCTGACCAGCTGAAGTAGAACAGAGCAGCAATAGCGCCAAGGTGAAAAACAGTCACCCAGATCCCGAAGAGCCAGTTGAAGTGCTTCGACCGGCTCTGCAATAGCGCCTGAGAATCGGCGCGCATCGTATCGCCGGCAATCGCTTCTGTCGTGACTGTTTCGTAGGCGGGCGTGGCTTCGGTCACTAGGGACATATCCGAGTCAGAACTCCACCTCAACCCTAAATAAATTCGAAGCCAATCATCTGTAAGAATTGAGTAATACCCCTGCTTCAGGTCTGCGTTGAAGCCTCAACCCGCGCCTGCGACTCCTCCACTTTCCCGAAAATCATCTTGCCGGAAGCCGTCTGCAGCACCGACGTCACGGCAATCTCTACCGATCGTCCAATCATTCTCCGCGCATGGTCCACCACCACCATCGTCCCGTCATCTAGGTAACCAACGCCCTGGTTCAACTCTTTCCCCTCTTTTAGAATGGCGATATTCATCCTCTCGCCCGGCAGCACCACCGGCTTCAGCGCATTGGCGAGGTCATTAATGTTCAGCACCTCCACCGTATGCAGGTGCGCGACCTTGTTCAGGTTAAAATCCGTCGTCAGAATCTTCCCGCCCAGGTCCTTTGCCAGTTCAATCAGCTTCTGATCGACCTCGCGAATGCCTGGATAATCGGTCGTCACAATCTGGATGTCAAGCTGCGCATTGCCCTGCATCCGCTGCAGCACATCCAGCCCGCGTCGTCCGCGCTGTCGCTTCGACCCGTCCTGCGAGTCGGCCACCATTTGCAACTCGCGCAGCACAAACTCCGGAACCAGCAGCGGGCCCTCCAGAAAGCCCGTCTCCGCCATATCCGCAATTCGCCCATCAATAATAGAGCTGGTATCCAGAATCTTCCCCGCACGCCGCACCGCGCCCCGCTCTTGGCTGAACAGGTTCCCCAGCGCGCCCAGGTTCAGCAGATCGCCTTTGCTCGCGCCCACAACTAGCCCGATGTACGACATCAGCAACAACACAAAAATTGCCAGCAGGCTCTGCATCCGGCCCTCAGGCAGACTGTTCCGCAGCACCAGCGAAAACAGAAACGCGCCCAGGATGCCCAGAATGCTGCCAGTAACTGCGCCCAGTAGCCGCTTCAGGCTCAAAGCCCGCACCCGCAGCTCAAACACCAGAACCAGAGCTGCAACTACGGCTCCTCCAGCCGAAGCAATCCATGGGGAAAGCCCAAAGGGCCGGAAGAAATAACACGCAGCCGACATAAGCAGAATAAAAACGATACGAATAAGAATGAGATCCATAAAGCCCTGGCCCTCCTTGCGAGAAGCCTCCTCGCGCAGGGAAAAATGTCCACGCGGAGTATACTCATCCGCCCGCAAGGTGGGCAAAAGAGGAGTTTGAGGAGGGGAAAAATTCCGTGGGTGACGCACCTCCGATGTACTGACGGGGAAACAACCCGGTCCTCCCTTGCGGCCACCCGGGAAAATGCCCCGTCAGCCCCGCCGATACTTGTAAAATAGGGGAGCATTCCATCGGAAAAGGTCACATGTCAACGCAACTCGAAAGCGCACTCACGCAAAAGATTGAAGCCGCCGCCCGCGCGGCCAACATGGTTATCCTGTCAGCCGAGTCCGGCAAGGACTTCAATGGCCATCCCACAGCAAAGTTCCGGCTCGGCCTGCAGCCGAACGCAGCCCCGGAGCGCGCCCTCACTCTGGAGCTAAGCGAGGCCTTCGATTTTCACAAGCCCGAGCTGTTGCCTGAAATGACCGCGCACCTGCGCGAAGAGGCCCGGCGTCTTCAGAATCCGAGTCCCGACGTCTACGTCACCTTGGCTGGCCTGCCCGTTCGCCTCAGCGGCTTCCAGTGGCCATTCCATCGCTCCACCTCTGGCGCGGACACCTACATCGTGCACGGAACCGTGCATCTTGAAGACGGCCAGGGCTCGCCTCTGCACGCGCTCGTCTCCGCCAGCATGACCATCACCTTCGCCGAAATCGTCGCCGCGCCCGAGCAGCCCTACGCCGAGACCTTCGTCTACAACGCTGTGCGCAAAACGCTCGACCAGGGCCAGCTCGAGCTGCTCAAGAGCGGCAACCGCCAGCCTGTCCCAGTCACCACCCGCTATTACTCGCGCTGGCAGAAGAAGTTCTTCTTCACCGACACCGACAACCAGTCCCGTCAGGACTATCTCGCCCTCAAGGTCTACTGGCTTTCCGGCGCGCTCGGCGGCAACCAGCCCGTCTGGATTGCCGATCCCCGCGACGCCCAGTACCTGAACACCACCGCGGAAGATCTCCTGCAAATGGCAGCAGATCTCTCCCGTCAGGGCCTACTCAAACTCGACGGTGACGCCGCGATCGCAACGGCCGCGCTTCTGGAACGCGCGGAAGAATACCACGCAAAGTTGGGGAATGCCTTGGCAACAACCAAGCCCAGCTTCAACGAAGAAATGCGCCACGGCCATACCAACATGTAAGTCGAGTCATCAGAGAACAAAGCGGGGAGCAGAATCTGCTCCCCGCTTCTCTTCGCAAGCACAGGATTCAGCGCGCAGCGGCAGCAGGCAGTATCTCTTCCACGTCCACCCATTGGATCGGATAGCTCCCCGTATAGCATGCTACACAGAACTTGTTCCCCTCGCCGCCATCGCACGCCCTCAGCATGCCGTCCATCGAGAGATACGCCAGCGAGTCAGCCTCAATGAATCGCTCAATCTCTGCAATCGAGTGGTTTGCCGCTATCAGCTCCTGCTTGCGCGGCGTGTCCACGCCATAATAACAGGGAGAAACCGTAGGCGGACAACTGATGCGCAGATGCACTTCCTTCGCTCCCGCCGCTCGCACCATGCGCACAATTTTTCTGCTCGTCGTCCCGCGAATAATCGAGTCGTCAATCAGAATAATCCGCTTGCCCTCCAGCAGATTCCGCACCGGATTCAGCTTCAGCTTCACGCCAAAGTCCCGCACCCGCTGCTCCGGCTCAATAAACGTGCGACCCACATAATGGTTGCGAATCAGCCCGAACCGAAAGGGAATCCCGCTCTCCGCCGCGTACCCAATCGCCGCCGTCACGCCCGAGTCCGGCACTGGAACCACCAGGTCCGCATCCACATGCGACTCACGCGCCAGCTGCCGCCCCATCTCCTCGCGGCTCTCCTGCACCCAGCGGTTAAAAATTTTGCTGTCGGGCCGCGCAAAATAAACGTGCTCAAAAATGCAGCTCGACTGTTCCACTCCGGTAGAAAACCTCCGGCTGGTCACGCCATCGCGCGTCACCATCACCAGCTCGCCCGGCTCCACATCGCGCTCAAACTTCGCCCTCAGAAGGTCAAACGCGCACGTCTCCGAGGCAAACACAATCGTATCCGGCCCGCCCGGGTTTTCAATACGCCCCATCGACAGCGGACGGAACCCGCGCGGATCGCGCGCCGCAAAAATGCGGTCCCGCGTCATCATCACAATCGAGAACGCCCCATCTACCTGGCTCAACGAATCGGCAATCGCGTCCACCAGCGTATTTGCCCGCGAGTGCGCGATCAACTGCACAATGATCTCCGAGTCGCTCGTCGTCTGGAAGAACGCGCCATCCCGCTCCAGCCGCGCCCGCACATTGCCCAGGTTCACCAGATTGCCGTTATGCGCAATCGCAATCAGCCCCTTGGTCGACTCCACCCGGATCGGCTGCGCATTCAACAGCGCCGAGTCGCCTGTAGTCGAGTAGCGCGTATGGCCAATCGCCATATCGCCCTTCAGTTTGTCCAGAACATCGTCGGAAAAGATTTCCGAGACCAGCCCCATGCCCTTGATGTTGGAAAGATTCTTGCCGTCCGCCGCCGCAATCCCCGCCGACTCCTGCCCGCGATGCTGCAAAGCATAAAGCCCCAGATAAACCTGCCGAGCCGCATCCGGATGCCCATGGATAGCTACAACGCCGCACTCTTCGCGCAGCTTGGGGTCGTCTTCTTTGCTGCACGAAGGTAGATACGAGGCATCGCCACCGATGATTTGAGTAGCTTCGCCGGGAATGCCTTCAGTAAGCAGCCGCTTCACGCCAGCACCTCGTTCGCGGTCTGATCGTGGAGAGTGGATTCGAGGGAAGAGGACCAAGTTTGCTTCAACTCATCGATCGTTGCGTGAACAACCATGCTACCCGCAACGGAAATGTCGACTCGATCAGCTATCGTTTTACCGAGCTGGACACACTGAATTTGGCTTAATTCAGCCAATTTCAAAATCCGGTCCAATGCCTCAGAAGCACAGGTTGCCAGCACCCTCGTTGGCGACTCTAAAAACAGAATCTCCGGACTATCTATAAACGGAGATCCAACTCCGAAGCCTACTCCAGCACCAATATTTAATGCGAAAGAGGCCTCAACAATTGCTACACCGATGCCATCGCTTACGTCAGATGCTGAATGGAGGAGATTCCTATTAGCAAGTTCGACCAGGAGCTTTTGCAGCCGTGCTTCAGCAGTTAAATCAATTTGAGGTGGTTTACCCCAAAGATGATTGAAGAGGGTCTTGGCATATTCTGAAGATCCAAATTCTTGAAGACTTGATCGCTCAAAATCGGTAGTGCTGACGGGCTTCGAATCTGGCTGAGGTTCTAATAGTAGTATGAGGTCGCCTTCCTTCTGAAATCCAGCCGGAACCGCATTGGTCACATCATCCAGAATCCCAACCACCCCAAGCACCGGAGTCGGATAAATTCCCTCGCCCTTCGTCTCGTTATATAACGACACATTCCCACCCGTAATCGGTGTCCCCAGTGCCGTGCAAGCCTCGGCAATGCCGTCAATGGCCGCCGACAACTGCGCCATGATCTCCGGCTTCTCCGGGTTGCCGAAGTTCAGGCAGTTCGTCGCCGCCACCGGAGTCGCGCCGGTACACGCAACCTTGCGCGCCGCCTCCGCAACAGCATGCATCGCACCCAGCTTCGGATCCAGATAGCACCAGCGGCTGTTCCCAGCCAGCGCCATCGCCAGCCCGCGCTCATGGCCGGGTGTACCCGTACCCTTGATGCGCATGACTCCTGCCTCGCCGCCCGGCCCCTGCACTGTGTTGGTCTGCACCATCGTGTCGTACTGCTCATACACCCAGCGCTTGGAACAGATGTTCGACGAAGCCAGCAGCTTCTTCAAATCCGCGGTGTAGTCACGCGGCTTCTTCAGCTCCTCCAGTACCTCTGCCGGAGGATCAAGTGGTACCGGAGCCTTCCACGTCCCCACAGGCCGGTGATACAGCGGAGCATCATCCGTCAGCGACTGATTCGGAATATCCGCCACCACCTCGCCATGGTGCAGAATCCGCATCTTGGGCTCGCCGATTACCGTGCCCACAAGACTCGCGTCCAGTCCCCACTTCGCAAACACATCCAAAACTTCTTTTTCGCGACCCTTTTCCGCCACCAGCAGCATGCGCTCCTGGCTCTCGCTCAACATGATCTCGTAGGCTGACATGCCCGTCTCACGCTGCGGAACATGGTCCAGCTCTACTTCCAGCCCCACGCCGCCGCGCCCGCCCATCTCACAGGTTGAGCAGGTCAGTCCCGCCGCGCCCATGTCCTGAATCCCGAGCACCGCGCCCGTCTGCATCGCTTCAATGCAGGCTTCCAGCAGCAGCTTCTCCATAAACGGATCGCCCATCTGCACGTTGGGACGCTTCTGCTCCGATCCTTCCTTGAACTCCTCGCTGGCCATCGTTGCGCCGTGAATGCCGTCGCGCCCTGTCTTGGCTCCGACATAAATCACCGGATTCCCAACGCCCGTAGCTTTGGCGTAAAAAATCTCATCGCGCCGCACCAGCCCCAGCGCAAACGCATTCACCAGCGGATTCCCCGAATAGCAAGGCTCAAACTTCGTCTCGCCGCCCAGGTTCGGAACCCCAAAGCAGTTCCCATACCCGGCAATCCCGCTCACCACGCCTTCCATGATCGAGTGGTTTTTATGCACCAGCTCCGCGGGAGTTTTGCCGTCATTCTCAATCGGCCCAAACCGCAGCGAATCCATCACCGCCAGCGGCCGCGCATTCATCGTGAAAATGTCGCGCAGAATTCCGCCCACACCCGTCGCCGCGCCCTGGTACGGTTCAATATAAGAAGGATGGTTGTGCGACTCGATCTTGAACGCGCAGGCCCATCCGTCGCCCACGTCGATAATGCCGGCATTCTCGCCCGGCCCCTGCACCACGCGCTCGCTCTTGGTGGGCAGCCGCCTCAAATGCACGCGCGAAGACTTATAGGAGCAGTGTTCGCTCCACATCACGCTGTAAATGCCAAGTTCGGTAAGGGAAGGGGTGCGGCCAAGCGCCTTCAGAATGAGGGAATACTCGTCAGCCGTGATGCTGTGCTGGGCCAGAAGTTCGGGCGTAACGGCGACCGGTTGAGGGGCCACTGCGGATGCGGATTTCATGGCGTTGAAACATTATTGTCGCATGGTTGCGCCTGCCATGCCTCCCACCCCGTCCGAACCGCTCGGATGTGCTCCGGAGTCGTACGGCAACAGCCGCCCACCGCCTGCGCTCCCGCCTCAAACCAACCCCGCGCCAGCACTCCGTACTCCGACGCGTCCGAAGTCCCGCACCATCTGCGCCCTGCCGCATCCCAGGTCTCACCTGAGTTGGGATACACAATCACCGGCTTCCCAGTAGACGTCTTCGCCGCCTTGATCAGCGAACCAATCAAACCCGGCTGCGTGCAGTTAATACCAACAGCAACAACCTGTTCCCAGCCACTGGCCGCCGTCGCGCACTCCGCCAGCAACTCCCCGTGGACCACCCGCTCCGAGTCCCGGCAAACAAACGACATCCACGCCCGAAGCCCAGGAAACTGGCCTAGCGCTTCCACAATCGCCCACCCCTCTTCAAGCGAAGGAATCGTCTCTAGTGCCACCACATCGGCGCACGTCTCGGCAACAACCGCCAGCCGCTCCGCATGGAACGCAACCAGGTCGTCAGATCCAATCGCATACCGCCCATGGAACTCCGCGCCATTGTGCAGAGCCGCGCCGTAAGGCCCCAGAGAAGCCGCAATCGCAATCGGGCGGCTGGATTCCCGCGCATATTCCTCGCGCGCCGCCAGGGCAACGTCTACGGATTCCCGCAAAGCCCGCGCCGCATCCTCCCGCGGTCGCCCCAACTCCGCATAGCCCATCGCCGAAACCTGATAGCTCACCGTAGAAATACAATCCGCGCCGGCCCGCAGATAATCAAGGTGCACCTGCCGAATCGCCTCCGGCTGCGTGTCCAGCACCTGCGCCGACCACAAAGGCCCGGAAATATCACACCCGCGCCTCGCCAGCTCGGTAGCCATGCCGCCGTCAAGAACATGAATGAGCGAAACATCGAAATGGGCAGTGGTCTTCATAGCATCCGCAGGCAAAGAACAGCGAACTTTTCTGATATATTCAAGAATAGCTTGCAAGGGGCGGGACCTACCAGGAACCCGCAGCGCAGGCATCCAGCCAAAAAGTTCGGGGAGTGGCTCAGCCTGGTAGAGCACCTGGTTCGGGACCAGGGGGTCGGAGGTTCAAATCCTCTCTCCCCGACCATTCTTTCTCTTGATAAATCAATCAGTTAAGCAGCCTTAGCGCTCTCGCGTCCGGGCTCATTTTTCGGTACATTCGGTACAACAAGCGGAAAAAGCTCAAAACCGATACCGCATTTCTCCGCCCATTCACGGCGAAATCCGGCGTCATATTTGACCTTGTCGTACAGATCGCTCATGTCAGTTGGCGCGTGCCCCAGCCAGTATTTGTAAAGTCCTGACGGGCACGCAGTGTGATTCTTGAGATACGTGTTGCGGAATCGCCTGAAGGCGTGAGTTCCCGCCTTGGCGGTTCCGGTGATCGGGTTGATGTAGCCAAGCTCCTTCAGTGCCGGGTGAAGGTGGCGCTTTACGATGTTCGATGAAGAGAGAGGTTTTCCCCACCGTGAACGGAAGAGAAAACCTGACTTCCGATCACCAACGAACTCGCGAAGCAAGCTGGCGATACTTGAATGGAGATCCACCTCCCGTGCTGCGTTCTTCGTCTTGAGGCGATTCTCGATCGTGCAGTGCCGTGCCTTTTGCTCGATGCGAAGGGTCTGAAAGTCTGAGGCGATGTGCTTGTCGATTTCAAGCCCAAGCGCTTCTCCGATCCGCATCCCGGTCGCACCGCAGAGGACGAACAGCATCTGCGCCTGCGGATACTTCCACTTTGCCAGTCCTGCCATCACTTCGCCGGTGAACGACGGAGTGTTCTGTGTCGATCGGTCAACAATCGGCATGTCGATGAACTCAGCATTCCACTTTCGTGGGAAGAGTTCCTCGCCATCGTCGTTCATGGCCGATGCCACGACGGCTTTGACCACTTGAACGTAGCTTGTGATCGTCTTCGGGGACAGACCACCATCCGACATGATCGCAACGAGGCGTTTCACCGCGCCGTTGTTGACGTCTGACAGCGGGATGTCTCCGATATTCGGGATGAGCCAGTTATCCAGACAGCCCCTCCAAAACTGGATAGTTGACCGTGCGACTGGTTTACGTTTGCGCGACCCTGCTGCAATGAACCATGTTTCGGCCTGCTTACTGAAGGTCACGCCACGCTTCTGCTGTGGCCTGACGACCTTGTTGAAGTACTCCTCTGTGTCAGCTCCGCTGGCCGCGATGATCTCGCGGCAACGGCGCTGACGCTCTGATTTGGTCAGTTTCCCCGGCCCTGAAACGGGGCAGATTTTCGCCCGCTTCAAAGTCCGCTTCTCCTGCCCAGGAACATCCATCCACCAACGAGCAACCCACCACCTTCCACTCCGCTCGATGTGGCCCGTCTGCCCAGTGCGGCGGGACATTGATTTGCCTCTCCGCTTACCGGGTGTCGCTGCGTCAACCTTATCCGGAAGAGACTCAGCGAGCAACTTGGCAATCGCAGGCGGGGCAGAGGACACCGCGTTATGGCTATCCGAAACGCAGAGGGGCACCCCATCTTCAACAGAAGGGGCAACACTCAGCCGGATTGGTGCAACCGCATCCACGGGTATCTATACCCACGGAATGTCGTTTTCCCCGGGTTTCGGGGAGGAACAAAAGTAATGCTATGCGTATCCAGTCCCAACGCTTCTGCCCACGGGGGAACGACCACATCGCCGTGTATCGCGGTGAGAATGCCAACTCCACCAACGGGCACAAAATGGAGTGCGGCGTATTGGCCTACACCCCTTGGGGTGAGTTGGCCGCTTAGTTGGCGGTAGGCCAGAAATCGACTCGGCGACATTTGGCTGGCAAGTCAGCGGTCAATTGGAAACAGAGAACGTAGCGTGCACCCGATCTCGTTCTGGCGATAGAGAGTCAGGGTCTTTTTGAATGCGCCGCTCACCGGAAAGCGAATGGAGCTAACGGGTCTAGACGCGCAAGGCGTACATGATCGAGTTGCTGGGAGGTCTGAGCAATCGAGAAGTGGGAACCTCTGGGGCTCCGGCTAAAGCGCTACATGAGATCGAAGGCCGTTAAGATGCCAAGCAAGCCCCTTTTACTTGGACCAGCCACGAGCAAGATAGAATTCCCCTTCAATAGCTCCAGGGCTTCATCAAGCGTAGTCTTCTCATCGACGAACTTAGCGGACCTCAGGTTGACCTTGGCTTCCTGCAGCGTGTTCGCCAATAGCTTCACCCGATCCTTCGATCTCGTCTCTTGGCGTAGGAACGCGGCAATGTCTACGTCTGAGACCACTTGCCATTCCGCGTCGGAGTCCGACATAGCGAGAACGGGGAGGCAAGTGAACGAGTTTTCCAACATTTGCTGACGAATGAAGCCGATAGGTTGCCACGGCTCTGCATAGACGACGTTTCGAATCATGAAATCAGAGACGACGTGATTCAAGTGACTGGCCAAAGCATCCTCCAGAATGATACCGAGCTGAACTGCATGTCTCGCCAGGTGCCGAGCAAACGCGCCCTGATGCATTGCGTCGTTCCGAGCCACCCGAACTGACTGGAAGAGCGTCTTAAATGGGGTCAGAATTGATCTGAATTTACCCGGAATGTCGTCTGCCATCCCCGAGTGGGAGGCGAGTTCAACGAGTACGTACTCGTATTGACCCAGATTACTCGGGCTGCCCACGTCGCGCTGGGCCTCTCTGGTGAGGTAGCTTCCAAGCTTCTCAAGGACATGAATAATCTCATCGAACGCCTCAGCATCCGCCAACGCTGCTAGACGTGCTAAACGAAGTTGATCTGTGAAGAAGATTGCGGCTTCTCTGTTAGGCGGCGCCAACGCTTTACCCTTCTTTAAGTGCAAGTGTTCTGAGCCAAAAGACTAAGTTGTTGCCGGGTGGATTGCCTGCTTGGATACTTTGCCTCGCTCAGCATGAGCACATCCCGCGCACATCGATTTGACGAACTCCTGCACTGAATCAAGCAACGCTCTCCTACCAGCCTTCCGAGAGACGCTTGATCACATCACGTCGACCGAGAACCTTCTCGCATTGCTCCCATCCGGGACCTCTAGGTTGGACAGTGCTGCCATAACGAAGGTCGAATGCGTTTGCTCTCCTCTTCCGCTCGGTGAACTGTTTGAGATGCTCCTCAAGATTCTCGACGTCCTCGATCCAACTGTCTTCGATCGTATCTGGCAATGAACCGAAGAGGTCATATCGATCCTTCATCCGCTTCGACAATACCTCGTACACCTTCTCGTCGTTGGTATCGTGGTAGACCAAATTCAGCATATCGACACGATCCCTAGTCTGGCCGATCCGCTTTATCCTCCCGATGCGCTGTTCAAGTCTGGAGGGGTTCCAGGGCAGATCCACGTTAATGAGGGAGCCCAAAGTCTGAAGGTTCAGACCCTCACAGGCCGCATCCGTCGCCACAACGAGGCGTATGGTTCGATCCCTGACTGCCTTCTTGATGTCATCCCGTTCGATACTCCGCCATTCGCCACCGAAGAAGAGGCCAGACTTTCCGGCACCGGCATAGAGGGCTACTCGCTCCTCGGGTAACTCTCTGGTCAGGCTTTGAGCCACCCAGTAAGCGGTATCGTAATACTGGCTGAATACGATGCAACCAAGTTCGAGCCAGCCGCGCACGGTCAGGAAATGCACGACCGCGTCCAGCTTGGGGTCGGTCGGCCTTTGCCTCAGGAAGTGGACAATCCGCTCAAGATGGTAGCGCTCTTCATCCACGATTTCCGGCAGATCCGAGAAGAGCATGGCACCCTCCTCATCCTCCTCGTCCACCTGCACCCTCTTCTTGAGGAGCTTCTCGGCGGTGGCCAGGCCGCTGGCGATGCTTGAGCAGATTCTGCTCTGCATCATGGTCTTCATGAACCCCGCCGACCGAGTTCGCTTGGCCAGCGTCGCCGTGAACGCGTTCGCGGCTTCGTAGGCTGCGTCGAACTCCCCGGAGGTTCTAAGGCCGACCCCATCGAAGACGGATAGCCGTTCATTGTCATTTGGCCAGATGTCCACCGCTATCTTGTCGAGCAGTCCAAGCTCCTCCAGGGTCACCCGTTTGCGCAGGACAGTGTGGCGCAGGATGGGGTTGTTCCGCTGGAAGAACGCCAGGGTTGCTCGGCGCTCACCGATCTCCTCCCGCAGCTCAGCTCGCGTGAAATCGTCCAGGTCCGTCACAGGCCTGTCGGTGTAGTGCTGATCTTTCCTCAGCCGCAGATCCCCCCGGATGTGGTCAAAGAGGGGTCCCTCACCACCTGTGGGAAGAGGGTTGCGAATCAGATGCCAGGCCTCAACTTCTTCACGCACCTCATTTTCGCCGGTGACGATCGGGAGAATATCCACTGTCTGCTTCCACCGGCTGAAATCGCGGCCCAGTACGTGGCTGGCCCCGTTGTTCAGAATCCCAAGTAGATCCCAGAGTTCCGCCACATCCGTCTGGATCGGGGTTGCTGTCCCGAGGATCACGTGCTTGGAGCGCTTGGCCGCCTCCAGCATGAACTTCATCAGATTGTTCGGCTCATCTGCGTTCGCTGATATTCCACGTACTCTGCGGGCACGGTGCGCTTCATCCAGGATCAACGTGCCGAAGCGCCTCTCAAGGAGGATCTTGGCCTCAGGCGCGTTATGAAAAATGAGACCCGTTGAGACGATTCCGATTTGATACGGGCACCGCCCAATATCCTCGGCCCCGCGAGTCTTTATGATGTTGCCGTTGGGGTCAAGCCAGGCCTTGGTACTGGAAAGCCAGACCCCTGACGGAATCCCGAGCTTGTCGCTCAGCTCCGCCTGCCACTGCTTACAGAGGGTTGCCGGAGCGAGAATCAGGGCAGGACCATCTCCCAGGAGACAGCCAACCATCGCCGCCGTCGCTAGGGACAAGGTTTTCCCAACACCCACTTCATCCGCCAGAACCAAACGAGCCGTCTTATAGGTTTCCCGGTGCTCCAGGAACATCCCGACAAAGGCCCGCTGCCACGGTTTCAATTCCTCGCCGTGCCGGTATAGCGGCGCTTCGACCAGAGCCGCCGCCGCGACGTCTGCCGGGGCCAAGTCCTTCAGCTCGACCTCGACCTTACGGGCAAGGCGACCGACCTCCTCGACGATGGCGTCTGGCAGTTGAACACCGCGATCCCACAGGTGTTTGAACTCCGCATCGACCCAGGCTACCCCCTCAGGGGACCGATCTTCCCAGACGATTTCGTAGTGTTCTTTCCAGCCCTCACGGGTCTCATTGAGGCTGCCAATGAATGCAGACGAGGAGCCGTCCCTGCTCTCGATTACGCCCGCCTTCCCATGCAGAAAAGGGGCATCTCGCGAGGACACGACTCTGACCTCTACCCGTCCACTCTTGAGAAGCTCGTACAAACGCTTATAGCGCGATCGATGGAGAAGGGTGTCGATCTCGTCGGCATTCTCATTCCACTTCTCTTTGAGAGTCGTCTCTCTTGCCAGCCGTGATGCCTGGCCGATAGCAATGTCACGGGGATCAAGGTCGCTGTTGCAGACAATCTGCACCTTGTCGATTGCGCCGATCTCCTCCCCGACCAATTCAAAGATCGAGGAGCGGAAGTAACCAGCGATGCGCCGATAGCTCGTTGCATTTGCCAAGCGATCCTTCAGGAAGACATGGCTGAGCCTCTGCCGCCGGGAACTGAAGCGGCTGATGAGTGGAAGCCCAGGCGCGTCAGGCACGGATCAACCTCCCAACCGCTCGTTCTTGATACGCGTAAGCAGTACGCGGGCTGCTGCTGCCTCGTCGGGGCGAACACGGTCTCTCTTGGCTACAAGGAACTGGCAGAAGGCCATCAAGTCTTCGCGGCGGGTCAGGTAGCCGGGGACCATTGCCCGGAGGTGCGCCATCACCTCATCGCTGTCCAGGTCGTGCTGCAGTTCGTACAGGGCATACAAAAGCGCCCGCAGAATTGAGCCGCCGAAATCCCCTTCGAAGCCCGCCTTCTTGAAGTCGTTGGCGGTCTTGAGACGCGCATCATTGGGCTTCATCGAGCCCATCAAGCTGCCGTAATCCGCCACGCGGAAGGCCTTGGAGAAGTTCTGGTAGTTGTCGAGCTTTTTGACCCCGACCGCCTCCATGTCCAGCATCTTAAGGTAGAAGCGTTCCGATCCAGTGCATCGCTCCCACACGCTCGCTGAGAGTCCTTCCGGCACCAGGTGCTCATTGGCCACAGTCACGGCATAGTCGATCATCTCCTTCACGACGTCGCGTTCGCCCTTCTGCCTTGGGCGCAGTGCTTCAGTCGCCATGTCCTGCCCATCGATCCGCCGGTATCCTGTCAGGACGCGCAGGGCTGCCGCATATCCGGCCATCTGAAGATCGGCGTCTTCGAAGAGATTCTCGCTGCGCCCCTCACCCTTGGTTTGCTGGTTGAGGCCTACCATCGTATCGATCTGGTTGGCCACTTCCGTGCGAATTTCCTCGGCCAGTTCGTCTCGATACACCGAGTCATTCTTCAGGCGCTTGCGGAGGACCAAAAGGACGGTCCCCTGGACATAACCGCCCTTCTTCAACTCGGAGGTAGTCTCCGTGGCGATGTACCACGCAGCCGTGACCTGCAAACCAGCCCCCCAAACGATGCTGGCCATGTCGGCCCAGACCCCAGCATCCTGATGCGTGAACATTACGATCTGCAGGCCGTTGTTGGGCATGTGCGTGGCCATTGCCCCGTAGGCGGCGATCATCTCGCGTCGAAAGTCTTCGCCGCTCCCTCTGATCGCTAACGGACGACGAGAATCCCATACCCAGTCACTGAACGGCTTTGGAGGGTTCTTGCGCAGCCACGATATGAAGTATTCAGTGATTTCGTGGTAGTTGACTGCGTCGGAATACGGGGGATCAGTAACAAAGATGTCAACAAATTGGCCTGCATTTTCTGCTGAGGCTGTAAACACATTCATGTTGCCGGACGCTCGATAGCTTCGCCTCTTTTCAGCAAGGATACTTTTGCAAATGTGATCAATGCTCCGAGCGCTGTAATTCACAGCCGTATTTAGAGCTTGATTGTAGAAAACGTTCGTGGTGTATTCGCCTGAACCGGGATGACCGGGGTTCCACTGGCAGAGCCTGCTGCAGTTGTCGAGCGCTATGCACAAATCGATCAATAGCGCAGGTTGCGTATCAGCGCCCACCGATCGAATGGCTCTGGCCAGTATTGAGAGACTACATAGTTGTCGCGGATTAAACAGGTGGTGCCAGTAGGTCCACCCTCGCTCTCGAATCGGCTGATCGGTATTGTATCCCGGCTCGATTCGCATGTCCGGTATAAGACCATCATCTTGCCATTGGCCAATGTGGTGCCGCGAGATTTCTTCGACTTTCCGCTCTCGCTCCAAATCGGCTTCGGTCACGGCGGCAAAGAATGTCCTTTGCCGTCCTTTATCGAGCGTGTCTTCAGTGATCCACTGGATGCAGTAAAGTCTCTCCTGATATGTATCGCCTGGTCTGGGCGCAAAGTCATGCTTTTGCCATTGGCGAAGCATATTCCCAGTTGTCTTATCTGGTAACCGGTAATCGCCTCGAATGGTCTTCAATCGGGTGCGGTAGATTTCACCGTTAAGCTCATAGACCAGGTGCCCGTCTTCTGTAGTTCCTTTGGCGGCATGTGCTAACTCTGCCTCCTCAACTCCTGTGTGGACTTCTATCCGAAAGGACTTACTGGTGTGGTCCGGAATCATCTTCGCGATTACCGAGCGCGTCTTACTGATAACCCAACTTCCAGTGACTGGAACCATCCAACCGGTCTGAGGGCATCTTGTTTCAAGGCAATATAGGTGAGCCTTGGCTCGATTGCCCTCTCTGTCGTGCTCGATTTCCAGCGCACTTATCTCGCGGTCCACCATAGCAGCAGCAGCCCGACGAGCAGAGTCGATCTGGTCGCGAGTGTCCTCGTCGGCGCAGATAATGTTGAATGCGCCCCAAGTTAGCATGCACGCAATGGGATTCAGGTCGCTGGCTGAAACGTCACACCCCAGCCGCGCTGCCTCGAATGGGATAGATCCCCCACCGGAAAATGTGTCTCCGACCTTTGGGCGGTGCCCGAAACGCAGAATACCAAGTTGTTCGATCAACTCCGGCACGCTGTACGCATCCGTACCGAGATGGCCATTGACTGCAGCCCATATCGGCTCGAACAGCTCTTTCTGATCCAGCTCTTCCGGTCGCTTGGCCGCGCCGACTCGATCTAGGTAGTCAAAGCTCTGGACCCACCGCAACTCCCAGGAGTCCCGTTCCTCGCGTGGGACTGCCTCCGCCCAGTCGAGATGCGCACTCCGATCGCGCCCTAACTGCTCGACCTCTGCGACGACAAATGGCTGGATCTCCCAAGCTGCCTTGCCTCCGATCTCTTTCCGTCGGCGGATTACAAACAGGCGCTTCGCATCGTCCTCAAGCATCCAGCCCATCGAGTAAAGACGCTTGAACAACTCAAGGCAGCTGGTGCGCATTCCGCGCCGAGGGAATGCCTCATCGTCGATGGCCATCAGCTTTTCGAAGATGGCAAGGTCAGCGGCGGGGTCAGCGGTCGCCGGAAGCAGAGCCCCCAGTACACAAGCCTTCACCAAGATCAGAGGCTTCCGCCCTTTCCAATAGCTACCAAGAGCCGTCAGAGTCTGGCCTGCGCCAGCCTTGCGTTCCTTCTGCGCTTCGGCAGAGATCTTCTGAGCTGGCAGAACACTCTCAATCAGGCTTGGCCGATTCTTCCAGGCAAATGGTTCAATCGTCATTCTGAGGGTACCTTCCCTGTATCAGCATCTCCATGGGCATCGAAGAGCGGGGAGGGACCTTCCTGAAGGACATCGAAGAGGCTGTTCTGGCCAGTCGCTTCCCGTCCGCTCAATAACCGCGAGCGCTTCACGGGGCTGATGTTTGTAACCTCGGCAAGCGGGTTTTCCGTAAGCGCGAACCTCAGGGCCTTGCGCCAGCCAATTTCAGTGTGTTCTGTTCCCCCGGTCGCCGCCGCAGTCACCGTGTAAAGCCACCACCGCTCCTCGGGCCGCAGGCCGATCCAGTTACGTATGGCATTGGGCACTGTGTCTGGATGTGCTCCTTCAACCGCCCAAGCGAGCACCAGCAGTTCCTTGCCCAACAGACGCTCGATCTTGTTTACCCCGGTGGTCCACCGGCTGACTGCAAGCTTCCTGGAACGCAATCTCTCATTGAATTCACGCTTCACTTCTTCGGAGATCAAGCTCCAGATCGCACGGGGCAGGAGACAGCGGTCGGCAACCTCCGGCAGCCCATTCAACCCAGCCCTGATGCCGTATACCTCAGCGATCAGGACCGGCACTGTCTTACCGGCAGGCAAGTCCACGATGAAGTGATGGGGATCAACCCCGATGGGACAACCGAACCCTACCGTAGCTCGATTGGCAGAAACGCTGGACGAGCTACTCATTGCTCCACCTCGGCTGCCTCCGGTTCGATACCGAGCTTTTGCAAGAACGACTCAAGATCGTGACCGCTTCCGAAGTCGAGACCGTCAACGCGGAGTAACACTTCCGCGGCCTCGTCTCCCAAGGCATGTCTCGCCGCCGCGACGAATGACTCGACATCAACGGCTGAGATCGTAGCGTCCGCTCCAAAGCGGGTCGTTACTGTCTTAGCTCCAGTGCCCACTGTCAGTGAGACACCCCCGGAAAGCTTAACGCTCATCGCCTTCGCATTGTTAATTGCCGAGAACGCATCGCTGTTGCCTTGGAATTCCACTCGCCTGCGCAACTTGGCAGGCTTGGATTTGTCGATCGTTGGGCCCTTTTGGTTCACTGCAGCGATGCTGAACTGGCGGTTCGTCGTAACCCCTGCATCTTCTGCGTAAGCGTAGATCGTAACCGCTGCGGTGCCGTCCAGCTCAATCGGGTCGGCGTAGAGAGTCCCTTCGCGGGGATTCGCTCCCGTAGTATTCCAGCGGATCGAACCTCTGGGCTTGACCGACAACTCCACAGTGCGCTTAGTTCCGACAATTCGCGGCTGATGCGTCAGAGTGAGCTTGTTTGTCCAACGAACTGGCTCCCCAGCATCCAACTTGCCGTCTGGGTCGATAGCCACAAACCACAGCTCCGTCGCATCTGTCTTCCAGATCGTGTCGGGGACAGTTGGGCTGGCAGCGGAAACCTGGCTGCTGGCAGCGTAGTGAACCCGACCACTCTTGCCAGCGTCACGGGGCGTGATTTCCAAAGTGGCTTCGCCGGTCTGATCGTCGTAGCCGCGTTCATAAACAGTGACTGCTGTCCGGGGCGGAGGGAAGGGCCCCTTTTCGATGTAGCCGTCTTCGCTGCCGCGCCACCTACCTTGCCCAATCGCCAGCGTTCGCAGATCCTCAAGGCCTTTGGGCGGCAACCACGGCCATCGCTCATTTGTCACAGATCGGCTCACGACATCCCGCCAGGGAATGCGGCGCTCTTCGCCAGCAGGCCATAACATCTCTTCAGCTCGCACGAGCAGCATCTCCGCGTTGTCCGCGACGCTCCGGTAGACCTTGGACGCCCCCGTATCGACCAATGCCTTCTCGACCTGTTCCTCTCCTTTGAACGAATTCCCGTTGAAGGTCATGGCCAATTTGGCGGGGCTCAGTTTTCCCTTGGTGGGGTAGTAGACGCGGTTGAACAAGCTGGTGACTGTGGAGTTGAACTCCAGTTCGGCCTGTTCGGCCTCATCATCCAACTCCGCCTTATGCGGGGATTTATCCCCGCCTGTCTCTTCTGTTACCCGAGCAATTGCCCAAATGCGGCGGGTCTTGTCCTCAAGGTTTGCCAGGTTGGAACCATCTCCGGTGACCACGCAGAAGTTGTTCTTCTCAGTCACGCTCTCCCAGAATCGTTGGGCTTCCTCGGGTGGAACCTTATTGTCGGGACTCAGCACCAGGCAGACGCGAGGTCCATTGAGACGGATGTCATCTATCTTGGGGAGCGCCTCTACATCCTGGTAAGCGATCCTATTCACCGGTCTGAAAATCTCTTCCAGACGTCGCTTCATTTCAGCGTCGATCTTGGGCTGAGGAGCGTTGGCCGCGCGGTTGTCGATCCTCTTGAGGAGGTTCTCGATGTTGGAGAAGTACCAGGCGTCGTTCTCCTTTCGGTGCAGATACCACGCCTCACTGCGGAAGGCCTCGAATGCGTCCTGGAATTCCATGACGCCCCGCTGCGGCGCGATCAGACACTCCAAGAGTTGGACCTTGGTGAAACCCTTCACTCCATCCACAGACTCCGAGAGCGATGCCGTCAATAGCAGAGAGGCAAGCTGACCGGCAGCATCATTGTTGAAGCTGGAGTCCACCTGCTCGGCGACAGCATTGCCACCTGCGGCAATATCGTGGGCAATTGCTCCCTGGAGGTTGCTGATCTTGTTGATCTCTTCTCGCACCTCGGTGATGTTCAGATTGAGATGCTGACAGCCGATCAGGTAGACGTCATTATAGGGGCGCTCCCAGACCGACTTGATGATCTTGGAGATGAACTGCATGAGGCCGCGCGTCTGCCGGTAGCGTTCATTCTCTTTGAATAGAGCGATGACATGCTTCACCGATGGATGGAACGGGTAAGAGGCGTGAATCTCCTCGGCGATCTGCTCGGCGCTCTTGGCAACCGACTTGGACTTCACTGCTTCTGACAAGGATGCGGCGTAGGCCGAGGCCACGGCATCAATGACTGACGGGCTGGGAAGGGACTTGAACAGGCGCTTCTTCAGGATGTCGTAGATTTCATCGGTGGCGAGATCGACGGGCGTGATGGCCCTCGCCTGGCGGTTTGTCTCCTGCCCAAAGTCACGAATGGCTCTTTGCAACTCCTTTGAGGCCCCTTCGTAGCTGCCGGAGAGATTCGAGATGACGATGCAGCAGCGGCTAAGCTTCAGCGACGCGCTCAACAGATTCGAGAGGGCGAAGGTTGTGACCTGTGCCAAGGTCCCTCCGCCTACGGGACGAGTGATGGCGTAGTCGAAATACGGCGGCAACTCGTCCAGCAGGATCAGGGTCGGCTCGTCCCCGATCAAGGAGATCCAATCCTTCTCTGAAGGGGCCTTTGGACCATCCTTCCAGAACTTGCTGAATGTGGACTCCTTACCCAACTGGATCGCAATCTCGCCCCAAACGAAGGTCTCTTCGAAACTCATTCGACCGTTCACTGCGACAATTTTGGCGTCACCGAACGGCGCATCGCTTGTGAGTTGGGGGACAATCGATGCTCGAAGGTTCGCATCCTTCGCCAAGAGACCGAGCGCAATCATGGAGTGGGTCTTACCACCGCCCATTGCCTGCTTCAATTCAAACACGGACTGATCAGATTTCCCGGCCAGCCGTTTCAGCCCCTGGCTGATGAGTAGTTCCATGCCCTTCGTTACCCAGTTTTTATCGAAGAACTCCTGGGCATCTGAAGCCGTCCGCTCAATGACGTCGGAGAGATTCTCGATCTGATCGCCCATGGCATAGTCCAGCGCCATGGGGTGGAGTTGGCAAGCATCCTTGACAGCCAAGAGCATTCAGATCCCCTTTGTTTACCAATTCGAATTAACGTCTTCTATCGTGGCCAAGACAAAGTTCGCTTACCCCGAACTCGGTGCGGTGCACGTATCCTTAGGCAAAGAAATCTAAGACACTCTGCGTCACGCGTCCCCGAACTGGCGCGACCGCGAAACCCTGGAATTACCCCTGCCAGGTTGAAGCTCACTCTCTGCTCACGATTAGCACATTCCATTATAGGTACACTCTCCCGGCAGGAGAATCCGATCGAGGATGCCGCGATCTGGCCAAAGCAACCAGTCTGGACGGTTCTGATCGCAAAGTGGACGCCCAACCAGGATGTTGTCGTTGAACTGCCTAGAATCGTTCACTGGGCGGACGGCACTCCCGCCACGACCAACGACGATCTGAAGCACATGCAACGGTTTTGACCGTTACCTCTTAGCGATGGCATCGGATGGTGGCAGGGGGTATCCGAATGAGAACCGTTCGACCACAGGCGAGCAAGGTTATAGTATTGAGTTGATTGATCCAGACGTGATCTCGACGGATATCTGGACCGAGCGGCGGTATCTGGCGAACGCTTTCTCGTGCGCAGGCCGAACTCGGAAATCTGATTCAATCAGGTGCATGCATGATGCGCGACAGAGATGTTAGATCCGAGTTGCACCAGTGGCTCGCCGAAACGCATAAGGGCGAAACGGATACGCGCATTCTCGATGAGTTGGGGCTCCGCCATGGGATTCGCCGCGTGGACGTCGCGGTTGTTAACGGAAGCCTGCACGGCTACGAGATAAAGAGCGATTCTGACACAGTTGACCGGCTTCGCGGCCAAGTGGAAGCCTATGCCTCCGTTCTCGATTACGCAACACTAGTGGTTGGAAAGAAGCTCGTCACAAAGGCAAAGAAACGGATCCCAAAGTGGTGGGGACTAAAGGTCGCCGTCGAGGTCGAAGCGGGACGCACTGTGCTCATAGATGACCGCCAGCCCTCGAAAAACCCGAATATCGATCCCATTGCGCTCGCTGAGTTGCTTTGGAGGCCTGAAGCTGTCGAGATACTTCTATCCTTAGGCGCACCGCCCCGGCTTGTCCGCAGTCCCAGAGCCATCCTGTACAGCGAAATCGCTGCAATGCTGGAACTCAATGAACTGCGCGACGTGGTCAGATCCCGGTTGAAGATGCGTACAGGTTGGAGAGATCGAACACAACCTTCGTTATGTGATGGTTCGTCGCAACCCATACCCAAGTGCTAAGATTTCCGGTTTTCTCCTGTCCTTTTGCGCAATCCTCAATGTACCGATCCCCTTCGGAAAAGTCCCTCCCGGAGAAGAAGGGCTTTTTTACTAATCGCCTGCACATGTCTTGGTATTGTCCGAAGCCGTTGCTTCTGACATTGCTGCCGATTGCGATATACCACTGGTCGTCAGTGGTGTACCTGAGCTTAGCCAATGGCTTGATCAACCGCATGTCCAATTCCACCAGATCAGGAGTAGCAGCTGCATAATCGCCGAAGGTGGGGATGCGCGAATCTCGTCCTAGCGACCGCACGAAGGCCCTATACGCAATCCATTCGTTTCGGTCGATCATTGACTCTGCCGAGAATCCAGCAAGCGTCTGAGGGTATGACGAGCCGATTACGGTCAGTGTGCGCCAGCGATTGGGAGTGGGAATCATTTCGTACATGATGCCTAGGCTTCGCACGAATGCTTTTATCGGGATGAAATTGGCTGCATCGAGGTCGACGATCAGATCGACTTCTGCGATGGTGACGCCCATATTCGACAGACATTGCTCAATTGCCGAGGAAAGATCGTCGGTATCGAAGTCCACCAGGGACAACCTAAGTGCCGCACCACGGCTATCCAATCGGGCTATTTTCTTCGCAGACTGCAAAAACTGACGGTCACTTTTCAGACTGACCACGGGGATTGCGCCGCACCCTTCGCCATCTACTTGCCCGAACACGAAATCCAGCGGGTGCTGCCCAGAGACACGCACCTCCGCAGGGATATGTTTCAGGTCAACAAAGCACGGCCTCCCTTGCCATTTGCTCTTGAGCCGTCTCCCAAAGTCGCCCAGGTGGGATGAATAGCTCTCTCTAGCCTCACCTGACTCGAAATCGAAACCCACAGGTGGCATCTCCAGAAGCGGAGTCACCTTCTTCTTGGCTGGATCGGAGAGCCTGTTCAAGGCCTGGTACTCCCCCATCTTCCACTTCAGCACTGGCACATAATGGTTGTGTTGAAACATTCAACCTCCAATTCAGGAAATTATTTGGCTAATTTGTATAAAAATACCGCATTTCAGGCAATTGATCAATGACTTTTCCATATCAACTCGGAAATCTAGGAGATTTTTTGAGCGGCTTGATCTATTGCCAGGATTTTGGAGGCCGAAACCTAGGTCCACGGGTTCTTATTGTCACAATTCGTGACTGGTGCAGGCGCAGTTTTTGTTGACGGTGACCCTTGGCGATCGCGGATTCGATATCAGGGCGGTGCGCCCGAGCAGAATGACACCGGCAGACCCTCGCGCTTGGCCTGTCTATGTGGCACATCTCCACCAGTTTGCCAGGAGATTCTTGATGACCTAGATCGGTGAGTTAGTGGGATGGGTGTGCCGTCGATGACGCTGCCGATCGTCACTAGCACTCCGATACGGGCGGCTGTTAACCGAACTGATTGCCACAAATTGGGGCTCGGCGTCGTTCTGTGGTAAAGGCGACAAGATTGGTCATTCGATGGTCAACTTAGACTAAGAACGTTGCCTCGTGCCGGGCTGGCAGGCTTCCATCTCTAGACAGGTCAATGGCATAATGAGGGGCAATATTCCTTAGCTTCTGGCTCGACATGGGACAATTCGCACAGCAGTTCAATAGCTACGAGCAGTTCGATGACCAGGAGTGCTACCGGAAGAGTGTCCCCGCGAACCTGACGGGCTCTCTCGCCGAACTGCTTGTCTCGGCCTGCGGCCCAGATGGCGAGCCCGCGACGGTAAAGACCATGCACGCCGTCGCAAATGACCTCCTCACAATGGCGGGAAAGAAGGCGACCACCAATTGGGATTCTGGATCGCTGGCGTCAGATATCCGCGCCGCCTTTCACATTCTTGCGGAGTCGCGTTTCGACAAGTTTATGGATGCCACGCTCAACGCGCTACACCGGGTGTACAAAGCCGCCCCGAGCGCCCGGACCAAACTCGTCGGCAATGTCAACGGCGCGTTGCTCGCCGCGAACATGGGCTACACGGTACGGACAATCGACGGAACCGAGCGCCTCCTCTGGGAAGCCCGCACGGATGCTGCTGCCGGAGTGGCATCACTTGCATCCGCAGCCGAAGCGATCGCTGACCTCTCGACAGAAGCGCTTGCCCACTTGGAACAGGCGAAGAGTCATCTGCTCAATCCGAGCAACTCCCGGTCCCGTAAGGACGCGGTACGAGATGCGATGTCCGCCATGGAAGCTATGATCAAGAGACTCGCGTCGGAGGGAGATTTCGATGCGGCATGCAAGAAGCTGCGGGACGAAAAAGTGTGGGGCAATGACCAGATTCTCAAGGAGGGCAACTCCGTCTGGGGTCTGCTACACAAGTATCACCCCGACATACGTCATGGGCAGCCCTCCGGGACGGACATCACACTCGAAGAAGCAATCTATTGGATTGATCGGATCACCGCGTTCGTACGATACATGTCATCTCGGCGGCGAGTGTTGGGGCGATAATCGATGAACGGTACGTGGTGGGTGAAGCAAGGACAACTCGATGACGACCAGAAGCAGATCTTCACGCTCTCGATAGATGAGGATCATCTCGTGAAAGGACCGCCTGGATCGGGAAAAACGAACCTGCTCCTCCTCAGAGGGAAGCAGTTAATTGGCTCAAACATCCCTGATATTGTCGTCGTCGTGCACACGCGCACATTGCAGGAATTCATCAGGTCCGGCGCTCCCAATTACGGGATTCCGGCCAGCAAGATCGTCACTTTCCGCAGACTTGGTACCGATCTGCTCTACCGCGTGGGCGCTTCCGTCACATTACCAGGCAACTTCGACACCTCGCGTGACGTCCTCGTAGACGCGCTGCAGGCCCAGATCGCTTCTGGCCGCATCCAGAAGGAGTATTCTTGCGTATTGGTCGACGAGGCGCAAGACTTTCTTCCCGGAGAAATCGCAGTGCTCCGTGCTCTTGGACAGCATTTCTTCGGCGTGGCCGATTCGCGGCAGAAGATTTACAAAGGCCAAGACTCCATTAAGCAGTTGGAGAACTCCGTAAACACAGTGAAGCTCCCATTCCACTACCGGAATGGTCAGAAGATATGTATAGTCGCTGACGGCTTGGCCAAGTTCCCGGCAACCGAGCCGACGCTCTTAGCAACTTCGAAATACCCAGAATCCAAGTTGCCCTCGACGGTCGATCCCCTTCCGTTCGCCACATTAGAAGAGCAGTGCGATGAACTTCTCACGCGCCTCGATACCCAGATCAAGGCATACCCTGGGGAGTTCATAGGAATCGTGTGCCCACGAGGAGAGGACCTCGATGTCGTTGTTGATCGTCTACGGAATTCCCAGTTCGCTGACGAACTCGTAGTGCAAACGTCCGAGGAAGGTTACGAAGCTTTTGATCAGCAACGGCGCGTTTGCGTCTGCAAGTTGCACAGCGCCAAAGGGCTGGAGTTTCGCGCGTTTCACATCTTGGCTGCAGACGGATTAAAGAAGTTTCCCATGCAGCGCGAGTTAGCCTTCATGGGCGTTACGCGTGCGAAGACCTCCCTGTGCATCTACCATTCGGGTGACCTCCCGTCGTACCTTGAAGGAGCGCTGTCAAAGCTCAAACCCAATACGCCGGTGGTTGGTATCGACGCGCTGCTCGACGCTGATGAGGAGGACGGAATTTGATGTGGGCTGTTCCAGCTAGCCGAAAAACGCTCCTCGATATTCTAGGAAGGCAACTTTCGCTGCCTCTCCTGAAGGGAATCCTCGATCCCGAGTGGTCGCGCCTGCTGGAGTCAAGCGAGGACCTCCTTCTTGTTTGGGGCAAGGAACCTGTGCATTCCGCTGCCGGGTCGCTGGACGGGGAGCAACTCCCTGATGCGATTGTGGTCCGCCCTGATCAGACCCGGGAGTTCATCGCATGGATTACAACGGTGGCTGGAGGTTACCGCCCATTCACCGCTTTTGTCAGGATTATCGACCACGAGGTCGCGAAGCACGCCCTCGAACCCAAGGTTCCCAGCCTTGGCAGATTTGAGGATGCCGCTGCTGGGCTGATCATTGCTGAAGCTCTGACCCTCTCGGGAGCGCAACGGTCCGTATCAGGACTCTCGCTACTCCCTTGTCAGAGCACTTACTCCTACTCTTTCGCTCGCGCCCTTGCGCTCAGCTACGCGCACGACGGTAACGATCCCATTGCCGCACCATTTGGACTCGCCAGAAGACTCACGCGGCAGCCTCCTCGAAGGGTGCCAGATGAGTTGCTCTCCACTGCGCTTAAGGTTCTCTCCGGCCTAGCGGCTGAAAGCGCAATTCTTGAGCGCTCCCTCGGGGTATCACCATTTATATGGGAAACTTGCCGGGAATTGCAGATCGAAAGAGAAGTCAAGCGCAGTTGGCGTTTGCTTTCAGACGCAGGGGTAGTCCCGCAACAAGTCTTGGACGAGTTGCGTGGGCCACGCGAGCACCGCGTCAAGGCCTTCGAACGAACTCTTCAGAGAACAGATAGTCTGGATGCGTTGACGGCGTCATTCCTGGCTGGTCTGCTAGCCGACCAGATCGCCCCGGGAACCTTTGAACACGTTGACCTGCTGCTTCCGTATCTCAACCGGTATCCGACAGCCCTGCTGTGGTACGGTTTGTGCGCCGGACTACACCGCGACTCTGAAGTCCAGCAGATTGGGAACTGCCTCGGACGGCGTCTAGTCCGCGATCTCCTGATTCCGGATCCCATACTCTCACGCCCAAAGTACGACATTTCCGTCAATGAGCTTCAAGTGCACCTTGATCGAGAGGAACCGTTGGAGTTCAGAACAGCCAGTCAAAATCACATCGCAGTCGAGTTGCTCCCCGGCGTGCCCGCCTACATGAAATGGCCAGTGACAGGAGAGCCCGTTGGGGCTCCGTCGAGAGGCGTGTCGAGTGCACCTCAGGCAGAACTGCCGTTGCGATTGCCGTTTTTCGAAGCAGGTGGGGGCAGTATATCGGCAGAGCGGCAGGCGGCCATTAGCGATCTGATGCGGGCAGTAGAACGAATCAAGCTGATCCTCAAGGAACCGCCCGAGAAACCTGATGCGATCGATAAGCCGGAAGGTAAACGTCGTAAGAGGCTTTGAGCGACATCGCAACCTCCACAGCGATAACGAACATGGTTAATCGCCGACAGAATGTGGTCGCTCCTAGTCGGGCTTCGAGCGACACAATTGGGATCAATGCTCTACAGTTCGAGGTTCAAGCGGTTCCTTCGGGTAGCACCGACGCCCCCGTGGCCAAGATTAGGGCGGAGGCTGACCACCTCTGCATTTTCGCCTCCGCAATCCTACAGAATCGGGCGCTGCATGCTCCACTTCGAATTGTCGACCGGCCTCGCAGTTGTGGGTATTGGAGTTGGCCAGAAAGTCTTTCTCGCTGCGAATCGGGCTGTTGCAGAGCAGGCACCACCCAACATGCGGCTCCAGGCTACGGCTCCAGGCTTCGAGCATTTCATCGAGATTTTCGGGCCAATCAATCGGAACCCCGTCTTCATTCATCTGATTCTCCTTTGATGTTGTAACCGTGATCCTTGAACGTCGACATCTCCAGTACGATCGGGCAGTTTTCAAGGCTGCCGTTCGGACCAAAGAGGGCCGCATTTACGAAAACTGTGTGCCTGGTTTGACGAACACCGTACCCGGCGTGCACGTGCCCAAAGACGTGAAGCCTCGGTCTGACCCGGAGGACAGCTTGCCGGAGCTCGCGGTCTCCTGATGGTCCGGCTTGCTCAGCCGGGCTACTATCTAGAATCCCGTACGGCGGCCCGTGCGTTACCAGGATGTCGGTGTCCGCTGGGATGGAATCGTAGACATTCACCCTTTCTGCCGCATTGCTTCTTCCGAACGCACCGCTGTGTGGGGTCAGAGGCGATCCCCAAATTTTGGCCGGTCCGACCATAACAGACTCGTTGAGCAGAAGAGTGCCATTTGTGATTAAGTGCCGCAGAGTGGGATCGGATTCGATCGCGAGTTCGTGGTTCCCGCAGGTCACTATTTTGTGGGTGTGTGGGAGTTCTCCGAGCCACGTATTGAAGTTCGCGATTGCTTTTATTCCCTTGCCAAAGAATGTGAAGTCGCCTGCATGAATCAGGACGTCGCCGGGCGGGACCACTAGGTCAGATTCGAGCTGGTGGGTGTCTGAAATGCAAACAATCCGTAACGTCATATCCCTCGAACACTCCTCAGGTGTGCCTCTATCTTCAAGCGGGCGAAGCCGTGGTTCCGTGTCTTAGGTACCGGTAGACGGTCTCGCTGCTCAGACCGTACTCTTTCATAGGCATCGATCAACACAGTTGCACTATTGCCGCGTCCCAGACGGGAAGACATCGCGTTAGTAGGGACCTATTGTTTGGCAGTGCATGCGAGAGCGGTGTACAGTGTTTGCCGCGAAATCCGGTATTCAGTGGCCAATCCGGACTTCTTCTCCCCTGCAGCTACCCGTTTCCGAATCTCTTCGATTTGTGGCGGAGTCAGAGATGGCTTGCGCCCCTTATAGACCCCGGCTTTCTTGGCCAAGAAAATTCCTTCCCGTTGGCGCGAGCGGATGAGAGCCCGCTCGAACTGTGCGACAGCGCCGAGCATTGAAAGGAGGAGTTCGGCCATCGGTGAGTCCTCGCCAGTGAAGGTTAAGTTCTCCTTTAAGAATTGAACGTGGACCCCCTTAGCGGTCAGGCCGAGAACGATCCTTCTGAGGTCGTCGAGGTTTCTGGCCAGTCGGTCCATGCTGTGTACGGTCAGGAGGTCCCCCTCACGGAGATATTCGAGGGCAGCCTGAAGTTGGGGACGAGCCGCGTCTTTCCCGGAAGCTTTGTCAGTGAACACCTTGTCCAGTTCGATGCCATCGAGCTGGCGCTCAGTGGATTGGTCCAAACTGCTAACCCTACGGTAGCCCACTCGCTTATCATGCTTCCTGGCTGCTGTCATTCCAGACCTCGCGCAAAATGTCTAAATAGGGTCTAAGCCCTGTTTGAGAAGTGTCGAAATAAACGACTGAGAACCCAAGTTGGACACAAATCGCGTCATGTGCGACTGTCAGTCTGGGGTATACCCCAATTACACACTTGCCGTGTCAGCCGTCCGCTTGCATCCGTTGCATCAGAACATTCTTCAACGGGACGAAGAACGACACGAAGTCTTCCAGGACATCATGCTTAATCTGACCATCCTCATCGATATAACGGCCCGGCTGATCGAGAATGCAGCATGAGGCGTCGAGTAGGATGATGATTCGGTTGGTCCCGGTCCGTGAAAGCGAATCGCTCAGCACGGGCAATTGAAAGTAAACCCTGTTCAGCAAGTCGCTCCTGTCTTGATCTTCATACCCGACCCTCACGTATCCGCGTTCCACGGCCTCGCACGGTGTCGCCGCGATCCACCAACGTCGCGTGTTGGTGCTCACAGCTTGCAGAGCCCCGGAAAGGCTTTCCAGGCTTAAAGCGAAGCCCAGGTCAACTTGGTCAATGTCATGACAGGTTGTTGCCAATTCTTTACGAAAGCCCATGGTTATCCTCTTACTCTTAACCTCAAGGGCAAATGAGCGATATATGGAGTCGAATGTGCCTTCCACTGCAATTTCTTTTTGAGGGCGGGGTGACCTTCGCGGATTCTCGCTCATTTGCGGGGTGAGCGGGACCGCGCTTGCGGGCAACTGGGAGTTTTCGATCCTGGACAGACTGCGGCGGGCTGTTTGCGAGAAGAGAAGTGTACGAGTTCGTACACTTCTTTAGTCTGAAATCGCTTCGAGGGAAATCATCTGCTCGTGACGCCGCACCTGCGAGGACTCTTCCTGGCCCTGGGGCTGGTCGGACCCGGTATCCAACCCATTCCTCTGGGTGATCTGCTCATCGAGAAGGACGACCAGTTCGCGGACAAAGTGATCTGCCAGCTCACGGGTATTAAGAAGACGGAGCTTGGGCTTCAGCGCCTTCAGGAGCTTTGGGATCGAATCTCGCGTCATTACTGGAGGCACACGAGTCGTCTTGTCTTTCGCATCGACAACCAAATGGCTCTTGATGAGGCCCTCGGCGGTGGACCGAGGGATACCAAGCCTCCGGAGGAAGGGCAGCCAAGCCCCGTCCCGACCCCTTCCACGGAGCAACGCCTTCAGCTCTGACAAGCGCTTCGCCAATTCAGCACGGTTGTTGGCCCGCTCGTGGCGAGTCCGCTTAAGAGAAAACTTCGCGTTTTGCTCGATCGACCACAGGCGTTCGATCATTTCGGTGATAGTAGATTCAAGTTCGGGGACTGCGGAGTTCGTTTTCCCGGACGTTGACGAACCGGGCGCAGGCGCTTCATCGCATGATGATTCGCGCTGGGGTGGGATGGCCTGCGTTGGCAAGCCTTCCTCCCACAAATCTATCGAGTTGTTGGCAGGTGTGTTCATCACAATCCTTTCGAAGAGGGTACTCATCTCGCCCTCGTTGGACTTTCTATGACCTCAGATCCCGCTTTCTTGCGCGTGAATCGCTGAACTCTAATACCTGATCAATACGCAGTCTTATACGGGCTCCGGTTCTAGTTGCGGACGATCACAGATCGTCGGCGTTGTCGATCTGAGCGCCGGGCTTGGCCGCAGCGGGCTGGACGGAGGGCACGGTCTTCAGGCCGAGAGAAGGGATGATCTTGCTCAGGCGTTTGTAGTTGAGGCGGTCAAGCCGGGCCTTCTTCACCCGTGCGTCCGTGAGCTTCACCGCGTAGTTGTTGCGCTGGTAGGTCGTCCAGTACTCCGGGCGGTAGAGAATGCCCTTCGTCCGGGTCTTCTGGTTCTTGCCCTTGCCCACCACTTCCTGGGTGGCGTCGCAGAGAGCAATCAGAAAGCGTTCGGGAATGGTGTTGGGGAAGCCGAGGAAGATGGCGGCGGCGTAGCGGGCCATCATGGCCATCAAAACGCCATCACAAGCATCCGTATCGAGGTTCGGGTAGCTCCCTTTGTCAAGGAACGTGAACGCCCGCTCTACGTTTTCCTTCTTGTTGGAAGCCCCCGTCTTTGTGAGCCCCATGAGACGGCGCAACGTGCTTGCGTTGGTGAACTCGACGTGGACCTTGCCGAAGGAATCGATCAGGATGTCCTGGCCTCCCTGCTTCTCGAACATGATGAGGCGCAGCACGATCGAAATCGTGGTGAGGTGATCGTTCTGCGGCGTCGGCGCTTCCATCGAGATGATGAGGCCGGTGCGCTTGAACCACTCGCGAGCAGCTTCCGCGTACTGCATCGGGTTCGCAGGATCGCGGCTCACGTCGAAGTTGGTGGCGAGTGTGTCCTGGAGCATGTTGCGTGCGGCCAGAGCAACCGACTTGGAGCGAATCCATGACGGTACGCTGGTGTCCTCGGGAGCGAAGCTGCCCACAGCGAGCCAGTTGGCCTTGCTGCGGTCCTCGGCCTTCTCGACCAGCATCACGGCATAGCCGGTGCGAGACAGCGAGGGATCGAGACCGAGGATGATCCAGCGGTCGATACCTTCGACGGGCTGAGGTACTGCGATCTCCACAGGCTTGAGTTCTTTCGCTTTCTTAGGCATTGGGCAGCCGTCCGATCCAGTCGCGGACAAGGGTGCCCTTGATGCCGCCGTTCTCCCACGCCAGTTCGAGCTGGCAGGTGTCGAAGTACGAATAGGAAATGAGTGCTGACGGTCCGCCCGCGTTCGAAGTACCGCGAGTACCATCGGGCCGGTGGAACCAGAGCCGACCTTCGAAGAAGAAGATCGAGTGCGCCTTCGGCCATACATGCTTGTGCCAGGTCTCGGTCTCGGTGCGTGCGAAGATCAGAGCGAGACCATTGCGGTGCTTGGCCAGCTTCTCCAGCCACACGTCGGTCTCTTTCCCGTAAGGCGGGTTCAGCCAGCACCTGTACGGCTGAAGCAGCATCGAGATCGGCTCACTGCACTTGGGGCACTTCGGGCCGGTAACAGGCTCATCGGGGTTCGTCGTGAAGTCGATCGTGCGCCGGTCAACAGCGCCGCAGGTGTAGCACCAGGTACCCATCCACGATTCGCTGAGTCCATCGGTCGGAAGTTCGTAGTAGACCTTCGCTGTATCCCACGGACGCGGGCTCGGAGCAGCACACGGATCGAGATCAAAGCACCGATCGGTGGTGAGGGCCTTGATGAGCCACTCCGGCGTGAGCCAGATATTGGTCTCGCCTTCGATCGGTTTTGTGTGACTGCCGATGCCGCCCTTTTGCACGCTGAACTCCTGAGCTGTAATACCGGCGGACCGGCGTTTTAACCCGATTTCGAACAAAGGAAAACCGGAGCCGTGTGAGGGCTCCGGTTCGGGGTTGCGGACGATTACAGATCGTCGGTGTTGTCGATCGAGCCGCCCTTTGCGGACGCGGCGGAACCGCCAGCAAGCAGCGCCTTCATGTCCATGGGCGTGATGACCTTGCCAAGGCGCTTAGAGAGCAGCACACCATCGGCGAACTTCTGAGCGGCCTTCTCGATTTCAGCAAGCAGCTCGGGGTTCGCGCGGTAGCGAGCCTTCTGACTCACGCGCTTGTAGTCATAGCCGATCTTGTTCTCACGGTTGGAAATGGTGAAGTCAAAGTCGTGAACCTTCTCACCTTCCATCGCGAGCTCACCGATGTTCTTGAAGCCCGAACGCGACAGCTTCAGCCAGCCCAGCTCATAACGAACCGGAGGCATTTCACCCTCGGAGTTCTTCTCGTACTTGCCGGTCTTGGGGTCGGCGTTCGTGTACTTCACGGCCAGCACGGCGAAGTTGAGCTGCGCCTTCTGGTCGTCGTCGTGGTTCAGCTTCTTGCAGCAGTCGGCCTCTTCGAGGATGACGTGCTTCTTGTCGCGCTTGGAGAGGCAACGGTAGGAGAACTTCTTACCGTCCTTCTGGATGAAGTGCAGCCACGCCATCTTGGGCTTCACGATGGTGTCGGCGATGACCGCGACGCGAACCTTGGAGCACGGGCTACTCCACGGTTCCCCAAGTCCAACGTTGGTGGTTCGTTGCAGACCTTCGCTGTATCCCACGTATGCGACGACGGTGCGGCATGCGAATCGAGATCGAACCCACGGTTCAGTCCTGAGAGCCTTGATGAGCCGATTCGGCGTGAGTCAGGTATTGGACTCGCCCCTTTCTAGAACCGGGCGAAAGCATCAGTCTGCGTGATTGCAAGTCTTTGCGATCGAGATTTTCGTTTTCAAAACTCATGTAAAAGCTCCGGCGGCGGGTATTCCATCTCGTGGACGCGCCATTGCGACCACAAAACTTGCCACTTTGGAGCGCTGATCATGTTTTTTGACGTCGCAGACATGCCCTATGCCTTGGAACTGGAGACAGCAGGATCGTCTCACAAGGCCGACAATAACGATATCGAAATCGAGGACGCGGACCCAGAGCAGTGCCTGCCAGCAGACAGTCTTATCGTTACGCTGGAAGGTCTCCTCTACTTCCACGAAGTCTTGCAGAAGAATGAGTTGGCCACTACCTGCTCATCGAAGACTTTGTCGGTGTCCTATCAGTTGATCAACCGCGACGGTGAGGGTGAAACGGCCTCCGCGATCACTTTTAATGGTCGTCGTCCGCTCTTCACCGTCAAGACCGTCTATGGCAACGTAATCGCCGGAACGGCCAGTCATCGTCTGCTGATCATGAACCGTGCAGGGTACTGGGTCTGGAGGAAGATCGAAAAGATCGAGCCTGGCGATTATGTGGTGTGCCACCGCGAATACAAGGTTCCAATCGGCCAGCCCTCAGAAAGCACTGACGAAGGTTTGTATTTCTTCGGCGTGCTGCTTGCAGATGGCAGCTTTAACGAATACCGCATCGGCGTCACCAACAATGATCCAGTCGTCCTGAGCAACATCAAGGCCCAGGGAGGGCTGGCTCTCGCAGTGGAACCTCGGATCTACGCGAAGGCATCGCCAGGCTCTTTCGATTATCACTTCAACTCCACGGCGAATGTGCACGACTTCTACAAGAAGATGGGCTGGGCACCTGGCGTAGCCAAGAACAAACATCTGGGACCTTTCGTACGCCAGCTCAGCACTGCCCAGATTCGGTTCGTCCTCCAGGGGTACTTCGATTGCGAGTGCTCGATCAACCCTGGGGGAATCCAGGTCGAATCCGCGTCCCGGAAGCTTCTTTATGAGGTCAAGACAGTCCTCCAGGCGCACTTCGGCATCCTTTCCGTTCTCAAGGAACTGAAGGTTGCTGCGTATCCTGACAACGACTATTGGCGTCTCGATCTCTATGGGGCATCGGCACGCAGGTACGTCGCCAGGATTGGTTTCCGGAGCGACGTGCGGAAGAACGAATCTCAGGTCCTGTTCGACTGCAAGGTCACCAACGCGAATATGGATTTGATTCCCAACTGTGGCCTGCTGGTAGAGGGGCTCTATGACGCTTCGGAAACCACGAAACTCCATAACTTTGAAACTCGTGACTATAAGGGGTTCGAAGCTCGGGCGGCCCTCTCCTATCAGAGCTTGAATACGATCCTCGACCTCGAATGGGCGGAGTGCGGTCCGTTGAATCGGCTGAGGGAGATTCGCGCAGCGGGTTACCTCTACGACCGGGTCGAGTCCGTAACGGCTCGTGAACCTGAGGCCACCTTCGACTTCAAGGTTCCCACAACACACTCGTTCGTGGTCGCGAACGTTATCACCCACAACTCCAACGCGCACACGTCCGACGGATAGTGACGTGCCAGCATCAAGAGGGCGGCTTAGCTGCCCTTTTGATGCTGTGAGGGATAAGGACAGGCGGGAGCATATGAGCCGTTGCGCATCATTGCTCTGAAGACCTCCAATCCTCTAGTGAGATCTGTAATGAGCGCTGTCCCGCGAGCACGTCGGCCAGCAATCTCAGATGGTCATCAGTACCGGATACTCGCCGCGATCCGAAGGGAGTCCTCTTCTGGTTCACAAACGTGCTCGGCGCAACCTTCGCTGTGACGCAGAGCGGTCCACGCCGCCGCTGCCGCATCGATGACATCATCGACGCCAACCCCCGGCAGCGTCGCCGCAATATGACTGTTGATCCCTGGAAAGATGTTGCGCAACAGAGAAAGACGCTCCGACTTACCTTCTGCGCTCTTCTTTCCATTCAGCAGCGGCTCTCGACCGTTCATTGCCCAAAAGCAAACCTCGGGGTGTACCTCAAAGGCCCATTCTTGAGAGCTCGCAGTTATTACTTCATCAATCTCTCTGATTTTTGCCGCGATTCCCCATGCCTGACGACTGATCTTGCGTCCCGTCGCTAGAAAGTTCGCCTTACATGCGTCCTCGTATGTAGCAGCCCGAGTCGCTCTCCGACAAGGAGCGGGAAAGACGCTGGAGCCGCGCGGTTGGCCGAGCAGCTTTCGAGCGGCCAGGTCGCAGGCACGCGGTCCATCCAGAAGGCCGATCGGGATGTCGATCGCCAACGCCAACAGTCCCTCGGGGCGGCACCGAAGGAGCCCGCGAAGGTTAACAAGCTGCACCGAAGTCGTCCGTGAGGAGAGCTCCACCCGGAAGCAGACCCAACCTGCATGGCAGCCATCAACGCCCATTACAAACATTGTGGGGCCTCGATCGGTCCGGAACGCTTGCAACAATCCGACAAAGCGCCACTGAAAGATGAGCGAACGGACTGAGCGAGCGTCGCCCAATCTGTGTCTTTGCGCCCGTGTGCAATCGGGTGCGCGGCAAACACGAACAGCGTATCTCCGCGTCGATTGACTCCGTCACGCCGAAGGAAACATCCGGTAATTTCCTCAAAGGCTTTGAGCCGGGAGACGCCATAGAGTACGACAAGGGCAGGCTTGTGTAATACCAGCCGCTCGCGAATGATTGCAATCCGCTCCTTCAGGAACGGCTGCCCGTCGATCGGCGCTGTCAGCTTTTTGGAAGCCACGCCCGAGAGTTCAATCACGCATGTTTCGCCGTCGGCTTTGCCCCAATGCCTGCGTTGGTAGGTTCTCAGACTTTCGTTGTCGAAGGCCTTCCCCTGCGCTGCCATCAAGAACAACATCAACGAACGCCAAGTGCGTTGAAGGCGAGGTCGTTGTCTATGCCAATGAAGCTCGCCAATTGCGAGGTGAAACTCCTCACAATCACAAAGCTCAGGCCTTCCAAGCCGAACCCACTCACGAATCCGCGCAGCATTACCATCAAGTTCTGTCGGTCCCTTGCCAGGTTCCGGGCCGATGAACCAGAAGGGGGCACCCCAGCGGCCAAAGCCAAAGAACTGGCGAGCCATCTCGGACGCGTCTGATGAACGTTGCATCGGGATCGAATTTAGAGTAGCAGGGTGGAGAAATCTCGGTATAGCTTCGGTGTATTTGAGGAAAGAGAAAGAATGGTGCTTTTTGTCCCGTAAGCGACACCACAGCAAGCATTTAGGATTTGGCCTGATGCAATTCGGGACCAGGGGGTCGGAGGTTCAAATCCTCTCTCCCCGACCATTCTCCGTCATGGCGGCGGCCCCTACTCCCAGCCAAAGGCTCCTCGAAACAGCTCAAAGTCGGCGGATTTTCCGGTTTCAAAATAGATCGACAGGATATCGAAGCGTACCGCGACGTCCTGTTTGGCTAATTGACGCAGGTAGTAGTGCGCCATCTTCCGCAGCATACGTCTTTTTTCGTCATCCACGGCCGCTTCTGCCGGAGCAATAACTCGGGTAGTCCGGGTTTTCACCTCGACGAAGCAAAGAACGTCGTTCTCCCATGCGACTATGTCAAGATCGCCGCGGGCCTTGGCGGAGCGCCATCCGCGGGCGGTCACCACATATCCCAGCCGGCGCAGATAAAAGTAAGCTGCGCGCTCGCCGCGACGTCCTGTTATAAGGTGCGGAGCCTCTTGGCGCCGCCGCACTGCTGTGCGATCCAGGAATTCCAGGAAGCGCTCAAGCCAACGGAGACGGGTCTGCTTAAACAGGGACATTCTCCTTGATTGTCATGCCGGCGATTTAATCCGGCTACGGCACTTAGGTCACTGCTGGCCAAGGAGTCGCGCCATTTCCGCGTGCAAGCGGGTGGTAATCTCTTCCGGGCTTGCCGCCGGATCAAATGACATGGGCGAGCCAACCACGATCTTTAGTTTGCCAGAGCGAAACCAACGCTGTCTTCCTGCCTTCATAGCGCCAAGTCCAGCCAGTGCGACCGGAAGGACTTGCGTTTCCGACTCTGTGACAAGCAGGCCGATGCCCGGGCGAAATGGCTGTAAGATGCCTTCATCCGAGCGACGTCCTTCTGGAAAAACTAGCACGTTGTATCCGCGATCGAGCGCTTCCCCCGCATGTTGGAAGCTTCGCCGGAAGCCCACGCTGTGCGGCAGCGGAAACACATTGAACAATCCGGTTACCAGCAGCCAGGTCAGCGGCCCAAGCGCATTCAGGATCCACGGCCCCTGATTTCGCCGCTTGTGCCAGTCGCCCAGAAGATCTGCTGTCATCGCGACCGCAACGTGCCGCCGTACTGGTCCCGGTAGTGCATACAGAACCAGCGGAACGTCGTAGGTGCTGATGTGGTTTGCAACCAGCAGCAGCGGCTTGTCGATTTTCAAGGGGCTCTCACGTTGAACCGAAGGAGCGGCCAGCAGCCAGGCCAGCGGCCGCATCACCCACTCTATGAACGCCGCGCGTACAACCTGTGAGGGCCAGCTCCAGGTCCAGTGTGGATATACATCGTTCCGTGTATCGGCCGCAGATGAAGGCCTGCTTTGCGCAACGGTTGCTGGTACAGAGGTCGCATCCAGCCCAAGCACGCTGCGTAATTCGCCGAGCGTCGCGGCCTGTTCCAGCACGATGTCGCTTAATGTCAGGCCTAACCGTCGCTCCAACTCGGCCTGCAATTGCACCCGACCCAGGCTATCCATCCCCAGGTCTTCCTGCAGCCGCGCTTCGTCGCCGGTTCTTTCCGGTTGCGCCCCGGTGATGGAAAGAATCAGCGCGAGCAGCGCGTCTGATCCGGTATTGCCCGCTTGATCCTCAGAGCGCAGTGCGTTAATCCACTCCGTCACTTTGCGACGCTGCACCTTTCCCGTCGAGGTTCGCGGCAAATCCAATTCTGGCCAAATGCGCCACTGTCTTATGCGTTGAAAATCGGCAAGACGGGCGTTGGCTGCGACTATGGCCTGTTGAGCTTCCCCGTGCGAACCGTGGAAGAGCAACACCGCAGCAGGCTCCGTTCCAACTGCAGTCAGCAACGGCACTACAGCGGAGGCCACTACACCGGCCTGTGCGTTCAGCGCGGCCTCGACATCTTCCGGATGCACATTCAGCCCGGCTCCCGTTACGATCACCTGACTCTTGCGCCCCAGAAAATGAAGCTGGCCCTCTTCATCCTTGCGCGCCAGATCGCCCGTCGCCAGCCAGGGCGAACGCGATTTCTGCATTGCCCCGTTGTGCCAGGTTGCGGTGGAAACCATATCACCGCGAACGAGAATTTCTCCGTCGTCGCGAATCTCCACTTCGCGGCCGGGAAGAACCTTGCCAATGGTGCCTTTGCCGACCTTGAAAGGGTGATTCAGAGTAATCAACGCCGCTGTTTCGGTCATTCCGTAGCCTTGGATCAGGGCGAAGCCAAGCGCATTCCAGAAGGATTCGAGTTCTTCCGGAAGAGAAGCACCTCCACAGACAAAGGCCCAGAATTTGTAACCGAAACTGCGATGAATGCGGCGAAAACGCCACCATCGCTTCCAGACCTTCTCCCCACGCATCCTATCGATCTCTGTAGCCAACTCCGGATGCTCGGCAATTAAAAGGTCCCGCAGCAGAGCCAGCACACGCGGAACCGCGGCCAGCACGGAGATACGCTCGCGCTGCGCCGTCTCCATCAGCCGCTGCGCCTGCAACCGCGACTCAAAGTGAACCTCAGCGCCGAGCAGCGGCGGAATCCATAAGCCCATGAACTGCCCGAAGACGTGACTTAGTGGAAGCGTATGCAGAAAGCGCAGCGGGTGGACCCACCGTTCATATGCAAGGTACTTCTGAATTTCGCGTTCGATGGGGGCAATACTCGCAAGCACATTGCGATGTGTATGGACGATGCCCTTTGGCTCGGCCGTTGTGCCTGACGTGAAGAGAATCTGCACTGGGTTGTCTATATTCAAACTGGGGTCAACAGGAGCCGGTCCAGCTGACTGCGGGAGCACCGATGCGAAATCTTCAAACGCGATCTGAATGACGCTTGCATCAAGCTGCCTGAGAAGCTCCGCATCACCGACGACCATGAGTGGATTGGTTTCCTCAATCACGCGCTGTGCAAAGCCTAGGCTCCCGGCAGCGTCCAGTGGAACGCAGACCACGCCTCGCAGCACACAGCCAAAAAAAGCGCTGATCCACTCAACGCTGTTCTGTCCCCAGATAACGACGCGCTCGCCCGCTGGAGTTTCGCGCTGAATCAACGCGCCAGAGAATCGATCCACGAGCGTGGCAAGTTCAGACCATGTGGAGGCCATACGCCGGTTGCCGCGATAGCTGACGATCGCGACGGCCTTTCCGTGCCTGCGAAAATCTTCTACCAGCGTTGCCAGATTGGGCCGCATGGCATCGTCTCCTGAAAACTCAGGCGCGGGCGAAGTCGATGTAGCCGCGCGCAGGATCGGCACGCACCAACTCCACGTTCAGCCGGTCGCCCACGTCTACGCCCCGCTCTCCGCGCACCAGCATTCCGTCCACGCGCGGGGCCAGCGTGCGCACAAATGAGCCGGCGGCTGTTACGCCGGTCACAATGGCACTGAATTTCTCGCCGATGCGGTGACGCATGGCTACTGCGGCAATGCGCTTTTGCATTTCGCGCTCCACCTTGCGCTCCGCCGCGGATTTTGTCGTGCAGTTCAAAGCAATCTCCGACAACTCTTCGTCCGAATACGGCGAGGGCTTGTCCGCGATCATGGCTTTCAGCAGTCGCTGCGTTACTAGGTCAGCGTAGCGGCGATTCGGCGCCGTGGAGTGCGTGTAGTCCTCCACCGCCAATCCGAAATGTCCTTGTGGCGGATCGCCGGGGCGCTCGAGCACATACTCGCCCGGACCCAGGAGCTTCACAATTGCGAGCGAGAGATCGGCAAAGTGGTCCGGGTCGTCTTTCTCGCGCTGCACGAGAAAGTCATTCAAAGCCCTTGAGTCCGGTGTTGCAGGGAGCTTACCGCCAAGGTCGTCGGCCAGCGCCACGATGCGGTCCCATCGCTTTGGTGTGCGCACGATTCTTCGGATCGAGGAGATTCCTTTTGCCTGCAGTGTCCGCGCAACCACGCCATTCGCTGCGATCATAAAATCCTCAATCAGTTCGGTCGCTGCGTTCTTGTGCTCAGCATCAAGGTCGATTGCATCCCCTTGTACCGTTGCGTGCGCCTCTTTGGTCTCAATGTTCAGGGCGCCATGTTTGAACCGTTCCAGCCTGAGCCGCTGCGCAATTTCATCTTGCAGCTTCAGCTGCATCTGCAATTCCTTGGATGCGGCCACTTTTGCCGGTGGCTGGCCCTTGCCGTCGAGCCACGCGCCCACGCCGTTGTAAGCCAGTTGCGCCTTATTATTCACCAGTGCGGGATAGATTCTGCTTGAGGCTATGCAGCTTTCGGTTTCGCAGACATTCTTGTCCAGCGTGAACTCTGTCACGATGCAGGCGCGATCCTGGCCTTCGAGCAGTGACGTAAGCCCGGTCGAAAGCTCTTCCGGCAGCATGGAAAAATTCTTCACGCCGGTATACACAGTGACCGTCTCAATGCCGGCATGTTTGTCGATCGCCGAACCCTTCGGCACATAGGCGTCAACATTCGCAATGCCGATCAGTACGCGAGTGCTACCGTCTGGAAGCGTATCGGCATATTCAATCTGATCCAGGTCCCGAGAGGTGTCATTGTCGATGGAGGACCAAAGCAGATGCCGCAGGTCCTCGATGGAAGCCGGTATTTGTGGCGGGTGTGCCGCCAGTGCCGCCAGTTCCTCTTTTACCTCCACCGGATATTCCGGCTCAAATCCATGATCAATCATCGACTGGCGGGCAGCCGCAACAAGATCAAACGGCACGTTGGAACTCATAAACCTCCATGGGGGCGAAAGTCCACCGTAGCACGTTGGATGCCGATGATGCATCCGAACGCCATATCTATGCGGTTGTGGGAGAGTGCCCGGATGAAAAGAGGCTCCGGGCAGGCCTTATCCGCGAGAAGCGCGAAGTATATTGGGAAGAGTGCTCGTCTGCGATCCACTCACAATAGGGCGCAGATGGGCGTGACGGTGGGATCGGTCCAGTTGTCTTCAGGGGTGGGGTAGCAGGCCTCCAGGCGCTGCAAAGGATAGGGCGTCGCAAGGCTCATCGCATACTGGAGGCCGGAGCAGTACAGCTCTTTCTTCGGCTCAATAAGCGGCAGAGACTTGATGAGTTTTCGCGCAGCAATGCTCACTTCCTGCTGCCAGTCGTAGCTGTCATCCAAGAGAGAAAGCCCGCGCTCTAGCTCTGCCTGAATCATCTGCGGGGACAGCACTGGTCTGTTAGTGAGCACCAATTCGCCGTCATATCCATCGATGTAGTCAGCGAGCAGGCCCACATGAACGCCCTTCGAGAAGGTAGCTTCCAGTGTGAGCCATTGCGGACACCATAAGCCTGCCAGCCACACCATGAGCACATGCGACCATGGCGACGCCGTGGATCCTTCAATGACCCGCGAGATCGTCTCTCTCCCGGAGCAAAATAGCAGATCTCCGGGGCGAATCTGCTGATATAGTTCGCCCCTGGAGACCACTTTGATTCCCGATCCGGCTACGGATTGGATGTGCGCGGCCATCTCTACGCAGCCGCGGGCCGGGCGCTCGTGGTGGATGTTGCCGCAGAAACGGGAGCAGGCAGGGCATTCAGCGAAGCGACTACCGCGTTGACATACGCAGTGATCTGAGCGCTCGTGGGAGCGGGTACTCCGTCAGCCTGAAGAGCCGAGGTGGCATAGGGCGTGACCGCCGCAACCACCGCGGCCAGTTTCTCCGCACCCGTACCGGAAGCTCCTGCCGCAGCCGTCTCGGCGAGCGCCGCCTGCTGCACCGTGAAGTTATAGAGGTTAGCCACGCTTGGGAAAGCGATGTCTACGATCGGCTCTGCTGCTTCCGCCACCTTGGTAGCGCCAGTAAAGAGTTGCTTGAAGAAGCTGCCGACATGTTGCAGAAGAGTGCTGATACCAGAGGACATTTGATAATTCCTTTCGGCTATTGGGTTGGGGGCCTTCTACCGCTGTTTGTTCCAGGTGCGGTAGGCAATGGTGATGTTGATGAAGCCGGTGAACAGCGCCAGCATCCAGGTTGGAAGGTGAAGAGTGTGCTGAAGTTCTGCGACCTCATCGCGGAACCCTTGGCTGCCGATCCAGAACCCGACAATTAGATTCCAGCCGACAAGCATGGAATGGACCCAGGCACTGTAGCGGGTGGCGAAATAACGGATCATGCTCCATCTCCTTCAGGGCAGCAAAAAGCCGCTCCGAAGAGCGGCCGCAAAAAAGAAAAGGCACAGCTTAGAGCCGTGCCTTCTTCGGTTTTCTCCCTATAATTCAATTATAGTGGAACGTGAAAATTCACCTGCAAAATTAAGCTATTGAAAAATAACTAGTTATCGATCAAAGTACTTGACAGCTTTTACAGCGCTTTCCGTTCAGTCCTTCTCGAATCCATGGAGCGCAGCCAGCACCTCCTGGCTGTGGTGTGCGGGATCAACCTTAGTCCACACCTTCACGATCTTCCCCTGCGGATCGATCAGGAAGGTATTGCGATTGGCGATTTTGAAGGGGCCATAGCTGCCGAGGGAACCATATTCCTCTACGACCTTTTTATCGGTGTCGCTCAGCAAAGTGAAGGTCAGGCTATCCTTGGCGCAGAACTGCTTGTGGCTATCGACAGAATCGACGCTGACGCCGACAATCACCGCATTCGCAGCGTGATACCTCGCCAGGTCCTGCTCAAAGTTATGGGCTTCCATGGTGCAGCCGGAGGTCATGTCTTTGGGATAAAAGTAGAGCACCACCCACTTGCCGCGATAGCTGTCCAGGGTGACCGGAGTACCTTTCTCCGAGGGCAGCGTAAAGTTAGGAGCCATCTGGCCGACCTGCGGCATTGCGCTGTTATCGGCGAAGCTGCGAACTGCGAGTCCGCCGAGAACGACTACAACGACGGCGGCGAGAATCAGAGTAAATTTTGACATTGGGCCACGCTCCAGGCATGAATTGCAGAACGCACCATTATCCATGTTCCTCTGCCAGAATCGCAATTCCCGCGAGGTTTGCCAGTTCGACGACCTTGTCCAGATCAAAAATCAGAGTTCGATTTGCTTCTATCGCTAAACAAGTGGCGTGCGCCCTCAGCATCGTTTCGATGGTGCGAACGCCGATGACCGGAACGTCGAAGCGCATATCCTGATTTGGTTTGGCTACTTTGACGACAGTGAGCGAGCGGTCGAGTGTCGAGGCTTCGTCCTCCAGTGTCTGCATGAGCTCGCCGGCGCGTTCGATGGCGGCGTCCGTGCCTTCCATAGCCTCAATCGCCACACAGGCCTGGCTTGCGACGATGACCGTCTGGCCGATGTCATAGCCGGCAACCGCCAATCCCACGTCGCGGCCATAGGAGATATCCCGCCGCTCCTCCTCCGACGGAGAGCGCGCCGTCAACACTCCCGGTTTGGCCAGCAGCGGTTCAAGGTATGAGGTAGAGGAAATCAGCTCGATGCCCTCATCGCCGAGAACCTTGGCGACCGCGCTCAGCAGCATGTCGGTGTTTTTTGTGCGCAGCGAAAGCAGCAGTTTCGCTAATCGCCAGTCAGGCCGGATACTGGAAAAAATCTGCTTGTGCTTCACCTGCCCGGCCATGACGGCCTGGGTGACGCCTTCTTTCTGGAAGGCCTCGATGAGCCGCGAAAGCTCACCCAGCGAAAGCCAGTGGACGTGAATACCCGCATCCGTCGCGGCACGCGCGTCTATCTCCGGATCGGTTTCTTCCTTGAGGGCGGCGACGACAACCTCTTCGCCATGCGCCCGCGCCGCATCGAGCAGCAGAAAAGGGAAGCGCCCATTGCCTGCAATCAGACCGAGCTTCATACGGCCTACTTCAAAACCCCGCGCTTGGAGCTCTCGATGAACCGCACGAGATAGGCAACGTCTTCCGACGCGATACCTTCTTCTTTCAACTTCGTAATGGCCTGCCCTGTATTCATCTTCGCCGTCATCAACAAACGATATGCGTGCTGAATGGCACGCAGCCGCACGTCGTCAAAGCCTCGGCGCTCCAGCCCGACTTTATTCAGTCCATAAGCTCGTGTCTCGCGTTTGGCAGATGTGAGCGAGTAGGGCAGTACATCCTGCGTTATGGTGGTGCCTCCCCCGGTGTAGGCATACTTCCCGATGCGGCAGAACTGATGCACTTGATTCAGCGCACCAACCGTGACGTAATCTTCCACTGTGACATGCCCGGCAAGCGTAGCGCTATTGGCGAGGATGCAGCCGTCTCCGATCACGCTGTCGTGCCCGATATGCGCGTAGGCCATGATGAGGCATCCGCTGCCGACGCGCGTGGTGCCACCACCGCCCGCTGTTCCCCGCGAGATAGTCACGCATTCGCGAATCACATTGTCATCACCAAGCGAAGCGCCGGTAGGTTCGCCTTGATATTTCAGATCCTGTGGTGCGACACCCACGCATGCGAACGAAAAAAAGCGATTGCGTGCTCCCGTCTTCAAATGTCCGTCAAGAACAACGTGCGAAACCAGCTCGCAATCCTCGCCCAGCACCACGTTCGGTCCAATGGTCGAGTAAGGTCCAACTGTGCACGATGCGGGAACGACGGCGCCTGAAGCGACGATCGCCGTGGGGTGAATACTCACTCGGCAGTCACCGTTGCCGAAGCGGGCTCGACAGCAGGGGTCGATTCCTGATTGCGCGGCACCAACTGGCACATCACAACTGCTTCGCACGCCAGCTTTCCGTCCACTGTCGCGTGACCCTCCATACGGACCGCACGTGGTCGCCAGTTCAGTACGTTCACCTCAATGCGAAGCTGGTCTCCGGGCACAACCGGACGGCGGAACTTGGCGCGCTCGATTCCGGTAAACACCATCAGCTTGTCCTCCCGGTCAGGAATCTCTGTGAGCAGAAGCGCACCGCCCGCCTGCGCAATCGATTCAACAATGAGCACGCCCGGCATAATGGGAAAGTTGGGAAAGTGCCCGGCAAAAAACGGCTCGTTGATGGTGACATTCTTCAGTGCAACAATGCGCTTCTTGCGCTCAATTTCCATAAGCCGGTCGATAAGAAGAAAAGGGAAGCGGTGCGGCAGAATGGCCATAATATCGCCAATATCAAGCACCTGCTTGCCGTCGAGAATAGGGTTAGGAGTGTACATGGCTGCTTGCCGATTATAGCGAATCAGAAGCGTACCATTCAGCGACCAAGCGCCAGGGCAGGCTCGGCGGAGAGTGTCGCGGGCGCGAATTCCTTCGTCAAGAGCTTAGGCCATGCGGCTGCGGCGATCATCGCCGCATTATCGGTTGAAAGCGCAAGGGAAGGAAAGGCGATCGGCAGCCCTCGCTCCGCCGCTTCTGCCGTGAAGCGTACACGCAACTCGCGATTGGCTGCGACGCCGCCGGAGACAAGCAGGCTGGCGGCGCCGAGATTCTCGGCAGCGCGAAAGGTCTTGCGACGCAAATCGTCCACGACCGCCCGCTGGAACGATGCAATCAGATCCAGGGTCTCCCGGTCGAAGAACGCCAGCGCCTCATGCGCCCGGATACCAGGGTTTTCCAATAGCATCGCCTGCCGCTGCTCAATGCTCTCACTCATGCCGTGTACCTGTGTATAGCGAAGGACAGCCGTCTTGATGCCGCTAAAGGAAAAGAGCGTTGATGCCGCGATGGCTTTCGCGCTGTCCTTGCGGTGCGCCTTGGGCTTGATTTGCGCGAAGGAAAACGGCACCGCGTCCGGATTGCCATGCGGAGCCAGTGCGTCAATCCACGGGCCGCCTGGATAGCCCAGTCCCAGCAGCTTGGCGACTTTATCGAAGGCCTCTCCAGCGGCGTCGTCCACAGTGCGGCCTACGTTGCGATAGGCCCATCCGTCGCCATGTCGCTTTGCCAGGTAGAGATGCGTATGCCCCCCGGACACGACCAGCGCGAGAGCCGGCAGCTCCAAGGCGTCCTGTCGCGACTGAGCAGCACGCTGTGCCTGCTCCAGGAGCACGGCGTGAATGTGCCCCTCAAGATGATTCACGGCGATCAAAGGCTTGTTCAGAGCGAAGGCCAGCATCTTCGCATAGCTGATACCCACCAGCAGCGCACCGGCGAGGCCCGGCCCTTCCGTCACAGCGATCGCGTCCAGATCTGCAAAGGCGATTCCAGCCTCGCTCAAAGCGGCCCGCACCACTGGAACAATATTGCGAAGGTGTTCGCGCGAAGCCAGCTCGGGAACCACGCCTCCATACGGCGAATGCGTCGCGATCTGCGAAGCGACTACATTCGAGACCGGTTCCACGCCACGTCGCACCACCGCTGCAGCGGTCTCGTCGCACGAGCTTTCTATACCGAGAATCAATCCATCACGCATCTCATTCTCTATAGTAGACAGGTGGAAACGTCACCGGCACAAATCGCAGCGGAAGCTATTGTTGAGCGGCTTCGGGCGGAAGGCTACGATGCCTACTTTGCGGGTGGATGCGTGCGCGACCTGCTGCTACAACATGTGCCGGCAGACTTCGATGTGGCCACCAGCGCGCATCCCGATGCTGTACTCAAGCTGTTTCCCCGCACCTTCGCGGTGGGCGCGCACTTCGGCGTCATCCTCGTTGTCGAGGAGCTGGACGGCCACGAGATCGTGACCGAGGTCGCGACCTTTCGCAGCGATGGAGCCTACTCCGACGGCCGCCGTCCGGAGTCGGTTCGGTTTTCCGAAAGCGCGGAAGAAGATGTGGTGCGCCGCGACTTCACCATCAACGGAATGCTTTACGATCCACAAACGAGTACGGTGCTCGACTTCGTCGGAGGTCGCGCTGACCTTCAGTCGAAAATCATCCGCGCCATCGGCGATCCAGCCCGGCGCCTTGACGAAGACAAGCTGCGGATGCTGCGCGCCGTGCGCTTTGCCGCGCGCTTCGATTTTGAAATTGAAGCCGGCACTGAAGCAGCCATCAAACGATGCTCTGCGCAAATTCATCGGATAAGCTCCGAGCGCGTCCGTGATGAGCTGACTCGCATGTTGACAGAAGGACGCGCGCGCCGGGCTTTCGAGCTGCTCGACCGCACCGGGCTGCTGAGAGAAGTGCTGCCTGAGATCGACCGCCTGCACGGAGTGGAGCAGCCGCCCGAGTTTCATCCCGAAGGAGACGTGTGGACGCACACCATGATGCTGCTCGAACAGCTGCCCGCTGGGGCATCGCCCACGCTTGCCTGGGGCGCGCTGTTGCACGATGTCGGCAAACCCGCAACCTTTCAGCCGGGACCCGGACGCATTCGCTTCAACGGCCACGTCGAAGTCGGCGTTCGCATCGCAGAGGACATCAGCCGCCGCCTGCGTTTCTCAAACGATCAATCCGCACAAATTGCTTCTCTGGTCGAGAACCACATGCGCTTCGGCGATGTGGAGCGCATGAAGACCTCCACGCTCAAGCGTTTCTTCCGGCTCAATCAATTTCCTGAACATCTGGCGCTGCACAAAATGGATTGTCTGGCCAGCCACGGCGGCCTCGAGCTCTATAACTTTGCAAATTCAAAGTACGAGGCGATGCCAAACGAAGAGGTGCGGCCCGCGCTTTTGCTAACGGGCCGCGATTTGATTGAGGCTGGTTACAAGCCTGGGCCGGAATTCAAGCGCCTGCTTGCGTTAGCTGAAGATGCGCAACTCGAAGGTCGCGTCCATACAAAAGAGGAAGCGCTCAAGCTCATCGCGAGCCAATAAGCGGCAACTACTCCGTCACAACCGCCTTTACCAGATTGCGCGGCGCATCCACATTCACTCCATTCAAGATGGCCGTGAAGTACGCGAACAGCTGTAGAGGAACCACTTCCAGCAAGGGCAGCAGAAACTCGTCCACAGCGGGGACCGCGATGGAATACTTGCTGAACTTCGCGACCTCTTTGTCGCCTTCCGTTATTACGGATAAGATCGTAGCGCCCTGCGCGTGCATATCGCGCATCAGTTGCAGAGTCTTCTGGTAACGCAGCACCGAATCCGGATCTCCCTTGTCGAACGTCGCCAGCACCACCAGCGGCGTATCCGCGCTCACGAGAGCGTTCGGCCCATGCTTCAACTCGCCCGCGGGATAGCCCTCGGCCTGCATGTATGCCGACTCCTTCAGCTTCAGCGCACCCTCGCGGGCAATCGCATAGTGAATCGCGCGGCCCAGGTAGAGAAAGCCCTTTGATTTGTGTAGATCTTTTGCAATCCCATGGATCTGCTTTTCCCATGCCGTCAGCGAAGACTCAAGCTGCTGCGGCAGCTTCTTCAGATGTTCGAGGTGCGCCGAGACGGTCTGCGCGGTCATGCGTCCGCCCAGCCGCGCCAGATACAGGGTAAGCAGATACAGCACCGTAAGCTGTGTCGTAAAGCTCTTGGTCGCCGGAATGGCCTTCTCTTTCCCTGCAATGGTTGGTAGAGACGAATCGGCTTCGCTGGCCATCGTTGAGGCGGCATTGTTGGTAATAGCCGCTGTTGCCAGTCCGCGGGTCCGGGCTTCGCGCAGCGCCGCCAGAGTGTCAGCCGTCTCGCCCGACTGAGAAATTACCAGCACGCCCGGATCATGCAGGGTGTGCGTCGAGCGATAGCAGTATTCACTGGCGTACTCCACATCCACGGCCAGGCCCGCGTAGTCCTCGAGCATGATCTCTCCAGCCAGCCCGGCATGGCGGCTGGACCCGCTGGCCGCAATCACCAGCCGCTGCCGTCCGCGCAGTATCTCGGCGATATTCGGGAAGGAATCCGCGCTCAATGAGCCACTCGGCGCATAGCGCTCGATGGTGGCAGAGAGCGCCTTCGGCTGCTCATAAATTTCCTGGAGCATGGTGTGCGGAAACGCGCGAGTGTTCGAAGTCTGCGGCATGGCTCTTTTCTTCACCCTCAGCAAAATTACTCTGCTCGCTTGAGTTTATCGTACTTGTCTATACAGCATGATGCACGCACGACAACCCGACCCAGGCGTGACAATTCGACCCAGACGCGAGATTCCCGGCTCGCTATTGGGGCAAAATTTATTGCATAAGCGGCTGCAGAGACAAAAGATGGGGTGCAGGCATCACTCCGCACCCCGAGAGGATTAGCCACAACCTTGCCATGGGCTTAGTCGGCTTGCGCCGGCGCTTGGCGTCCCAATCGGACGGCCAGCCTCCGCCCATGATGTCTATCCCGCAACAAGAACTTCGTGCATCGTGCAGCATTCGGCTCTGTCCCGGGAATCAACGACTGAACGTCATAAATGTATAGACAGCTACACCGGATGACAAGTAAAAAGGAACGGGAAAACAAGAAAGATTTATGGCGTGTATAAAAGCCGTCCGGAAAGCGTCAGAAGGAGAGGGGTCAGCTCTGCAGTGCACTTATGAAGCGCGCAGTGATCGATTCAGGGCGGCTAATCGCCGATCCGACTACGACAGCAAAAGCGCCCAGGTCGAATGCCCGGCGCAGTTCCTGCGGCTGGAGGATATGCCCTTCGACGATGAGAGGAACTCTGAGAATGTTTGCGAGCTTCTCGACCATCTCCCAGTTCACTGTCCTCGCACCGCTGGTTTCCGGCGTAAATCCGTACAGAGTCGTTGCCACGGCGTCGGCCCCTGCCGCCTCCGCGGCGAGGGCCTCGTCAAAGGTCGCAATATCGGCCAGGACCGGCGTCCTCAACCCGGCATGGACGCGTGCGATGACCGAAGGCCACGGCTCGGCTTCGGGATGGCGTGCCGCCGAGCAGTCAAGCGCAATCACATCAGCGCCCGCTTTGACGAGCGCCTCCGCCGAGGCAAAGTCGGGGGTAATCGAAACTTCGTTGCCCATCTTCCGCTTGTGAATTCCCAGAATCGGCAGGTTCACCTCGCCGCGAAAGGCCGCAATGCACACAGCGCCGTTGGCACGCAGACCTCCAGCTCCGCCGCGGGCGACAGATATGGCAATGCGCGTAAGGGTGTCGACGTGGTCCAGGGGATCCCCTGGAGTCGCCTGGCAGGAGACGATCAGTTTGCCTCTGAGCGAATCGGGGAAAGGCGCGCCAGTCATCGCCTGCAAAATCCTCCATTTACAAAAGCTGTCACCGCCAATACTAATGGGTGTTGGCCTGAAAAGTGCGCATTCCGATGCGCGCTTCCGCATAATTGCGATTGACGGAAGGGACGACGAATCCAAGTGCCTAAGAGTAGTGCCAGCAACCGTTCTCAGGGAAGTATCGTGCAGCCGCTCGACAAGAACGGCTTTATTCCACTCTATTACCAGATCCAGCGCGTGCTGATGGAGAAGATCCAATCTGGTGCGCTCACGGAGGGCGATCCGCTGGCCTCCGAAGAAGAGCTTTCGCGCATCTACCAGGTGAGCCGCATGACAGCGCGCCAGGCCCTGCACGGATTGAAGGTCAATGGGTACGCATTCAGCGAAAAAGGGCGCGGTACCTTTGTCACTCGGCCCAAGCTCGAAAAAAATATCATGCATCTTCAGGGCTTCACTGAAGATATGCGCCAGCGCGGCATGAAAGCCAGTTCCAAGCTGCTGGAGCAGTCTGTATCCGGGGCCGACGGCGAGATGAGCGAAAAATTGAAACTCGATTCCGGCGGACAGGTCCTCCGCCTGCGCCGCCTGCGGCTGGCCGATGGAATGCCGATGGCGATAGAGGAGTCACATATTCCATTGAGACAGTTTCCCGGATTGGAGCGCATCGATTTTGCGACGAATTCGCTCTATGCGACGCTGCGGGAGCGGTACGGAGTGCGCGTCGGTTATGCCGATGAGACCATTGAAGCCCTTCTGGCGACGCGCGAAGATGCCGAATTGCTGACTATACCCAGCAGGGCGAGCATTCTGTCCATCAGTCGTATTATTCTCACCACCCAGGAGACACCGATTGAAGTGGCCTCCTCGCGTTATCGTGGCGATCGCTACCGCGCATTGATTCGTGTTCCGATGACTGCGATCGAATAATTTCTGCACCCAAATTCTGCGTTGCGCGCTCCAACGCGCAGGAGGAGTCTGCGATGCCTCTATGCCTGGTTAACAAGGCATATCGATCTGTGCGTGAGGTTGAATTGCGCGCCTCAGCTTTCATCGCGTCCTCGAACAAATCGAACGGAAATCCTGCTAAACTAGGGTTTCGCGTCATCCCTTATCGACCTTCGTCCTTCACCAACACGCTGGAACGCTGTTCCCGGGAAAGGAAAATTATGAATCGGGAATGGTTGCCGACACTACGCGGTGCAGGGATCGCAATTCTGTTTTGTATGCTCCTTCCGGGTCTCGCCTTTGCCGACGGCCCTCAACCCACGCCCAGCATTTTTGCGCCCGCCTCAACGCCCGCCGCCAACATCTTCAGCCTTTCGCTGTTTGCTCTCTCTGTTACGGGTGGAATTTTCGTCGTCGTCGGGGGGCTGCTGACCTATGTCATCTTCCGCTTCCGCGACCGTGGCGATAAAGAAGATGACCGCGAGCCCGCGCAAGTCTATGGCAGCAACCATGTGGAACTGGCCTGGACGGTAATCCCCATCCTCATCGTCGTGGTTCTCTTTCTTACTACGGCTCGTATGATCTTCGCCATTCAGGATGCCCCTAAGCCACCTGACGCCATGGATGTCACGGTCGTCGGCCATCAGTTCTGGTGGGAATTCCGTTATCCCAAGCTGGGCATAGTCACTGCGAATGAGTTGCATGTGCCGTTGAGCAGCGACCGCGACCCTGAGCCGACATACTTAAAGCTGCTCTCTGCCGATGTGGATCACAGCTTCTGGGTGCCCCAGTTGGCGGGCAAGACCGACCTAATTCCGAATCATCCGAACCTTACCTGGATCGATCCGAAGCATCCCGGCCTTTATGTTGGCCAGTGCGCGCAGTTTTGCGGTGTCGAGCACGCCAAAATGCTTTTGCGGGTGTATGTGGACACTCCGGCGCAGTTTGCCGCATGGGTAGCAAATCAGCAGCAGCCCGCCGTGCAGGACGCCGCGGTCGCCGCGGGAAGGCGCATCTTTGAAACGGAAGCCTGCATGAACTGCCACACCATTCGGGGCACGGCAGCAACTGGGCGCTTCGGCCCCGACCTGACTCACCTGATGAGCCGCGACACGCTGGCTTCGGGCTCCGTGCCGAATACCGAAGCCAATTTACGGCAGTGGATCAAGGACCCGGACACATTCAAGCCCGGTTCGCTCATGCCCGCCATGCAGCTGAACGATCAGCAGCTGGATGAGATTACCGCATATCTGGAGACGTTGAGGTAGAGAAGGCGATGGCAGACCGAACATTCCCAATTGCAGGCACTTTGGACCTCACGCCGCCGCGCATTCACCAGCAAACCTGGCTGGAGACGCTGAACGAATGGGTCACGACGGTAGACCACAAGAAGCTCGGACTTCTGTACATGATGCTTTCGATCTTCTTTCTGCTGGTGGGCGGCGCCGAGGCGCTGGCCATCCGCATCCAGCTTGCCGTCCCCAACAACCATTTTCTATCGCCGGAAACGTATAACCGCATGTTTACCATGCACGGCACCACCATGGTCTTCCTGGTGGGCATGCCGCTTGTGTTCGGATTTACCAACTACGTTGTCCCCCTGCAGATCGGCGCGCGTGATATGGCGTTCCCGCGGCTGAACGCCTTCAGCTTCTGGATGACGCTGTTCGGCGGCCTGATGCTGTATTACAGCTTTCTCGGGGGAAGCGGCCTTTACGGCGTAGGAAATGCGCCGGATGTGAGCTGGTGGGCTTATGCGCCGTTGACCGCGCGCGCCTTCTCGCCCGGCCATGCAACGGATTACTGGGCCCTTTCACTCATCGTCACCGGCTTCGGCACTCTGGGCGGAGCAATCAACACCATTGCCACCGTGATATCCATGCGCTGCAAGGGCATGACGCTGATGCGGATGCCGCTGTTCGCCTGGCTGATGCTCGTGGTGAGCGGCCTTCTGCTGATTACCATCACACCGCTGACGGCCGCGCAGATCATGCTGACCATCGACCGCTATCTCGGTGCCCACTTCTTCGACACGCAAGCCGGCGGATCGGCGACCGTATGGATGCACTTCTTCTGGATCTTCGGCCATCCGGAGGTCTACGTGCTGATATTCCCCTCTTTTGGCATTGCCAGCGAGGTGATTCCCGTTTTTTCTCGCAAGGCCATCTTCGGATATCCCGCGATGGTCGCCGCTTCGGTCGGCATTGGCTTCATCAGCCTGGGGGTATGGGCGCACCACATGTTCACCATCGGCATGACGTCGGTCTCCAATGCCTTCTTTGTGCTCTCGACCATGCTGGTCGGCGTCCCCACCGGCATCAAGATATTCAACTGGGTGGCCACGATGTGGGGCGGCAAAATCAGATTCAGGGTGCCGATGCTGTTCTGCACCGCGTTTCTGTTTCAGTTTCTCATCGCGGGACTTACCGGCATCATGCTGGCCATCGCACCCTGGGACTGGCAGCTTCACAACTCCTATTTCGTCATCGCGCACTTCCACTACATGCTGGTGGGCGCGATCGTATTCAACACTTTCGCCGGAATCTATTACTGGTATCCCAAGGCAACGGGCCGCATGTTGAACGAGACGCTGGGCAAGTGGCACTTCTGGCTCTTCCTCATAGGCTTCCACATGACCTTCGACATTATGCACTTTGTCGGAATGGAGGGCATGCCTCGCTCAATCTACACTTACGAGGCCGACCGGGGCTGGGCGCACCTCAACATGATCATCTCCATCGGCGGAGCCATTCAGGCGGTCGCGGTTCTCATCTTCGCTTACAACCTCTTCTGGTCCTACTACCGTGGTCGAGAGGCGGGCAACGACCCCTGGGATGCGTGGACGCTGGAATGGTCAACTTCCTCGCCTCCGCCGGCCTATAACTTCGCGGTCATGCCGGAGGTGAAAAGCCGGCGTCCGCTTTGGGACATCAAGCATCCCGAAGATCCAGATTGGAAGTACGAATGAGCGCGATTCCGCTGATACCCAATCAAACCAGTGCCGCCGGAGAATCCTGGAACCTGCCTTCGCGCGGACGCATCGCCATGTTCTCGCTCATCATCGGCGAGTCCGCGATCTTCACCATCTTCGTCGTTGCCTACATTTACTACATAGGCAGAAGCCTTACCGGGCCGTTACCGCAGCAGGTGCTGGAGGTCCCCATCTTCAACACCATCTGCCTGCTCTCAAGCAGCTTTACCATCTGGCTTGCTGAGCGCAGCCTTGAACGCAACAATATCAAGTTGTTTGGGGCATGGTGGGGTTTGACGTGGCTCCTCGGCATCATTTTCCTCATCGGAACCGGCCTGGAGTGGCACAAGCTCATCTATCGCGATGGCTTGACAATCAGCACCAACCTGTTTGGAACCACCTTCTATTCTCTTGTCGGCTTGCACGCCTTTCACGTAATCGTCGGATCGCTGATGCTTCTGATCGTGTTGATCTTTACGCTTACGGGAAAGATTCGCGAAGAGCATTCCGAGCGCATCCAGGTGCTGGCGCTTTACTGGCACTTTGTCGACGCCGTTTGGGTCGTCGTCTTCACCGTGGTTTACATTCTTGGGCGGTAGAGAGCTATGAGCGAAGAACCTAAACCCGGCGCGCATCTTGAGACCATCCACCTCCCTGCCCCTACGGCATGGCCGATCATCATGGCCTTTGGCGTCACGCTAGGCTTTCTGGGTCTCGTTACCAATGGCGGAATCAGCGCACTCGGCATCGTCCTGGCGCTGTGCGGCGCTGTGGGATGGTACCGGCAGGTGCTGCCGCACGAAGCGCACGAAGATGTTCCCGTGGTCGTCGAACATATCGTGATTGAAACAGCCCGGCCTGAGGTTGAGAGAGTCATTGTCGAGGAGCATCACCGCGAGCACTTTCCGCTGGAAACCTACCCTGTCCTTTCCGGTATCAAGGGTGGCATTGCCGGCGGCATTGCCATGATTCCTCCCGCACTGCTCTACGGCTATCTCAGCCATCACAGTATCTGGTGGCCGGTAAACCTGCTGGGCGGTGCGGGCGTGACGCACTGGAGCCATCTCAGCGCGGCACAGATCGCCCAGTTCCACTGGGGAGGCTTACTAGTCGCATGCGTGATCCAGGCCATCGTCAGTATTCTCGTCGGCCTGCTTTACGGAGCCATGCTCCCCATGCTGCCGCGCCATCCCATTGTGCTGGGAGGCATTCTCGCGCCAGTTCTGTGGACAGGTGTGATTCACGCCACGCTGGGCACGATCAACCCGGTGCTCGACAGCAATATCGCGTGGGGATGGTTCCTGGTCTCGCAGGTCACCTTCGGCCTGGTCGCCGGATGGGTCGTCTCCCGACAGGAGCGAATACGAACGGCACAGTCCGTGCCGTTCTTCGTGCGCATGGGCATTGAGGTTTCCGGCATTCCCACAGAACACGACGAAGGCCCCAATAAGGACGACAAGGCATGAAACTTCCCGCTCTCGCAAGTTGTGCCCTGTTAATGGCCGTCGCCGGTTGCAGCCATCTCCCCGGTGCTCCTAAACCCGGTGATGAGGTCGCACGCCCGGATTCGATTACGAACTTCGCTACGCTCTACGGCCGGAACTGCGCGGGATGCCACGGCGACCACGGCCAGAACGGTGCCTCGTTCGATCTCGCGAATCCTATCTATCAATCATGGGTAGACGACTCCACGTTGCGCACGATCATCGCCAATGGCGAACCGGGCTCCCAGATGCCGGCCTTTGCAAAATCCGCAGGCGGCTTTCTCGCGGATGCGCAAGTTGACGCCTTGGTTCAAGGCATGCGCGCCAACTGGCAGAAATCCGGCGCGCTGAACGGAACGCCACCCCCATACACAACCGAACTGAAAGGCGACGTCGCCCACGGTCAGCAGGTTTACCAGGCCGAATGCGAGGACTGCCACAAGCGGCCTTCGAGGAACATCACGAGTCCGACGTTCCTCGCACTTGTGAATGACCAGACGCTTCGCACTATCATCATAGCCGGCCGTCCGGATATCGGCATGCCCAATTGGCAAGACAAGGCCCATCAACATCCGCTCACCGATCAGGAAGTGACCGATGTGGTGGCATGGCTCGCCGCGCAGCGCACCCAGACGCCGGGGCAACCCTATTCGCATCCGCAGTAAAGGAAGAGTTATGACGGACACTGCACACGACGAACACCAGACGCCCAAGGACGACCCGCGCGTTGTATCGCGCCGTTGGATGCTGCTCAAAATCGGGGCCTTATTTAATGTACTTGTCGGCGTTGCCATCGCCACGCCCGTTGTGGGCTATCTGCTTGGGCCTGTCCGGCGCAAAGGCTTCTATAACTCATGGATATCGCTAGGCTCCCTCGATCAGTTTCCTGCCGGTGAAACCCGCCTCGCCACCTATGTGAATCCCTACAACCATCCCTGGGACGGAGCCACCGACGAGACCGCCTGCTGGGTTCGCCACGTTTCGGACTCGACCTTTCAGGTCTTCGCCATCAACTGTGCGCATCTCGGCTGCCCGGTGCGCTGGTTTCCGCAGTCGGAGCTCTTCATGTGCCCCTGCCACGGGGGTGTTTATTATGCTGACGGCGAGCGCGCCGCCGGGCCGCCCACGCGCGGGCTCTTTCAGTACAACTACAAAGTCGTGAAAAATGAGCTCCACATCAACGCAGGACAGATGCCCACGCTCTCGAACCATGCCAGCCTGCGTGTTCTAAACAATATCGGCAGCAAAGGATGCGGCTCATGCGCTGGGTAAAGGATACATACAATTGGTTTGAGCGCCGCCTCCAGCTGGAAGGCCCGGTCAAGGACGCCATTCTTCATCCCGTGCCGCGCCAGACCGCGAGCTGGTGGTATGTCTTCGGCAGCGCCGCATTTACGCTGCTCATGCTGCAGATCGTCACCGGCATTCTGCTGGCGCTGGTCTATGTGCCCTCGGCAGGCGAGGCCTGGAACAGCCTCAACATGCTCAACCACCAGCTGCCGCTCGGCTGGTTCCTGCGTGCTATGCATGGTTGGGGGTCGAACTTCATGGTTGCCGTCGTGCTTATCCACATGGCGCAGGTGTTCATGTTCGGCTCCTACAAATTTCCCCGCGAACTGACCTGGATTCTCGGCGTCTTCCTGTTGCTCATGACCCTCGGCATGGCCTTCACCGGCCAGGTTCTGCGCTTCGATCAGGACTCCTACTGGGGTCTGAGCATCGGCGCATCGATCGTCAGCCGAGTCCCCCTGATAGGAGGTCAGCTCGTCCACATCTTGCTCGGCGGTCCCATCATCGCCGGAGCCACGCTTACGCGATTCTTTGCGCTGCACGTCTTCATTATTCCCGGTGCCATGCTGGTCTTCGCCGGCCTGCATGTCTGGATGGTTCTCAAGCTCGGCATCAGCGAGTGGCCCATGCCTGGACGCGCCGTCCGCCGCGACACCTACATTGCCGAGTACAACGAGCTCACCCACAAAGACGGAATTCCATTCGTCCCCGGAGCCTTCTGGAAGGATCTCTTTTTCTCCGCGGGCATCGTCGCCGCCGTGGCCGTCTGCGCCGCCGTCTTCGGCCCCTATGGACCCTCTGGCCAGCCCGACCCCGCTATCATCCAGACCGTGCCTAAGCCGGATTTCTTCTTCCTGTGGATTTACGCGGTTTTGTCGTACCTTCCCGCGAATCTTGAGACACCCTTCCTGCTGATCGCGCCTGTTCTGGCCATCGCCGGGTTGCTGGCGCTACCCTTTCTTGCCGGAGAAGGCGAAAAGAGCTGGCACCGCCGCCCCGTCGCCGTGATCACGCTGGTCACGATTGCGGTGGTCTGGGGCGTCTTCACCAACCTCGCGACCTACACCCCATGGAGCCCCCATATGCGTGCCTGGAGCAGCGACACCATCCCGGTGAAGTATCTGCGGAATCTTACCCCCTTGGAGCGCCAGGGTGCCATCGTCTTCCAGGCCATGCAGTGCCGTAACTGCCACTCCCTGGGTGGCCACGGCGGCCAGCGCGGTCCGGCGCTCGACGCCGTTGCCACCAGAATGACCGAAGACCAGCTCATCCGCCAGGTTCTTCAGGGCGGGGGCAACATGCCGGCCTACGGCAAGAATCTCTCGCCGCCGCAAGTCACCGCATTAGTGCGCTTCCTCGACACGCTGCATCCGCACGGCCAGCCAGAAGCGGTGACCGCCTCCAACGAGGACATAACTACGTCTGCACCGCTGGCGGCGTCGGCCGGAACCATAAAGCCAGACAACGGAGCCGCGGCACAGAGCCCGCCGGACCCGGGTAGAAAGTAGGCCCGTGTTCCGCACCGTCTTCTCGCTGTGGGACTTCCCGCCTGTGGTGTGTTCGGAGCTGGCCCTCGCCGCCCTGATCTATACTGCCGGCTTCCTGCAAATCCAGAAGACGCGTCCGCGGCAGTTTCCATCCTGGCGCTGGTGTAGCTTCATGGCGGGAATTCTGGCGCTGGTCGTCGCCGTCTCCTCCCCGCTCGATACTCTCGACGACAAGCTCCTCGTCATTCACATGCTGCAGCATTTCGTGCTCATGTCCATCGCGCCGCCACTCATTCTCTTCGGCGCACCTGTCGTGCCCATGCTGCGCGGACTCCCGCGCTGGTTCGTCCGCCCGGTACTCGGCCCGCTTATCCGTCTCCGCTGGCTGCGTAATTTCTTTCACGCGTTGGTGCAGCCGAAGGTTGCGTGGCTGCTCATGAACCTCTCTTACCTCGGTTGGCACGTCCCTGCAGCGTATGAGGCGACTCTGGCCAGTGAAAATATCCACAACTGCGAGCACGCCTGCTTCTTCTTCTTCAATATTCTCTTCTGGTGGCCGATCATTGAGCCGTGGCCCAGCCGCTTCCGCGGTTCACGCTGGATCCTGCTCCCCTATCTGCTTGCTGCCGGCATAGTGAACACCGCTATCTCCGCGTTTCTGGTCTTCTCCGGGCGCGTTGTCTACCCCAGCTACGCCGCGCAGCCACGACTGTTCGGCATCAGCGCCCTCGCCGACCAGGCCGCCGCCGGAGCCTTCATGTGGGTCGCCGGCTCTATCGTTTTTCTTATCCCTGCATACACAATTACATTGCATTTGCTCTCCCCGCGAAAGGCACGTGCCTGGAAGAAGGTCCACGCCGCTCGATAAGCCATGGAATCCTGGGAAATGCAAAACACGTATCATCAGGGTGGAAGAGCGAGAGGTTGGAAGAACGACGCAGATGTTCGTAACCGGACAATTCGACTGCAAACCGTCCGGCTTCGGACAACGGCTGCGCGCGATAAAATAAACGCTGAAATCATCCTCCGAATATGCTCAAGCGCGCGCTAACAGATACTGGTATTCGGCAGTCCATCGACCAAATGCAAACGTTCGGCGACTTCCAGTTCGACTCCGTTAACGAGTGCCTCTGGCACTCCGGCCGGCGCCTCACGCTCACGCCGCGCCCATTCGCCGTGCTCCGCTATCTTGTGGAACATCCACAGCGCCTGGTCACGCACGACGAACTGCTGGAAGCGCTTTGGCCGGAGACCTACGTCCAGCCCCAGGTCCTGCGAACCTACGTCCTTGAACTGCGCAAGCTGCTCGGCGACGATCCTGCTGCGCCGAAATATATAGAGACCATTCCCAAGCGCGGCTATCGCTTTCTTGCTTCGCCTGCACAGGAAAATATCGCTGGTGCTGATCAGCCCATACTTCTAGGCCGCGACTCTGAGGTTGCCGCGCTCCACGCGCAGCTTGACCGGGCCCGCAAGACCGAACGGCCCACATTTTTTCTCACTGGCGAAGCAGGCATTGGGAAGACCGCGCTCATCGATGCCTTCTGTCATCGGGTCTGCAGCGAAAATGCCCCTGTGCGCATCGCCCGAGGCCAATCCATAGAAGGCTTTGGCGGCAAGGAGGCCTTCTATCCTGTCCGCGAAGCTCTCAACAGTCTGTGTTCAGCCGAAGATGTAAAAACTCGCTCCTTACTGGCCGCCGCGGCGCCTGGCTGGTTCGCGCAAAACGGATCTGTAGCGCCGTCGATCGGCGAGATCTGTGAAGCGCTCGAAACCCTAAGCCAGAAGGAAGCGCTTCTGCTGGTATTTGAAGACATTCATTGGGCGGATGAATCTACGCTCGACCTCATTGCCGCTCTTGCTAGGCGCCGCACACGCGCCCAACTTATGCTGCTGGCCAGCTTCCGCCATACTGATATTGAACCGCGCCACTCGCTCCGCCGCCTACAGCAGGATTTGGCCACCAGCCGCCGTAGCGAAGAACTGCGCCTCGGCCCGCTCGATAAACATGCGGTTTGCGAGTACATCAAGTTCAAGCTGCATGCGGAAAAGCTGCCCGCCGGACTAGGCAGCCTCATTCATCAGCATTCCACGGGAAATCCACTTTATATGAGCGCCATGCTCGACCATCTGCGCGCGCAGCATATCCTGCGCAGCGAAAATGGTGAGGTGATAATGAACCAGCCTCTCGATCAGATCGAGCTTGGGGTGCCTGAAGGAATTGCCGGAGTCATCGAGCTGCAGCTCGACCGCTTGAGCGAGGGCGATCGCCGTTTGCTCGAGGCCGGCAGTATCGCAGGAAGCATCTTTCCCGCCTGGGCCGCTGGTGCCGCGCTCAAGTGGACGGTGGAGGATGTGGAAGAGGCTTGCGCATCGTTGGTGCGCCGCGTGCAGTTGCTCTCCATCGCGGGCCACGATGAACTGCCCGACGGCAGCCGCTCCACTTTTTATGTCTTTGCTCACACGCTTTATCGGGATGTGCTCTACGGTCGTATTCCTGAGTCTCGCCGCAGCCAGTGGCACCACAGAATCGCAGAGCACCTGCGCCTCATGTTTGCCGGCAACGAGGCCCGAGTCGCCCAGGAAATCGCTTCACACATCGAAGCGGGAGGCGCTCTGCATACAGGCGTGAGTTAGATCAACAGGATTTCCGGCCTGAGTTCGTATCGGGGCGGATACACAATCACGATTGGAGCGAATCGATAAATTGATTCAGCCTCGTCTCAGCCTCAAGCAAAGCAGAGCGGTGATTCTCAATACGCGCAATCATTAAAGCGCCTTCCAGCCCGCCAATCAAGGTGCGCGCCACTTCGGTAGCGGAAACTTCGGAGCGTATCTCGCCCGCGTCTTGCCCGTTCTTAACGGCTTTCTCAATCACGCCGCGCCACTCCCGCAGAGCGCCTTGAGCCAGTTTGAGTAATTCAGGATTGCTGTCGTCGGCATCGATTGCCGTATTCGCCAGCGGACATCCGCCGGGTAGTTTCCCGGACGCGTGCACAAAATTCGCAACCATCCGCCGCAAAAACTCAGTGCATGAGGCGCACTCGGAAAGCCCCGCCGATCGCCGCGCAGTCGTTGTGGTCCAGGCATACCGGAAAGCCTCGGTTGCAAGCTCCTTTTTGTTTACAAAATGACGGTATATGCCGCCTTTTTGCAGGCCCGTCGCCGCCATCAACTCTGACAGCGGAGTGCCCGCATAGCCATGCTGATTGAATAGGGCCGCAGCCTTTTCAAGAATCCTCTGCCTCGTTTGATCTCCGCCTGCCAAAGTTTTCTTCCCCGCCGCAGATCCTATAGAGGCAGGATACCGCTTACCAGTCCCTCCCCAATCAAAATAATGAGACCGATCGGTCTCTCCTTCATCTATTCCTACATACCTCAACAGGGAGAGCTGTATTGGCGACCATAACGCTTGATTCCATAACGCCTCCCGTCCGGGCTGCCGCTCAGCGCCGGCCAATCAACCCCTGGGTCGTCGCGATTACCGTCACGCTGGCAACATTCATGGAGTTGCTCGATACCTCCATCGCCAATGTTTCACTCCCGCACATCGCCGGAGGGCTGGGCCGTAGCTTTGACGAGGCCACCTGGGTCCTTACCTCCTATCTTGTCGCCAACGCAGTCATTCTTCCGCTCAGTGCGTGGCTCAGCCGCGTCTTCGGACGCAAGCGTTACTACATGATCAGCGTTGGTCTCTTCACGGCTGCTTCGCTGCTCTGTGGACTCGCTCCCAGTCTCGGCATGCTGGTCTTCTTTCGTGTGCTGCAAGGCATCGGCGGCGGCGGCCTTGCACCCGTCGAGCAGGCAATCCTCGTCGATACCTTCCCAGCGTCGAAGCGCGCCGGCGCCTTCGCTCTTTACAGCATGGCGATTGTCACCGCGCCAGCCATCGGGCCGCCGCTTGGCGGATGGATCACTGATTCCTTCTCCTGGCGCTGGGTGTTCTTTATCAATGTTCCTATTGGAATCGTGTCGCTCCTGCTCAGCAGCCGCCTGATCTACGATCCGGAAATCTTCAAGGAGGAGGTTCGGAAGGCGCGAAGTGCAGGCAAGCTGCGCATTGACTACATTGGCATTGGGCTCATCGCAATCGGCTTCGCATGTCTCGAATTCGTCCTGGACCGAGGCCAGATCGACGACTGGTTCGGAAGCTCCACCATCGCAGCGGCCTTCTGGATCGCCGCCGCTGCACTGGTCGTCGCTATCGTCTGGGAATGGCGGCATCAGGATCCAGTGGTTGAGTTGACGTTGATGCGTGAGCGCAACTTCGCTTTCTCCGTTGTCTTTTACTTCCTCTTCGGTTTTGTTCTATTCGGCAGCACGACCATGATCCCCGAAATTCTGCAAAGTCTCTACGGCTATACCGCCACCGACGCCGGACTCGTCCTCGGCCCGGGAGCGCTGGTCATCACCGTCCTTGCGCCACTCGTCGCGCGCTTTACGCAGCGAGGAACCATCAGTCCGCGCTGGATGATTGCCATAAGCTTCGCAATCGTTGCATTCTCCATGCTCTATTACTCGCACTTCACGCTTCAGACCGATTACTTCCACTATGCGCTTGCTCGCGTCGTACAGGGTTTCGGCTATGCCTTTTTGTTTGTGCCGGTCAGCGTGCTGGCCTATTCCTACCTGCCCGCGAATAAAAACAACAAAGCCTCAAGCCTTACCAACCTTGCTCGCAATTGGGGAGGCAGCTTTGGAGTCGCCTTCGTCACCACCATGCATGAACGCCGCATGGACCTGCGTCAGAACGATCTCGCCGCCTCCATCTCGCCATCAAATCCCGCGTTGCAGGACCGCCTGCACGCCTTCACACAATATTTTGAAACTCATGGCTTCACCCATAGTGACGCGGTCGCGCACGCGCAAGGATTGATATATTCGCAGCTCGGCCAGCATGCCAGCCTGCTCGGCTTCATGGATAGTTTTCGCTTTATGGCTCTGGTCTGTCTCCTCGGAATACCGCTCGCCTTCTACACCCGCTCGTTCAAACCCGGAGGCCCCAGCGGTGGACATTAATAATTGCGTAAATCCGAGGCGTCAGCCATCTCGCATTCGCCAAACTGCCGTCAAAGAAACCATAAAATCATCACGCATGGGTTTCATTTGCCGGAAGGGCGGTTAGAGTTCGTATGAAGAAGTCCGCAACGCCACGCAGGAAGCAAAAGACACTCGCCGCGTCCGCGCCACAACCGGTTTTCGCCCAATCCACGCCGAGCCCTGACCCCACAGGCTTCAGAACGCCAGTCACTGATCAGAAGGACAAAGAGCTGGCAAACCTTGAGCCGGTTCCGCAGCCCGCGGGCAAAGCCGTGGAGCCAATTCTCACGCTCGCTCAGGTCTATGGGTCGGCGGGACCCGCGAAGACGGCGGCGATTCAGGCCTCAGGGCAGATCGTCTTTCATTCCGTCGGTGACACGGGCAGCGCCAAGGGCCCGGAGACGCAGTCTCTCGTCGCCGACAAGATGGTCTCAGATTTCAGCGAAGAGATTGCCGCCGATGTTCCATCCTTCTTCTTTCACCTGGGTGATGTGGTGTATTACTTCGGCGAAGGCTCATACTACTACGACCAGTTCTACGAGCCCTATCGGCTCTATCCTGCGCCTGTCATTGCAATCCCCGGCAACCACGATGGGGTTGTGTATGCCAATGATCCCGCGCCCACGCTGGACGCGTTCCTGCGCAACTTCTGCGCATCGTCTCCAGTCGTCACGCCAGAAGCAGGAGGTCTGGCGCGCACAGCTATGATCGCGCCCGGTGTTTACTTCACGCTGGACGCACCTTTCGTCAAAATCCTCGGGCTTTACAGCAATGTGCTCGAAGATCCGGGCGTGATTTCCGATGAAAATAAATCGAATACGACTCTCGACAACCGCCAGATCGCATTTCTAACCGCGGCACTCAAGCGCGCAAAGAGCGAAAAGTATTCCGGAGCGATCATCATCGCCGTCCATCACCCACCGTTTACTGGAGGCATCGACCACGGCGGAAGCCCGCAGATGCTTGCCGACATCGACAGCGCCTGCACTGCGGCTGGAGTCTGGCCCCACGCCCTGTTCGCCGGACACGCGCATAACTATCAGCGGTACACGCGCCTGGTGGGCAGTTTCCAGACCCCATACATCGTCGCCGGATGTGGAGGCCACGCACCGTTATCTCCAATGCGCGGCACGTACCGCACTCCATACAAGATCGACGACACGCTTACGCTCGAAAGCTACGACGACACCGACTACGGGTACCTGCGCGTCGTTGTCAACGCGCAGACCATGCGGATCGAGTTCCACCCTGAGGCCGACGGGGCCGTGACCAAGACGCCGAACGATGTAGTCACGGTGGATCTGGCTAAGCGAACGATCAGTTAATCCGCAAATGAAATCAGCGCGGCGCTTGCTGCGGGCAGATCAACCGCAAACACCCCGTGTTTCGCGCGCAGTGCAGGCTGGTCAGATGCCGACCAATCCGCATGCGCATCCGTGACCTCCACCGCAGACCCACCCAGCGTTACACCGGATGTCGAATCCAGATGCGGCGCCGTCAGTTGAAGCATCGCCGCCCTCTGCGCACGCTGACCAGGATCGATCTCGACTCGCAGCGCGGAGTTCGGATTTTTATTGAAGAGAATCGTCTTCAAGCCAGACGGCGTTTTGAGCGAGTAGGCTGCAACTTCATCTTCCGGCTGCGGCTCACTCAGTTTGTTTTCGACAAGTTGCCCTGCACCAGCCTGAGCGAACAGCAGCATTCCGTAATAAATGGGTCGCGCCTCAAATCCTTTTTCCTGGGTTCCTGCAATTGGCGTGTACCAGCCAAAGCCGCCGCCGTGGAAGTTGATGCCGATGCCGCCCGCGGTGGCAAGCTGGTACATCAACTCTGCCCCCCACAACGCCGAGGCAAACGTATTGCTCACGCCTTGTTTTCCGGCCTGGTAACAGGAGTTGGTTTCAGTCAGGCGGAAGGGAAGTCCGGTATCCTTGCGCGTTTGCGCCATCCCGGCAAACTCCGCCTCAAGCTTGGGGTTTGGCCGCAGCAATCGTTCGATCGTCATCGAGGGATCGGTCGGCGGGCCCTCCGCATAATAATGCTGCGAGACAAATTTAATCTCGTTCTTGAACCGCTTCGCAAAGGGTACCAGCCATTCTGTATTAAATGCAGTGTCCGGCCCGGAAAAAGGCGCGTTCGGAACCCGCGCGCGAATCACTTCATAGAAGTGCTGCCACTCTTTAGCGAAGTCGGTGAAGTCATAGCCGGCCTTGCGGATTCCATTGCGAAAGAAAAGATCGGGTTCGTTGCAGAGCTGGAAGGCAACAAGCTTCGGACCGAGCAACTTCATAACATACGCAGCTTCGTCAGCCGCCGCTTCGGGTGTGCCCGTGCCCATATTCAAGCCATAGATAAGATTCCATCCGGTGGTATCGACAAATCCTTGGAGGTTACGAACCGCCTGCGGAGTGATTTTTCGAACTGCATCGGGGTGTTTGCCGGTGCTGGGGTTCACAGGCGCGGCGCTCGCGGCAATATCCGCCGCAGTGGGCTTCGGCGTCCAGTAGCAATACTCGCTCGTATTTCCCCCGATGCGCAGTACACCGGATTCGCCAAGGCGGCGGACCAGTGCGATCAGTTCTTTGTTTTGGGGTGAGAAGAACGTCGGATCGCCGAGTTGCGCTTTCTCGTAGCTCAGGCCCGTGAAATCCGGCCCAATCGTGCTGCCGGTGTTGTGAGGATCAATCGTGAGCCGAAGCGAAGTTGACGGTTGACCGAAACCGTAAGGAGTGAAGAACGACGCTCCGGAAGCGAGCACTGAGAGCTGGAGAAATTCACGACGCCGCATGTTCAGCATTCGAGCACAAACAGCCCGTGTCATGCAACGCCGCCATTCCGGAATCCGGTATAGTGGTCGAGGTTTTTGTTGAGGAGTGTGTGCGGATGTCTATTCTCGGACCCTTGTCTCGTCGTGACTTTTTGCGTGCCACCAGCGGTGCGGCCGTTGGTAGCCTGCTCGCCGCCCATACCATCGATCTCGCAGCGGAAGCCCAGGATGCAACTCCCGCCTCAGGCGAAGGAGTCCCATTTGGAATCATCGGCGTTGGCACAGAAGGTTCGGCGCTGCTCAGAGCCGCCGTCACGCTGCCCGGTGTCGAGTGCGTTGCGGCCAGCGATCTTTACGATGGACGGCATACGCTGGCCAAAGAGATTGCAGGACAAAATGTCCGCACAACGCGGCGATATCACGAAGTGCTCGAGGACAAATCCATCAGGTGCGTCATCGTCGCGGTCCCGGACTTCTGGCACAAACAGGTTGTTGTGGACGCGTTGAGCGCGGGCAAAGATGTGTACTGTGAGAAGCCGATGTCGCACTCATTGCAGGAGGGCGCGGAGATGGTGCGCGCCGTCGAGCAGAGTCGTGGAAAGTTTGTGCAGGTAGGCTCGCAGCGGGTGAGCTCGGCGATTTTTGGCAAAGCGCACGATCTGGTCGTCAGTGGCGCGATCGGAGAGCTGATGCAGGTTGAGTTGCAGCTGGGCCGCAACTCACCCGACGGCGCATGGGAGTATCCTCCGCCGCTCGATCTGTCTCCATCCAATCTCGACTGGGATACTTGGCAGGGAGATGTTGCGAAGAAGCCCTTCGCCCCCGACACCTTTGCCCGTTGGCGCTGCTGGCGCGCCTATGGAACAGGCATGGCCGGCGATCTAATGGTGCACCTCGTCAGCGGAATGCAGTTTGTGACCGGCATCAACGCCATTCCCGATCAGGCTACAACCATTGCCGGCATCTACCGCTGGAAGGACGGGCGCGATATGCCTGACGTCCAGAGCACGGTGCTGCAATACGGCAAGGTTCCAGTTTCAGTTCGGCTCACCCTGGCGACGGAGACGCCGGAAACAACGCGCATAATGGGCACGAAAGGTATCATCGAGATCGCGAACCGGTCTGTGACCTACATTCCGCAGCTGGGTATCGATACCGCCCCCAGCTACTATTCGCAGAGCTTCCCGTCAGCGATGCGCGCCGTCTACGACCGCGAATGGCATGCGAAAAACGATCCCATCCTGGCCGAGCATCCGTTGGATGAAGTGACTGTTTATCGCGGCCCTTCATGGGATGACCTGCGTCCGCATCTGGCTGTCTTCTTTGACGCGGTCCGCACCCGTAAGCCGGTAGTTGAGGATGTGGTCTTCGGGCATCACGCGGCGGCCGCGTGCCACATGGCCAACGCGTCGTACTTTGAGGGCAAAACCATCCGGTCATAACCGGGCAGCGCTACTCTGCATTTCCGACTGCGTAATACCCTTTGCGCGCCTGCACCTTTAACCCGTCGCCCTTGCAGACGACGTCCAATTTGCGGTAGCTTCCGTCGATGTTCTTGTTCGTCGGGATGTAGCTGGCCAGATACTGCGTGCGCAACTCCTCTTCGATCTGGGCAAACGCGTCTTCAAGCTTCTTGCCGTTGTTACCTACATCGATGACACGGCCTCCGGTCGCTTCGGTCAGCTTCCGCATCTGCATGTCGCCGGTGTAGCCAAATCCGCCCATGTAATTGCCGTAGAAGGGTCGGTCGGCCAGCAGGATGACGTAAATAATGGCATTGGCCTTCTGCGCCGCCTCAATCGCTTGGGCGGGCTTGGTCTCGGAGCCTTCGTCTTCTCCATCGGTGAGCAGAATGAGCGCCTTCCGGCCCGTGACCATGCTCAGTTTGTCCTTTGAGACCTGTGCGACTGCGTCATACAGCAGAGTGCCTTTCGGCGTTCCCTGCGTGGGAAACGGTCCCTGTCCTATACCCGGAATGCCACCTGCGCCGTTCCCGCCCGCGGTATTGATCGTCGCTTTATCAAGAGCCTCGGTTAGCTCGTCGACATTGTTGGTGAAATCCTGCGCAAGATCCACATCCACGTCGAACGTCACCACGAAGGCCTGGTCCTTCTCGCGCATGATCTGGTGCAGAAATTCGCTCCCCGACTGCTGTTCCAGCGGCAGCACATTCGTCTGGCTCCCACTGGTATCGAGCAGAATCCCCAGCGTAAGAGGAAGATCGGTCTCAGCCGAGAAGTTCTTGATGGTCTGAAGCTGTTTGTCCTCGTAAATGCTGCAATCGCTCTTGCTCAAAGTTGGAATAAGCCCGTTGTGCTTGTCGCGCACCGTGAAGTAAAGGCTGACCAGATTCACGTTGACCTTAAAGGTGGTCTCCGGCCTGGTGTTCTGTTGCGGCGTATCGGGGAATTCGCTCACCGGCGGCGCATCCGCAGAGGGGGTAGTTTGGGCGCGGACATAGCCCGGGCAAAGCAGCACTGCCATGGCGGCGGATAAGAGAAACAAGCGAAGACGGGGGTTGAGCATAAACATTCTTTAGACGGCTTTCGGCGAGGAAACGTCTCCCCAGCCTGCCGGGCGTAAAACAAAAGTCACCGGGATTGAATCTGATAGTCTGAAGATACGCCGAACTCCGCCATTTATGGCATCTCCGGCGGGCAGTTGGAGGATTTCTGGTGACGCAAGGCGCCTTGGCATTGGCACTGTCTTTTTTCCTTTTGGGAGCAGGGCCGCAACAACAACCCTCATCGCAGCAGACGAGTTCATCGCAACCGCAGAGCGTACCCGACGCGCCCTCGCCGTCCGGCCTGTCGAATCTCAAAAATCAGGTGACTCCCGGCATCGGAACCACGCCTGCGCCAGCGCCGGGGTCCCAGCAAACTCAGCCTGAGAGCCAGCCGCCTTCACAGCAACCCGCAGCAGCGCCCTCCTCGCAGACCGATAACTTCCAGCAGACGCCGCCGGTCATGCCCAAGCCCGGTGAGCAGCCGTTTACCATCGTCCGACGAGTAAATTACGTCAACGTTCCGGTAACTGTGCGCGACAAGCACCACAACATCGTGGCTGGTCTTACCTGGCGCCAGTTCAAAATTTACGAAGACGGCCAGCGCCAGCGCATTGCCTTCTTCTCCGTCGATCCATATCCGCTCTCCGTTGCCTTCGTGATCGACCAGAGCCTGCCCTCCGACATCATGCGCAAGGTTAACGAGAGTCTGGGTGCAGTTGCCGGCGCGTTCGCTCCCGCCGATTCCATGGCCGTCATCACCTACAACACAAGCACAGAGATGATTACCGGTTTTACCGGCACACAGGGCCCGCGCCTTATCGCGGCCTTACAGTCGGCGAAGAAGCCGGGCCGCAAAATGGGCGTCCCCTCGGTAGATGGGCCGTTTGCCATGGGTCCGATGATTAATGGGCAGGACGTTGACCCCAACCTTGATCCGCAGCGCGGCAACTCCGGCCCGTTCCTCACCTTGCCCAAGGAGATTCATCCGCTGAACGATGCCATCCTGTTTGCTGCAAAGCAATTGGCAAAGCAGCCGGAAGGCCGCAAGCGCATCATCTACGTCGTGACAGACGGCAAGGAGTATGGCAGCAAGGCCACGCAGAAGGAGGTCATCCAGTATCTGCTGACCAACAACATCTCCGTCTACGGAACTCTTGTCGGCGATTCTGCCCTCTGGGGCATCGGCTATCTGGATAAAATCCATCTGCCGTTGCTGCCCACCAATAACGTAATGCCGCGTTACACCGTCATGACCGGCGGGTCGCTCGATGCCGAGCTTTCAGAGAATGGAATCCAAAGAAGCTTCTCTGCAATTGCCGGGTCCATCCGTGGCCAGTACACGCTTGCCTACTACAGTCATGCGCCTACCATCAGCGAAAAGCGCCACTCCATCGAAGTGGATGTCGACGTTCCAGGTCTGGATGTAACGGCCAAGCAGTACTACTACCCTTCTATGGCCTCTGTAGAGCATTAATGGCCCTGGGTGGCTCCGCAGCGGCCATGGGCCCGGTTTTCGGACTGGGCGCGGCTGCTGTCTGGGGCGCAGCCGACTTTTCCGGTGGCTTGGCCGCAAAGCGCGCAGCTCCCGCCTTCGTCGTGGCCGTGGCTCACGGATTCAGCCTTATCCTGCTGTTTGCCGCTGCGCTTCTGCTTCACATCGCCTCCGGCGGCTACGGACTGTACGGTCTGCTCGCCGGAGTCCTGGGCGGCGCAGGCCTGGTCGCGTTCTACAGCGCCTTATCTCGTGGGTCAATGGGCCTGTCCGCAGCCATCTCTGGCGTGGTCACAGCTGTAGTGCCTGTGGTGTTCACCTGGTTCCATCAAGGTCATGCCTCACCTCGAAGACTGACCGGCTTTGCAGTGGCAGCCTTGGCCATATGGCTGGTAGCGTATGCGCCCGAACCGGAATCTGCAGCACAAACTCACCCGCATGCGCTCGGGCTGGCCGCGCTCTCCGGAATCTGCTTCGGGGGCATGCTCATCTTTATGCATCTGGCTGCAATCCAGGGCGTGCTTCGCGCGCTCATTGCAACGCGGCTCACCAGCACCTCAATCGCAGCCCTGGCTGGCCTGTTGTTGTGGCTGAAGCGGCGCAGGAGCGGGCCTGCCAAGGCGGGCTTCCCGGCCGGAAAAATCCTCTGGCTCGCCATGCTGGCCGGCGTGCTCGATACCACAGGAAATCTGCTTTATCTCTGCGCCTCGCTTGTGGCGCGGCTCGATGTAGCGGCAGTTTTGTCCTCGCTCTACCCAGCGGGAACCATATTGCTGGCCGCCTGGCTGCTCAAGGAGCGTGCGTCGCGCAGCCAGGCAGCGGGCATGGCTTTAGCCCTTGCCGCGGTGGCGCTGATCTCAATTTGACTGGAGATGCAAAAGGAACCCGGAAGGGAGCATTCTGGGTTCCTTCGAGAAAAATACGGCTGTAACGCCGATTACTTTATTTGAGTGGCAGCGGGCGGCTGAGCAGGAGCGTCTGACTTTGCGATGTTCTCCTGCGGCGGCGCGTCGGTCGTGCCCTTGATGCCTTCTTTGAAGCCCTTGATGCCTTCTCCAAGCCCTTTGCCAAGCTCAGGCAGCTTGCGCGGTCCAAAGACCAGCAGCGCAATGACCAGAATAATGACCAGATGTGTAGGCGTAAAAAGGTTATCCAGCATGGCAGTGTCTCCCGACATCCGGCAGTCCTTGCAAACTGCAGGAAGAGCGAATCTCTTTCGCTGTTTTTATTGTCGCACAGAGGGCCTTCTCCGCGCATGATGGCGCATAATGCTCTCCAAAGCGGGAACGAGCGGAGCCGTGCGGCTGGATTCACGACTGCTCGGCCACGCGCTTGCTGTATTGCCCGGGCGTGTATCCCGCCATGGTCCGGAAGTCGTGAATCAGGTGCGCCTGATCAAAGTAACCCAGATCCTGCGCCAGCGAGGCGAAGTCCAACGGCGCGCCGTTGTTCAGCTGCTCGACCACCTCGTGCAGACGGTATCTCCGGATCACCCACTTCGGCGATGCGCCAACATACTCGCGGAAGAGCCTCTGCAGCGCTCTCACGCCCAGACCCGCGCGACCCGCGAGGTCATCCACCGTCCGAATCCCCGGTTCCGCATGAATGAGCCGAACCAGTTGGGTAGCCGAGGCGACTGCGGCGTCTGGCCCTGAAACATGATCGCGCAGAAACATCTCCGCCGTTCCAATCTTCAGAGCATCTTCCGCCTCGGACACCAGAACCGTCTCCAACGCCACCGCTTCGCGCTTGTCAAAGAAGTCCCCTGCAGGAACGCTGCGATTCGCCAGCGACGATGCGGGAGCATGCATAAGGGGCCGAAAGGCACCCGGGTTAAATTTGATCCCAAAGACCTGTCCCTGCCACTCCAGCCTGCGTATGAACTTGCCCGTGAAGACACCGTTCACGGTCGAATGAGCCTTCTCAAAAACCAGATGAAAGTTGGGGTGCGGCAGGGTTTCAACTGTATGTGGTTCCTCACCGCGCAGATCCCAGCTCACCGTCCAGTAGTGGTCGATGACGTGCATCAGATCGGGTGCCGCGCTGTGCCGTCCGTGGCGGAACTTTCCTGCGGCGGCCGGGCCCCGCAGAACACCGCGAGGTTTGCCGGCGGCCTCATCGAAGGTTTCGACCACCCCAGCCCTCTGTCGCGTTTTTCCAATCATGGCTATCGTGAGTTTATTTACTCTGCATCAGAGGACAAATTCCCATGGCCGAAAAATTCATCCGTCACACGCTCGATGTAGACGCACCCGTAACCACCCTCTGGAAGATTCTCATCGAAAATGAATATATCCAGCAGTACATGTTCGGCTGTATCGCGGAAACCGACTGGAAGCCCGGCTCGCCCTTACTGTGGAAGGGAGCAGCCGACGGCAAGCTCTACGTCAAAGGTATCGTTGTCTCCATCGACGCGCCGCACCATCTCGCCTACACCATCATCGATCCCAACAATCCCACCATTCCTGACATCCCCGGGAACTACCTCACCGTGACCTACACCCTGAAAGAACGCGGCGATCAAGCCGCAACGCTCGAAATTGTGCAGGGCGACTACTCCACAGTAGCCAACGGCCAGCAGCGCTATGACGACTCAGCCGGTGCCGGAGACTTCATCCTGCAAAGCATCAAAAAACTCGCCGAGGCGCAGCCCAGGTAGCCTGCCACCCTCAACAATTCAATGTTTGCCTGCCGAAACAGCCGCAGGCGTTCGGATCTCCATCATCCCGATCAGGCCGTCGCGAAACGAATAGACGTGCTGCACGATCTGATCTACAAGAACATTCCCGGACAAATCGCGGACCATCTGATGAGCATCCACCACCACTTTGGCCGCCCCATCGTCCTCCATGCGCACCGGCTCCACGTGGGGGTTCAGCATCCCCCACTGGCGGGTCCAATAGGCACGCACGCCATCGTGGCCGTGTACGCGGCCGCCTTCCATGCCGTTCGGCCAGTCCACGTCCGGCTGCATCAGGGCAAGAACTCCGTCGATATCCCGCCTGTTAAACGCCGCATAAGCTTCAGTCAGCAAATCCTGTCTCGACCGCATCGCTATCACCTCTCCGCTCGCCTGGTTTCAGCATATTCTTCTTGTGCCGGCCCGAACAGCCGGAACCACGACCAACGGAAGTGGCCGGGACAGTTGCAGCCGGGATGGCGCCGAAGGAGTGTGCCCGTGCGGCCAGCACCGGCACCGTGTATCTTTAAAGATTGCGGAACATTGCAACCGTTTCTGTGACGGGCAGGTTTTTGGAGGTTTCTCTCGACGTGCGGAAGAGTCTGTTTTCCCTGGTAGCGGCCGTTGCGCTGCTGTCATGCTTTCAAGTTCAGGCCCGGGCGCAGTACACACAGCCCACGGTCGCGCCCAATAGCACTCTGGCCAATGTTCGCTACGACTACCGCTGGGAGGTTTACGGCGGTTTTGCATACTCCCACTTCAACGCCGGACCCAATCTTGTGCAGGGCGCAAACCTTGGCGGCTTCGATGCCCAGGTGGCGCGCTTCTTCACCCCTCGCTGGGCGGTTGCTGGAAATGCGCGCGGCTATTACGGAACCAGCGGAGTCGCGCCCAACCCCTACGGCATTGAGGGGCCGTTTGTGAGCGAGAACATGTTCCTGGCTGGCCCGGAATATCGTGGTCCCAGCAACCAGCACATCTCCATGCTCTTCCATGCCCTTTTCGGCGGGGCCTACGGCTATTTCACCCGCGGCTTGCAGGATCAGAACGGAAACCAGGTCCCTCCTGAGAATGTGGGCTTCTTCAACAACCAGTTCTCCTTTGGCAGCGCGATCGGCGGATCGATCGACCTGAACCGTTCCCCGCGTCTCGTCTTCCGCATCTCGCCCGACGCCACTTTGACCGACTTCGGCAGCGCCGGAATCCATGAGCAGTTCGCCCTTTCGGTTGGCCTCGTCTACCGTCTCGGCGAGGGTTTCCACAAGCGATAACCATGTAGTTGAATTCTCCGAACTTGCTACACTTGAAATAGGGGGTAAAACGGCCCGGAAGCGAAAGCATCCGGGCCGTTTCGCTGACAGAGAATAGATGCAATGGAACTGATTTCGTTTCAATGGTTTATGGGAAGCGACAACGGTTTCAGATGGTTTCAATCGCTACACGGCGAACTGCCCGGGAATCAATAAAATGCCGATAAGTCATTTATTATGAATAAAATGCGTAACATTCACCCTCTTGAAACTCATTTAGAATGAATGAGTTGAGAAAAATGCGACAGGTTTACGGGGAGGGGGAGGAACAGTTTCACTCGGAACAAAGAGGAATCCTTCCTGCATCCCCCGCGCACCCGGCTGCCGTGCTAACGTAAAAAGTTCAAGACTTTTTTGTCCGAAGGACTCCCGTTGTGGCTACTTCCGTTCCCCTTGCGCTCCGCCAAACCGCGCTGAATGTCATGCACCGCCGCATGGGAGCGAAAATGGTGGACTTCGGCGGCTGGGACATGCCCGTCGAATACTCCAGCCTCATCTCCGAGCACATGGCCGTCCGCACCAGTGTGGGGCTCTTTGACGTCAGCCACATGGGCGACATCCAGCTGCGCGGCCCCGAGGCGCTCGCCGCCGTACAGCACATCTCGATGAACGACGCCGCAAAGCTCCAGGTGGGGCAGGCCCACTACTCGGCCATGCTTTACCCGCAGGGAACGTTCGTGGACGACGTTATCGTCCACAAACTCAGCGACAACGATTACCTGATCGTGATCAATGCCGGGACCCGCGAGAAAGACTTCCAGTGGGTTAAGCAGAATGTCCAGCGCTTCCATTGCCACGCCAGCGACTACAGCGACTACTACACCCAGCTCGCGATTCAGGGACCGCGGGCCGCGGAGACATTGGCCAAACTCACCAACCTGGACCTCAGCACGATCAAGAGCTACTGGTTCAGGTGGGGGACCGTCTGCGGCCTGCCCAACACGCTCGTCGCCCGCACCGGGTACACCGGCGAAGACGGCTTCGAAATTTACGTCCCATCGGACGTTGCCACCAGCGAGCGCGTCTGGAACGAGGTGCTTGAAGCAGGCAAAGAGTTCGGAATCCTGCCTTGCGGCCTTGGCGCGCGCAACACACTGCGTCTCGAATCGGCCTTGTCGCTCTACGGGCATGAAATTTCCGAGACCATCAGCCCGTTCGAGGCGCACCTCGACCGTTTCCTGAAGCTCGACAAGGGCGAGTTCGTCGGCTCGGAAGCGTTGCGGAAGGTCCATGCCGAGGGCGGCCCAAAGCGCAAGCTCGTGGGCCTGGAAATGATCGAGAGGGGGATCGCTCGCGACGGCTATCCGGTCCTTAACGCTGCCGGGGAGAAAATCGGCGAAGTCACGAGCGGATCGCCCGCGCCGTTCCTGAAGAAGAATATTGCGCTAGCCTATGTGCCCATCGACCTTGCTGTAGTGGACAATGAAGTTGCAGTCGAAATCCGCAGCAATCCAGTCAAAGCAAAAATCGTTCCCACGCCGTTCTACCGCCGGCCTAAGAAAACAGCCTAGAAACACAAGCACGAGGAGAAGAAACGGATGGCATATCCGCAGAAGTACAAATATACGCGCGAGCACGAGTGGATCGAAGTCGCGGGCAAGAATGGCACAATCGGCATCACCGATTACGCGCAGAACTCGCTCGGCGATATCGTCTTCGTCGACGCTCCCAAGGTCGGAACGAAGGTCGAGAAGGGCGCGGTCTTCGGCAGTGTGGAATCCGTCAAGGCTGTCTCCGATCTCTACTCGCCAGTGAGCGGAACCGTCACTGCAATCAATGAGGAACTCAAAGACTCGCCCGAAAAAATCAATACCGACGCGCACGCGGCATGGATCATCAAGGTGGAATTGAGCAGTCCTGGTGATCTCGATTCGCTGCTGCCCGCCGCCGACTACGAAAAATTCATCGCCGAAGAGACAGGGAAGTAAGCTTCATGCGTTATCTGCCGAAGTCTGACATCGAGCGCGCGGAGATGCTGCGCGAAATCGGCGCTGCTTCCATCGACGACCTGTTCTCGGTAATTCCCGAAGAGTACCGCCTTACGCGCGATCTCAACGTGCCGCGCCAGATGGGCGAATCCGAGATCGTCGAGTACTTCAAGGCAGCGGCGGAAAAGAATGCACAGGCCTACACGAGCTTTCTAGGCGCGGGAGCGTACCGCCATTATCGGCCCGTCATCATTGACTCGCTGGTCCAGCGCGGCGAGTTCCTCACCTCCTATACGCCCTATCAGGCTGAGATCACGCAGGGCACGCTCCAGGCCATCTTCGAGTTCCAGACCATGATCTGCGAGCTTACCGGCATGGACATTGCCAACGCCTCCATGTACGACGGTTCGACCGGCGCAGCGGAAGCAGTGATGATGGCCGTCCGCATTACCGGACGCGACGGCGTTCTGGTCGCGCGCACCGTGCACCCCGAATACCGCGAGGTCATGCACACCTACGCGCAGCATCAGGGGCACGACGCGAGAGTGATTGCGTATGGGCCCGACGGACGCCTTGATCTCGCGCTCTTGGAAGAGTCTGTGACTGACGAGACAGCTTGCGTGCTGGTGCAGTCGCCCAACTTCTTCGGCATCGTCGAAGACATTCCAACCATCGCGGAGATCGCCCACAAAAAAGGCGCGCTGCTCATCGTCTCAATTGCAGAAGCCGTCTCTTTGGGCATCGTGCGCCCACCGTTTGAGGCCGACATCGTCTCCATGGAAACCCAGTCCTTTGGCGTCGCCCTCAGCTATGGCGGACCCTACTGCGGCGTCCTCGCCGCCAAGGACAAATATCTGCGCCAGATGCCCGGCCGCCTCGTCGGCGAGACCAAAGACACCGAAGGACGACGCGGATTTGTGCTCACCCTCTCCACACGCGAGCAGCATATCCGCCGCGAAAAGGCGACCTCCAACATCTGCACCAATCAGGCGCTGGTCGCGCTCATGACGACCATCTTCCTCACCGTCTACGGCAAACAGGGAATGCGCGAACTGGCTCTGCACAATCTGGCCAAGGCAAAGTATGCGGCGGACAAACTCGGCGCGCACGGCAAATTGCTTTTTGCGCAAACGCCGCGATTCCATGAGTTCGTGCTGCAGACGGAGGAAGCCCCGAGCCGAATGAATGCGCGGCTGATGGAAAAGAAGGTTATTGGCGGCCTCGACCTGCGAAAGTGGTATCCGGAGCTGGGAAATGCGACGTTGTGGTGCACCACTGAGCTAACCACAAAAGCGCAAATTGATGCGGCAGCCGCGATAGTGGCCGAGATTTCAGTCGCTTCTGCGGCTCGATAAAGGATTTTGGGGATGGCAAGGACGAATGGGTTTGTAGGTACGACGCGCAAAGTGACTGCGCACCTCACACAGAACGAACCACTGAGCTTTGAGAAATCTTCTCCGGGCAAGAAGGGCTACAAGCTTGCGCCGCTCGACGTCCCGGATGTCGACGCAGCCGCCCTGCTCGGCAACGCCGCACGCGCAGACGAGCCCTTGCTCCCCGAGCTGAGCGAGATCGAAATCATCCGGCACTTCACACGGCTCTCAACGTGGAACTACGCGATCGACTTGGGCATGTATCCGCTGGGCAGCTGTACCATGAAGTACAACCCAAGGGTGAATGAATTTGTCTCGCGCCTGGAGGGCATCGCAGAGGCCCATCCCTATCAGCCCGAGCGCCTGTCGCGTGGTGCGATGTTGATTATCAAACTGCTGAAGGATTGCCTGATTGAGATCACCGGCATGGACGCGATCGCTCTGCACCCGGCGGCGGGGGCGCATGGTGAGTTCACCGGCATTCTCATGACGCGCGCGTATCACCAGTCGAAGGGCAATCCGCGTAAGACGATCATCATTCCCGACTCGGCGCACGGAACCAATCCTGCGACGGCCGCAAGCTGTGGCTATCAGGTGGTTAACCTGAAGTCGAATGCGCAGGGCGGCGTGGACGTTGCGGCGCTGGCGCAGATCGTCAACGATGACACCGCTGCGTTGATGTTGACCAACCCGTCCACCATCGGCGTTTTCGAAAATGAGATTCACAAAATCGCCGACGTGCTCCACGAAAAAGGCGCCCTGCTTTACATGGATGGTGCGAACATGAACGCGCTGGTGGGCAAAACCCGGCCCGGAGATTTCGGCGTCGACGTGATGCACCTGAATCTGCATAAGACGTTTTCGACGCCGCATGGCGGCGGCGGTCCCGGATGTGGTCCGGTTGCGTGTAAACAATTCCTGGAACCGTTTTTACCGATCCCGTTTGTCGAGCTAGGTGACGACGGATTACTGCATTGGAGCTCGGATCGCCCTCAGACTGTCGGACGCGTGCGCATGTTCTATGGCAACTTTGGCATGTTTGTCCGCGCCCTCGCCTACATCCTCGCCAACGGCCCCGACGGCCTGCGCCAGACCACTGAAGACGCAGTCCTCAACGCGAACTACATCCGCAAAAAGCTTGAAGACGTCTACGAGCTTCCCTATCCAACCTCTTCAATGCACGAAGTCGTCTTCAGCGACAAACGCCAAACAAAAAACGGCGTCAAAACCGGGGACATCGCCAAGCGACTCATCGACTATGGCTTCCATCCCTACACCACTTCGTTCCCGCTCATCGTTCCCGGCGCTCTAATGATCGAGCCTACGGAAAGCGAGTCACGCGAGGAGCTGGATCTATTCATCGACGCTATGCGCCAGATTGCCCGCGAAGTGGATGAGAATCCTGAGTTAGTAACGAGCGCGCCGCACTCCACGCGCATCTCCCGCCTCGACGAAACAACAGCCGCTCGCAAGCCGGTCCTGCGCTGGAAGGGGCCAGCGGCAGTCGACTCTGTCGAGATCGATACCCCGGCGAAGGAGTGGTAGTGTCTTCCCTCCGTCACCGCCGCGGTGAGCTTGAGAAATTCGAATTCATGATGGGCCCCGCACGCGGCAAGCTGGCCGTCTCGCTCGACATGCTTACCGACGCCCTTATTCTTGTCGGACAGCACGGGGTCTACTGCACCTCGCAGCGCAACCCAACCAAGCCCGCGCTCGATCTGGAGACCGTGCTAGACGAGATCAACGGCGCGAAACAACTCATTCAGTCCGTCATGGAAGAACTGGAGCGGGATCGCGCCGCTGAAGGTACTTCGGCGAAGAAATAACCGGTGATCTCAGTCAATCGCTGTTATCGGAACGTAGACGTTGGCGTTCGCCCACGTCAGGTGAAGCTCCGTCTTATCGCCTCGGGTGTGCTCGAAATGAATCGTAAAGCGTTGCACCGGCGCGGACGGTATGACACCGTCGAGCATGGGAATTCGGCAGAGGTCCTGCGACTCGTTATAAACCGTTCCCCATTGTCCCACCTGTTTATTGATGATGAGTTTCCATCCCCTGTCTGACGGCAGCGTGTACAGCGTATAAGTCCCTGCTGGAACAACCTGTTTGCCAATACGCAGGTTCGATTCAGTATGGAAGGTCGTCGAGGTGTTGGCCCCGGTGCGCCATACCTTATCGAATGGCACCAGGCCGCCAATGATCTTGCGGCCGCGCATGGAAGGCGCACAGTAGTAAACAGTTAGCGCTTTGCCGTTGAGCGTCACACTGGCCTGTGCAGCCGGGCTGAGAACAGGATGCTGGTTCCCCGGTGGCTTGCACTGGGAGTGCGCTTGCGTAAAGGTGAAAAGCAGTGCAGCGAAGGCGAGCAGAAGATATTTGTACGGAAACGGAAGCGATTTGCGAGACATGAACCAAGCTCCTTAAGCGAAAGACACGCCTCCATAAGAACGCGGATGCGGAGGTTCTGTCAAAGAGAGAGGCCTAACCTTTTATGGCGGCTTTGATCGTGGGCGGCGCGGCAACGGCAGCTTTGACGCTTTGGTCGCTGGATATAAGCTGCAATAGCGCTTCCGTCAGCTTTTGATCGGTCGCGGCTGCCTGATGGATGATGACTGGAAACCGCGCCCAGAATTGCAGCCCGTTGTCTACCAATTGCAGGTTCGACTGGATCGCTGGAAAATCGACGCTCGAGTCAACCCAGGACTCGAGGTTTCTATGCTGTTGCTCAATCTGTTCGCGGTATCCTTCGTAAACGCTCTGCAATGTTTTGAGTATTCCTTGCACTGCAGGTCGGTAGTCCGCGTCAGGAGAAAGTTTAACCGCCAACTCGTGCCAGGCATATTGACTCCCTGGTCGTTGCTTATACAGAGGTGTTCCCGCTTGAAACAAGATCGCGTTGGAAAATACGGCGACCCGGCCTGTTGAGTACAAATCGGCGCCGCTCCCGGCCATCTCCAGCATGTAGAACCGCACCAGGCCAACTTCAACTACGTCTCCGGTCACTCCGCTAATGGTGATCCGGTCGCCGACTTTGATGCCGTACCGGCCAATAATGAAGAAATAGGCGGCCACCGATAGCAGGATGGTCTGCAGCCCGACAGCTATACCTGCGGTAATGAATCCGGCAAACGTTGCCAACGAACTGAACTGGGTAACCAGACCGAAGATCAATACCAGGCCGCAGAGAAAACCGGTTATCAGCCTTCGAACAACCAGCAGTTGGCGCCGTCGCCGTATTTCGCGCACGTATCTTTTAGTAGCGCGGCGCCATGCCTCGCTCAGAGCAAGGATCACAAGGAGAGCGATGGCGATGAAGAACACCCGCGCTAGGACGGATCGCAGGATTAACTTGTATTCGTCA
>Ga0335075_10000244_pt1 | contig 103174 bp, 99 predicted proteins | sample Lox_Sample_24_FD_206723 | JGI IMG/M metagenome (GOLD analysis project Ga0335075, IMG submission 206723) | Soil microbial communities from Loxahatchee National Wildlife Refuge, Florida, United States - Lox_Sample_2.4 | ecosystem: Environmental > Terrestrial > Soil > Wetlands | place: USA... | reverse complement strand
CGTCGAGCGGAAGGACTTCAACTCCTACGGCTCGCGGCGCGGCAACCACGAGGTGATGATCCGCGGCACGTTCGCCAACATCCGGCTGCGCAACCAGCTCGCGCCGGGCACCGAGGGCGGCGTGACCACCAAGGACGGCGAGCAGATGACGATCTACGAGGCCTCCCGCCGGTACGCCGCCGAGGGCACCCCGCTGATCGTCCTGGGCGGGAGGGAGTACGGCTCGGGCTCGTCGCGTGACTGGGCCGCCAAGGGCACGCTGCTGCTCGGCGTGCGCGCGGTCCTCGTAGAGTCGTTCGAGCGCATCCACCGGTCGAACCTCATCGGCATGGGCGTCCTGCCATTGCAGTATCGCCCCGGCGAGTCGGCCGCGACGCTCGGCCTGACCGGGCAGGAGACCTTCGACATCCGCGGCATCGAGCAGATAAATTCAAAAAATATACCGAACGAAGTCGTGGTTACAGCCGACGGTAAGGAATTCCGCGCCACCGTGCGGATCGACACCCCAGGCGAGGCCGCCTACTACCGGCACGGCGGAATCATGCAGTACGTGCTCCGCTCCCTGCTCGCCGCCGGGTAACGCATCATGGCGCGCAACGTGATCTACTCGATGAGCGTGTCGCTTGACGGCTTCATCGCGGGCCCGGACGGCGACATCGGCTTTACCGCGCCGGATGAAGAGCTGTTTCGGTTTCATGTCGAGCAGACGCGCCGGATCGGCGCGGAGTTGATGGGCCGGAGGCTGTACGAAAACATGCTGGTCTGGGAGGACGCCGAGACGGCCCCGTCCGGTCCGGACGAGCTTGCGTTCGCCCGGATCTGGAAGGCCATCCCGAAGGTGGTGTTCTCCACCACGCTCAAGCAGGTCGAGGGCAACGCCAGGCTGGCCAGTGACGACATCGCAGGCGAAGTGGCCAGGCTCAGGGACCAGCCAGGTGAGGGCGTGGTGTCCGTCGGCGGAGCCGGCCTGGCCGCCAGGCTGATCGAGCTTGACCTGATCGACGAGTACAGGCTGTTCGTCAGTCCGGTCGTGCTCGGCGGCGGCACCCCGTACTTCCCGCCGGTGGACCGGAGGGTCGAGCTTGAGCTGCTCGAGACCCAGAGGTTCGGCCGCGTCGTCTACCTGCGCTACCGGCGTGGATGAGCCCATCGTCGCCAAACTCCGCGCTGCGGGCTGCGTTTTCGCCGAGGACGAGGCCAGCCTGCTCATCTCCGCGGCCCGCTCGCCGGACGAACTCCACACCATGGTGGACCAGCGGGCGGCTGGACTGCCGCTTGAACAGGTCCTCGGCTGGGCCGAGTTCTGCGGGCTGCGGGTCGCCATAGATCCTGGGGTGTTCGTCCCGCGCCGCCGCACGGAATTCCTCGCCCGGCAGGCACTCGCTCTGGCCCGCCCGCGCGACGTCGTCATCGACCTGTGCTGCGGCGCGGGAGCGATCGCGGCCGCGCTTTTTGCCCACCTTGACAAGGCCGAGGTACATGCCGTCGATATCGACCCGGCCGCGGTGCGCTGTGCCCGGCGGAATGTCCCCGGGCATGTCTACGAAGGCGACCTGTACCAGCCGCTGCCCGCCCGGCTTCGCGGCCGGGTCGCCATCTTGACTGCCAACGTGCCCTACGTGCCCACCGGGGAGATCGCCTTCCTCCCTCCCGAGGCCCGGGCGCACGAGCCTTTGGCCGCGCTCGACGGCGGCCCGGACGGCTTGGACATGCTGCGCCGCGTGGCGGCCGAAGCTCCCGCGTGGCTGGCCCCCGGCGGTCACCTGCTCATCGAGACCAGCGACCGTCAGGCGCCGCTGGCCAAGGCCGCCTTCGCCGACAGCGGCCTGGTCCCGCGGGTGGCCACCTCCGCCGACCTAGACGCCACCGTCGTCATCGGAGTGCACCCCGCCGGCTGTCGACCGACCATGGAGGCCACTTTCGACCTCTGAGCTAGCCGCGCAACGCCCCGTCCGTCGGCACGCGCCGGGGCTGGGGCGTGGGCGTTCGGGGCGTGTGGCCCCCCGGCCCCGAAAGACGGGGCTTGTGGCCCCCGCACCCCACTCGGAACGCCGGGAATAGGCCCGTGGCACACAGGCCCCGCGAGTGCGGGGCTGGTGCGTCATAAGCCTCGAACGGGAGCGCCCCAGGTGGGGTGCGTGCGACTGGTGAAACAGATGGGATTGGTGATAACTGCCGGGAAAACGCTGAGGGACGCCTCGCGGGCTTCCCGGTCAGTAGCCGGGGAAGAGCTGGCGTAGCTCGTCCAGGTTCACGCCGTCGGCCTCGACCGGCGGGGTGTTGTCGGGGTCGAGGCGGCCGTAGACGAGGCGGACGAACGCCTCGGCGGGCAGGCGCAGCTCGGGCAGGCGCAACTCGGGCCGGCCTTCCTCGGCGTCCGACTCGGTCAGCTCGGTCAGCTCGGTCAGGGTGACCGCCTCGCCGGTTTCCAAGATGAAATGGCGTTCCGGGTCGGTGGTCGACACCCGCAGCCGGCGCTGCTGCCCGTCCGGCTTGGCCGCTCTGGCCGCGAGCTGGCCGAGCGTGTCGACGAGCAGCGCGACCGCGTCCGGCGCGAGGGTGGCCGACGGGTCGAGCGCGACCGCGACGTCCCAGGTGTGGACGGCATGCTCGCTCAGGCGCATCCGGGCCAGCCCGGCGGTGTCTAGGTCCATCCTGAACGCCTTTAGCCGCAGCCGCGCCCGCTGGTCGGCGTCAAGGGACTCGAACCGCTGCAGGGTTGCCTCGTCGGCGCGCAGGCTGTCCGTGGCCTGGGCCTGCGGGTCCTTGGCGTTCCACACGTCCCAGATGACGGGGAACTGCTCGCGTCCTGGCGGATCCTGCCCGGCCAGGCCCGCATCAAGGAACAGGCCGAAGATCTCGGCCTGCGAACCGAGATGGGACAATACCTGGGCGATCGACCACTCGCTTGCGTACGAACGCTGCTTGAGCTGGTCGGCACCGAGCGGGCCGGCCACGGTTTGCAGCCGGTCATGGGAGTGCCGCAGCGCGCTGATCCACGGGTCCGGGCTGGTTTCCATCGTGCTTCTTTCGTGAGTTCGCCGACAGGTATCGCAGGATTACTCAGGAAAGCCTATCGGGGGACACGCACAGTCCGGAGGCTATCCTCCACATACCTTACGATTAAGCCCATGACCGTCCGCGACCAGCCCCAATCCCGCGATGCCCGGGTTGACGCCGGGCCCGCCGGGGCCGCGGAACGCACAGGATGCGGGCGCGCGGAGCGGCGCCTGCGGGCCGACGCCGCGCGCAACCGGGCCGCCATCGTGGCGGTGGCCAGGGACGTGTTCGCCGAGCACGGGCTGGAAGCGCCGCTCGAGGGGATCGCCGCCCGGGCCGGCGTGGGCATCGCGACGTTGTACCGGCGGTTTCCGACCCGGGAGAAGCTGGTGGCCGCCGCGCTGGTGGGCAAGGTCGCCGAATACGCCGAGGCGGCCAGGCATGCCTTGGCCGCGCCCGACCCATGGGTCGGCTTCGCCGGGTTCGTCGAGCGGATATGCGAGCTACAGGCCGGTGACCGGGGCCTGTCCGACCTGCTGTCGATGACGCTGTCCGCGGACGAGCAGGTGGAGCAGCTTCGCCAGACGGCCAACGAACTGCTCGTCACGGTGATCGACCGGGCCAAGGCCGCGGGCGCGCTGCGCGAGGACTTCGTCGCCGAGGATCTCGTGCTGCTACTGCTCGCCACCGCCGCGGTCATGCACGCCACCCGCGCCGACGCGCCGCAGGCTTGGCGGCGGTTCGTGGCCCTGGCACTGGACGCTTTCCACAGCCGCCAGGGCCACGAACCGCCAGGACCGGGGCGGGGGCGACGCGGTCCGCTGCCCGCGGCGCCCTCGAAGGCCCAGATGACCAGGGTCATGATCCGGCTGACCCACGAACGCGGCTGCGGCAAGCGAGATCATCCGGGTGGAGCCCCGGGTAACTCGCCACAGGCGTAAACCGGTCCTGTATGTCCGCTTAACGTTTGCCGCATACAATTGGAAGGTAGTTCTCACACTGGTCAACGGGGGACCGGCGGATGCAGGACATGGACGAAGCGGGTCATCCATCAACGGGCGCGGCCGTCCGGCCCTGGCTCGACCGCCGCCGCCTGATCGTCGTCTACGCGGTGTTCCTGGCTTACGCGGCCATAGACGCGATCTTCTCGGCGGGCAGGGACCAGGTCTGGGCCATCTGGGCGGCGTGCGGATACGCCGTGGCCCTGGTAATGCTGTGGCGGTGGGGGATCCGGACCGCCGCCGTGCTTGTGTCGGTGGCTCTGGCCGTGGTCGCCCCGTTGCTCTGGCTGTCCGTCGCTTACCCGCTCGAAGACGGGATGACGGTCATCGCACGGTCGGCGGGGCTGCTGCTGCACCACGGGTCGCCGTACCTGACCGCCAGCCAGGTGACCTCATGGCTGTCCTACAACCCCTACCTGCCGGTCATGACCCTGTTCGGGCTGCCGTCCGCGGCCGGCCTCGGCGGCCTGGCCGGAAATCCAGGGGTGTGGCTGGCACTCGGCACCGTGGCCGTGCTCGCCGCAGCGTTCTGGACCGCGATGTCGCCCCGCGAAGGCGGGCTCGAACCCGGCCCGAACAGCCCGGTGCCGGAGTGGCGCCGCGACGCACTGCTGGCCACGGCGGTCGCGGTCGCCTCGCCGGTGATAGGCCTCAACCTGGCCGTGATCACCACGGATCCGCCCGTCCTCGCGCTGACGCTGTTGTCACTGGCCCTGAGCGCCCCCCGGGCTACGAAGGCCGCCGCCGTGCGGGCCGCGAGTGCCGGGGCCGTCCTCGGTGTCGCCTGCGACCTGAAGTCCACCGCGTGGCTCGCGGTGCCGGTCATGGCCGCGATGTTCGCCGCCAGGGACGGAGCACGCTCGGCGTACCGGTTCCTGGTCGCCCTGGTACTCACCGCGGTAGCCCTCATCGCGCTCCTGGCGCCCGCGGCGCTGATCAAGCGGAGCGCCGCCGAAGCGCTGGTACAGAACAGCGTGCTGTTCCCGCTCGGCCTCACCCACGACAAGACCCCGGCCGAGAGCCTGCTGCCCGGGCACCTGCTGTCCGCCACCGGGACCGCAGGGCACGTGGCATCGGTGGGCCTGCTGCTCGCGGCCGGCCTGGCCGTGGCCGTCTCGCTGGTGATCCGGCCGCCGCGTGACGTGCCGGGAGCGATCTGGCGGCTCGTGATCGGGCTGACGCTGATGTTCCTGCTCGGCCCAGACGTCCGCTTCGGATACTTCATCTATCCGGTCGGCCTGCTCGGCTGGCTGGCCTTGAACCAGGTGAGGGGTCCTGAGCCGCCACGTGCGGCCCCGCATCCTCGGCGAGCCCCGCAGCCCCGCCGAGCCCCACAGCCCCACCCGGCCCCGGCGCGTGTGAAAGGCTGATCGCAAACCACCCGGACGGGAGTGCGAGCATGCGCGTCATCGAGGTTGAGCGTAACGGCGGGCCTGAGGTACTGAACCTGACCGAACACAAGGCCCCGCAGCCCGGACCGGGCCAGGTCGTCGCGGAGGTCGCCGCGGCCGGGATCAACTACATGGACATCTACCAGCGCGAGGGCGTCGGCAATTACCGTCGCCCCACGCCGTTCGTGACCGGCGGAGAGGGTGCCGGGACGATCGTCGCCCTGGGTGAGGGTGTCACGGGACTGGCCGTCGGCGACCGCGTGGCGTGGACGGCACCCGGTAGCTACGCCGAACAGGTCGTGCTGCCCGCCGGTTGGGTCGTCCCGGTGCCTGACGGGATCAGCACGGAGGTCGCCGCGGCCTCCATCCTGCAGGGCATGACCGCGCATTACCTGGTCACGAACACTTACCCGGTGCAGGCCGGGGACGTCACGGTCGTGCACGCGGCGGCCGGCGGGGTGGGCCTGCTGCTCACGCAGATGGTCAAGCGGCGCGGCGGCGTCGTGGTGGCCACCACGTCGGGCGGGGAAGGCGGGGAGAAGGCCGGCCTGGCGCGCTCGGCGGGTGCGGATCACGTCACCGGCTACGACCAGTTCCGCGCCGTGGTGGCCGAGGTCACCGGCGGCACGGGCGCGCACGTCGTGTACGACGGGGTCGGCAAGGACACGTTCGACGACAGCCTGGCCGCCCTGCGCCCACGGGGCGTGATGGTGATCTACGGGGCCGCCAGCGGGCAGGTGTCACCGTTCGACGTCCAGCGACTCAACAGCGGGGGTTCGTTGTTCCTGACCAGGCCGACCCTGGCGCACTACACCGCCGACGCCGAGGAACTGCGCTGGCGGGCCGGCGAGGTATTCGACTGGATCGCCCGCGGCGAGCTTGACGTGCGGATCGGCGGCCGCTACCCGCTGGCCGACGCCGCCCAGGCCCAGGAGGACCTCGCGGCCCGCCGCACCACGGGGAAGCTGTTGCTCATCCCGTAGGCAGACGCACGCACTATGGTTCGTTCGGCTAAAAAACGTGTTTTGAATTTTCATATAGCTTTGGGGCTGATGCCCGCACAACCCTCTCTCCCCGCGACCGGCAAGCGCCGGTCGTACCAGACCACGCTGCTCGTCGTCGCCGTCGCGGCGGCCGGGTTCAACCTGCGTGCCGCCATCACCAACCTCCCGCCGCTATTCCCTGACCTGGAGGCGCGGCTGCACCTCTCGTCGGCCCTGCTGTCGCTGCTGGCCGCCACGCCGGTCATCTGCTTCGGCGTGTTCTCGGCCTTCGCGGCCTGGCTGAACCGGCGGTTCGGGGAGGAGATCGTCCTGCTGGCCGCGCTGGGCGTGCTGGCCGCCGGGCTGCTGCTGCGCGGCGCGGCTCCTGGCGTCATGCTCTTCCCCGGCACCGCGCTGGCGGGCGGCGCGATCGCCATCTTGAACGTGCTGTTGTCCAGCCTGGTCAAGCGGCGCTCGCCGGAACGGGCCGGACTGCTGATCGGCATCTACCTGACCGCGCTGTCGGTGGGCGCGATCATCGCGTCGCTGACCAGCGTGCCGCTGTACCACGCCTCGGGCGGTTCGGTGCGGCTCGCGCTCGGGCTGTGGGCGGCGCCGGCCGCGCTGGCCATGCTGCTGTGGCTGCCCCAGCTCAAGTACCGGGTCAGGCAGGTCAAGCGTCCGGCAGCCGAACGCCCGGCGGCCGCGCCGACCACCACCAAGCTGACCACCACCAAGTTGTACAAGCACGCGCTGGCCTGGCAGGTCACGGCATTCATGGGGCTGCAGAGCCTGCTGTACTACGCGGCGTTGTCCTGGCTGCCGACGATGTTCCAGGACCGGGGCACGTCGGCGGTCACGGCGGGCAACCTGCTGGCCCTGATGGGCGTGGGAAACATGATCGGCGCGCCGGCCGCCCCCGTACTGGCCCACCGTCTGGTCGGCCAGCGCTCCCTGGTGGTGCCGAGCATGGCCGCGATGGCCGCCGGGCTGGCCGGGTCGCTGTGGGCGCCGCTGGGCACGGCCCCGTTCTGGGTCCTGGTCCTCGGCCTGGGCCAGGGCGCTTGCCTCGGCCTGGCCATCTTCTTCACCATGGCCCGGGCTCCCGATCCTGGCACCGCAGCCTCGCTGGGCGGCTTCGCCCAGTCGGTCGGCTACCTGGTGGCCAGCGCCGGACCGTTGGAGCTCGGACTGCTGCACACGGCCACCGGCGGCTGGACGATCCCGATCGGTGTATTGCTTGTGCTGTGCGGATGCGCGCTTGCAGCCGGCATCCTCGCGGCACGTCCGCTGACCCTGCCCGGCAGGCAAAGTGCGACACACGCGTCGGTTACCGGGCACGCTCAGCGCGCCGTCTGAACATCGCGGCCGTAAACTCGGCTCATTCGCGTCCCGCCAGGCCCGCGCAGCACACGAAGGAGCAAACCGACGTGACCCTGCTGGAGTGCATAAACGGCCCCGAGGATCTGAAGCTCCTCAGCCAGGACCAGCTCACCCGCCTGGCCGGGGAGATCCGCGACGTCCTGGTCGATACCGTGACCAAGACCGGCGGGCACCTGGGCCCGAACCTGGGCGTGGTCGAGCTGACGATCGCGATTCACCGGGTCTTCGACTCGCCGAGGGATCGCATCGTCTTCGACACCGGCCACCAGTCGTACGTCCACAAGCTGCTGACCGGCCGGTTCGTGCAGTTCGGCACGTTGAAGCAGCACGGCGGGCTGACCGGCTACCCCTGCCGGGCCGAGTCCGAGCATGACCTGGTGGAGAACTCGCACGCCTCCACCAGCCTGTCCTACGCCGACGGCCTGGCCAAGGCGTACAAGCTCCGCGGCGAGCCTGACCGCACCGTGGTCGCGGTCATCGGCGACGGGGCGCTGACCGGCGGTATGGCCTGGGAGGCGCTGAACAACATCGCCGCGGCCAGGGACTCCCGGCTGATCATGATCGTCAACGACAACGGCTGGTCCTACCAGCCGACGATCGGCGGGCTGGCCGAGCACCTGGCCGCGATCCGGGTCAACCCGCGGTACGAGCACGTCCTCGACTACATCAAGACCACGCTGCCGCGGACCCCGCTGGTCGGCGCGCCGCTTTACGGGACGCTGCACGGCATCAAGAAGGGCATCAAGGACGTCCTGCAGCCGCAGGTGATGTTCGAGGACCTGGGCCTGAAGTACGTCGGGCCGATCGACGGCCACGACGAGCGGCAGGTGGAGGCCGCGCTGCGGCGGGCCAGGGACTTCGGCGGGCCGGTGCTGCTGCACGTGATCACCCGCAAGGGCTTCGGCTACCCGGCCGCCGAGCAGAACGAGATCGACTGCCTGCACCAGTACCCCGCGGCCGACGCCCAGCCGGGGACGTGGAGCCGGGTGTTCGGCGACGAGTTGCTTGCCATCGGCGCGCGCCGCCCCGATGTGGTCGCGATCACCGCCGCCATGCTGTACCCGACCGGCCTGGCGCAGTTCGCCGCCGCCTTCCCTGACCGGGTATACGACGTCGGCATCGCCGAGCAGCACGCGGTGACCAGCGCCGCGGGCCTGGCCATGGGCGGGCTGCACCCCGTGGTGGCCATCTACTCGACGTTCCTGAACCGCGCCTTCGACCAGACGCTGATGGACGTGGCCCTGCACCGGCTGCCGGTGACGTTCGTCCTGGACCGGGCGGGTGTGACCGGCCCGGACGGGGCCAGCCACCATGGCATGTGGGACGGGTCGCTCATGCAGCTCGTGCCCGGCGTGAAGGTCGCCGCGCCCCGGGACGCCACGCGTGTGGCGGAATTGCTCAACGAGGCGGTCGAGGTGTCCGACGGTCCGACCGTGGTCAGGTTCCCCAAGGGGAACGTGGGAGGCGAGGTCGAGGCCGTGGCCAAGCTCGGCGGCATGGACGTGCTGCGTGAGCCGGGCGAGGACCGCGACGTGCTCCTGGTGGGCGCCGGCCCGATGGCGCTGACCGGGCTGGAGGTGGCCGACCGGCTGGCCGGGCACGGGATAGGCGTCACCGTCGTGGACCCGCGCTGGACCAAGCCCGTCGACGAGGCCCTGATCGGCGCGGCCCGGCGGCACCGGCTGGTGGCCGTGGTCGAGGACAATGGGCGGGTCGGCGGCTTCGGCGACGCGGTGGCCCGGTTGCTGCGTGACCATGACGTGGACGTGCCGGTCAAGACGTTCGGCCTGCCGCAGGAGTTCCTGGCCCACGGGACGCGCGGAGAGATCCTCGAGGAGGCGGGCCTGGCGCCTCAGCAGCTGGCCCTGCGCATCACCGAGGCGGTGGCCCGCCTGTCGACGGCCGAGACCCAGGACGCCCCGGAGCCAAGGTCGGTCGAGTAGCGTAGGGCTCTATGCTGAACGTAGCCGTAGTAGGCTCCGGCCCGGCCGGGCTGTATGCCGCCGAGGCGCTGGTCAAGCAGGCGGCGGCGCTGCCCACCCCGGTTCCCGTGCAGGTCGACGTGATCGACCGGCTGCCCACTCCGTACGGCCTGGTCCGCTACGGCGTGGCACCGGACCACAAGTCGATAAAGTCGATCGCGCAGTACCTGCGCAAGGTGCTGGAAAGCCCGGGCGTCCGCTTCGTGGGCGGAGTCCACCTGGGCGAGGATGTCACTCGTGACGACCTGGTGTCGGCCTACGACGCGGTGATCTACGCGACCGGGGCGATGCGGGACCGGCGGCTCGGCATTCCCGGTGAGGACCTGCCTGGAAGCTATGCGGCCACCGACTTCGTGAACTGGTACTGCGGCCATCCCGACGTGGACCCCGGCGCGTTCACCCTGGACGCCGAGTCGGTCGCGGTGATCGGCGTGGGCAACGTGGCCGTCGACGTGGCCAGGATCCTGGCCAGGGACCCGGCGGAACTGCACGCCACCGACGTGCCGCAGCCGGTGCTCGACGCCCTGTACGCGAGCAAGGTGCGCGAGGTCCACATGATCGGCCGGCGCGGCCCCGCCTATGCCAAGTTCACCACCAAGGAACTGCGCGAGCTCGGCGAACTGCCCGGAGTCGAGATCGTGGTCCACGCCGACGAGGCGGACCTGACCGCGTTCGACGCCTCCGGCGAGGGCACCGCGCTGGCCGAGTCCGACCGGCGCGTCCGCGGCAACCTGGTGGCGGTCAGCAAGTGGGCGCAGGGTGAGGCCACAGGGCCGGCTCCCTCTGGGCACTCAAGGCGGCTGACCCTCCGTTTCTGGCTGAAGCCAGTAGAAATCCTTGGGACCGAACGAGTCCGTGGTCTCACGCTGGAGCGGACGGCGATCGATGCCGAAGGGAGGTTCGGCGGCACCGGGCGGCTCGAGACGCTGGACGCGCAGATGGTGCTGCGCTCGGTCGGATACCAGAGCGTGCCGCTGCCGGGCCTGCCTTTCGACCAGAAGGCCTGCGTGGTGCCGAACGACCTCGGCCGTGTCCTCGGCCCCGACGGCTCCCCGCTGCCGGGGGAGTACGTGGCGGGCTGGCTCAAGCGCGGCCCGACCGGCGTGATCGGCACCAACAAGTCCGATGCCGCTGAGACCGTGCGGTGCCTGCTCGAGGACCTGGCCGGCGGCCCGGCACCAGGCGACACCCAGCTGCCCCGGGCTGGCCTGCTCCGCTACCCGGATGCTTCCGCCGAGGGGGAGGCCCCCTGGCCGCTCGCCACCGCGCTCGCCGGGCGCGGAATAACGCCGGTCTCCTACGCCGAATGGCTCCGCATCGAGACCGCCGAGGTCGACCTGGCCAAGGAGCTAGGCCGCGGCGAGCGGGTCAAGCTCCACAACCGCGACGCCATCTGGTCCGCCTGCCGCCCCGAACCCGACTAGCCGCTACCCGGGGGACTCGGAATGTCACTGCCCGTCCGCATCATGGATCCCGAAGGCGGGAGGGCCACAAGTGAACGATGGAGAGGCAAGCGGACATGACGGACCACAACGGCGTTCTGGTGATGCAGCGGCTACTGCTGGCCGGGACGCTCGGGTTGGCCGTGGCCCGGAGGGCGGCGGCAATCCTCGACGGCGAGCCGGATCAGGGGCTGGCCGCGCAGCTGCCGGATGACGGGCTCACCACGCGGGCGTTGCCTGCAGGCGCCGAGCTCGCGGGCCCTGAGCCTGGAGCCGTCGGCGCTCAAAGCCGCGACGGCGCGGTGTTGCGGGCGATCTTGGACGCGGCGAACGAGTGCCTGGGGCACTTCGATGACCGCCCCCCGGCCGAGCGATGGTGCGATGCGCTGCTGCACGTGCTTGACCTGGCCGCCTTCGCCACTGACCTCGGGTCAGTGTTTGCGGATAATCCGTTTCCGGATAATCCGGTTCCGGATAATCCGCCGACGGGCTGAGCTTCAGCTGGCGGCCGGAGCCGCCCCCGCCGGGCCAGCCGCCCCCGCCGGGCCGGGAGCACCCGGGGTCCGCCGGCCCGCGTCCCGGACCGGCGCGAGCGCGGTGGCCGCGAAGGCGGTGACCGCCATCCCGGCGGCGACCAGGGTCATCGCCTCGGTCGGCGCGAGCGCCTGCAGCAGGAATCCGGCCAGCAGCGATCCAAGCGGGACGACGCCCCAGGCGATCTGGAGGGCGACGCTGCTGGTCCGGCCCAGCATTTCGTTCGGCGTGATCTGCATCCGGTAGGTCTGCACCGAGACGTTCCACGAAGGGCCGACGAAGCCGAACACCGTCACCACCGGGCACAGCCAAAGCGGGACGCGCACCAGCACGATCAGCGCGAGCAGCAGCGCCCAGATCCAGATGCACCCGGTGATGGTGATCCCGGCCGGTATCCGGCGCTGGACCGCCGGGGCAACGAACGCCCCAGCCAGTCCGCCAGCCCCCATGCACCCGACGATGAGGCCGATCTCAGCCGGCGAGGCCCCGTCGTGCCGGGCCAGCACGATCAAGCCCAGGGTCAGCACCTGCAGCAGGATGTTGACCGACGCCGCGAAGAACGCGCTGTAACGCAGGAACGGCTGGCGCCAGGTCCAGGCCAGCCCTTCGCCTAGCTCGGCCCGCAGCCGGCGCTGGTCCGGCGAAGCCGGCCGGAGCCGGGATGCCTGCATGGGCGCCCTGATGAACGGGAGTGTGGCGAGCGAGGCGACATAGGACATCGCGTCCGCGGCAAACGGCGCGGCCCGCGACAGCCCGAACAGCGCGCCACCCAGCGCCGGGCCTGCCAGTTGCGCGGCATTTCTGCCTCGCCTCGTTCTGCCCGACTGCCGTCGATCGTTGTGAGGGATGCACGAGCATCGGCAGCGCCGCCCGCTGGGCCAAGCTGAAGAACACGGTCGCCGTGCCCTCGAGGAACCCAGCCACCAGCACCTGAACGTACGTGATGTGCGCGGCCCAGCCGGCCACGGCGATGCTGCCCACCGCCGCGAGCCGGAAACCGGCACCGGCTCAGGCAGCGGCTCCGGCGAGCCCGGCCCTGGCTCACCCGGCCCGTTGCCCATGAGGTCACGATACGCGCGAACGCGATGCACTTGACCCCTGGGAAATCGGCCCGAAGCGAACTAAAACAGTTGTTAGGGGGTTAGCGCGCTCGCGAGCGCGGGAACCGCCCAAGTAACGCCAGATGGGGTCCGCGGTGACGAGATACGGTCATATCGCGTGGCGCGTGACCGCGGCGGCCGCCTTCGCGGCGACTGCCGCGCTCGCCGTCGTGCTGAGCCGTGCCCCGGCCCGCCCGGAGCACGCCTCCCTGTCCTCGAACCTGACCAGCGGCCCGTGTGCCGCGTCAGGGCTGGAGGCCTGGCTCGGCCTCGGCACGACGGGATCGCCGTCCGTCACCGGCACCGGTGAACGCGTCGAGCCGGGCCGGACCTACTACACCCTGGAGTTCACCAACGTGTCCGGCCGTGCGTGCAGCCTGGACGGCTACCCGGAGGTGTCCGCCTACGCCGGCGGCCGGGTCGGCGGGAGCCAGATCGGCAGTGCGGCGACCTGGGACACCTCGGTCCGGCCGCAGTCGGTGACGCTCGCACCAGGGCAGACGGCGCATTCGGTACTCCGCGTCACCAGCACCGGCACGTTCCAGCCGACCGCGTGCGCGCAGGTGACCGCCTCCGAACTGCGGGTAACGCTGCCTGATCAGGTCCGCCCGTCGTTCGTGCCCATCCATGTTTCCGCCTGCTCCAAGCGGGGTCCCGAGTTCCTGAGCGTGCAGCCGATCCAGCCGCGTGCCGGGATCCCCGGCGCTCCTGTGCCCTGAAATAGGGTTTTAAAGAGTTGTAAACGATACGGGGCGTTTCCCGTTGCTAATGGGGCGGGAGAATGTGTGGCATGGGAGTGAGCCAGGCGAGCATTCCCCCTCAAGGGGGCCCGTACGATGTTCCAGGAGTGGAAAGAGTGGAGGGGAAGGACGCCTGGTTGCCTGAGGAGCGTTATCTCGACCGCGAGGAGAGCTGGCTACGGTTCAACGAGCGCGTGCTCGAGCTGGCCGAAGACGAATCCGTCCCGCTGCTCGAGCGGGTGCGCTTCCTTGCCATCTTCGCCACCAACTTGGACGAGTTCTTCATGGTCCGGGTGGCCGGACTGGTGCGCCGGATGGTGGCCGGCTTCCCGACCGAGGGAACCGGGATCCGGATGCCCCGGCAGGTACTCGAGAACACCCTGGACCTGGCGGGCGAGCTGACCGTCAGGCACGCCCGGGTGTTCAACGAGCGGATCAACCCCGAACTGGCCGAACACGGAATCGAGATCCTGCGCTGGAAGGAGTTGTCCGGGCCGGAACGCGACAGCCTTGGCGACCTGTTCCGCGAGCGTATCTACCCGGTGCTCACCCCGCTCGTGGTGGACCCGGCCCACCCGTTCCCGTTCATCTCGGGCCTGTCGCTCAACCTGGCCGTCATGATCGCCGACCCCAGGACCGACGCGACCGCGTTCGCGCGGGTCAAGGTGCCGCCGCTGCTGCCCAGGTTTCTCGCGGTGGCGCAGCACAGGTTCGTGCCCATCGAGGACGTCATCGCCGCGCACATGACGGACCTGTTCGGCGACGTCGAGGTCCTCGAGCAGCACGCGTTCCGGGTGACCCGGATCAGGGACCTCGAAGTGGACGAGGACATCACCGAGGATCTGCTCCACGCCATGGAGCGGGAGCTGGTCCGCCGCCGGTTCGAGCCCGCGGTGCGGCTGGAGGTCGAGGAATCGATGTCCTCGGGCGTGCTGGACCGGCTGGTCAAAGAGCTCGACATCGACGCTCGCGCGGTGTACCGGGTGCAGGGGCCGCTGGACCTGAGCGGGCTGTCCGCCATCGCCGATCTCAACATCGGCGAGCTGCGCTATCCCGCGTTCGTCCCGGCCAGCCCCGAGATCCCGCAGGACGGCAGCATCTTCTCCGCCATCGCCGAACGTGACATCCTCGTCCAGCACCCCTACGACTCGTTCGCCGCGTCGGTCGAGCGGCTGATCGAGGAGGCCGCCGAGGACACGGGCGTGCTTGCGATCAAGCACACGCTGTACAGGACCAGCGGCAAGTCGCCGATCGTGGACGCGCTGATCGAGGCGGCCGAGGCGGGCAAGCAGGTCGTCGTCGTGGTGGAGATCAAGGCCAGGTTCGACGAGCGCGCCAATATCGCCTGGGCGCGCAAGCTGGAGCAGGCGGGCTGCCACGTCGTCTACGGATTCGTCGGCTTGAAGACGCACGCCAAGATGGTGCTGATCGTCCGGGAGGAAGCCGACGGGACGCTGCGCCGGTACTGCCACCTCGGCACCGGCAACTACCATCCGACCACGGCCCGGGTGTACGAGGATTTCGGTCTGCTCACGGCCGATCCCGCGGTGGGCGAGGACGTCACCGCGCTGTTCAACCACCTCACCGGGTACAGCCGCACGCTCTCGTACCGCAGGCTCCTGGTCGCGCCGGAAGAGATGCGTAACGGGATCGTGAACCGGATCGACCGGCAGGCCGAACGCAGCCGGGCCGGCCTGCCCGCGCGGATCGCCTTCAAGTGCAACGCGCTCGTGGACGAGGTGGTGATCGACGCGCTTTACCGCGCCTCGCGGGCTGGCGTCCCGGTCGATCTTTGGGTGCGCAGCATCTGTGCGCTGAGGCCCGGCATCGCCGGGCTGTCCGAGAACATCAGGGTTCGCAGCGTGGTCGGCCGGTTCCTCGAGCACTCCAGGATCTATGCTTTTGGCGCAGGTGACGACGAGGACAGCCAGGTATGGATCGGCAGCGCCGACATGATGCACCGCAACCTTGACCGGCGGGTGGAACTGCTCGTGCAGGTGACTGATCCCGCCCACCAGCGGCGCCTGCGCGGCTTCCTTGACCTCGGCCTGGACGACGCCAACGCGTCCTGGTGGATGGGTCCTGACGGGTACTGGACCAGACACAGCCGGGATGAGTCGGGTCATCCGCTAAGGGACGTCCAGGAGAGCCTGGTACGGGAACGCCGCGGCCGCTCGGCCGACGAGTCGGGCTTAAGAATCGCTGGTGAGCACCTCCACAGAGGCTGTGTCGGAGAGCGAGGCGATCCTCGCGGCGGGCGCCGTCCTTTGGCGCCGGAACGCAGGCCGGGTTGAGGTGCTGCTGGTACACCGGCTCAAATACGACGACTGGTCGCTGCCCAAGGGCAAGCGCGAGCCCGGTGAGAACGTGCTGCTCACCGCGGTCCGGGAGGTCGACGAGGAGACCAGCGTGCGCCCGGTGCTCGGCCCCCGGCTGCGCACGGCGGAATACCTCTCGAACGGCCGGGCCAAACGGGTCGACTACTGGTCCGCCACCAGCCGCGGGGATGAGGCCGCTGCCAGCCACGAGATCGACGCGGTGTCCTGGCTGCCGCTGGCGCAGGCGCTCAGCCGGCTCAGCTACCCCCACGACGCGGACGTGATCGCGAGCCTGCAGCCGCGCCGGACGGTGCCGCTGATCTTGCTGCGGCACGCCTCGGCGGGCTATAAGGACGACTGGCCCGGCAACGACCTGCTGCGGCCGCTGGACGCTCGCGGCGCGATGGACGCGGTGGCGCTTGCCGACCTGCTGGCCTGTTTCGCCCCCCGCGCCCGGGTGGTCAGCTCACCGGCACTGCGGTGCACCGAGAGCGTGCTCCCGTACGCGGCGCGGTTCGGCGGGTCCGTCGAGGCCGAGGCCTCCATGGCCCTGTCCGGCCGCACCTCCGATTCCTCTTCATCCCGAACGGGCCATGGTGACGGCCTACGGCACCTTTTCCGTGACCTCGTGGCGGCCGGCCAGCCCGCGGTGGCCTGCCTGCACCGGGAGAACCTGCCGCTGGCGCTGGCCGCCGCGTGTTGGGCCCTCCGCGTACCGTCATCCGGGTTGCTGTCGGGGGGATTTGATCCCTCGCTGCCCAAGGGCGGCTTCTGCGTTTTGCACATAGCCTCCGGCGATCTGGTGGCGCTGGACCGTTACGAGCTCTTAGGCTCGGTCCCCCGCATTTGGGGCTGCTTCTGAGTGCCGGACACCTCCGGAGCCCCTGCGTCCTCCCGGGACCCTTGAGCCGCGGCGGACTCCTGGCCTTCCCCGGGCGCCCGGCCATTCTCAGACGCCCGGCCATCTTCGGATGCCCGGTCTTCCCCGGGCGCCATAACCTCCTCGGACCCCCGGGCCTCTCCAGGTCCCTGAGCCTCCCCGGTCTCGGGAGCATCTTTGCTCTCAGCGGGCTCAGCAATCGCGCGGGCCGCCCGGCGGCGGCGTATCAGGCGCCGGCCTATGTACGCCGCGAGCAGCACAGCGAGCGCGATGAGCACGTAGAGCGCGTAGCGGTTGATCCCGCTGTAGATCGTCGTGATGTGATCCCCGGCAACGTACCCGATGGTCAGCCAGGTAGCGACCCAGGCGCACGCGCCGACCACGTTGAAGAACAGGAACGTAACCCAGCGCATCCCGGTGATGCCGGAGACGATGCCGTTGAGCTCGCGCAGCACCACGATGAACCTCGCGACGACAACGACGATGCCGCCGTAGCGCGAGACGGTCGCCTCGGCCCGTTCCAGATGGTGCGGCTTGATCAGGACATACTTGCCGTGGCGCAGGATCAGTTCGCGGCCGGCGGTCCGGCCGATCAGGTAGCCGATCTCGGCGCCGGCGACCGCGGCGACGACCGCGACGATGCCGACACCGACGACGTTCAGCCCAGCCCGGCCGGTTCCGGCGAAGATGGAGCCGGCGAGCAGCGCGGTTTCGCCGGGGATGACGGGAATTCCGATGTTTTCGAGCAGTATCAGCAGGGCGATGGCCCAGTAGCCGTAATGATCGAGCGGGCCGGACAGGGAGTTGAGGAAGCCGGGCAGCGGCGCCGACGCCGCGATTGCTCCCATGCTCAGCCTTCTTCCGGCTCGCTTACCTCCGTCTGCCCGCCGCGCAGCGCCTCAGCGACGGCGCTCGCGGTGAGTTCGACCTGCCAGGGTCGTGCTCCATACCCGGAAAGCGCCAGGGTAACCGTTCCGGTGTCGACAGGCTGCGGCGGGTCCCAGGTGAGCCGGCGCAGCGCATCGGGGGCGAGCAGGTTCTCTACCGGCAGCCGGTTGGCTTCGGCGATGGCCGTCACCGTCGCGCGCGCCGCGGCCAGCCGGGCCGCTGCGGCCGGATCGCGCTCGGCCCAGCGGTGTGCCGGCGGCGGGCCGTTCGGTGCCTGGCCGCTTGTAGCGTCGGGCAGTTCGCTGTCGGCGCTGGTGCGTGCCTTGGTGATGGCCGCAAGCCATTGTTTCTCGTGCCGCCGGGCCTGGCGGCCGGTGAAGCCGCTGATCCGCGCCAGCTGGCCGTAGTTGACAGGAAGCGATCGGGCCGCCTCGATGATCGCCGCGTCGGGCAGGACACGCCTCGGTGACAGGTCCGCCGCCCGGGCGATCTGGTCCCTGACAGTCCACAGCTCGCGCACCACGGCCAGCCCACGGCGGGATGGGACCCGGTGGATGCCCGAGGTGCGGCGCCACGGATCCGGCCGCGCCGGGGCCGGCTTGGTGGCGAGCACCGAGGCGAACTCCTGCCTGGCCCATTCGGTCTTGCCCTGCTCGGCCAGTTCGGCCGCGAGTGCGTCGCGCAGCTCGATCAGCACTTCCACGTCAAGTGCCGCGTAGCGCAGCAGTTCCTCCCGCAGCGGGCGGGCCGACCAGTCCGCCGCCGAGTGGCCTTTCTCCAGGTGGAAGCCGAGTACTTCCTCTACAAGCGTGCCCAGTGCCACCCTCGGGTAGCCGAGCAGCCGTCCGGCCAGCTCGGTGTCGAACAGCTGCCGCGGCCGGAAGTCGACCTCGGCCAGGCAGGGCAGGTCCTGCGACGCGGCGTGCAGGACGGACTCCGCGTCCCGCAGCGCGGCGTCCACGGCGGACAGATCGCCGCAGGCGATGGGGTCGATCAACACCGTGCCCGCCCCGGCCCGCCGGAGCTGGACCAGGTAGGCCCGCTGCCCGTAGCGGTAACCCGAGGCTCGTTCGGCATCGACCGCGACCGGCCCGTGGCCGTGTGCCAGCCTGTCGACCGCCTCTGTCATGGCAGCGTCGGTCTCGATGACGGGAGGCAGACCGTCACGAGGCTCGAGCAACGGGACGGCCACGCCGGTCCCGCTGACCTGGTCGCCTGTGCTCACCCTCGCCCCGGCCGCAGCGCCCGTGTGCCCGGCGGTTCCAGACCGGCCGCGGCGGACAGGCAGTCGCACCAGGCCGAGGTGTGCGCGGACAGATCAAGGATGTCCAGATTGGCGTCGGCCACGGTGGCATTGCCCGGGCCGGCCGGAGACCAGGACGCGCGCAACTCGAACCCGGTGACCGGAAGCTCGTCCTGCTTGGCCCCAAAGCCCTCCGTGATCACCCTGGTCACCGTGCCGCTCGGCACCGCGTAGCCGGGTACGTGCGCGTCCAGCGCTTCAGACAACCAGCTCCAGCCGACCTCGCCGAGCAGCGGATCGGCTGCCATCTCCGGCTCCACCTCGGCCCGGACGTACGCCACCAGCCGGAACGCTCCATGCCAGCCTTCCTGCCCGGCCGGGTCGTACAGGAGCACCAGCCGCCCCGACGCGACATCCGCTCCGTCCCGCTGGACGGTGGCGGCGATGGCCGTGGCGTACGGAGCCAGCCGTTTGGGTGCGGGCACGTCCTCGAACAAGAAGTCATCTCCGGTCCGGTCGTCCCGGCCCGCCATGAGGGCGGCCGTGGCCGCCGCGAACGTCGCCTCCGCGGGAGTCAGGGCGCCTTCGGCTTCGGCGGCGAGGGCGGTCGCCGCTCCCGACGGCTGTCGCGGTCCTGATCGCGTCGCGCGCCGCTTGGGCTGCTCGTCGATCGACCTCATGACACGAGCGTACGTGTCGCTCTTCGGCTCTTCACGTACGTCGCGTCGATTCATGCCCGAACACCGTGTTTCCTGCGAGTTTGACCGGTTCAGGTTCAGCCTAGAACCCATGGGGACCGGTTGGGTCCGGTTACGCCGCCCTCTGGGTGGTGCTGCTGACATGCTCGCTCGGCAGGACGCCGATAAACAAGGCATCTCCGCATACCGGGCAACCCCACTCCGGGCATTCGCCATCCGCGACGTCGGGGCAGCTTCCCGGCTCGGCGTGCATCTGCTCGAACGGCCGCTCCTCGCTGCATCCGGTGCAGTACCTGGTGAGCTGCGTCATCCTTGGACAACCTCCTCGGTGCGGCGCAATGCGGAATTTCCCTGGCTGAAATCGGGGTTGTTGCCGATAGTGACATGGCCTCATGATCATTCGTGGGATCTCAGGCGGCGTGTCCGTGTGCGGTGCCGTGAAACAACCCCCGACGTGCGGCTATGTGAGACGATCCGGAAGTGAACGTGCACCAGGAGAAATCCCCTTTCATACAGGCCTGCCGGAGGGAACCAACTCCCTATACGCCCGTTTGGTACATGCGACAGGCCGGGCGCTCGCTGCCCGAATACCACAAGGCGCGCGAGGGTGTCCCGATGCTCGATTCGTGCACGCGTCCCGAGCTGATCACCGAGATCACCCTGCAGCCGCTGCGCCGGTACGACGTGGATGCGGCGGTCCTGTACAGCGACATCGTGGTCCCGCTGCGCGCGGTTGGGATCGACGTCGATATCAAGCCGGGCATCGGACCGGTCGTGAACACCCCGGTGCGGGCGCCGGGGGATCTCAGCCGCCTGCGAGCGCTCGAACCAGACGACGTGTCCTACGTGACCCAAGCGGTCCGGATGCTCGTGGCCGAACTAAACGACCGCCCGCTGATCGGCTTCGCCGGAGGCCCGTTCACGCTCGCGTCGTACCTGGTCGAAGGCGGACCGTCGAAGAATCAGGACAAGACCAAGGCACTCATGTACGGCAGCCCGGAGCTCTGGCACGCCCTGCTCGCCCGACTTGCCGACATCACGATCTCGTTCCTCCAGATCCAGATCGCGGCCGGGGCCTCGGCGATCCAGCTCTTCGACTCGTGGGTGGGCACGGTCGGACCCGATGACTACCGGCAGGCGGTCCTACCCCATACCAGCCGGATCTTCAGCGCCCTCGCGGCCACGGGAGTGCCGCGCATTCACTTCGGCGTGGGAACCGGCGAACTGCTTGGCTTGATGGGGGAGGCCGGCGCCGACGTGGTCGGGGTCGACTGGCGCATCCCGCTGGACGAGGCCGTTCGCCGGGTGGAACCCGGCAAGGCGCTGCAGGGCAACCTCGACCCGGCGGTCCTGCTCACATCGTGGGAGGTAGTGCAGGAGCGGGCCAGGGACGTGCTGGTCCGGGGCCGTACGGCGGAGGGGCACGTATTCAACCTGGGTCACGGCGTGCTGCCGCAAACCGATCCCGATGTCCTGGCCAAGCTGGCCGACCTCGTCCACGCGGAGTCGGCCCGGCCTGATGCCTGAGCCGACGGTGCCCGCCGGGCGGCCCTTGCTCATCGCGGAGCAGGGCCACTTCTTTACGGGGCTGCGCGAGCACACCGGACCGTACGGCACCGCGGTGACGGGAACACATGTCCAGTACCAGATACCACGGCCCGTTCGGCATGAAAATGCTCTTGTCCTCGTCCATGGCGGCGGCGGGCAGGCACTCGACTACCTGGCCACCCCGGACGGAAGGCCCGGCTGGGCGACGTTGTTCGCGCTTGACGGGTATGCCACGTATGCCATCGACCGGCCGGGTATGGGACGCTCGCCGTACCATCCCGACCTGCACGGACCGCCCGCCCCGCCCGCGGCCTACGGGGGGTTCGTGGCCGGTTTCGCGGCGCCGGCGGAGGACCATACGCAGTGGCCGGGCAGCGGTGAGCGGGGCGATCCTTCGCTTGAGCAGTTCCTGGCTGGACAGGAACTCTTCCCCGCGGACCTGGCCGTGGCGCACGAGGACATGCGCCGCGGCGCGGTCGGCCTGCTTGACCGGATCGGCCCGGCGGTGCTGGTCACCCACTCGCTGGGCGGCGCGTTCGGCTGGCTTGCCGCGGCCGCCCGGCCGGAACTGGTCAAGGCCATCGTCGCGGTCGAGCCTGCCGGGCCGCCGTTCGCCGCGCTCGGCCGGATCGGCGCCTTGAGCTACGGGCTCACCGCCGTGCCGCTGGAAGCGCGGTTCGCCGGGCTGCCGGTCGCGGTGGTGACCGCGGAAGCATCGGGACATGCAGGCGCCGACCATGCCACGGCGGAGTACCTGCGCGCGACCGGAGCGGATGTGACCGAGATTCGCCTGGCCGAGCTGGGCATCCACGGGAACGGGCACCTGATGATGCTGGAGCGGAACAACGCCGAGATCGCCGACGCGATCTGCGAGTGGCTGGCCGCTCGCGGCTAGCCACTCAGGCGGTGCCTGCGGGTCCGCATTAGTTCTCAGGCGCGGCCGGTCGGGGGGTCGTAGGGCCGGGCTTGCGGCGGATGAGCCAGCGCCTTCCGCGGTAGATCACGTACCCGGCGACGGCCACGATGGCGGCGAAGGGCGCGATGGCGCCGAGGAACGCGAGGAGCCAGGACACCGTGACCTTGAACGCGCGCCATCCGGCGCCAAGGCCGCCGGCCAGGGAGGGCGGAGCCTTCGGGCGGTGCACGGCCGGCTTGGCCTTCGGACCGAGGATGGTGAGGGTCACGGTCGCGTAGCTGGTCTCGTGGCTGAGGGCACGCTGCTCGGCCTGCATCGCTTCCAGCGAGGATTCCTCGTTGTTGATCTGGTTCTGCACATCAAGCAGGTCGCCGACCGAGCCCGCGTGCGAGAGCAGCGCCCGGAGCTGGCCGATTGCCGCCTCATCGGAGGTGACCTGGCTGTTCACGTCGGCCACCTGCTCGGTGACGTCCTGTGCCTGCTCCTGCAGGGACAGTTGGGTGCCCAGGCCGCTCGCGAGCCGGCCCAGCGTCGCCGGGTAGGAGGCGACCGGGATCTTCAGCTGCACGGTCGCGGTGGCTTGCGATGGGTGGTCAGGGTCGGCCGAGGCGGTCTCGTTCGAGACGTAGCCGCCAACGCCCTGGGTGATCTCCGTGGCCATGGCGGCGGCGGAGCTGACATTACCGACCCGGACCGTCAGCTGCGCGGTATAGATGATGTCGCCGGCGGGCGCCAGCTGGGCCGTGGTTCCCGCGCTGGCGGGCTTTCCCGCGGCGCTGCCCGCAGCACCGATCCCCGGACCGGCCGCCGAGGGCGCCGCCGTCTGGACGGAGGCGTGCGCCGCTGACGAGGCGTCAGAACTGGCCGAAGTGCTTGAGCAGCCGGCCACGGCCATTCCCCCGGCGAGCACGGCGCCGCCGACGGCCAGGCCCGCGGCGGCACCGAATCGAGTGCGCCTGGTCTGTGCGGACCGGCGGCTGCGGCTCAGTATGTTCACCATGCCGTTGGGACGGCGGCATGGGCCGGGGCGGTTCCGCCGCGGTGGTCACGATCGCGCACCGGCCCGGCCAAACCCCGGTCACGAACCCGCGGTACCGGGCACAGCGCGAGGTCTGCCAGGCTGGAAGGCATGCACCCTTCGACTGAGCAATCCCGTCAACCACACGTGGTGATCGTCGGCGGCGGGATCGCCGGGCTGGCGGCGGCGTTCTTTCTCCGGGATGAGCAGGTGCGGGTGACCGTTCTCGAGGGGTCGCCCCGGCTGGGCGGCAAGCTTTCCGTATCCGAGATCGCCGGTGTCGCGGTCGACGAGGGGGCCGAGGCGCTGCTCGTCACGCGGCCCGAGGGAACCGGGCTCATTGCCCAGGTCGGCCTAGCCGGCGAGCGCGTCGAACCGGGTACCACCTCGTCGGCCATCTGGACGCTCGGCGCGCTCCGGTCGCTGCCCCGGCGTCAGTTCATGGGCGTGCCGTCCGACATGGCGGAACTTGCCAGGTCCGGGGTGGTGTCGCCTGAAGGGATCACCCGGGCCGGCCAGGATTTTGAGCTGCCGCCGACCGAGCGGGACACAGACGTGGCGGTGGCGGAGTACGTCGGGGGCCGGCTCGGCCCGGAGGTCGTCGACCGGCTGGTGGACCCGTTGCTCGGCGGCGTGTACGCGGGACGTTCGGCCGAACTTTCGTTCGACGCGACGTTGCCGGCGCTGGCGGCCGCGTCGCGGCGGTACCGTTCGCTCGCGGAGGCGGCCGGCTCGCTGCTGCCGCCGGCCGGGGAGCGGGCCGGAGCGCCGGCCGGCACGCGGTCAGGCGGATCGGTGTTCACCACGCTCGCCGGGGGCCTCGGCCTGCTGCCCGCATTCCTGGCCAAGGCATCGGGCGCCGAGGTCCGCACGACCTCGATGGCGCGCGCGCTGTCGCGGTCGCCGGCCCGCACGCCGGGTGGGCGGCCCGGCTGGCGGCTCACGGTCGGATCCGCGGCGGCTGAAGAGCAGGTCGACGCGGACGCGGTGATCCTCGCCGTGCCGGCCCGGCCGGCCGCCCGCCTGCTGGCCCCTGTGCCCAGCGCGGCGGCTGCGGTCACGGCGTTCGGCGAGATCAGCTACGCCAGCATGGCGATAGTCACGCTCGCCTACCCGCGTTCGGCGTTCCCTGGGGGCCCGCTCGCCGGGCTCGGCTTGAGCGGATACCTGGTGCCGGCCGTGGACGGGAGGGCGGTCAAGGCGGTTACCTTCTCCACCGTCAAATGGCCGCACCTGGCAGGCGCGACCGCGCCGGGCGCTGAACCGCTGGAGATCGTGCGGTGCTCCGTCGGCCGCATCGGCGAGGAAGCGGTGCTGCAACGGGCCGATGAGGACCTCGCCGCGCTGGCCGCGGCCGAACTCGCGGATGCGACCGGCGTCCGCGGCGCGCCGGTCGCGCACCGGGTCAGCCGCTGGGGCGGCGGGCTGCCCCAGTACACGGTCGGTCACCTGGACCGGGTGGCGACGATCCGGGCGGCGGTTGCGGCGCAGCCTGGCCTGGCCGTCTGCGGCGCGGCTTACGAAGGCGTCGGCATACCGGCCTGCATCGCGACCGCCCGCGGCGCGGCCACCGCGGTGATGGAGTTCCTGGCCGCGAACGCCACCCGATAAGCGGTCCTGGCGGTGACCACGTGACGGCCGTGGCCGACAATGGTGGCATGGCGGACGAACGAGCGATGATCGAGCACGGCGGCACCAGCCCGGAGGCCGCCGCGGCGGCCAGGAAGCCGAAGGCGCGCGACCTCAACGAGCTGATCAGGTACACGATGTGGTCGGTGTTCCGGGTGAGCGACCGGACCGGCCTTGAAGCCGCCGGCCACGGGAACGCCGCGGCCGAGGTCGCCGACCTGCTCGAGCAGGCAGCAGGCAAGGGCGTCATCACCCGCGGCTCCTACGACGTGCAGGGCTTCCGTGCCGACGCGGATTTCATGTTCTGGTGGGTCGCCCCGACCTCGGATGACCTCCAGGACATGTACGTGCGTTTCCGCCGGACCAGGCTCGGCCGCTGCAGCGAACCGGCCTGGTCGGTGATGGCACTGCACCGCCCGGCCGAGTTCAACAAGAGTCACATCCCCGCCTTCCACGCCGGTGAAGAGCCGCGCGCCTACGTGAGCGTGTACCCGTTCGTCCGGTCGTACCAGTGGTACCTGCTCGAGGCGGAAGATCGCCGCAGGATGCTGGCCGAGCACGGGGTCATGGCGCGCGAGTATCCGGACGTGCGTTCCAATACGGTCCCGTGCTTTTCGCTCAACGACTACGAGTGGATACTCGCCTTCGAAGCCGATGAGCTGTACCGGCTCGTGGACCTGATGCGTCACCTGCGCGGCGCCGAGGCCCGCCTGCACACCCGGGTGGAGATCCCGTTCTACACCGGCCACCGCAAGCCGGTGCACTCGCTCGTCGCCGACCTCGCATGACCCACGGCGGCGCCAGGACCGGCGCCCGGACCTCGGCCGTCGGCGGCAACCCGGGTGCCTGACGATCTCCGGGTCAACGACTGGCTGCTGATACCGGCGGCGGAACTGCACGAACGTTTCTCCCACTCATCGGGACCTGGCGGACAGTCGGTCAACACCGCCGACACCCGGGTCGAGCTGTCCTTCGACGTGGAGGACTCGCCGACACTCCCGCAGTGGGCGCGGGCCAGGGCGGTCGAGCGCCTCGGCGGACGTCTGTCCGGCGGGGTGCTAACGGTGGCCGCGTCCGAGCAGCGCAGCCAGCTGGCGAACCGCCAGGCCGCCAGGGCCCGGCTGGCCGCCCTGCTCAGCGAGGCGATCGCCCCGCCGCAGCGCCCGCGCATCCCGACCAGGCCCGGCCGGGCCGCCAACGAGCGGCGCCTGGATGCCAAGCGCAACCGCGCCGCGGTCAAGCGTTCCCGCCGCTACCGCGGTCCAGAGCCCGAGTAGCGACGAGACGGTCAGCCGGAAATCGCCACCGCGACCGGGTAGTTCCCGACTGTCACCGGAGCGGAGGCCTTCCGGGTCCGGGTGTTGATCACCGTGACCTGGCCGGCGTACGTGTCAAGGACCACGGCGACCGAACCCGTGAGGGCCAGGCCGGTGGGATACGAATACAGCCCGACGGAGATCGGGGCGCCTGCCCGGCCGGAGCCGGTGGCCAGCGGTGTCACCGTGCCGGCGATGCTGCTCACCACGTACGCGGTCGAGCCGGACGGCGGCATCGTCACCGCCACCGGCGAGTAGCCGACCGCCATCGGCCGGCCGGGCCGCCCGGTGCCAGTCGCGATCGGAGTGACCTCGTCTGAGTTGCCGTCAACCACGTAGACCTCCCGGCCGTCCGCGGTCACGGCCAGGGCGTCCGGCGCGTTCCCGGCCGGGATCGGCCGGCCCGCGGTCTGCGTCGCGATGGTGATCGGGGTTACCGTGTCCGACCCGTAGTTGGCGACGTAGGCGATGCCGCCGCGCGGGCTGATGACGATGGCGGATGGGAAGGATCCCACCTGGATCGGCTGCCCGGCCTCATCGGTAGCGGTATCGATGGGAGTGACCGTCCCGCCTTCCCAGGCCACGACGTAGGCGGTCCGCCCGTTCGGCGTCACCGCGATCGCCCGTGGGCCCGAACCCGCGGGGATCGGCGGGCCCGCGCGGCCGGTCGCCACCTCGATCGGCGTCACCGTGCCAGAACCCTGGTTGGCCACGAAGACCGTGCGGCCGTTCGGCGTGACCGCGAGCGCCACCGGATCGGTGCCGACCCGTATCGGCGGGCCCGCGCGGCCGGTGGCGACCTCGATCGGCGTCACCGTGCCAGAACCGCCGTTGGCGACATAGACCGTCCGGCCGTTCGGCGTCACCACGATCGCCTGCGGGTCGGTGCCCACCGGGATGGCCTTGCCCGCCTTCCGGCTGGCCAGGTTCACCGGCGTGACCGTCGCCGAGCCGTAATTCGCGACCCACGCCACCGGCTGCCGCGTCAAGCTCCCGGCCTGCAAGGCCTGGCCGGCCGCGGCCTGGCCGGATGTGTCGGCGGCAGCAGTAGTGGTGCCGGTGGCAGGATCTGCCTGGCCCGGATCAAACACATCGTTTACCGGCTGTGCGTAGCGATCGTTCGCCGTCAGCGTGCCAAGCCCCAGCGCGGCCTCGATCGTGCGGAGCAGGCTGTAGTGGGTGTAACGGACGCTGGACACGTAACCCTGCCGCACGCCTTGCGAGCCCAGAATGATCGTCGCCACCCGCTGCGCCGGGTGCTGGTAATCCGTCGCGTCCTCGTCGAAGGTGATGATGGCAAGCGACGGCTGGGTCAGCCAGGCCGGCGAGGACATGATCATGCCGAGTTCCCGGGCCAGGAACTCGTCGCCCGCGCGGATCCCGCAGGCTTCCATGTCGGAGCAGTCGTTCGGCGCGATCCACGCGAAGTTCGGCGTAGTGGCCGCGCTGGCCAGATCGGATGGCAGCGACTCTAGCGGGGTCACGTGGGCGGCACAGTAAGCGGCCCGGTCGCGGACGTCGGCGAAGTACATCATCGGCTGATCGTCGTTCCAGTAATAGCCGTGCACGGTGTCGTCGCACGGGCCGTTGGCGCTTTGCGCATACGCCCTCCAGGTCTCGCCCGCCGAGTCAACGAGGTCGCCGATATTGGGCGCGCTGATCGTGTACCGCGGGTTTTCCTCTTCCGGGTCATCCAGCGGGATGCCGAATGTGCTCCCGCCTGCCAGCGCGAGGTAGTTACCGTCGCTCGGATGCTCCTCGGCGTAGAACTGCGAAAGCAGGCTCCCGTGCCGGAGCAGGTCGTTCAGGTAAGGCGCCTGCTTGGTGTTGCCGATGACCTGGCCGAAGTCCTCGTTCTCGAAGTAGAACAGGAAAACGTGCTGGTAGTGAGGGACCTGCGCGGGCGGGGGAGTCAGCGCCGCCGGAGGGACCACCGGCGCCGTGACGGTGAAGCTCAGGTCCGCGGCGACAGCCGGGTTGTAACCGGTCAGTGGCGCGTTGGGTCCGTTGTAATTGGTAAGCGAGGTCGCCAGTACGATCGTGACCTGGGCGGATGTCGTGCCGACCGGAAGGGGCCCGCTGCCCGCACGCGGCGCGAACTCGTCCCGGCGGTCCCGGCCGACCGGACCGATGGTGCGAGAACCTAGCAGGCGGCCGCTAGCTGACATGAACCGCACCACGACCTCGGCCCAGCTGGTAGCGGTACCTCCGAGCCAGGCCGAGACCTGGTAGCGCGTGCCCGACGGCGCCGGGGCGCCCGACGGCAGGCGCACGGCCACGCGCTGCACCAGCCGCGACGTACCGCCGGCCCCGCCGGCGAAGACCTGGCCCCGGCTGGCCGGCCACCCTCCCGTCGCAGTGGGGAAGCCCGCAGTGCCATACCGGACCACCGTCGGCAGGCCGGCCGACACCTGCCAGCCGGGGATCGTGACCGCATCCCATCCCTGCGCCGAGGAGGCCCCGTCGGTGCCCTGCGGATTCACCAGGAGGTTTCCGCCCGAGCCAGAAGCGGCCTGTGCTGACGCGCGAGCCGGGCCGCTCAGCCCGAGCGTTCCGGCCATCAGCAGGACCGCCGGGAGGCAGGCGCGCACCCACCGCAGTGATGACATCATGGGAAAACCCCCATTTATCGGAACGACCGGGCTATTCGCCACGACGTTAGGAAGCAAGGGCAGACCATCTCCACCGCCACCGCTGAAACTCTCGCCGACCGCCCGGTGAACAACAGCCGCTGAAATCATCGGAGACACGACATGGAGAGCATCGGACCGTTCGTCACCGAACAACTGGCCGCCTGGGAGGTCCCCGGATGCGCCGTCGCCGTCGTCCAGGATGGGAAGGTGGTCCTGGCCAGCGGGTGGGGCCGCCGTGACGAGGCTGATGGGCTCCCGGTCACCGCGGAAACGCTGTTCGCCATCGGTTCCACCACGAAGGCCTTCACCGCATCCACGATCGGCGCCCTCGTCGATGACGGCCTCCTCGAGTGGCAGCGCCCGCTGTACAACTACCTGCCAGAACTGCGGCTGCACGACCCGGTGGTAACCGAGCACCTGACCGTCATCGACCTGCTGTCCCACCGGTCAGGCCTGCCCCGGCACGATCTGGCCTGGATCTCCCACCCGGACCGGTCCCGCGCCGACATGGTCCGCCGGCTTCGGTTCCTGCCGCTCAGCAGGGACCTGCGGCAGGCGTTCCAGTACTGCAACCTCGGATACATGGTGGCGGGCCACCTCGTCGAGGTCCTGTCAGGCATCCGGTGGGAGGACTTCCTGCGAAGCCGGCTGCTGATCCCGCTGGGGATGGACCGGACGAACTTGTCGGCAGACGCGATGCAGGCCGACCCGGACCACGCCACCGCCTACGAGCGCCGCCAGGGCGCCATCGTGCCCGTGCCCCAGCGGCCCGTCACGTCCATGGCACCGGCCGGCGCGATCAACTCGTGTGCCGCCGACATGACCCGGTGGATGCTGGCGCAGCTCGGCGGCGGCCAGGTCGACGGCCACGCGGTCATGTCACCCGACACGGTGGCCCGCCAGCACGCGGCGCAAATGGTGCTGCCCGAGGACCGGACCTTTCCCGCGTCCACCCGGCACGCCTACGGGCTTGGCTGGATGATCGGCCGGTACCGCGACCACAGGCTCCTCGAGCACGGTGGCGGCATCGACGGGTTCGCGACCGAGTGCATGCTGCTGCCCGACGACGGCATCGGCGTAACCGTGATGACCAACACCACTACAAGCTTCATGGCGCCGGTCGTCGCTTACCGGGTGCTCGATGAACTGCTCGGCCTAGAGCCCCTCGACTGGTTCTCGGACTTCAAGGCTCGTTTCGACGCGATCATGGCTGGGGTGGGAGAGGCCCGCACCGCGCGCCGCGTCGTCCCCGACGCCTCGTTGCCGAGGCCGCTGGAGGCCTACGCCGGTGAGTATGAACATCCGGGCTACGGCACGCTCACCATCACCCTGGAAGAAGGCACCCTACGACCGCACCTGGGCACGATGGACCTCAGCCTGTCGCATCGTCACTACGAGACGTTCGACCTGGAGTGGCACGAGCTTGGCGACCTCCGCGCCTTCCCGCTCATGTTCGGATCCGACCCGGACGGCGACATCACGGACCTGACGGTCCCGTTCGAGCCGTCCGTCGATGCCCTGAAGTTCAGCCGGCTGCCGGACGCGCGGGGCAAGGATCCGGAGGTGCTTCGCCGACTGGCCGGGCCCTACACCATGGGCCCCATCGAGATCCTGGTCGCCCAGCGCAACGACCAGGTGCTGACCGTCACCGCGCCAGGCGCCCCGCCGTTCGCATTGCAGCCGGTACGGGGGCTCCGGTTCGAGGTGAAGGGGCAGCCCGGCATCACCGCCGAGTTCGAACTTGACCAGGCCGGCGACGTAGTCCGCCTCGTCGTCCAGCCGCTTGGCATATTCCACCCGAAGCGGTTACCCCGTCCGCCCGAAGCGGTTACTCTGGCGCGGGCTCCAGCGTCAGCGAGATCGAGTTGATGCACCAGCGCTGGTCGGTGGGGACGTCGTAACCCTCGCCGGCGAACACGTGGCCCAGGTGCGAGCCGCAGCGGGCACAGCGGACCTCGGTCCGGGTCATCCCGAGAGAGCTGTCCTCGATCAGGACCACCGCGTCGGATCCTGTCGGCTGGTAGAACGACGGCCAGCCGCAGTGCGACTCGAACTTAGCGTCCGACCGGAACAGCTCGGCACCACACGCCCGGCACCGGTACACGCCCTCGGTCTTGGTGTCGGTGTACTCCCCGGTGAACGGGGCCTCGGTGCCGGCCCGGCGCAGCACGGTGTACTCCTCGGGCGTCAGGAGCTCCTGCCACTCGTCGTCCGTGCGTGTGACCTTATCCATGTCACGCAGGGTATAGCCCGTGGCTTAACGAATCGGAATTGTCGGCGCCTGATGAAATACTCGATCACATGGTGCTACGGATGTCAGCCGGGCGCATGGTGGGCCGTGACGGCGAGCTCAGCCGCCTGCTCGCCCTGCTCGAGGACGCCGGGGCGGGTCGCTCTGTCGTCGCGCTGGTCAGCGGCGACGCGGGGGTGGGCAAGTCCCGCCTGATCGCCGAGGCCATCCGGCTCGCCGCCGGACGGGGCTTCACCGTGCTGTCGGGACAGTGCGCCGAGCTGGGCGACAGCGTCCCTTATCTGCCGCTGGCCGACGCGCTGCGCGGCGCGGCCGCCGAAACCGGGGTCCGCGACGCGCTCAGCTCGCGCCCGGCTCTCAGCCGGCTGCTGCCCGAGGGCGGCGACGGCCACCAAGCCTCCGAGGACCGCTCCGGCCTGGCCCGGCAGCAGATGTTCGGCGGCGTGCTCGGCCTGCTGGCCGAGCTGGCGGCCGCGGCGCCGGTGCTGCTCGTGCTGGAGGACCTGCACTGGGCCGACGCCTCCACCCGGGACCTGCTCACGTTCCTTTCCCGGATGCTGCACCGGGAACGGGTCGCGCTGATCGGCAGCTACCGGACCGACGACCTGCACCGGCGTCATCCGCTCCGGCCGGTGGTGGCCGAGTTGCAGCGGCTGCCCAGCGTCATCTCGGTCGACCTCGCGCCGCTGGACCCCGCCGCCCTGGCCGAGCACCTGACCGCCGCGGCTCCCGCCCGCATCGACGCGACGATGCTGAATGACATCGTGGCCCGGGCCGAGGGCAACGCCTTCTATGCCGAGGAACTGCTGGCCGCCGCGGTCAGCGGCGACATCACCGACCACAGCGCCCTGCCGGCCGGCCTGGCCGCCCTGCTCCTCAGCCGGGTCGAGCAGGTGTCCGAAGCCGCCCAGCGGGTGCTGCGCGCCGCCGCCGTGGCCGGGCGCAGGGCCGACGACGAGCTGGTGCGGGCCGCCTCCGGCCTGGCGGCACCAGAGTATGAGGCCGCGGTGCGGGAAGCCGTCACCCACCAGCTGCTTGTGCCCGACGGGACGGAAGGCTACGTCTTCCGGCACGCCCTGCTGCGCGAGGCCGTCTACGGCGATCTGCTGCCGGGGGAGCGGACCAGGCTCCACGCCACCATGGGCTCGCTGCTCGCCGAGGAGCAGCGGCTCACCATGCCTGGAACCGCGGCCGAGCTCGCCCAGCACTGCCTGGCCAGCCACGATATCCCCGGCGCGTTCGCGGCGTCGGTCCGGGCCGGCGAGGAGGCCGAGCGAATCGGCGCTCCGGCCGAGGCGCACCGGCACTACGACCAGGCGCTCGCCCTGTGGGAGCGGGTCGCCGAGCCGGAGAAGACGGCCGGCATGCCCCGCGGCAAGCTCGGCCTGCTGTCCGCGACCAACGCGGCGGACAGCGGCGATGTCCAGCGCGCCGTGCACCTGCTCCGGCGGCTGCGCCAAGTGCTTGCCGCCCGGCCGGGTCCAGCGGACGCCGATGAGGCCAACTTGGCCAGCAGGATCGGCGAGCGCATGGCCTTCTACCTGATGCTGATCGATGACCGCAAGGCCCTGACCGAGGCGGGCGAGGTGGCCCGGGCCACGGTGGAGGCCATCTCCGCCGGCACGTCGAGCTGGCAGCACGCGCGGGCGATCTCCACCTACGCCAACACCTTGCTGGTCGGGGCGGACGACGACGCGGCCAGGGAATGGGCCGAACGCGGCGTGACCGCCGCCCGTGAGGCCGGAGCGCCGTGGGTCGAGGCCGACGCCCTGGTTACGCTCGGCATCCTGGCCAACCGCCAGGGACAGAACGACGAGGCCATCAAGCTGCTCACCGAGGCGCACAGGCAGGCCAGGCAGGCCGCGATGATCGGCGTCGAGCTGCGGGCGGCATACAACCTGGCGCGGGCGCACCTCGAGCTGGGAGACTTGACCGCCGGTGCCGCCGTGGCCCACGAGGCGGGCCTGCGGGCCATGCAAAGCGGGCTCAACATGGCGCCGTACGGCCTCGACGTGCAGCATCTGCATTTCCAGTGCCACTTCGCGGCCGGCAAGTGGGATCACGCGCAGGAGATCGCCGACGGCTTCACGGTCCGGGTGACCAGTCCCGGAGAGGCGTACATGTCGTCGATGGCACTGTTCATCGACGTCGCGCGGGGCAACCCGGCCGTGGCCGAGCGGCGGGCGTGGATAGAGCCGTTCTGGTCAGCGTACGGGTTCGACCCGTTCATCGCGCGCGGGCTGCTCGCCGAGCATGCCCTGTGGCAGGCCGACACCGAAGAGGCCATGAAGCAGGCTCAGCTCGCGATCGACGTCCAGACGTCGTGGGGCATGGCTCCGGCGCTGATCCGCCCGGCCGCGGTCGCACTCAGCGCGCGAGCCGACCGGGCGGTGCAGGCCAGGGCGGTCGGCGACGATCAGGCCGCGAACGAGGAGGTGGCCGCGGCCGCGGAATTGCTGCGCATCGCCCGCGAGGCTGCGGCGTACCACAAGCGGCCCAGGTTCATCCTCGGCCCGGAGGGACGCGGCTGGCTCGCCCGGGCCGAGGCGGAATACCACCGGGCCAGCGGCGGCAACGACCCGGAGGCCTGGCAGGCGGTCCTCGACGCGTTCGGTCCGGCCTACACCTACGAGATAGCCCGTGCCCGATGGCGGCTGGCCGAGGCGCTGGCCGAGGCCGGCCGCAGGACCGAGGCCGAAGACCAGTGGCGCCAAGCGGCGCAGACGGCCGACCGGCTCCGTGCCACGCCGCTACGCAAGGCGCTGGCCGACCTGTCCCGCCGGGCCCGGATCGGAACCGCGCCGGACGATCGGCCAGACGGCGCGGTGCTCGGATCGCTGACCAGCAGGGAACGCGAGGTGCTCCGGCTGATCGTGGCGGGCCGCAGCAACAGGGAGATCGCGTCGGTGCTGTTCATCACGCCCAAGACCGCCAGCGTGCACGTGTCCAACATCTTGGGCAAGCTCGGCGCCGCCAGTCGCACCGAAGCCGCCGCCATCGCCCATCGCGAGGGCCTGACCGGACCCGCGGACCTGACCCCCCAACCCTCAGGACGCTGACCGGGCCGCATCCGACGACGAGCTGCCGATCCGCGGGAACGGCTCGGTGGAGAACACCACCTCGACCGGGACCTCGAAGTACCCGGCGAGCCGCAGCGCCAGGTAGAGGCTCGGACTGTACTCGCCGCGCTCAAGATAGCCCACCGTCTGGTAGTGCACGCCGAGATCCTCGGCCAACTGCCGCCGTGAGATGCCCCGCTCCGCCCGCAGCACCGCGATCCGGTTGTAGATCGTCTCGCTCACTGTCAACCCCTCGGCTCGCTCACTGACCCCTCATCCCACTCGCGCCCCTCATCCCACTCGCAGCCCTCATCCCACTCGCAGCCCTTACCCCACTCGAAGCAGGGCCTTTTCGCGCCGGGCCGCCACACTCGACCCGGCCTCGCGGCGAGCCATCCGGCGCAGCAGAACCGGCGCGACCGCCAGCCCCACGATCGCCCACGCCAACAACACCCCGAACGTCTCCAGGTGCCGCCACGAATGCCCGATCTCGACGGCGGCCAGGCTGGCGGGCAGCAGCGCCGAACGCATCCCGAGCCCCAGCCAGTAGACCGGGAACACCTGCCCGACCCACTGCAGCAAGTACGGGAGATGCGTGATCGGGTAGAAGATGCCGGAGATGGCGACGATCGCGCCCGCCCCCAGCGTGATCAGGCCCGCGCTGCGGGCACTTGGAAGCAGCGAACCGAGGATGGCGCCGATCGGCAGCGTCGCTACCAGGCCGAGTACCAGGACCCATATCAGCGTCAGCCAGGCCGTCGCGCTGTCGAACGCCAGGCCCTTGAACAGGAACGGCCCTGGGATCAGCGTCAGCGCGACGCCGATCAGCGTGTTCAGGGAGATGGCGAAGATCTTGCCGACCAGATAGCCGGTCATCCCGTTGGGGATGGCCTTGGCGCGCAGCAGCGTGCCGTCCTCGCGCTCGATTGCGAGCTGCGCGCCCATCGTGCCCAGCCCGCTGACGCCGACGCTCATGCCCAGAATGCCCGTCAGCATCGTGGTGCCGAGCGAGAAGTGCGTGCCGGGCACCGTGGTCGTCCGGGTAAGCAGCATGACCGCGAGGAAACCCACGCCGATGACCAGAGACGGCACCAGGCTGTCGGCGTTCGTGTAGTTCTGCTTGAACTCGATCCAGCCTCGCCGCAGGCCCAGACGGACGGCGGCCCACCGCGCGTTCATCCGGCCACCGCCGAAAGCCGCCGCGTTGCCACGTCGGCGTCGGACTCCGGCCCGGACTGGGCCTGCCGCACCAAGGCCACGTAGGTGTCCTCCAGGCTGGCCCGGCGCACCTCAAGGTCCTCGACCGACTCGCCGTACTGCCGGAACAGCTCGCGGACGAACCGGGTCGGATCGTCCGACGAGTGCACGAACCGCTGCCCGTCCCGGGTCCATCTCACCTCGGCCTGGGTCGACATCCGCCGGGACAACTCGTCGGCCGAGGCGTCGGCGACGATCCGCCCTCCGGCCAGGATCAAGATCCGGTCCGCCAGCTTCTCGGCCTCGTCCAGGTCGTGCGTGGTGAGCAGGATCGTGGATTCCTCCAGGTCGGACAGCCGGTGCACCAGGTCGTGGAAGTCGCGCCTGGCCTCGGGGTCGAACCCGGCCGTCGGCTCGTCGAGAAACAGCAACTCCGGCCGGCCCACGATGCCGATCGCCACGTCGAGGCGGCGCCGCTGACCGCCGGAAAGGCGGCGGACCTTCTTCCTGGCATGCTCGGTCAGCCCCACCGCGGCGATCAGCTCGTCCACGTCCCACGGGCGCGGCAGCCCCGGCGCCGAGTACGGCGCGTAGTAGGAGCCCAGGTGCGCCAGCAGTTCCCGTACCTGCCATTTGGCGTGATCGCGCCAGGACTGCAGCACCACCCCGACCCTGGCTCGCCAGGCCTCCCCGGCGTGCGCGGGGTCCGCGCCGAGCACGCTGACCTGCCCGGCCGACCGCATCCGGAAGCCCTCCAGGATCTCGATCGTCGTCGTCTTGCCCGCCCCGTTGGGCCCAAGCAGGGCCAGCACCTCGCCCCTGCGAGCGGCGAACGTCACGCCCGTGAGGACATCGGTCCGCCCGTATCGCATCCGCAGGTCACGCACGTCGAGCACGAAATTCCCGGCACTCAGCGCACTCACCATCCCCGTATATATCAACCCTGCGACAAACGATAGCAGTATTACTACATCACGAGCAAGCCGCGCACCCCCCAGACAGACGCTGAACCGGCCGGGGGTCCTGCCGCCCGGCCGGGACCGTGTAGAACTCGCCGCTGAACGAGCTGACCACGTCGCTCCACGCCACCGGGGCCCCGAATCCGATCAGCATGCCCCAACCCTAGTGAAAGACCTTTTTCCGAACGGAACCTGCTGCGCCCGTCCCCCAAACGCCCATTCCACCTGGGGCGATATCGCGGCTCTTGCCAGAATCACGCCGCTTTGGGATTGTAACCGTGGAAAACGTCCTTCTACCTTTGAGGTGGGTTTTGAGTATTGCTACGCCCTTGTCGACAAGCGGCCGGTTCATCGTCGATGCCAACGGCAAGCGGGTCCGGCTGGCCGGGGTCAACTGGTATGGCGCCAGCGAGGATGTCGGCGTGCCTGCCGGGCTTGACTGCGTAGACCGCAACACGCTGGCTGAGCTCATCGCCGCACAGGGATTCAACTGCGTGCGGTTCCCGTTCAGCCTGTGGATGACCGAGCAGACGGCCGCGGTCGACGATCAGTACATGCTCGCCAACCCCGACCTGCACGGCTCGACGCCGATCGAGGTCTACGACGCCTGCGTCAAGGCGCTCACCGATAAGGGCATAATCGTCATCCCCAACTGCCACCTGCTCGACTACGGCTGGTGCTGCTCAGAAACCGACACCAACGGTATGTGGTTCAACGACCGATGGGAGAACGCGCAGTTCACGTCCGCCTGGCAGGACATCACCAGGCGATACGCCGCCAACCCTCTGGTCGCCGCGATGGACATCAAGAACGAGCCGCGCCAGACCACGCTGGCCACGGGCAAGATGGTCCCGGCGTGGGGAACCGACGCGGTGGAGACCGACTTCGCCGCCATGTACACGACGGTGGGGAACCTGATCCACGAGATCAACCCGCGCCCGCTGATCATCTGCGAGGGGCTGGACTACGCCGGCGACCTGACCGGCGTGGCCAGCCACCAGGTCAAGCTCGCGCAGCCAGACAAGGTCGTCTACAGCATGCACGACTATACGTGGGACAGCCACCCTGACAACCAGACCCAGGCCGAATACTTCGCGCAGATGAACAAGAACGGCGGGTACATCCTCACCGAGGGAATCGCCCCGGTGTGGCTGGGCGAGTTCGGCAACAACGCCAGCACGCTGTCCTCGGGAGGCGGCGGCAATTGGTGGTCCAACATCCAGGCCTGGCTGAAGGAGTACGACATCGACTGGTGCTGGTGGGCGCTCAACCCGACGCACTCCCGCGCCTGCAAGCCGGGAACCGACCAGGTGGAGTACTACTGGGGTGCTCCGGAGCCGTACGGCCTGCTGACCCTGGACTGGAAGGATGTCGGATACCCGGCCCTGGTAACCGAGCTCAAGGCCCTGATGCAGCCGCACGCGGGCCCGGGTATCGGCTGACCGGACACAGATGGTGACGCCGGCGGGCAACCTGGACATGTACGAGGTTGCCTACCTGTGCGGTGGTCCGGAACGGGTAGCGCTGGCCGCCGTGGTCGCCATGCAGCAGGACGGGCGGCTCAAGATCTCGCGCACCCGGCACCGGGTTCAGGCGGTCCACCGCAGGGCCGACCACCCCGTCGAACAGGCGGTCCTTGATGCGGTGCCGAACTCGGGCCAGGTACTTGGCCAGGTCTTGCACGACGTGGCGCACTGGGCGGCCACCGGCGAGCTGGTCGACGGGCTCCGCGGCCGCGGCCTGGTCGGGCACCATTCGCTGACCGGCCATCCCCACCTGTCGGGCGCGGGCCGTGAGGCGCGCAGGGAACTGGAGGACTCCGGAGCGAGGGTGTCCCGCGACCGGAGAGTCGCCGTGCTTGGCGCCAGCGGTATCGTCGACGCCGGTCTCCGGGACATCCTCCAGACACCCGACCCACCGCCCGGTGGCAGGCTGGTCCCCAAGACGCGCAAGAGGGAGGGACCGATCACCTACCCCGGCATGCCCTCCGATCAGGACATGCCCGAGCACCCGGGAATATCGGGCCGCTGGTGAGCGGCGCTCAGCCGACTTCGGGGATGACCTCGGCGGCCAGCCGCTCCATCTGCTGGGCCTGATCGAACAGCGCCGTGCACAGGATCAGCTCGGCGCCTGCCTCGGCGACCCGGCGCAGTTCGCGGGCGCAGTCGGCGGCCGTGCCTGCCACCGCGGCGGCCTCGATGGACGGCACCCGCCGCCCGTAGATGCCTTCCAGGGACGCGTCCATCCGCGCCCGCGCCCGCGCAGCGTCCTCGTCGATCCCGACATAAACGCGCTTGGCCAGCGGGAAGTCCGCGGCGGGCCTGCCCGCTTCAGCCAGGGCCTTCCTGACCACGCCTACCAGCTCGGCGAAGGCTTCCGTGGTCGACGATCCCGCGCCGAAGAAGCCGTGGCCCATGCGTACGGCCCGCCGCACCGCGGGCCCCGAGGCCGCGCCGAACCATAGCGGCGGGTACGGCTTCTGGAACGGCTTGGGTTCCATCGGCGCGTTGTCCAGCTGCCAGAACTCTCCGTGGAAGGTGACCCTCGGCTCGGTCCACAGCGCCTTCATCAGCTCGATTCCCTCGGTGAACCGTGCTACGTACCTGGCGGGGTCCACGCCGAAGGCGGCGAACGGGCGGCCCTTGCCGCCGGTGCCGACCCCGACCTCGATCCGGCCGCCGCTGAGCTGGTCCAGCGTGGCGACGCTCTTGGCCAGGTGCACCGGGTTGTGCAGGGTGGAGACGAACACCACGCACCCCAGCCGCAACCGCTGGGTGCAGGCGGCGGCGTAGCTCATCGTCTCGATCGGGCCAAGCTGCGGGCCGACGTTGAGCGTCCCCTCCTGGGTCCAGGCGCTCTCGAAGCCAAGCTCCTCGGCCCGCGTCAGGTAGGCACGGAACCTCGCGGGATCGAACTCGCCGTCGGAGTAGAACTGCGGGATGGCGATCGCGAACCTCATGGACCACAGCGTATCGGGACTCCGCGTACCGGGGCTCCGCGTATCGAGATGGGCGGCTTTGGGGGCTGGCACAATCGCTAGATGGACAATCCAGCGGTTGACCTGGCCGAACGAATGCGCACGATCTGCCTGGCCCTGCCCGAGGTCACCGAGCGGCCCAGCCACGGCGCGCCGACCTGGTTCGTCAGGAACAAGAGCTTCGTGACGCTGTGGGCCGAGGGCCACCACGACGACCAGTTCCCGCATCTGTGGTGCGCCGCGCCGTCCGGCGCGCAGGACGAGCTCACCGCCTCCGCGCCCGACCGGTTCTTCCGCCCGCCCTACGTCGGCGGCCGCGGCTGGATCGGCGTCCGCCTCGACCGCGACCCCGACTGGACCGAACTAGCCGAGCTATGCCAGGACGCCTACCGCACGATCGCCCCGGCGCGCCTCGTCGCCCGGCTGGATCGCTAGCCTCCGCCCGACCGTGCCCGCCATCTAGTTTGCGTGTGCCCCCGGCCCCTCCAGGCCCCCGGATCACGGACGGTTTGACTGGCGTGCGATCGCCGTGATCTCTACCTTCGCGCCGCCGAGGAGCGCTGCACCGACCGTGGTCCGGACCGGGCGCGGTTCGGCGAAGTGGCGCTCGTACACTGCGTTGAAGCGCTCGAAGTCGGCCAGGTCGGTCAGGTGAACCAGGCATGACACGACGTCTGCGGACGTGCAGCCGGCCGCGCCGAGCAGCGCGGCAACCTTGCCCAGCGCGCTCTCGGCCTGAGCCTCGATGGTTTCGCCCGGGCCGGTCTGGCCCGCCAGGAATACCCACTCGTCGACGGCCAGGCCGGGCGAGTACGGCCCGGCCGCCGGGGCAGTAGGGGATGTGATCAGGGTCTTGTCGGTCATAGCTCCTCCGTGATCTTCTGCTTGAGAGCCGCGAGCGCGGCCTCGTCACGCTTGTAAAACGTCCATTGGCCGATCCGCTTTGAGGTAACAAGCCCGGCGCGCGCGAGCGCCTGCATGTGCACGGTGGCGGTCGGCTGGGCGACGCCGAGCTTGTTCGCGATGAACAGCACGCACACGCCGTCGTCGACAAGGTCACCGTCGACCTGGGGCGGGAAGTGGGCCCGCGGGTCCCGAAGCCACTCAAGCACCTGCAGCCGTTTCGGGCTGGCCAGGGCGGCCATGACCACGGGATCAAGCATCAAGTTCGCCGCGGGCGACTATGACCGCCGCGCCTGCGACCTCGACGGAGTCGATCCTGTCAGCCGTTCCGGCCGCACGCGCGTACAGCCGGGAGGGACGGCCGATCTCCGCGCCCTGGCTGATCTCGATCTCCTGGCCGAAGCCGATCCGGCCGTGCCTGGCCAGATGGACGGCGAGTGGTCCGGCGGCCGATCCGGTGGCGGGATCCTCGGGAACGCCGAGGGCGGGCGCGAAGTTGCGGGACTTCCAGCGGCTGCCGGCCTCCGCGAAGCAGGCGACGCCGATGCCCGGCAGCTTGGCCAGCGCGCCCATATCAGGCTGCAGCGAGGCGACGGCCTGCTCGCTGGCCAGCTCAACGTAGACATGCCGCGGCCCATTGCGGTACGCCTCCACTGGCAAGCTCGGCGACTCCGCGCCGAGCGCGGCGAGCAGTTGGCTGGTCTGCTCGTAGGGCTCCCAGGTCGGGATCGGCTGCTGCATCCTGCCGCGGGTGATTCGCCCGTTCTCCCGCGCGAGCTCGACCGGCACGACGCCAGCTCCGGTTTCTAGCCTGATCGTCTGCGTGCCGGACGTCTCCGCGAGCACGAACGCAGTGCCGAGGACCGGGTGCCCGGCAAACGGCAACTCGGACGATGGGGTGAAGATCCGCACCCGCGCGTCCCCTCCGTTCTCCGGCGGGAGCACGAAGACGGTCTCCGACAGGTTGAACTCCCTGGCAATCCGCTGCATCCGCCCGGCCGGGATGCCGGACGAACCGGTGACGATCGCGGCCGGGTTTCCCTCGAGCGCCGTGTCCGTGAAGACATCGATCAACACGTATCGGTACATAGCTATAAAGCTATACCCCTATGTGATCGGCTGCCAAGGCACCGGGCTACCCGCCGAGTGCGCGCTGATCAGCGGCATCCGCTGGCGTACCGCTTGACATCGTCCAGCAATGCGTCGACATCCTCCTGGTTGTAGCCGGGCCGCAGCCGGGTGACAGAGAATTTGGCTTCGCGCACCATCGCGGGATCCAGCGTGCCCCCGTCGCCGAGGACCCGCACGAGCACGTCGAGGAACTTATCGACCTCTTCCTCGTCATAGCCCGGTCCAAATCTCGTGGTGTTGAACCGCGCGTTCTCGATCCGGCTGATCATGGCCGCGTGGTCGTCAGCCGCCCCCTGATGCCCCGACCTCATAACGCCATTATCAACCCGCCCTGCCGTAATCGGAGGATCCCTGCGGTGATATCGGCGGCGCAGCCCCAGGACAGGGAAATTCCGGCACCGCCATGTCCGTAGTTGTGCCACAGGACGCTGCGGCCAAACGGCTCCGACTCCAGGCGCACCTCGGGACGGTACGGTCGCAGGCCGACACGATGCCCGAGGATCTCTGCCCCGCGCAGGCGAGGATCGATCGCGGAACATTGAGCCACGATCCGTTCGGCTATGAAAGCTTTTGGCTCTTCATCCCAGGCACCTTCCTCGTTCGTGCCGCCGAGCAGGACCGTGTCCCCGTGCGGGAACATGTACACGATCCACGGCTCCTCCTCGTCGCGGTCGATGAAGAACTCCTCGATGCCGGGATTGGCGGCGATCACCACCTGGCCGCGAACCGGGACCATCGCGGGGTCGGGCACCAGGTCCCGGGCGCCTATGCCTGAGCAGTTGACCACGACGGGGGCCAGGCCGGCCAGTTCGGACAGCGATCCGGCCGCCGCGACCTCGAGGGTCCCCCCGGCCTGGATGAACCGGGCCCGCAGGTAGTCGAGGTAGACGGGCATGTTCGCGAGCGGGGTGGTGTAGTGCCAGCCATGGGTGAAGCCGTCGGGTAGTTCGGACGTCTCGCACAGCCGCAGGCCGGGCAGCAGCCTGGTCCAGTAGTACGGCTCGAGCGGGGCACGGCTGACCTCCTTGCCGCTGGCCATCCGGACTCCGGTACCAGGCTCGGCGGCGAGCTTCGACAGGACATCCAAGCCAGCGCGGCCCCAGTCGAGGACCCGGTCCGGCGGCCCGACCCGGACCGGGCCCCAGACCGCCCCCGCCGCGACCGACGTGGTCCGCTCCGGCGGGACGGCCGTCCTGATCGTCACGCTGAGCCCCGCCTCGGCCAGGCAGATCCCTGTCGTCAGGCCGCAGACCCCGGCCCCGATCACCAGAACGTCCATTCCCCGACCGTATCCTTTCCGCGGTACGATCCCACGGGAGGCTGCCGGTGTCCGAGGGGACCGACGCGCAGGCCAGGCTGATCGACCAGGCGACCGCAGCGCCGGCCGGGCCGGCCAGCCTGAGCGACGTCAAGCACGTGGTGATCCTCATGCAGGAGAACCGGTCGTTCGACCACTACTTCGGCACGATGTCAGGCGTGCGCGGCTACTCCGACCCGGACTTCCTCAGCCAGTTCGTCGGCGGGAGCGGCTACCCGATCTTCGACCAGTTCGGCTACCAGCCGGGAAAGGGCGCGGACGCGTCCGGCTACTTGCAGCCGTTCCGCCTGTACAGCGACCCGCCGCTGCGAGACGGCCAGACGACCAACGACATCTCGCACACCTGGCCGGCCCAGCACGACAGCTGGAACGGCGGTGCGATGGACAAGTTCGTGGCCACCCACGTCAGCGTCGACGGCGCCGCCCACGGGCCGGTGACGATGGGCTACTACACCCGCGCCGACCTGCCCTTCTACCACGCGCTCGCGGACGCGTTCACCGTCTGCGACGCCTACTACAGCTCGGTGATCGGCCCCACCGACTCCAACCGGCTGATGGCCATGTCGGCCACGATCGATCCCGCAGGCGCGGCCGGAGGGCCCGTGGTCGAGACGTTCGGCGACCGCGTCGCCGAGTACGGCAAGCTGAGCTGGCCGACGATGCCGGAACGGCTGCTGGCCGCGGGGGTGAGCTGGAAGGTCTACAACGACCGGCTGGCCGAGCTGGCGCTGAGCCCGCTGCCCTACTTCAGGGCGTTCGCCAACCCGTTCTCGGCCACCGGGGCCGTACTGGTCGCCCGCGGCCTCACGCCCAGCTTCCCCGACGATTTCACCCAGGACGTCCGGTCGGGCAAGCTGCCGTCGGTGTCGTGGATCGTTCCGCCGCTGGCGCAGTGCGAGCATCCCGCCGCGCCGCCCGGGTACGGTGAGTACCTCGTCCACAGCGTGCTGTCCACCCTGGTCTCCAACCCGGCCGTGTGGGCCCAGACGGTCCTGTTCGTCATGCACGACGAGAACGGCGGGTTCTTCGATCACGTGCCGCCGCTGACCGCGCCGCCAGGGACCGAGGGGGAGTGGCTCACCGGGAAGCTGCCCGCCGCCGCAGGCGGGATCACCGGGCCCATCGGCCTCGGCTTCCGCGTCCCTTGCCTGGTCATCTCCCCGTTCAGCCGGGGCGGATACGTCTGCTCTGAGCTGTTCGACCACACTTCGCTGCTTCGCTTCATCGAGACCAGGTTCGGCGTCGAAGTGCCCAACCTGTCACCCTGGCGGCGCAGCGTGACCGGCGACATGACCGCGGCGCTCGCACTGTCCAGGCCGCCGGACACGAGCCTCCCGGCGCTGCCAGCGACTTCGCTCGGCCAGACCAGTACCGCCGAGCAGGCGGTACTCGACTCGCTGGCAGGCACGCTAGACCTCGGCATCGACTACCCGCTGCCGACCGCCAACTCCATGCCGACCCAGGAGACCAGCCCTAAACGCCCACCCGTGCCGTAGAGCGCGTTTGCTATGGCGTCATCTGCCGGTCTAGCGCCGTCAAGCTGAAGGGTCTACTGTCGGGTCGCCAACAGATCCCAACAGAGCCCAACAGAACCTCGGACGGGAGAGTGGATGAGCGAGCAGGGCAAGCCAGACCAGGGCAAGCCAGCTGAGAAGCCGAAGGCGACCAGGCGCGCGTTCATGGTGGGCGGCGCCGCGGCCGCTCTCGGGGCCGCCGTGGCGCGGCCGGGAACGGGGCGGCTGACCGACGACCAGGCCAGACTGGTCGACGACGCCGCTTCGGTCTCCGCCGCCGGATCGAGCCTGAGCGACATCGAGCACGTGGTGATCCTCATGCAAGAGAACCGGTCGTTCGACCATTACTTCGGCACGATGTCCAGCGTGCGCGGCTTCTCCGACCCGCACGTGCTCACCCAGTCCGTGGGCGGGGAAAGCTACCCGGTCTTCGACCAGTTCGGTTACCAGCCAGGCACGGGCGTCGACGCGAACGGGTACATGCAGCCGTTCAACCTGGTCAACGACCCGCCGACGAAGAACGGCGAGGACACCAACGACATCGCGCACGACTGGGTCACCCAGCACAACAGCTGGAACTCCGGTGCGATGGATGCCTTCATCACCGCGCACCTGAGCGCGGACGGCGACACCAACGGGCCGGTGACCATGGGCTACTTCACCGGCTCCGAGCTCGCCTTCTATTTCGCGCTGGCCAACGCCTACACCGTCTGCGACGGGTACTTCTGCTCGGTGATCGGTCCCACCGACCCGAACCGGCTGATGGGGATGTCGGCGTGGATCGACCCGGCCGGCACGGCGGGCGGCCCCGTCATCACCACCTCGACCGACAGGGTGTCCTCGTACAACACGCTGAGCTGGGAGACGATGCCGCAGGCGCTGCTCGAGGCGGGGGTGAGCTGGAAGGTCTACAACGACCCGACCGGGCTGATCGGGCTGAGCCCGCTGCCGTACTTCAAGGCGTTCAACGACCTGCTCTCGGTCACCGGCCTCGAGCTGATCGCGCGCGGGCTGACCCCCACCTACCCGGGAGACTTCGCTTCCGACGTGGAGTCAGGGAAGCTGCCTTCGGTGTCATGGATCATCCCGCCGCTGGCCGAATGCGAGCATCCGGCCGCTCCGCCGGAGTGGGGCGAGTACCTGGTCCAGCAGATCCTGACCACGCTGGTGTCCAACCCAGACGTCTGGGCCACGACGGTCTTCATCATGATCTACGACGAGAACGGCGGGTTCTTCGACCACGTGCCGCCGCCCGCCGCCCCGGCCGGCACGGCGGGGGAGTACCTCACCGGGACCCTGCCGTCGTCCGCCGGGGGGATCGCCGGGCCGATCGGCCTGGGTTTCCGCACGCCGTGCCTGGTCGTCTCGCCATTCAGCGCCGGCGGTTATCTGTACTCGGGGACGCTCGACAGCACGTCGACGCTGCGGTTCATCGAGACCAGGTGGGGCGTCAAGGTGCCTAACCTGACGGCCTGGCGGCGCGGCGTGACCGGCGACTTCACCGGGGCTCTCGCGCTGTCCAACCCGCCGGTGACCGCGGTTCCGTCGTTGCCCGCCACGTCGATCGGCAGCGACACCACCGTGATCGAGGAAGCCGTGCTCAACGCGCTGACCGGGACCCTCGACGTGGGCATCCCCTATCCGCTGCCCACGACCAACTCCATGCCGTCCCAGGAGACCAGCCCGGAGCGCCCGCCGGTGCCCTAGTACGGGCAGGCGGTTAGGCCGTACAGCGGGTTCGGGTTCGAGGTCGAGCTGCTGACCTTCTTCTTCGAGGAGCGTGACGAGGACTTCGTGCTAGCGGAGCTCGGAGAAGGCGAGGCAGCAGAGCCGGGCGGCGCGGATGCGGACGACGACGCGGATGCGGACGACGACGCGGATGCGGAAGGCGTGCTCTGCGCCTGCGAGTACGCGGGCACGTCGGACTGCGAGCCTGCGTTGGCCTCGGCCTGGACGTCGGCCGGGACGGACTGGTTGTTCTGGTCTGCGGCGGTGACGTAGTCGGAGGCGTTGACGCTGTCCGCGCCGAACATCTCAAGCCCCGGCGCCTGCGCGGTGACCTGGGAGCCGAGCAGCACCTCCACGTGGCCGGCCGGCAGCGACGACAGCGGTGTGACTGACTGCACGCCCATGACATTGGCGATCACCTGCGCGTTCGCCTCGGTGGCACTCCCCGGGCTGTAGAAGACCTCGGACTCGTCCTGGGCCGGCTGCGACTGGGAGGAGGAGTTCGCAGCTGCGCCCGCCTTGTAGCCCATCGCGGCGATGTCCTGCGAGACGTCCGCGGCCAGCCCGTCGGTGCCGCTGCCGTTGTAGACGTCCACGGTCACCGACGAGGCCGTCGAAGGGATCATCGAGGTCCCGTAGAACGCCGTGTTGACCTGCTGCTGGATCTGCGGCACGTCGATGTAGTTCGCGCTCTGCAGGCCCGTGTAGCCGGGGATGGGCACGTTGTTCGTCGATATCTCGGGCAGCGTGGTGAAGTTGAGGTGGCTGCTGGACAGCTCGCGCATGTCCACCGCGAACTCGGTCAGGTCCCAGCCGCTGTCGTACATGAGGTAACTCTTCGCGTTGCTCAGCAGGGTGGTGATCTCGCTGAGGTCGTTCAGCACACCGCTGGTTTTCAGGTACCACACGATGTACTCGATGGCGGCCTGCTGCCGGGCGGTGCGGCCGATGTCGATGCCCGGCAGGGTGTCGCGCGACCGGACGTAGGCCAGTGACTGCGCCGCCGACAGGTGCAGGTACTGCCTGCCGCCCTTCTTCGCGTTGTAGCCGTCCTTGTACGCGTCGAACCCGGAGTTGTCGGTGCCGGTGAGCGGATCGTAGTCGGTCAGGTTCGCCCCGGCGGCCAGGCCGCCCTGGGCGGGGGCCGGCTGGATGCAGATCTTCAGCCCGCCGAACTGCTTGGCCAGCTCGTAGAAGCCGATGATGTCCGACACGATGAGATGGTCGATGTGTACGCCGGTAACCGACTCGACGGTCTGCACCTCGAACAGCTGACCCGCCTGGTTGGCGGCCAGGTACCGCTGGGCCTGGGTCATGTTGGAGCCGGAGGTCTGGTCGAGCGACTCGTCGTAAGCGTAGGCGTAGGCCGCGTCGATCTTGCCCTCGGTCAGCCCGTCCAAGGTGGCGTACGGGTAGTTGACCACGTCGTCGCGCGGGATTGAGAAGCCGACCGCCTTGTGCCCGCCCGCGAAGATATGGATCAAGATCAGCGTGTCGGTGTCCTGCGAGCCCTCGAGGCCGGCCTCGACCTGCGACTCGTTGCCCGAGTGCGTCTCCACGAGCTGCTGGACCGACAGGTCCTGCCCCTGGAGGGTGGTCCGGCTCTCCAGCCCCATCACCAGGATGTTCGTCGCGCCGGTGGACGGGGCGTTGCCGAGCACGACCCCGTCGCCGAGCGAGACGGTCAGGCCAACGACCTCGTAGGCGTAGCCGGCCACGGCCATCGTGACGGCAGAGGCCAGGCACGCGATTGCGTAGCCGACCTTGCCTATGGTGATCGGACCGAGCTTCACGGCCAGATACTAGCCGCAAAGGGGCTAAGAGGAGCGCGGCCGGACCAGGGTGAAGGTCTCGAACTCGGTGTAGTCCGGGGTCGGCGCGCCTTTGTCGCCGGTGGCCGGATTGACCGGGTCCGCGCCCACCGCGTGGTACTGGGTGACGCTGATGCTGGTCTGGCCGGGGAAATCCCCTGGGTCCGGGTTGACGTCGAACACCGCGATCCCGTACCCGGTCGACGTGTCGCGCCTGGCCGACCAGATGGCATCCTCGATCGCGTCGGCCGCGCCGCGGGCGTAGACGTCGGGCGTTGAGTTCAGCGCGGGGCGGTCGGCGCGAGTGAATACCTTGGCCTGCCGCTGGCCGTCGGCGGTGTCGATCCCGTAGTCGTCCAGGTTCGCGTCGGTGCCGCCGCAGCCGAGGATGAGGTGCACGGTGCCCTTGCTGGTGTCGAACACCCCGCTGTCGGTGGTCGTCACCGGGTGCGGGCGCAGGGTGTTGACCACCGCGCCCGTGGTCATCTCATGGCCGACATCGGAGTCGGCGCCGCGCACCGGAAAGGACCGCTCGTAGTCGTGGTCGTGCCCGTTGAGCACCAAGTCCACCCCGTACTGGTCGAACAGGGGCAGCCATTGCTGGCGGATGCCCAGGTCGGAGCCGTTGCCGGTGGAGGAGGACGAACACGCGCACTGGTGCATCTGCACGATGATCCAGTCGACGGAGGGATCTCCGCGCCCGGCCGCGAGCGTCCGCTGCAGCCACGCGGTCTGCGCGCCGCCCGAGTAGCCCCTGACGTAGAGCGACGTGCCGGGCTCGATCGGCGGGTTGCCCGTGCTCGCCGCCGGCGTCAGCGCCGCCGGGCCCGCCACGAACGCGCCCGCGTCCTGGTACACCACGTCGTCGGCGTCGAGGGAGACGAACAGCGCCGACCCGATGCGGAAGCTGTACCAGCGCCCGCCGAAGCCGGGCACGTTATTGTCGGGCAGCGTGTAACGGGTGAGGTATGAGGTGAATCCCTGCGGCCCGTTGTCGAACTCCACCTCGTGGTTGCCCAGGCACGGCATCCACGGCCTGTTGGCCGCCGAGGTCTGGTTGTTGTTGCCGAAGTCGCGCCACACCTGCGGCTGCGTGGTCGGGTTGAGGTCGGCGTAGCACAGGTCGCCGTTCAGCAGGTGGAACAGCGGCTGGAAGGACTCAACGGCGTCAACCGCGTAGGCGCTTTGGCCGTAGGACAGGACCCAGGCGGTGTTCGGCGTGGCCAGGTCGCCGAAGCTGGTGAAGCGGAACGCCGTCCCGGCCGCCGGGGCGGTGCGGAAGGTTGCGCTGAACGGGTCCGCGGCGTTGGAATCGTTGTCGGCGGAAACCGTGTACGCGTAGGTGGCGCCCGGCCGCAGCCCGTCGACCTGGGCGTGATAGGTCCACACCGTCTCGCCGTTGATCCCGTCGGTGTACTGGCGGAGTTCGGCCGGGATGACCCGCTGCCCGATCCTGACCCGGGGCCGGGTCGCCGGGCTGGGCGAGGCCCAGGAGACCACGACGCTGGTCGCGGGATTCTCTCCCCAGGTGAGGTGGATCTGCTCAGGGGTGCCGTCACCGGCCGCCGCGCGGCCCTTGCGGGTCATCGCCTTCGCCCTGGCCGCGCTGGCGGTCGCCGCGAAGAGTCCCGTTCCGCCGGCGGCGAGCACCTGGCGGCGCGACACATGTGACCGGGACGGCCGTGAATCATCCGAGTTCACCGACATAACGGAAAGGTAAAGCACGCGAGTAAACACCAGATGGCGTGACGGAATGTGACGTTCCTTTATCCGGTGAACAGTGCTGGCCCGGTGCCGGCCCGGTGCTGGCCCGGCGCTGGCCCGGCGCTGGCCCGGCAGCGCCGGCCCGGTCAGGCGCTCAGATGCGGGCCCAGGCCTCGGTGAGCACCGAACGCAGAACCTGCTCCATCTCGTCAAACTGCTCCTGGCCGCAGATCAGCGGCGGGGCGAGCTGGATGACTGGGTCGCCGCGGTCGTCGGCGCGGCACACAAGCCCGGCGTCGAACAGAGCCTGGGACAGGAAGCCGCGCAGCAGCCGCTCCGACTCATCGGCATCGAACGTTTCCCTGGTGGCCTTGTCCTTGACCAGCTCGATGCCGTAGAAGTAGCCGTCGCCCCTGACCTCGCCGACGATCGGCAGGTCGGCCAGCTTCTCCAGCGTGGCGCGGAACGCGGGCTCGTTGGCCCTGACGTTCTCGAGCAGGTTCTCCTTCTCGAAGATGTCCAGGTTGGCCAGCGCCACCGCGGTCGACACGGGATGGCCCGCGAACGTGATGCCGTGTAGGAAGGTGGCCGTGCCCGAACTGAACGGCTCCATCAGCACGTCGCGGACGAGCATGCCGCCCAGCGGTGCGTAGCCCGACGTTACCCCCTTGGCGAAGGTGATGACGTCCGGCTGGTAACCGTAGCGCTCGGCGCCGAAGTAGTAGCCGAGCCTGCCGAACGCGCAGATGACCTCGTCGGAGACAAGCAGCACGCCGTACCTGTCGCAGATCTCCCTGACCCGCTGGAAGTAGCCGGGAGGCGGCGGGAAGCAGCCGCCTGAGTTCTGCACCGGCTCCAGGTACACCGCGGCGACCGACTTCGGTCCCTCGCGGAGGATCGCCCGCTCGATCTCGTCCGCGGCCCACAGGCCGAAGGCCGCCAGGTCGTCGCCTACGAACGCGGGCGCACGGTAGAAGTTGGTGTTGGGCACCCGGACGCCGCCGGGCGTCATCGGCTCGAACGGGTACTTGATATCGGCCAGGCCGGTGATGGCAAGCGCGCCCATGGACGTCCCGTGATAGGCGATCTCGCGGCTGATCACCTTGTACCGTTCGGGCTCGCCGATCAGCTTGAAGTACTGCTTGGCCAGCTTCCATGCCGACTCGACGGCCTCAGAACCGCTGGTGGTGAAGAACACCCGGTTCAGGTCGCCCGGGGCGAGGTCCGCCAGCCTGGCGGCCAGCTCGATGGCCTTGGGATGGGCGTAGGACCACAGCGGGAAATAGGCGAGCTCCGACGCCTGCCGGGCGCCCGCCTCGGCGATCTCCTGGCGCCCGTGGCCGACCTGGCTTACGAACAGGCCGGAGAGCCCGTCCAGGTAGCGCCGGCCGCGCTGGTCGAAGACGTAGGCGCCCGAGCCGCGCACGATCACGGGAACGTCGCTGTCCGAGTAGGAGCCCATCCTGGTGAAGTGCAGCCATAGGTTGCGCTTGGCGGCTTCCTGGCTGCTGGCGATGTCGTCGGTCCCGGATGTCATCTCGTTCCCCATGAGTAGGTTTGCTTACGGAGCTTTAGGTAGACGAAGGTCTCGGTGCTTGTGACGTAGGGGATCGCGCGGACCCGGCCGAGGATCTCAAGCAGATGGTCGTCGTCCTCGCAGACGACCTCGGCCAGCACGTCGAACGAGCCCGCGGAGATGACGACGTAGTCGATCTCGTCCATGTCGGACAGTTGGTCGGCCACCTTATCCAGGTCGCCGTCGGTCTTGATCCCGATCATCGCCTGGCGCCGGAAACCAAGCGTCAGCGGATCGGTGACCGCGACGATCTGCATCACGCCGGCGTCCTGGAGGCGCTGCACCCGTTGCCGAACGGCCGCCTCGGACAGCCCGACCGCCTTGCCGATCGCCGCGTAGGACCGCCTGCCGTCTTCCTGCAGCTGCTCGATAATCTGCTTGGAGATATCGTCGGGTACGACAGCACTGGGGCCCTGCCCTCCTTGGGGGCCTCCCTGGGGCGGGAGCGTCCTCGGGCTGTGCGCCATGCGGCCGCCTCCTCGTCTCGGACACCGGCCCGGCGCGCGCAACGCGCCCAACTGGTCTATGTCCGGCCATGCATCAACTGATTTCGTAGGTATAGCTAAAGATAGCAACTGATTCACTTGTGAAGATAGTCCAACTCTGCGAAGCTCGTCATTGTGTCGCACCGCAGGCAGTGTGACACATCGCAGGGACGCCGCCGAATGGAGGGCTCGACATGACAGACCGTACGCTGCAGAACTTCGTGAACGGTAAGTACACCGAGGCCGCGGACGGGCGTACCAGCGACGTGATCGACCCGAGCACCGGCGAGGTCTACGCTCACGCGCCCGTGTCGGGCCGCCAGGACGTGGACGCCGCGATGCAGGCGGCGGCGAACGCGTTCGAGGGCTGGCGGGATTCCACGCCATCCGAGCGCAGCCTGGCCCTGTTCCGGATCGCCGACGCGATCGAGCAGCGCGCCGGCGAGATCGTCGAGGCCGAGACCCGCAACACCGGCAAGCCGGTCGCCCTGACCAGGTCAGAGGAGATCCCGCCCTCGGCCGACCAGATCAGGTTCTTCGCCGGGGCCGCGCGGGTGCTCGAGGGCCGCAGCGCGGGCGAGTACATGAAGGACCACACGTCGATGATCCGGCGCGAGCCGATCGGCGTCTGCGCCCAGGTCACCCCGTGGAACTACCCCATGATGATGGCGGTATGGAAGTTCGCCCCGGCCATCGCCGCGGGCAACACGGTCGTGCTCAAGCCGTCCGACACGACCCCGGTCTCCACGCTGCTTCTGGCCGAGATCGCCGCCGAGTTCCTCCCGCCCGGCGTATTCAACGTGATCTGCGGCGACCGCGACACCGGCCGTGAGCTGGTGTCGCACAAGACCCCAAGCATGGTGTCGATCACCGGCTCGGTACGGGCCGGCATGGAGGTCGCGCGCGCCGCCGCCGACGATCTCAAGCGCGTGCACCTCGAACTCGGGGGCAAGGCACCGGTGGTCGTGTTCGACGACGCCGACGTTTCGGCGGCGGCCGAGGGGATCGCGGGCGCGGGCTACTTCAACGCCGGGCAGGACTGCACCGCGGCGACCCGCGTACTTGCCGGGCCCGGCGTCGCCGCTGACCTCACCGAGGCGCTCGCCGACCAGGCCAGGGGGACGGTCACCGGCGGCCTCGACGTCCCTGACGCCTACTTCGGCCCGTTGAACAACCCGAATCAGCTGGCCAGGGTCGAGGGCTTCATCGGGCGCGCGCCCTCCCACGCGCAGGTGGTCACCGGCGGCCACCGGGTCGGAGACCGCGGCTACCTGTACGCCCCGACCGTGGTGTCCGGCCTGCAACAGGACGACGAGATGATCCAGGACGAGGTCTTCGGCCCGGTCATCACCGTCCAGCGGTTCAGCGACGAGGACGAGGCGGTGCGGTGGGCGAACGGCGTCAAGTACGGGCTCGCCTCGAGCGTGTGGACCACGAATCACGGCCGCGCGATGCGGATGGCCAAGCGGCTTGACTTCGGCGCGGTGTGGATCAACACCCACATCCCGATCGTGGCCGAGATGCCGCACGGCGGCTTCAAGCACTCCGGCTACGGCAAGGACCTGTCCATGTACGGCTTCGAGGACTACACCCGCATCAAGCACGTCATGAGCTACATCGGAAGCTAAATTCAAAATCTTTTTTCCGAACGATCCCTGGTGCGCGCCCTCAAGGCGCGCTCGTGTTAGCCGCGTTAGCCGCGTTGGCCGGGGCCGTCGTCTGGCCGGGTACCGGTGAGCTGGTCGAGTTTGTCGAGCAGTTCCCGCAGCGTGTACCGGGTGATGACGTGTTCTCCGTTCGGCTCGGGGATGCGGGCCTGCCACCAGCCGTACCCGCCGCCGATCATCACATCGGCGTGATCGCGGCGGAATTGGTGCAACCGGAGCACCTGATCGGGTTCGTCGGGCACGATCGGCGGCGTCGGGCGGGTCACTCGTACCTCTCGCTCTCGAGGCTCCCCCTAGGTGTTGCAACCGCTGTTAGGTTATAGCGCTAACCTCAGTTATCGATCCCTTCTGAGCATAGCTTCATCCACCCGTCAACTTCTGGAAACCTGGGTCAGGCAGCCGTGTGTGCCAGCAGCGGGACGAGGTACTGGGCGTCCGGACTGCCCCAGCCGGTGACCGGGTCCCAGCCGGGTCCCGCGTTGTAGCCGACGAAGATCCCGGTGGGCCACAGGATCGAGTTGTCGCCGGTGACCACGTCGTGGAAGGCCTGGTGGTAGGCGGGGCCGCTGGCGATGGCGTAGATGGCGGGGTTGACGAAGCCCAGGTGCCTGCCGGCCTTCTGGTCGGCTAGAGCGACCACGCCCGCCCACAGCGGGGTAGCGGCGCTAGTGCCCGTGGCAGGCTGGAGGACGTCCCCGCTGAACACCATGGCCATCGCGGTTGAGGAGTCCGCGTTGGCGGCCACGTCGGGGACGCCGCGGGTGGCGCCGATCCGGGCTATGCCGTCCTGGTAGGCGGGCCGCGAGAACAGGCCGCTGTACCCGCCGCCCGAGGCGTCGGTGTCGGCATTCCACGCCATCTCGCCGCGGTAGGTGCCTGTCGGGCGGGTCGCATCCAGCGTGGTGCCGCCGACCGCCAGCACCAGCGGGTCGGAGGCGGGCATGCTGACCTGAACGGGCGGGCCTTGGTCGCTGATCGCGCCGGTGTCGCCGGAGGACGCGACGACCGTCACGTTCTGGTCGCGGGCCTGTTCCAGGGCCGTGTTCATCTGGGCCACCTCAGCAGCGGTGAGGAAGTGCTCGCCGTCGCTGGCGCTGATCGAGACCACCGATGCGTGCAAGGCAACGCCTTCCTGCACCGCCTTGGTCACGGCCGAGATGAAGTTCGCGCTGCTCGCGATGGCGTCATGGGGCACCAGGACGACGTCGAGGGTGGCGCCAGGCGCGATCGCGTGCACCATCTCGGTGTCCTCCACCTCCTCGGTGCCCGCCAGGTAAGGCGTCTTGGACCGGGCGATGCTGTTCACGACCTGCAGTTTGGCCGCTGGCAGGTCGAACCTGCTGTCAAACGTCGCCAGATCCTGGCGGATATCGGTGTAGATCAGGCCGGAGGATGAGGGAGTTTCGGCCAGCTCGGGCATGACCACGGTCTCACCCTTCCCGTCAATTCCGTGGCTGATTAGCGGCTCGACTCCGTAGGCCACCTCATACGCCTGCGGGCGGTAGCACAGTGTCGGCGGCAGCACGCGCGGCGGCCCGCAGTTCAGCGGCGCGCGCGGGGCGGGTGCGCTTGCGGCGGCTGGGCTCGCGGCCGTGCCGCCGATGACGGCGTAGGCCGGGTAGGAGGCGGTCAGGCAGGCCGTCACGGTGGCGGCGGCAATCCACGGCCACCGGCGCGGTCGCTGTCGCGAGATCCGGTTCACGTATGTCTCTTTCGTTAGTTGTCGGCGAGCCGGGTACGGGAGCCGCGGATGGTGAAGGCGACCAGGCCGGCCGCGTAGGCGAGGCAGGCGCACACCCAGGCGCCGCGGTCGTCAGGCGGGCGGACCGGCCAGGTCCACGGGCTGGTCCAGAATTCGAGCAGGGCGTATTCGGCGACAGCCACGTAGCCCATGGGCAGGATCCAGGCCAGCAGGCCGCCGGTGAACAGCGAGCTCAGCAGGCCGATGCCGGCTACCCCGATGACGTTGCGGGCCAGCACGAGCACGCCGCCGCCCAGGCTGGCGCCGGTGACGGTGAGCTGGAGTACGCCGATCGCGAGCCCCGTCATCGCCAGTGCGGTGCCCAGCCGCAGGTAGGGCAGCCACCGGCCGGTGGCGCGCTCTGACTCGCCGAACGGGCTGTGCGTGGTGATCGCGAGTACCGCCGCCGCGCCGCCCTCGATGACCATCGGGAACTGCTGGGCCAGGTGGCCGCTGGTGAACGTCCAGTGCCAGCGCAGCGCGGCGCGCAGCACCCCGCCGCACACGCCTAGGGCGAGCAGCGCGCCAGGGACGCGGCGGCTGTCCAGGTGAAGCCATACCAGGCGTGCGCCGGGCGCGGCCCGCCAGGCCGACGGGGCGGGGGCGGCCGGCGGGGTCCGGACCTCGGCGGCGGTCACGGGATCTGGGCCAGGGTGATCGTGCCGGCGCGGAGCGCGGACAGGTGAGTGGCGAGCCAGGCGCGCCGGGCGGCGGACGACAGCGACGCGAACCGCTTGGCCGCGGCCGTCTGTGCCGATGCCGGACCCGCCCCGTTTACCTGCGGGAACTGTGCCTGCGAGCCGACCGCGGTCATCAGCGCGGTCACCACCGCCTGCTGCGCCGGGGCGGGGATATTCGAGACGAATGCGTTTGGCCCGGCGTGTGGCGGCCCGGTAACGAACGCGGTAAGGAAGTTCTGCTGGAATGCCGAGCGCCAGGACGCTGTGTTCGCGTTCGCCGAGCTGCCCCAGAGCGGAGCGAAGTCATTGTCGCTGTTGTATGTATAGACCGGCGGCGTTCCGGTGATGCCCGAGATGCCTGTCACTTGCGTTCCCGCGAAGCCCATACCCTGCATGGCCCGTACCCCGCCGCCGCTCACCACCTGCTCGGCACGGACCGGGGCGCCCGGCAGTCCCGCGATCTCCGCCGCCGCCGGCTGCACCGCCGCATTCGCGGCGCCCAGGTAAGCGCTGAACGCCGGGTGCACGCATACCTTGAACGCCGTGCCCAGGCAGTCCGGGGTGTACGGGATCGGGTGGTCGCTGGTGGCGTCATGCAGCGCGGGGATATCCCAGCCGGCCACGCCAGCCTTGGCCGTGCCGGCCAACGCGAACGCGGTTCCCGACGCGACCGCGCCCGTCGCGAGCAGGGCAACCCCGGCAACGCAGAGTCGGCGCCCGGTGCGGCGGATGGCAGAAACCAGGGGCCCGCGCAACATCGGTGTCAGTGCCAGCAGGCCGAGCACCGCGATCGTGATCCCGCCCATGAACATGACCTGCGCGATCGCGACGTCCGGCGGGACGTGGTAGAAGACGCCATCGTCGCCGAGGGGAACCGCGGTGCTCGGGGACAGCAGCGCATAGGTGCTTTCCCCAGGCGTTGTAGTCAGCGAGGCGTGGTACCCGATCTCGCACAGAAGCAAGGCGCCGATGGCGGCCAGCGGAGCGGTGAATCGGCCGGGGAACAGGGCGCCCGCGGTGAACCCGAGCACGGCGAGCGTGGCCACCTCGAGGGCGCCGACCGCGACCGGCCATATTGGCGGGCCGCCCCAGGTGGCCACCCGCGCGGCGTCGATGTAGAGCGCCGCGACCCCGCCCAGGAAGGTAAGCAGCAGCCAGAACAAGGTGGCACCCAGCGCGGACGCCTGCCGCGCCCACTCCGGGCGGACGGTGGTGGCGAGCAGGTCGCCGGTCTTCCTGCGACCCTCGCGCGACGCCACCCACGCCGCGAGCCCGGCGCCGAACGGGCCGAAGTCCAAGATCATGTTGCTCGTAATCACCGAGGAGCGAACGGTCCATACCGCCGGCAGTCCCGAGGCCGTCCGGAAGGTATCGAAGAAAAACAGCGCGGCGAGCAGCGGAACCGCCCACAGGACCACGGACCGTTTTATCTCGATGCGCAATACCCGGGCCGGGCGGGACAGCGCGACGGCGGTCATGACCGGGCCGCCGAGAGTATCGCGCTGTAACCGCGTTCGAGCGGGGCGTCGCCGATGCCGTGGCCCGCCTCACCGCGAGCGGTCAGTTCCGCGGGTGTGCCGCGGAACACGATCTGGCCGTCGGACATCAAGGCCACCTCGGAGCACGCCGCGCCCACGTCCTCGACCAGGTGGGTGGACACGATCACGGTCGCGGCCTGGCCGAGGTCGCGTATCAGCGCGCGGAACGCGATCCGCTGCTCGGGGTCGAGGCCCGCGGTCGGCTCATCGAGCAGCAGCAGTTCCGGATCGTTCACGATCGCCTGCGCGATGCCGACCCGGCGCAGCATGCCGCCGGACAGCGTACGCAGCTTGGCCTTGGCCTTGCCGCCGAGGTCGACCGTCTCGACGGCGGCGGCCACGGCCTTGGGGACGCGGTGCGGCGGCATCTCCTTGAGCAGGGCGAAGTACTCGACGAACTCGACGACGGTGAACGAAGGGTAGTAGCCCAGGTTCTGCGGGAGATAGCCAAGCCTTCTGCGTATCTCCCGGCGCGCGGCGGGTTTGCCGGGATCCCGCTCCAGCAGCCGGAGCTGGCCCGAGGACGGCGGGAGGATCGTGGCGAGCATGCGGAGCAGCGAGGTCTTGCCGGCGCCGTTCGGGCCGAGGAGACCGAGGACTCCCGGGCCGACCTCGAGGCTCACCCGGTTGACGGCCACGTTCCGGCCGAACCTCCGGGTGATGTCGGAGAGCTCGATGTTCACTGCGTGCCCCTTTGCGGACGGGTGGCGTAGTACACGACCGCGGCGCAGAAGACCGCGACCACGAGGTAGGGAAGGTAGAGGTCCGGGTCGGTGATCGCGGCGGCCAGCCAGTCACCGGCGTTCTGCGTTCCGGGTGTACCGGAGGAGGCGAGGGCGCCCCGGGCGAGCACGACGAAGATCCAGGCGGCCACCCCGGCGCCGGCACCGACGCCGGCCGACCGGGTGGCGACCGCGACCGCCAACGTCAGCGCGCAGACCGCGGTCATCGGGAGCAGCCAGGCGAAGGTGATCTGGGCGGTGTGCGTCTCGGCCCTGGTACCCAGGGTCGCGCTGCTCGCGGCCAGGCCGAGCGCGGCGTTCACCGCGAAGACCGCGACCGCCCTGACCAGCAGCACCAGGCGGTCGCTTACCGCGCAGCTGCAGGCCAGCTCCCAGGCCGGGTCGACGCCCGGGCCGTAAGCGTTGGAGATGCCGACGGCCGCGACCATCGGGGCGATCAGCCACACGATCGGCTGGTCCGCGCCCAGCTGTACCAGGGCGCCTGCGGCCAGCACGACGGTGCTCGCTATGAGCCAAGGGAACAGCAGCGACGGCGTGGTGAGCAGCGCGCGGGCCAGGCCGGGCGAGCGCAGGAGTCTCGCGGCCGTCCGCTCCAGCCGGTCTGGGTGGCGCCGCCAGACCTCGGCGGCGACACCGGTCCAGACCCGTTCCAGGTCGACGTCGTCCGGTTTGCTCATCGTGTACCCCCTTCCGCGGTGCGCCCTTCCACTGGGTCACCGCCGCCCAGCGCCGCGCGCAGCAGCCGCCGGGTGCGGTGTGCACGGCTCTTCACCGTGCCTTCCGGGACACCCATCAGCTCCGCCACCTCCGCGACCGGCCGGTCTTCGACGTACATCAGCCGCCACACCTCGCGCTCCGGCCCGCCGGGCGGGCCAAGCGCGGCGACCGCGGCGGCGAGTTCTGCCCTGGCCAGAACCGCCTCGGCGGGATCGTCGCCACCCGCGGCCTCACCGGCCCCGTCGGGGAGGCGCTCGGGCGGCTGGCCGCGGCGCCTGAGCAGGAGCGCCGCCTGGTTCCTGGCGATCACCCAAAGCCAACCGCCGGCCTGGCCTCGCGGCTGGTAGGTTCCCGCGTTCTTCCAGACCGCGAGGAACGTCTCCTGCAGCACGTCCTCGACGTCCGACGGCGGCAACGCCACGCGGAGCCGGGCCGCCAGCCATGGCGCATGCCGGTCAAACAGCGGCCGGAGCGCCGCGTCGTCGCGGTCGGCCAGCCTCGCGATCAGCTCGTCGTCGTTCATCACCTCATCTATTGCACCCGGTGCGTCGGAGGTTCACGATGAAATCGGTGCTGGCGTTGGCCGGTGTCACGGACCTGGCGGGAGGGGCAATGAGGCACCCATGGCGGAACCTGGCCGTGGTCGGCGCGCTGGTGCTGGCCGGTAGCTGCGTGACCGCCCACCAGGCGGCCGCGCTCACCGGTTCAGGTCACGGCCAGCCCACACTCGGCCTGCTGACCGGAACCTTCGCCCAAGGGTCAGGGTTCGGGCAGGTCAAGCCGAAGAAGGTGTACAACGGCGGAGACCCCACCGGCCTTGTCACCTCGATCACCTGGCACGACTGGGGCGGAGGCCAAGCCACCGGAACCGGCCTCAGCGACTACGTCGCACCGGGCCAGAGCGTCGCCCAGGGGAAAATCGAACCGGTACGGATCGTCGCCTTCGACCTGGGCACCTGCAGCGGCCGGTACATGTACGCGGCCGTGGAATGGTACTTCCCCCAGCACAAGCAGGCATTCAATGCCAGCCAGTTCGAGGACGTCTGCATCGGCGCCTACTATCCGCCGCAGACCGGCCCGTACTTTGACGGCGCTGCGGGTGCGGCCCCCTACAAGCTGACGCTTTCCGGCACACCAAGCTCGCTGCGCGGGTCGCTCAGCCGTATCAATTCCGCCGGGAAGGTGACGCACACCGTCTTCTCCTTCCACGGGCGCGCTCAGCTCAACGGGAGCGTCGCCCTGGTCAGCAAGGGTCCCTCCGGGACCGGCCGCACCTTCACCGGCACATGGCAGACCGGCGGCGTGGTCCTCGCCAACTGCCGCTCCTACCTCCAGTCAGCCGCCGCCCCCAAACCGTCCTGCACCTTCTACTGGGGCTAGGGCGCCGGGAAGAACGCCGCCGCGGGCGCGACTATAGGCTGCGCGCGCGGCCGTCCGTCTGCGAAGAACCTGGGCTGTTCTTCGTCACCCTGGTGATACTCGATCCGCTGGTGGTCGCGCTCGTCGCGTTCGTGCGACGGGAGGGCATCTGGCTGGCGGCCGCGGTGATGGCGCCGGATGTCACCGCGAACTGGATCGGGAACTGGACCCGTATCCGTCATGCTTGGGTGCGCAACCTACCCTGGCTCATCTCGCTGTTCACCGTGTTCGTCCTGGTGACTGCGCTGCCCTTGCTGCGCATCATGAAGGGCTGGCATCCCGTGTATATGACCGGGCACCGGTCCGCCCTGCCTGAGGGGATGAGCACCCACATTGAACTCTTCGGCGGCCAACAGTGACGTGCTATCGCACCAGATCACAAACCGGAATTGTGGTACTGGGCGGTTCTGGTTGGCCGGGAACCAGATCGAGGTGCGTCGCGACACTGTCGGGTCCGCTTGGTTACCCGGGTCTCGGGGGCGGGTGCCACCAAGAGTAGTTCTTGAGGTTGGTGAGGCTGGTGGGCCCGCGGTCGACCCGGCTCACCACAACAAGATGCCGGTTATGTCATTAAAGTTCGAGTTCAAGGTTTATTGGCGGCATCGAGCTGAGTGTGATAGATTAAGCAATGGCGCTGGTAAAAAATGGCTCCCAGTCATCGTGCCCATAGAAAACCGTCTGCAACTCCGGTTTGTTCCCAGCTGCGGGTGTGCGCTTTTTCTCTTTTTTCTTCCTTCCATAGTCGCTTTGATGCCCGCATACTCGTGGTTGTGACAAAGCGAGGCATGCATGTAATCCTGGCAACACCGCGACTCGCGATACGCCAGTTCACCGAGGACGACGCAGACAACCTGTTCAACCTGAACAGCGACCCGGAGGTAATGCGCTACCTCACCGGCGGAAGGCCAACGCCCCGCCAGGAGATCCGGAGCCAGATCATCCCCTTCCATCTCGCCGTCTACCGGCAGCTCGACAGGCTCGGCACCTGGGCGGCCGAGTCCACCACCACAGGAGAGTTCCTGGGCTGGTTCCACCTGCGCCCCAGCCCCGACAACGACATCACAAATGTCGAGCTCGGCTACCGGCTGGGCAGGTCCGCGTGGAACAAGGGCTACGCCACCGAGGGGTCGCGCGCCCTGATCAGGATGGGATTCACGGATCTCGGTGTCGAGCGGGTGTTCGCGCACACGATGACGGTCAACACCCCATCGCGGCGCGTCCTGGAAAAATGCGGCCTGACACTGGTGAGCACCACCCCATACGAGGGAACCGATCCGGTCGAAGGCGCTGAGCAAGGCGAAGTCGAGTACGCGCTAACCAAACCCGAATGGGAAGCGCGCACGGCCCGCGATGCCAGCGACTGACCTAAGGATGCCGATGCACGTAGACTCGCTAACGCAGTCCTGGGCGATAGCTAACAGATATACGGGCGGCGCGTTACATTTCGAGACCAGCGTTACCAGGGTCGAGGCCAACGCCCGCCGCTGCCAACCGCCACCACGCCCGCGATCCGCAGCGGACGCTAAAGCTGCTCCAGACCCAATGGGCTCTTTCCAACCTGAAATAGCTGGTCAGCGGGCTGGTATGAGCGGGGTTGGCGGTGCTCGTGCTGGTGGCGGCGGCTGAGCGTAGCTCATGATCATCTGACGCGCTTGGGGTGTCGTTGGACCCGGTTACGGGAGAGGCCACCGCCTGACGAGCGGTCCGGTAGCGGCCCGGCGCCCGCGTCGGGCCACCGCCCTGCCCTGCCCTGCCCCGACCATGACGCGCAGCATCGCCTGCTGGAGAAGGCAGGCCTGCACCTGCGGTCGCTTGACCCTGCGCTTCGATCGAGCAGAGCCGACGTCTCGCAGGTGCCACCTTAGTCCTGATAGGTGCCCCCGAACTGTTGGGGAACCACGTCGGCCCGCTCGGCACCGCTGCGGATCAGCTCGATGATCGCGTCGGCTGCCAGTTCTGGCGGCTGGGCCTTCAGCCCGCCGTCGGATATCATCTGCGCCGCCGCCTCTTTGCCCGCCTTGCTGGAGTCGATGAACTCGGTGCTGGTGACAAACGGGTAGAAGGTCGAGACGACGATGCCAGCGTCGGCAAGTTCGAGCCGAGCGGTTGCTGACAGCATCGCCAGACCTTGCTTGGACGCCGCATACGCACCCGAGAGCGGAAGGACCGAGAAGACCGTCCCCGAACTCACGTTCACGATCGCACCGCCACCCTGCGCCCGCATGACCGGCAGCACCGCCTGCATCGTGATCAATGGCGCGGTCAGGTTCAGGTCCAGGATGGCGCGGAAATCGGCCGGGTCGGTTTCTTCGATCGATGCGGTGAGTCCCTGTCCGGCGTTGTTGACCAGCACGTCGAGCCGGCCGAACTTGTCCATGGTCGCCCGGACCGCGTCCGCGACTTGGCCCGCGTCGGTGACGTCGCACCGCACTGCGAGGGCGTCACCCAGGTCGGTGGCGAACTGGCGGATGCGGTCCTCTCGTCGGGCGACGAGCACCACCCGGGCGCCGGCCCGCGACGCGGCTTGGGCTGTGGCGGCACCGATACCGGACGATGCGCCGGTCACGAGTACGACCGAGTTGGTGAGGTCCATGAGGCCATCTCCTCGAAAGTCGAGATCTTCGCTGACGAGACAATACGTATCGTCTTCAGTCTCGGGATGGCCGGGGTGAGCGAGCCTCACCTCGTTTGCGTGATTCCGTCGAGCTCGCCGGACTGCGCGGGCTGCTCGGCAAGGAGTTGCTCCGTGGCGCTCAACTCGACAAGCATGGCCCGGCGACCTTTGATCATGTCTTGACCTGTGCTGATGTGCGAGGTTCAGCGAGTTATCCAGCACTCACCAGCCTCAGTCCTGACAGGCAGCTGACTGGCCCTATCACGTGGAGCACACTGGTCCTATGACGGATGAGGCCACCGGCCGGCTCCTCAGCCGTTTCGTCAATGCCGTCCAGCCGGTCGTGCCGCTGGTCTCGGTGTGGGCACACGGCTCACTGGCCGCAGGTGACTACCAGCCGGGACGCAGCGACCTTGACCTGATCGCCATACTCGGCCGGCCGTGCACGGCGGCGGAGGAACAGCAGCTCGGGGAGGTGCACGAAAGCCTGGGAAGTGCCATCGCGCTCGCGTCGAGGCTGCATTGCAGCTATTGCGCAGCAGCGGAGCTGGAGGATCCTGCGCGCTTGCACCTGACATGGGCGCACGAGGAGTTCATGCGCCGGCGAGTCACCCCGGTGACCAGGCGCGAGCTGCACGAATTCGGGCTCGTCTAGTATGGCGAGGCGCCGGCGGCCCTGCTTCCGCCGGTGACCGGCGGGCAAGTCGCCGAGTTCGTGGTCTAGGACCTGGAAAGCTTCTGGCTGCCGTCCCTGGACCACCGCGAGCGGTGGGACCGTGACATCTGGGTCGACCTGGGCCTGCTGACTTTGGCCAGGGCAACGGTGACGTTGCGGGACGGCAAGCTGATCACCAAGGCCAGGGCTCTGTGCGTGCTCACCGAGCTCGGTGCCCCGGCAGAGGTCGTCGACGACATCACGCAGCGCCGGTACGGCGACATTGTTCCAGCCTCACCGCGGTGGATCGCCCGCCGGGCGGAGCTGACGCTCACCTTCCTGCGGCCCGCGATCGAGCAGGTCATCTCACAATGGCCGCCCGCCGCAGGCTGATCATGCTGCGGGCAGGGCCAGGCTGACCAGCTTGATCGTGGCCGGGCCGCTGTGGCGGGTGCCGTGGCCGCCGGGGCTATCTGACGCGGTAGGAGTTGTGGCGGCCTCGTTTGATGACCCTCGGGGTAGGTCCGGTGCCCTGCGTCCGGGGTTGAGGTGCTTTTGCGGGTGATGTCATCCATGACCGTGGCGAGGATGCATTCCTGGTGCTCAGGGGCCGCGATCATGCCGGCTACCAGGAAGAACAACACGGAGCGACACACCCTTGAAACCGAGATCAACCTAGGCTGAGTGGCATTGGCTCCAGACCGCATGAACGACTTTGCCGGATCCCTGGCGCTGGACCAGACACCCAAACGCCTGCCAGGAGTCCCTCTCCGTCTCCAAAATCCCGAAAGCACAGGTCACAGCTTCACCGAGGAGACCTCAACCCTTACAGAAACTAAATAGCCAGGATCTGTGCCAGCGGCGGCGCGATCACCAGCTCGCTAGCAGGATCAAAGAGAATCTGCGGGGTGCCGCAGGCAAAGAGGCTGGCGTGTTCCCAGGGCCGCTGGCTGGCCAGGAATGGTATCTCCTCGGCCATCCAGTCGCGCATGTGCTGCACGGTCGGCGATCCGCCTGGCTGCCCTACCCGTGCGAGGTTGCGGCGCTCGGTTTCCGGTTCGTCGGCCTGGACCCAGATGGCCGCGTCGGTCAGGTGTGCGCTTTCCCGGCGGGCCGCCCCGACGCCCTCGATGATCAGCAGGGGGCAGTCTGCTGGTACCTCGATCGCGCCCGGGCGCTGGCGTTCGTCCCACTGGGGCGGGCGGTAGGACACGGGCCGCCCGGCGCGCGCGGGGATGAGGATGCCGTCGATCAGCAGGTCAGCCCAGCCGAACCGGGAGTGCCACCAGGCGATGTCGTCGGTGTGCACGACGGCCGATCCCGGCACGGCGTCCTGCAGCCGCGCCGCCAGCGTGGTCTTGCCGCCGGAGCTGCGCCCGTCCACGGCCAGGACAATAGGAGGATGATCAGCGCTTCCACCGTAGCCGGGATGCATCAAGGTGGCTGCGATGACCGTCAGCCGCTCGGCACGCCACGGCCCGGCTTCGGGTTCCTCAGGGGCAAGACACAGCGGCACGGTGACCAGTAATACCCGTGCGGCCCTGGTCAACACCAGACCGTGATGACACGGGGCAAGGAGGTCGTCAGTGGCGCGATGATGAACAGCCCTGGGCAGCTAGTTCGATCCGGCGCGCCTGCGCGGACCGCGGAGCGGCATGACGGCGACATTGCATGTCATCCAGCCCTGAATGGACCCTGGACCTTCAGATCCGTTAAGTACGTGGTGTTGGGGTCGAGGCGGACCGACTCCGCGGAGGCAGCCTCAGCTTCCGTGTACCGCCTGGTATCGCGCAGGACCCCGCTGAGGATGTGATGCGCGGGCGAGTAGGCGGGGTCGAGGCGGATCGCCTCCCGGAATTCGGCTTCGCCAGGGCGTCAGCCTCGGCCGGGGCGTACCGCAGCCAGATATCGCGCAGGACCATGCCGAGGTTGACGTGCGCTACGGCATGGTCGGGGTCAAGCCCGATCGCCTCCCTGAACTCCATATCCGCGGCGTCATCGGGTACAACCACGCGTCCTCCCGCGGCATTCACCAACGGCCGAATCCAAGCACGGTGCGCAGGCGACATCAAGTCATATCCCGGTCCGGCGTGCAGGTAGCGACGCTCCTCAATCCAGGCCATGACGTCGCGCACGAACCGCGGCCCCATCTCGCGGGCGGTACCTTGGCCGTTGCTTGGCATGTTGCTGAGTAACTGCCGCGCCGAACGATGGCCTCGGAAAATCTCCGGATCGTGAACGCCCCGCTCATAATGCTGACCGCGACGGGGCTGGTAACCGGGGTCTCGGGGGTGGGCTGTGGCTGTGGATGGTCTTGCCGTCCGGGCTGGTGACCTGGCTGGTGCCGTCTGGGAATACGGTCAGTTTCCAGCCGAGTTCGTGCAGCAGCACGTGATGGTGCCACCAGCAGTAATTCTTGAGGTTAGTGAGGCTGGTGGGACCGCCGTCGGCCCGGTGCACCACATGATGCGGCTCACACTGGGCCGCGGGCCGGTCGCAGCCACCGGGATGCTGGCAGGTCTGATCCCGCAGCGCCACCAGGCGCCGCAGATGCACCGGGATCTCATCGGTCTGGCCGACGTCCAGGGGCAGCGAGGGGCCGTTGAGGCCCTGGCCGAGCATGGTGCGGCGCAAGAACGAGGCCACCCCGCCCGGTCCGGAGACCACCTGGATGACCGCGGCCAGGATCTGGTGCTCCAGCATGGCCAGCACCGCGGCGGTGCTGCCGGGCTGCCCGGCGGTCGTGCCCCCGTCGTGCGGCCCCGCCTGGGCCGGCGCGCTGCCGCGGGCGTCCTTGTCGTCGGGCTGCCCGGCCGTACCGCCGGGCTGATCAGCGGTGCCGCCGGGCTGGGCGTCCAGGTCGCCGTGGGCGGCGTGTCCGCGGGTGCGGTGATATTCCACGCAGGCGGTGATCAGGTCCTCGATGGCGGTCACGTCGATGTCGCCGGTGACCACCGGGATGAGGATCGCCTCGGCCGCGGCGGCGCGGGCCGCGTCGCCGTCCAGCCAGGCCCCGCCGTCGCCGGTGCCGACCGCCGCGCCGGCCCGCTGCCCGGCCCACCGGGCCCGGTAGGCGGCGATCCACTTGTCCTGCAGCGCCCCGTCGCCGTCCATCTCCCGCAACTCGGCGAAGTAGATGTGCACCAGCGCCTTGAGCGGCTGCCCGGCCCGCTTGGGCAGCAGGTCAGAGGACAGCAGCCGGCGCATGGCCTCGGCGAGGCCGTCGTGGTACCGCTGCGCGTGGGTGCGGGAATCCCCGCCCGGCTGCGGGGCCGCCAGCGCGTCGAGCACCGCCTGCACCATCGCCGCGCACTGCGGGCTCAGATCGCCTCGCAGCACCCCGGCGCCGTCCATGGTGGTGTGCAGGGAAGGCCGCGGTCCAGGTCCGGGTCGGGCCCGTCGGGATCTGGCTGTGCGACCCGGGCCCGGATCTCCGCGCAGATCACCGCCAGCGCCCGCAGGTCCGCCCCGGCCCGCGCCGCGGCCACCAGAATGTCTTCGGCCTCGCCCCGGTACTCGGCCGGGATCTTCGCGGTCCACCCGGCCACCTCGACCGCCACCGACTTGGTCAGCACGTCACCTTCGGCCAGCGCGGCGTGCAGTGCCGGGTGGTCTTCGGCCAGCCGCTGCACGGCCAGGTGCTCGGCGGCTTGCCGCCGGGTGACCCCCGAGGTGTGCACCAGCCACGCCTTGGTGGTGCGCTGCCCGTCACCGACCGGGCCGCCCTGGGCGTCGTAGGCGGCCAGCATGTCCCCGCGGACCGCGGCTTCCACCGCGTCCGCCCGCTCCAGCGCCCGCAGCGCCTCGCCCAGCGCCTGGGATGAAAGGAGGGTCTTGTCCAGGCCGGCCAGCAGGCGCATCCCGGACTCAATCTGGGCCAGTCCCTGGGCCAGGGCGGCCGAGCCGCCTGTCGCGGTGCTCATGGCGGCTGTTTCACCTCCCCCCGGCTGGCTGGTGACCTGAGGTTATTCGCCCCTGTTTTCTATAGCTAACTCTATCAGCCGCCTCTGACATTTTTCCGGCATGACGCGCTGATGTTTTCGACTTTGATTCTGATGCGAGCGAACTGGACTTCCACACCATCGGCGGCCCGGCGCTGGCCGCGCTGATTGGGTACCCACTGACATTCCTCGGGGTCATGGTGTCGGCAAGCTGACAGCCGCCCTGTCGCTTCGGCGACTGACAGCCACCTGGTGATGGCGGAACGCTGATCACAGCGGGACACATCCGACGCTGCGAACCGTAAGGGAGACGGCGCATCGAGGCTGGCGCGGTCGGCCGCGGGGGTCGCCGCAGGCCGCGCTCGGCCCACAGCATCGGGGCGATGTTCCTGGATGATAGGACCGGCGTGAGCCAGAGCTCCTCGCGCGTGGCGCAGCGCGTCGCCGAGGCCTTCACGGACTGAGTTCTGTTCCGGGCAGTCTTCCCCGCACGGCATGCTGTCCGGGTGCACTACTGCCAGTCCTGCGACACCCCCGTTGCCATGGAGCCGCGCAACGGGCTCGCCGTCTGCCCCGAGTGCGGCCGCGCGGATGGCGCCGCCGAGCTCGGGCCGCTGTTCATCGTCACCGGCGCCTCTGGCTCGGGGAAAACCGCCGTCCTCGCCCCGCTCGCCCGCAGGCTGGCTGGCCGCTGCGTCACCTTCGACGCCGATCTGCTCATGGACGCCGCGGGCGCGCTCAGCGGCGGCCAGGCGGTCAGCTGGCCCGCATTCCGCGACGCGTGGCTGGCCGTTGCCCACGGCGTCGCCCAGTCCGGGATGCCCACAGTCCTGCTCGGCCCGTTCATCCCCGGGCACCTGCGCGAACTCCCCGCCCGCCGCTGGATCGCCGACATCCACTTCCTCGTGCTCGACTGCCCAGACGAACTGCGACGCGCCCGCATCAACGCCCGCCCTCCCTGGCGAAGCCGGGACACCGAAGAACAGCTCGAGTTCGGCCGCTGGCTCCGACGCAACATCCCCGACAGCGTCGACACCAGCAGCGGAACCCCGGAAGACACGGCAGTATCCATCGCCGCCTGGATCGACCGCCACCTCACAGCCACCCCCACCAAGTAACGACCTACGGCTGCCGTACCAGTCCTTCTGACCATAGGTGTTGGTTATCGTGTCGGCTGTGATGACAATCGAGCTAGCCCGCTTCAGGATTCATCAGGGAGCGGAGGCCCAGTTGCTCGCAGAGCGCCCGGCGATGGTGGATGGGTTGCGGCGACGATTCCCAGGTTGTCTGGCCGCGTATCTGACCAGGGAGGATGACGGTGCATGGCTCGACGTGGTGTTGTGGCGCAGCCGGGCCGAGGCGGAGGAGGCTGCCCAGGCGGTTAACTCGGTACCGGAGTGCGCGGCGTGGTTTGGTCACATCGCCGAGTCAGGTGGGTTGCGCCACGTCGAGGTGATGGCCGCCTGGGCGGCCCATGGCACCGATGGCGGCATGTAGCCCCCCCCGGCGGCCAACCTGGGCGTTGAACTTCAGGATTTCTTCGCGACTCCGCCGAATGCGTCCGCCTCGGCGGGGACTTCGCCTGATGCATCGGTCTACGGCGAAGTTGTCCTTGCCTCCGAGTCAGGTGCCGCAGTCAGGTGCGATTGGATCGTGGCATGGATGCCATCGCGGACTCGCTGATAACCACCTTCGACTACGTCTGGGCCCGCCTGACCAATCGGCTCACCGGGCTGACCGACGAGGAGTACTTCTGGGAACCGGTCCCCGGGTCCTGGTCGCTGCGCCAAGGCGATGACGGGTCGTGGCGCCTCGATGGCGGCGGGCCTGCCCCGGATCCGGTACCGATCACTACCATCGCCTGGCGGCTGGGCCACCTGGGCGGGACGGCGGTCGGCGGCTTCGCGAACCGGCGGTTCGGAGACGGCAGGCTGACCACCGAACAACTCGCTTTCGCGGGCCAGGCCGGCCAGGTCGCTGGATTCCTCGACGAGCACTACCGGGCCTGGCGCGCCGGGCTCGCCGGGCTCAGTCCCGCCGAGTGGGCCGCGGCACTCGGGCCGTCATGGGGGCCCTTTGCCGAGGCGAACACGGTAGACCTGGCACTGCACGTGCTGGACGAGGTGGTCCACCACGGCGCCGAGGTGGGCCTGCTCCGAGACCTTTACTCGCGCCGAAGCTCGCTGCCCGGCTGAGGCGACCGCGCGCCCGCGACCGCGGGAGCACACGACCGCACTCCTTTACTCCTTGCCTGGGCGGCGCCAGATGTCGCGGTCGTGCATCAACTCGATCTGCTTGTCGATGACCTCGCGCCGGTACTGCTCGTGGTTGTAGGGGGCGCGGTCCAGGTAGAGGTTCTTCGGGTAGACCGGATCGGCGTAGATGAGCTGGTACTGCTCTGTGGTTAGGTCCTTGATCCAGTTGTCCCACTGCGCGCTGGCCCGGAACTTGCGCAGCGCCTCGATGTCGATCGTCCCGGCCACCCACGACGAGCCGCCACTGTAGTCGTGCCGGCCTACGATCTGGCCCCGGTAATCGATCACCGCGGACCCGCCGCCGAACGTGTCGATGGGGACCGTCGAGTCGGTGTGCAGGTAGTACGTGCCGACATTGCAGGCGATCAGGTAGAAGTTGTTGTCGAGCGCCCGCGCCCGGTTCTGGATCTCGAACAAGCCATTGCCGACGTGCGGGTGCGGGTACGGCCCGCGGTACACCACCTCGGCGCCGTTCATGGCGAGGCCGCGGGCGTTCTCCGGATATGAGCCCTCGTTGGCCATCAGGAACCCGAGTCGGCCGATGTCGGTGTCGGCCACCGGGTAGAAGGCATCCAGGTTGCGGCCGTACAGCTCGATCCACTTGTCCCACACGTTGTGCGGTGTCACCGAATGTTCCACCGGCAGCAGCGGGACCACCTTGTGATGGCGGAGGATCACCTCGCCCTCGGGGCTGAGGATGAAGCCGACGTTGAAGAAACGGCCGGGGAACTCGGGGTGCCGGGCCTTCGCCTGGGCCATCAGGAAGGCGTTCCACTGACGGGCCAGCGCGCCGAGCGCGTCCGTCTCCGGTCCGGGAACGTCGATCGCGCACTCGCGCGCGAACTCCTCGTGGTCCAGGTCGAGGACCTCGTCGTTGAAGCCTTGCAGGGCGCCTTCGGGGATGGCGATGAGGCGCACCGGCAGGTCCAGGCTGGACAGCCACGAAGCGGCCTTGATCAAGTGCGACAGGTGCTCGATGTTCACCTTTATCTCGGCGCGGTTCCTGATGCCGCGCATGGTGGGCACCAGGCCCAGCGCTTGGTAAGGCTCGACCATGACTGTTCCCTTCTGCCGGCGATGGCTGAAGTCTGACATGCGAAACCGCCCGGGGGGCAGGCCCACGCGACCCGCTCGAAATGGCCGGGCAGATGGGAGACTGCGACTGATCAACCCGGATCGAGTCAACGGGAGATGCGATGTCGACAAGCATGAGCCGGGAGGAACGCGAGGAGTTCCTGGCCGGAGTGCACGTCGGGGTGCTCAGCGTGGCGTCGGCCGACGGCGGCGGCCCGCTGGCCGTCCCGGTCTGGTATGCCTACCGGCCCGGCGGCACGGTGGACGTGATTACCGGAGATGAGACCAGAAAGGCGGTGGCCATCCGGGCGGCGGGGCGGTTCAGCCTGTGCGCCCAGGACGAACAGCCGCCCTACAAGTACGTCACCGTCGAAGGCCCGTTCATGATCGAGGTGGTCAGCCACGACGAACGCCTGAGCATGGCCCGCCGGTATCTGGGCGTACAAGGCGGTGACTGGTACGTCTCGGCCAACCCCACCGACGGCCAGATCGTGATCAGGATGACGCCCGAGCACTGGCTGAGTGTGGACTACAGCAAGGTCTACAACCAGCCGGATTCCGGCTTGTGACGAAATGCTTACGCAGGAATCCGATTTTGATCCGTATCCGTGTTCGCGGCGTTCCTCTGGGTAGGAACAGGTCGATCGGTCAATCGACCGTGGTGCCCGGCGGAACCCTGCGCCGCCGGGCACCACTTTGCGTCCCCGGCGCCAGGCACCGACGGGATCAGCGTACGAGGGGGAATCCTCATCGCGCCGTTCCACAACATGGCACTCATGCGCCTGTAACACCGGCCGCCCCCCGCCCCAACCGGGTTTCCTGCCAGCACACCGGCCTGATGTTCCATCGCGCCGGTTATCCCCGGCCCAATGTTCCATAGGGCTCGGCAGGCGTGCGCGGCAGGCGTGCGCGGCAGGCGTGCGCGGCAGGGCTAGGCCACGTTTAGCAGCACGATGCCCGCCACGACCACAACGGTCGCCGCGATGCGGGTCCGGCCGAACGGCTCGCGGAAGAACAGCGTGCCGATAATCGCTCCGAAAATGACGCTGGTTTCGCGCAGCGCCGCGATCGGCGCCAGCGCCCCGCGCGTCTGCGCCCACAGCACCAGGCCGTAGGCCAGCACGCTCAAACCCCCGGCCAGAAGGCCGCACGCCAGCACGGCAAGTGGCTGCTTCAGTAGCACGTCACGCCGCCGGACCAGAGCGAACATCGGGACGCAGAGGCTCTCAAGCACCATCAGCCAGCCGATGTAGCCGACCGCGCCGCCCGACAGTCGCACCCCCACGCCGTCCACCGTGGTGTAAGCCGCGATGGTCAGCCCGGTACCGACGGCCGCCAGAAACGCCGCACGACCAGGACGCCGGCCGCCGAAGACCAGGAAGGCCAGCCCGGCCGAAACGACGACCACGCCGGCCACCTGGGGAAGCGCCAGGTGCTCGTGGACGAACACCGCGGCCAGGATCGTAACCACCAGCGGGGAGATGCCCCGGGCCAGCGGGTAGACCTGGCTGAACTCGCCCAGCCGGTAGCACTGCATGAGCAGCAGGTTGTAGAACACGTGGATCGCCACCGAGCCGAGCAGATACGGCCAGCAGGCCGCGCGGGGCATGGCGGCCACGATGACCAGCGGCACCGCAAACGCGATGCCGCCCAGGCCGATCAACCCGAACGCCAGCGTCTGATCCTTGATGCCGTGTGCGATCGCGTTCCAAGTGGCGTGCGTGACGGCAGCGGCCAAGACGGCGAGCGTGACCGAAAGCGGGAGGGCAGTCGACGGGTCCAACGGGGCTCCTCAGACAGGCTGAACTCGAGCCCTCAGGGCTTCTATCCCGTCAGGTGTTCCCCGGCTCTAAACGCAACCGGGTCGCGGCGCCGCTCGGTCCAGACCTGGCCGTCCTGATTGTCGTTCACCGTTGTCGTTCATCAGGCGGACAGTCAGCGGAACCCTAGGCGCAACCACGTGCTAAGCCGAGTTTAACCGCCTGCCGCTGATTTCGCCTGTCCCGACTTCGAGGTCGACCCGCAGCAGCAGGGTGACCCAGGTGCGGTAGGGCCGCCAGGCGTCGCTGATCTCGGCCAGCTGCCCGGGCTCCGGCGGCCCGGAAGGTAGTCCGTAGGCCAGCTCCACGGCGCGGGCCAGCCGCGGCTCCTGAACCGGAACGGCGTCCGGGTCGCCCGCCCCCCGGAGCAGGATCAGCCCAGCGGAGAAGTCCCCGATGCCGGGCAGCTTCTTCAACTCCTTCAGCGCGGTCTCGCGCGGCAGGGCGCGCAGCCGGGCCGCGTCCAGCTGACCCTCGAGCGCGGCCACCGCCACCGACCTGAGCCACTCCGGCTTGCGGCCTGACAGTCCGGGGAACGAGTCGAGCGAGGCCAGCCGGGCCGGCGACGGGAACGCGTATACCACCTGGTCGCCGAAGGCGACCGGCTCGCCGAGCTGCCCGGCCATCCTGGCCTTGATCGCAGCGGCCTGGCTGATCCGTATCCGATGGCCGATGATGGCCCAGGCCGCGGCCTCGTACGGCGACCAGAACCCGACCGGGCGCAGCCCCGGGTAGCGCTGCTGCAAGCGGCCAACCACCGGATCGCGCTCGCCGAGCGCGGGGAAACCCGTGCCGTCCACGTCAAGCGAGAGGATCCGTTCGATCTGCGCGCGCACGGCTGGCATCAGCCCGGGATCCGGCCGCTCCGGGTACACCACGACGGCCGTCACCTCCCCGCCGTCCTGCCACACCCGGACGCCGACCGTCTCCCAGCCGCCCTCCACCGGGAACGCCAGCTCCAAGACCGCATCCCGTGGCGACGTGTACGCCGCGGGCGTGAAGCCCTCGAGGAAGCGGATGCTGGCCGCGAGCGAGAACGGCCCACGCGGGACCAGGCTAAACGTCTCCATGGAGCCATTTCATCACCGGCCACTGACATTTCAGGCTCGCCGGCATAGGGTCAGCAGCATAGGGTCGGCAGCAGTGAAAACTCCCGAGGAGCTGCGCAGCTTCCGCTGGTTCGGTGGCGAGCGGACCTCCGGGCTGCGGGCGTTCGGCCACCGCTCCCGGATGCGCCAGCTCGGCATCGAGCCAGAAGAACACCTGGGCAAGCCGCTGATCCTCATCGTCAACACCTGGTCGGACCTGAACCCCTGCCACATGCACCTGCGCCTGCGGGCCGAGCAGGTCAAGCGCGGCGTGCTCGAGGCCGGCGGCTTCCCGTTCGAGATGCCGGTCGCCACGCTCAGCGAGACGTTCCAGAAGCCGACCCCGATGATGTACCGGAACCTCCTGGCCATGGAGACCGAGGAACTGCTGCGCTCCTACCCGGCAGACGGCGCGGTGCTGATGGGCGGCTGCGACAAGACCACGCCCGCGCTGCTGATGGGCGCGGCCAGCGCCAACATCCCGGCCATCTACCTGACCGCGGGCCCGATGCTGCGCGGCAACTTCCGCGGCCAGGCCGTGGGCAGCGGCACCGACATGTGGAAGTTCTGGGACGACGCGCGGGCTGGGCTGGTCGGCGACTGCGAGCTGGCCGACCTGGAGTGCGGCATCGCCCGGTCGCCGGGCCACTGCATGACGATGGGCACCGCCTCCACCATGACCTCGGCCGCCGAGGCGCTCGGCATGACCCTGACCGGGATGGCCTCGATCCCCGCGGTCGACTCCGCGCACTACCGGATGGCGGCGGCGAGCGGCCGGCGCATCGTGCAGATGGCGTGGGAGGGCCTGACCCCGGACAAGATCTTGACCCGCGAGGCGTTTGAGGACGCGGTGGCCACCGTGCTCGCGCTCGGCGGCTCCACCAACGCGCTCATCCACCTGATCGCGATGGCGGGCCGGGCCGGGGTCGACCTGACCCTGGACGACTTCGACGCGGTCTCCCGCCGCGTGCCCTGGCTGGCCAACATCAGGCCGAGCGGGAAATACCTGATGGAGGACTTCTACTATGCCGGCGGGCTGCCTGGCCTGCTCGGCCGGCTGGCGCAGGTCCCAGGGGCGTTGCACCTGGACCGGGTCACGGTGAACCACGGCCCGTTCGGAGAAAAAATAATTGACGCGCCGGTCTACAACGAGGATGTGATCCGGGGGGCGGGCACAGCGCTGGCGGCCGAGGGCGGGATCGCGGTGCTGCGCGGGAACCTCGCGCCCGACGGCGCGGTCATCAAGCACATCGCCGCCGAACCTCGCCTGCTCAAGCACACGGGCCCGGCCGTCGTCTTCGACTCCTACCACGAGATGCAAGAGCGGATCAACGACCCGGCCCTGGCCATCACGCCCGACTCGGTGCTCGTGCTGCGCAACGCGGGCCCGAAGGGCGGGCCCGGCATGCCCGAATACGGCATGCTGCCCATACCCGACTACCTGCTGGCCCGGGGCGTCCGCGACATGGTCCGGATCTCCGACGCGCGGATGAGCGGCACCAGTTACGGGGCGTGCGTGCTACACGTCGCCCCCGAATCGTTCGTCGGCGGGCCGCTGGCTCTGGTCCAGGCCGGGGACCTCATCACACTGGACGTCGGCGCCCGCGAGCTGTCTTTTAATGTGACCGAACGGGCCGTGGCTCACCGGCGCGAGCAATGGCAGCCTCCGGTGCCGACGTTCGAGCGTGGCTACGGCGCCCTGTTCAGCGAGCACATCACCCAGGCCAACCAGGGCTGCGACTTCGACTTCCTGGCCAGGCACGGCCGCAACCCGGAGCCCGACCCGAAGTAAGGTGGCCTAATGATCCAGGGTTTTGACCCGCGCACCGGTGAGCCGGTGGGAGAGCCGGTCGCCGAGACCACCGACGCCGAGCTCGACGCGATCGTGGCGGCCGCGGTGACCGCGGCCCCGGCGTGGGGGTCAGGGTCCGCGCTGGCCCAGCGGGCGCAGGCCCTTGACGCCGTGGCCGACGCGCTCGACGAGCGGGCGGGCGAGCTGGCGGTTATCGCCGACACCGAGACCGCGCTCGGCGGCGAGCGGCTCACCGGCGAGGTGGCCCGCACCACCGGGCAACTGCGGCTGTTCGCTGAGGTTCTGAGGGACGGCGGTTACGTCGACGCCGTGGTCAGCCCGGCCGTGGGCGTGGTACCTGACGTGCGGCGGATCACCCGGCCGGTGGGGCCGGTGGCCGTGTTCGCGGCGTCGAACTTCCCGTTCGCGTTCTCGGTGATGGGCGGCGACACCGCCTCGGCGCTGGCCGCGGGCTGCCCGGTCGTGGTCAAGGCGCACGAGGCGCACCCGGTCACCTCCGACGTGACGGCCGAGGTGGTCAGGCAGGCGCTGGCCTCGGCCGGTGCCCCGGCCGGGGTGTTCGGGCTGGTGCACGGGGTGCAGGCGGGGTTGCGGCTGCTCCGGCATCCGGACATCGCCGCGGCCGGGTTCACCGGGTCCACTGCAGGCGGGCTGGCGCTGGCCAGGGCCTGCGCGGAGCGGCCGGTCCCGATCCCGTTCTACGGCGAGCTCGGGTCGGTCAACCCGGGCGTGGTGCTGCCCGGCGCCGCGTTCTCCCGGCCCGCCGCCATCGCCATCGGATACACCGGGTCGCTTACCCTCGGCACCGGGCAGTTCTGCACCAATCCCGGCCTGCTGTTCGTCCCCGAGGATGTGGGGCTGCTTTCCGCGGTGGCCGAGGCGGTGGGCGCGTCGGCAGGCGGGCCGATGCTGTCCGAGCGGATCTTTTCGGCTTTCCAGCACGCGGTGACCGAGGCCGCCGAACATCCCGGGGTTACCGAGCTGGCCGAAGGCCGGCCCGGACCCGGACCGTGGGGCGCGACGCCGCGGGTGTTCCAGGTCACGCTCAAGGAGTTCGCCGCCGACCTCGCGGTGCTGTCCCGTGAGCGGTTCGGTCCGGCCGGGCTGGTGATCACCTACTCGTCGGTCGAGGACCTGCTGCCCGTGCTCGCCGCGCTGCCCGGCAACCTGGTCGGCACCGTGCACGCCGACCCCGAGTCGGCGGAGGACATGGGCCTGGCCCGTCAGGTGGTGACGGTCCTGGAGCGGGTGGCCGGACGGCTGGTCTTCAACGGCTGGCCGACCGGCGTCGCGGTGGTCGCGGCCCAGCATCACGGCGGCCCCTGGCCGGCCACCACTGTGCCGGCCTACACCTCGGTCGGCACGGCCGCGATCCGCCGCTGGCTGGTCCCCGTCGCCTACCAGGACTTCCCGGCCGAGCTGCTGCCGCCCCGCTTGCGTCAGTTATCCCGCCGGCCGGCGATGCGGTAGCCGACGCCTGGCGTGGTGGAGATGACGGGCGGCTCGCCGAGCTTGCGGCGCAGCCGCCCGATGGTGACCGTGACCGTGTTGGTGAACGGGTCGGCCTGCTCGTCCCAGACGCGCTCCAGCAGGTCCTCGGCCCGCAGGAACGCGGGCGCGGCCAGCATCAGCGCCTCGAGCACCCCGAACTCCTTGACCGACAGATCGAGCTGGCGCCCGTCCCTGCTGACGGTCCGCCGCAGCGGATCAAGCTCGATCCCCGCCGCCCGCAACGTCCGTGCCCGCGCTGTCGGCTGCCTGCGGGCCAGCGCCCGAACCCGAAGCACGAGCTCGGGGAAGTGGAACGGCTTGCCCAGGTAGTCATCCGCGCCGAGGCTGAGGCCGGTCACCCGGTCGCCCGGCTCTCCGGCTGCGGTAAGCATCAAGACCATGGCCCGGTGGTCGCGGTCGGTGATCATCTGGCAGAGCGCGTCGCCGTGGATGCCGGGCAGGTCCCGGTCGAGCACCACGACGTCATACGGACTGAGGTCGAGCTTCGCGGCCGCCTCCAGCCCGTCGTGGGCCACATCCACGGCCATGCCCTGATCGCGCAGGCCCTCGACCAGGACCTCGGCCAGCGACCTGGAATCCTCGACGACCAGCACTCTCATACGGGTACACCAGCCTGTGGCGTCGCCGGAAGGGCGGCGGCCGACGGCAGCTCGACGCGGACGCGCAGCCCGCCTCCGTCCCTGGCTTGAAGGTCCAGCGTCCCGCCGTGGGCCTCGGCGATCGCCGCGACGATCGACAGCCCGAGGCCCGAGCCCTTGTCCGAGCCGGTCCGGTCCGCGCCCAGCCGGCGGAACGGCTGCGCCAGCTCATCTACCTGCCGCTGATCGAGGACCTGGCCGCCGTTCTCCACGATCAGGCTGGCCCGGCCGCCGTTGGTCTGCGTCGCGATCCGGATCCAGCCGCCATTGATGTTATGGCAGACGGCGTTGCCTATCACGTTCCCGACCAAGCGGGACAGCAGCGCCTGGTCGCCAGCCACCCATGCACCACCGGGGCCGCTGATGTCCTGCACGGTCAGGTTCATGGCCCCGATGGCGGCGGCCTGGTCGGCCAGGGCGGCACCGACGGCGTAGTCCAGCGGCAGCGCTCTATAGCCGGACAGGTGCCGGTGCCGTGTTTGCCGGTGTTGGGCCCTGGCCAGCACCAGGAACGACTCGAGCAGGGCGTCAGTCTTGTCCAGCTCGGCGCGCAGCCGCGCAGCCAGGGCGACGGTCTGCGGCGGGACCGGCTCGGGCTTGGCCAGGGCCACGTCAAGCGAGGCCCGCATCGTGGTCAGCGGGGTACGCAGCTCGTGCGAGGCGTTGGCCACGAACCGGCGCTGCGCGGCGAAGGCGCTCTCCAGCCGCGCCAGCAGCCCGTCCATGGTGTCGCCGAGTTCCTTGAGTTCGTCGTCCGGGCCCGTCAGCGCCAGCCGCTCGTGCAGGTTGTCTTCGGAGATGCGCTGCGCGGCGGCGGTCATCTTCCGTACCGGGCGCAGTGCCCGGCCGGCCATGAACCAGCCGAGCGCGAGCGCCGCGACCGTCATGACGCCCAGAGCGATCAGTGACGCCATGGCCAGCTGGTGCGACAGGCTCTGACCTGGTGACGCGGCCGATGGCGCGCCGTTCACGTGCGCGGTCGGGACTGGCCCACTGGGCGGCGCGGAGCGTAGCGCGGCGGGCCCGTTGGGTGAGACTTCCGCGCCGGTTGTTCCGTGGACCGTCACGCCGTCGGCCAGCGCGAGCAGCAGGGCGCCGCAGACGAAGAACAGCAGGCCGTACATGACGGTCAGGCGCAGCCGGACCGTGCGCCGCGGCAGCAGTTTCATCGGTGTTACTCCTCGCCGTCCCATCGCAACAGCATGGTCAGCCGGACCTAACAACGGGATAACAACCTCCGTGCGGCCCATGTTATGGCCGGTCCCGTAGATCTAGGCGGCGAGAGCTTATGCCGCGACTTTGCAGAGGATCACGAAGATGCAGGCGACGATCGAGGTCAACGGGCTGCGTAAGCGGTTCGGGCCGACGCTGGCGCTGGACGGCATGTCGTTCACCGTCGAGCCCGGCCAGGTCACCGGCTTCGTCGGCCCGAACGGGGCCGGCAAGTCCACCACCATGCGGGTCATACTCGGCCTGGACGCGCCCGACCAGGGCCAGGCCCTGGTCGGCGGCAAGCCGTACGCGAGCCTGCGGCAGCCGATGCGGGTACTCGGCTCGCTGCTTGACGCTGGCGCGCTCCAGCCGAGCCGCAGCGCCCGCAACCACCTGCTGTGGCTGGCGCACTCGCAGGGCCTGGACGCCAGGCGGGTGGACGAGGTGATCGAGCAGGCGGGCCTGAAGGGCGTGGCCAGGCGGCGAGCGGGCGGCTACTCGCTTGGCATGCGGCAGCGGCTTGGGATCGCCGGGGCGATGCTGGGCGACCCGGCGGCGATCATGCTGGACGAGCCGTTCAACGGCATGGACCCCGAGGGCATCGTGTGGGTGCGCGGGTTCCTGCGGTCGCTGGCCGCCGGCGGCCGGGCGGTGCTGGTGTCCAGCCACCTGATGAGCGAGCTTCAGGACACCGCGGATCACCTGGTCGTCGTCGGGCGCGGCAAGGTCATCGCCGACACGACGGTGGCGAGCCTGCTCGCGGCCGCCTCCGGTGACCGGGTCACGTTGCGCACCACGGCCCGGGCGGAGGCGACGGCGGTGCTGGAGCACGCGGGGGCCACCGTCGTCGGTTCCGGCCAGGACGTGCTCACCGTCTCGGGTCTGCCCGCGGTGCGCATCGTCGCGCTGCTCGGCGAGAAGGCGGTGCCGTTCTCCGAGGTTTCCGCGCAGCGGGCCACCCTGGAGCAGGCCTACATGCAGCTGACCAGGCAGGCCGTCGAGTTCCGTCCGGCCGGATTCGGCGCAGACCCCGAGCAGGAGGTGCCGCGATGACGACCCTGCGCGCCGAGTGGACCAAGTTCCGTAGCGTGCGCGGCTGGGTGATCGGGATGATCCTGGCCGCGCTGCTGACGATCTTCCTCGGCTGGTTCGCGGCCGCGAACGGGGGCAACAGCTGCGGTGTACCAGGCGGTCCGCAGAAAACCGGCAAGGCCTGCCTGCCATACGTCGCCTACGGGCCGGGCGGCGAGGTCGTGAGCGACATCTTCACCTTCGTGCGCCAGCCGCTGACCGGGAACGGCAGCATAACCGCGCGCGTCACGGCGCTGACGGGCGAGCAGCAGAACGGCCCCGGCCCTGGCAACACGGTGCCGGGCCGCCTCGTCGGGTGGGCCAAGGCGGGAGTCATCATCAAGCAGGGCACCAAGCAGGGCTCCGCCTACGCGGCGATGATGGTGACTGGCAGCAACGGCGTACGAATGCAGTACAACTACACAGGCGACATCGCGGGCCCACCGGGCAGCGTGTCGCCGGCGCATCCGCGCTGGCTGCGGCTGACGCGCTCCGGCGACACAATCACCGGATACGACTCCGCCGACGGCACGCACTGGACCGCCCTCGGTACGGTCCAGCTGACAGGGCTGCCGTCGACCGTTCAGGTCGGCATGTTCGTGACCTCGCCGAACTTCACGATGACCCAGAACTCGTTCGGCGGCGGTACCTCCAACAGCGGACCCACCCAGGCCGCCGGCGTCTTCGATCACGTCAGCCTGACCGGCGCATCGCCCGGCACCTGGACCGGCACCATAATCGGCAGCCAGGGCCCGGCCGGACTACCGTCACATGGTGGCCAGGGCTCGCCGCCGTATACGCGCACTGGCGGCAGTTTCACCGTGACCGGGTCCGGCGACATCGCGCCGATCGCGGCGGGAGGTGGCCAAGGGCTGCCGACGGTGACGATAGGGCAGAGCCTGGTCGGTGCGTTCGTGGGGCTGATCGCGATCGTGACCGTGGCGGCGATGTTCTTCAGCACCGAATACCGCCGCGGCCTCATCCGCACCACGCTGGCCGCCACACCGCAGCGGGGCGCCGTACTGGCGGCCAAGGCCGTGGTGATCGGCGCGGTCGCGTTCGTCGCCGGGCTTGTTGCCGCGGTGATCTCGATCGCCGTCGGTGTCCCGAAGGAAGAGAACCAGGGTTCGGTGCTGCTCACCGTGCCCGTGCTGACCGAGGTGCGGGTCATCGTCGGCCTGGCGGCCATGCTAGCCGTAGCCGCGGTCTTCGCCGTCGCCCTGGGCGCCATCCTGCGGCGCAGCGCGGCCGCGATCACGATCGCGGTACTGGTCGTCGTCATGCCGTTCCTGCTCAGCGCGCTGCATGTCTTTCCCGCCACGGTCGGCGACTGGCTGCTGCGGCTGACCCCGGCCGCGGGCCTGGCGGTAGAGCAGAGCATCCCGCGGTACTCGCAAGTCGCCACCGTCACCCAGCCCGCGGCCGGGGGCTACTACCCGCTCTCGCCCTACGCCGGGTTCGCCGTCCTGTGTCTCTGGGCGGCCGCGGCCCTCGCCCTGGCGCTGGTCATGCTGCGGCGGCGGGACGCATGAGCGCCGCCCTACACGCCGAGTGGACCAAGCTGCGCACGGTGTCGGGGCCCGCCTGGCTGCTCCTCGGGATTGTGACGCTGACCATCGTGGTCAGCACCGCGGCCGTCGGAGCCACACACTGCCCTCAGGATCTGGCCTGCCCGGTCGACACCACCAAGCTCAGCCTGACCGGCGTCCAGGTCGGCCAGGCCGTGGTCGCGATCATGGCCGTCGTGAGCGTCAGCAGCGAGTACAGCTCGGGCATGATCCGCACCACGCTGGCGGCGATGCCGAACCGGCTGGCCGTGCTGGCGGCTAAGGCGATCCTGGTGGCTGCGCTGGTACTGCTGGCCGGAACGGTGACGGTGTTCGGCTCCGTGCTAGTCGGGCACCTGATCCTGCCGGGCCACGGCTTCACCGCCGCGCGCGGCTTCCACCCGGTGTGGCTGAGCTACGGGCCGACGCTGCGCGCCGCCTGCGGTTCGGTCCTTTACCTGGGACTTATCGCGCTGGTGAGCCTCGGCGTCGCCGTGATCGTGCGGGACTCGGCGCTCTCCATCGGCGTCGTACTCGCATTGCTTTACGTGTTCCCGATCGTCCTAGCGTTCATCACAAACCCGCAGTGGCAGCAACGGCTCGAACGGTGGACCCCCACGATCGCCGGGTTGACCATCCAGGCCACCACCGGGCTCCGCACCCTGGCGATCAGCCCGTGGGGCGGGCTCGGCGTTCTTGGCATCTGGGCGGCCGCGGCCCTGGCACTCGCCGCGCTCGCGCTCCGCCTGCGCGATGCGTAGCGACCAAGGGCGACTACCCGGGCGGGCGCCGCGCCCCAAAACGCGGAAGCCGGCGCGCGGGCCCCTCCCCAGGCAGCCGAGGGCCCGGGCCGAGTGAGCCTGCGACGGCGAAGGCGGCGGCAAACAGAACGGCGATCACCCACAGAGCGTTGAGGAGACCTGCGGCCTGGGCGAGCGCGCCGACGGTTGGCGGACCTGCGAGGTTGGCGAAGTAGCCGACGGAGGAAACCACGCTGATCCGCGCGACCGCGTCGGGTCCGCTTGCCGCCGCCGCTGACGTGCCGAGGGGGAAGCCAAGGGAAACGCCGACGCCCCACAGCATCACGCCGAACAGGACCGTATAGGGGTTCCGCGCCAGGATGAACGCCGTAATGCCGGCGATGCCGAGGGCGGCGGTGAGGCGGACGACGCGTACCCGGCCGAGGCGGTCGACGACGGGACCGGCGAAGATCCGGCTGAGCCCCTCGCAGGTGGCGAACACGGTAAAGAACAGTGCGGCGACGGCGGCGCTCTCCCCGTGATCGTTGCGCACCGCCAGCGTGAGCCAGCTGTTCGCCGACCCCTCGCCGAGTTCGACGCCGAACATGACCACTCCGATAAGCAGCAGCCGCACGTCCAGCCAACCGCGCAGCCACTGGCGGAGCTGTGCGCCCAGGTCTCGCGGCGGCTCCACGTCCCCGTCCGGCACGGACTGTCCGGCCGGGATCGCGAGTGTCACCGAGGCCGCCGCCGCGATAACGAACGCCTCGCCGATAAACTGCGCCGCGGGCGCGATACCCAGGGCTGCGCACGCCGCGCCGATCCCCGAACCAACGGCCACCCCGATGGACCAGGCGGCGTGCATGCCCGGCATGAGGGTGCGTCCGGCCGTCCGCTCAACAGCGGCACCTTCGACGTTAATCAGCACGTCGAGGGCACCTAGTCCCATCCCCGTGATCACGAATGCGGCCGCTACCAGCGGGATCACGACCAAGATGAGCGCCAGGCCCAGGAGGGTGATCGCGCCAGCGACGAGCAGGATCGCTCCGGCGACGGCCCTGCGACCGCCCAGCCAGCGCCGCAGCGGGGTCGACGCGACGAGCCCAACGAGGGCACCCGCGGTCACGCCCGCCAGGAGCAGGCCGATCGTTGCCGTGCCGATGCCAAGGCCCGCCTTGATGGCGGGCAGCCGCGGCCCCCACGTGGAGATGGCGATCCCGCCGAGGCCGAACACGGCGGTCACCGCCCAGCGCCAGCGAGTCAGCACCGATGAGGCCACCGCACATTTATTACCATGACGGGCATTCCGTGACACAGCCACGCCTCAGGCGAAGGTGCCGGGAATGCCGCAACCGCCTTCAGCGTTTGCGGCCGACACCCGCGAGGAAGCGGCGCTTGGTCGGTTCGGCCTGGGTTGTGCGCCACAGGGCGGCATCAACGAGTCCGGGCTCCAGCAGGTCGAGGCCATCGAAGAACGCGGCTATCTCATCAGGCGTCCGGATGATGAACGAGCCAGCTGAGCTTGATGCGTAGGTGCGGGCCGCTTCGGCCGTGTCCGGATCGTCGGCCAGTTCCGAGGCGTGCGAGAGCACCAGGTAGCTGCCGGGGGCCAGGGCGTCAACGTAACGGTGGACGATCTCCTGCGGCTGGTCCGCGTCGGGAATGAAATGGATGATCGCCGCGAGGACCAAAGCGACTGGCCTGGACAGGTCCAGTGACCCGGCCGCCCGGCTTAGGACGTCCGCCGGGTTCCTGGCATCCTCGTGGAGCACGGTGATGCCGGTCGTCCCATCAAGCAGCGTCTCGGTGTGCCGGACCACCACAGGGTCGTTGTCGACGTAGACGACACGCGCACCCGCCAGCGACCGCCTAGCCACCTGATGCACGTTATCCATCGTCGGCAGTCCGGACCCGATGTCGAGGAACTGGCCGACGCCCGTCTCGCTCGCCAGATACCCGATCGCGCGCCGCAGGAATGCCCGGTTCCGCCGCACGGCTTCGGCCGTCTCCGGGACCAGGCGGACCAATTCGGCCGCCATCGCCCTGTCAGCGGGAAAATTCTCTGAGCCGCCCAGGAGGTAGTCGTACACCCGCGCGACGTTTGCGATGCTGGTATCGATGCCGGGAAGTTGCGCGCCCCGATCGGCTTCTCCCATACCCGCAATGTAGTCCGGGGTGCTGACATTTGGCCCTTACGAGACGGTGGATCGATGTACCACGTGAATGCTGACGAGTTGCCGGGGAATGAGGTTTCCCGCACATTCGAAGGGGGCAAGCACGGCCCTTGCTCGGTGTCGTTCTTCCTGGTGCGCAATCAGCCCGGCCAGGGACCGCGGCTGCACCACCATCCCTATGACGAGACCTTTGTCATCCTCGAGGGCAGCGTCCGGGTCAGCGTCGGGGATGAAGTCCTCGATGGCGGCGCGGGCGACATAGTCGTCGGCCCGGCCGGCGTGCCGCACGGATTCACCAACCTGGGACCGGGCCCCGCCAGGCTGGTGTGCATCCATGCGGCACCGGCGATGACGACCGAGTGGGTCGACTAGAACGGGACTTCACTCGTTTCTGGCGACTTCTGGTCCGGTGATGCGTGCCAGCAGCGGGAAGGTGGCCGCGATGATGCCGAGGGCGACCAGGATCCCGCCCGCGGTGAGCAGGTAGTAGGCGGCGCCGGGCGCCACCATCGGGTGCTGCATCTCCCGGGAGGCGTACATCGCGGTGGCGCCGAACCCGGTGCCGATCGCGACGGCGGCGACGGCGAGCAGGGGGACGGCGCTTTCCAGCGCGACGACACGGCGCAGCATTCCGAGCCGGGCGCCGGTAAGGCGCAGCATGCTGAACGGCCGCTTACGGTCGGCGAGCCCGGCCGCGATGCCTGCGGCCAGCGTGCAGCCGGCGATCGGCAGGCTGACCAGGATCACCGTGTTCGCGAGCTGCTGGTAGCCGCTGTTGGTGGGATTCGACAGCAGCGTGCTGACCGTGCCGTCGCGGACGATGACCTCCCGGTCGGCGTAGGCGGCGACTCGGGCGTCGTGGGTGACCAGGACGACCGTGGTGCCGTGCTCGCGGGCCGCGGCGGTAAGCAGGTCCATCACCAGCTCGCCAGACACCGAGTCAAGCGACCCAGTCGGCTCGTCGGCGAACAGCACCTCCGGACCGGCGGCCAAGCCGCGGGCCAGCGCCACGCGCTGCGCCTGCCCGCCGGACAGCTCCCCTGACCTGCGGCCCTCAAGCCCGTCCAGGCCCAGCGTGCCGAACCAGTTCCTGGCCGCTGTCATCGCCGGTCCGCGACGGGTGCCGGACAGCAGCAGCGGCAGGGCGACGTTCTCCTCGGCGGTCATCTCGGGAACCAGCTGACCGGACTGGAACACGAACCCGAACCGGTCCCGGCGCAGCGCGCTGCGCTGGTCGTCGTTCAGGGTGTCAAACCGCTTCGCCGCGAACCAGACCTCGCCCTGCTCGGGGACCAAGATGCCCGCCAGGCAATGCAACAAGGTGGACTTGCCGGAGCCGCTCGGCCCCATGACCGCGACGATCTCGCCCGGCCGGACGGTGAGCGAGGCGCCGCGCAGCGCGGGCGTTTCGCCGAACGACTTCACCAGGTTCCGCGCCTCGACAATGTTCCCGGTCCTGGATTCGGCCGCGACGGCGAGGTTCGCGGTCACCGGCGCACCGCGCGTTCGAGCAGGTCCAGCCGCGCCGCGGTGTGGTCGATCCATCGCAGGTCAGCCTCCAGTCGGTAAAGCGCGTGGTCGGCCAGGAGCAAGCCGATCTGGTCGGAGTCACGTTTGAGTTCGGTGAGCTCGCGCATCCGCTGCAGGTGCGCCGCCCGCTGGGTGTCGAGGTACCTATCGGCCGGACGGCCGAGCATCAGGGCTAGTACTACCTTGGCGAACAGTTCGCTCTGCAGGTCCGGCTCCGGCGGGACCGGCTCGGCCAGCCAATGCTGCACCTCGGCCATCCCCGCCTCGGTGATAACGTATCGGCGCCGCTCAGGCCCGGCCCCCTGCTCAACCGGTCCGGGGATCGCCATCCCGTCCCTGGCCAGGCGGGACAGGGTCGCATACACCTGGCTGTAGCGCAGCGGCCTGCCGCGCGCGAAGAACGCGTCGTAATCACGTTTCAGGTCGTATCCATGACTTGGCCCCCGCTCAAGCAGGCCAAGCAAGGTCAGCGGAACACTCACAACCGAGAGAATACTCCAAGAGTATGCTCTCAGTAAATAGCTCCCTTCCGCTGAGGTCGCAGGCGGGAGCGGCGGCCTGGTACCTAACCCTTGCTGGCTAGCCTGGCCTTCGCCTCGGCCAGGTCCATGCCGTGCAGGCGCAGCAGGTTCTCGCCCAGGATCTTGCGCTTGGCCTGGTCGGTGAGTTGCGGGTAGCCGTACCCTGCGCACAGGTCCTCGGGGATCTGGAAGTCCATGAACGCGCGCAGCGCCCACTGCGGGTGGAACAGCGGGGCCTCCGAGCCGTAGATGATCTTGTCTTCGCCGCACCAGAACAGCAGCTTGCCCATGATCTCGGCGAACATCCGGGGCGCCCGCACCACGAAGTTGATCGTCGCGGCGATCGAGGCGTACAGGTTCGGGTAGCGGATGAGCTGCCAGCACGTCTCGTCGAGGAACGGCAGCCCGACGTGGAAGATGACGAAGTTGATGTCGGGGAAGTTGGCCGCGGCGCCGTCCATGTCCCAGGTCTGCGTGTGCTCGATCGGCTGCGGGCCGAGCGGGACGCCCTTGTGCACGCCGATCAGGTTCACGCCGAGTTCCTGGGCCTTCTCGAAGATCGGGAACGCGATCTTCGGATCATCCATGCGCCACGGGTACGGCGACCCGAAGTCGTAGCGGACGTTGTAGAACTTGAACGCCCTGGCGCCGAACTCCCCGACCTGGCGCTCCATCAGGTCGAGCGCCCTGCGGCCCTCGAGCGGGTTCACCGAACCCCAGAACACGGTCCGGTCCGGGTCGCGGCTGGCCAGGTCGGCGCACGCCTCCCAGGGCGACAGGCCATCGCGGAACAGGTCGGTCAGCGGTAGCGGCATCGCGACCAGCATGTCGGTGTCGGACTCCTCGAACACCATCTTGCGGATGTCCGAGGGCGTCCACTCCCGCAGGAACTCCTCAGGCGGCAGCTTGTGCCGGTCGTCATCGGGGGTCAGGGCGTTGTGGAACGCGTACAGGTGATTGTCGAACAGCAGGCCCGCTTGGCCGAACGCGTTCTTCGGCTCGAAGTTGAACACGTGCGCCACGCAGTCGAAGACGAAGGCATCGTCGATCATGGTGCTATTCCTTAGGCTGAGTGTGGGCGGCGATGTAAGCGTCACGGTCGGGCACGGCCGAGGGCGGGGGCAGGAACCGGAGGATGTTCCGGGCCCGGGGCGACAGCCGTTCGGTGGTCCAGGCCTCATCCCAGACGATGGACACGTCCGCATCGTTGATGCCGGGCTGGCCGAGGATCTGCTCCTTCACCTGGGTGAGGACGCTGGCCGCGAACGGACACCAGCCGGAGGTCAGCAGCAACTCGACCGTGGCCTTGCCGTCATCGACCCGGACCGAGCGCACCAGGCCCATGTCGATGACCGAGATCCCCTTCTCCCGGCAGCAGGGGTCGTAGACGCCGGCCAGCGCGTCGTGTGCCCATGTCGGCAGCTCGGACATACCGTCATCCTCAGGCGGAGCCAGTGTCCGGGGCAAGATGACTACTTTTCAAATGGTGATCACGGGGGCGATCCTTGTCTGCATGGGGTCGCGGCCTACCGACCTTATCCAGAGCGTTTCTCGCGCGCTGCGAGTGATCGAGCAGGTGACGCGGGCCGACCGTCCTGTGCCCGTCAAGGTGATCGCCCGCCAGTGCGGACTGAACCTGTCGACCACGTATCACCTGGTGCGCACGCTCAGCTACGAGGGTTACCTGGTCAGGTGCCCGGACGGTAACTACGCGGCCGGACCACAGCTGGCCGAGCGCTTCCACGAGGTGGCAGGCACGTTCTGTCAGCCGCCCTCGGCCGGCACCGTGCTCCGCCACCTGGCCGGGGCCTGTCAGCACACCGCATACCTGGCCCACGTCGTGGCCGACCGGATGGTCATCGTGGATGTGGCCGAGGGGCCGCGTTCGCCGTGGCTGGAGGACCTGCAGGCCGGCATGGAGGCTGCCGCCCACGCCACCGCACTGGGCAAGTCGCTGCTGGCGACGCTGCCGGGGGCGGGGATTTCCCGCATGCTGTCCGCTCAGGGCATGCGGCCGTTCACGAGCCGTACGACCACGGAGATCCCGGCCATCAAGGACGAGCTGCGCGGGCTGCGGCCTGGCGATGTCGTCATCGAGCGAGGCGAGTTCAGGGACGAGGTGGCCTGCGCCAGCATCGCCACGCCGGCCGGCGGCATGGGGCGCTGGTGTGCGATCGGGATCTCCACCCGGGGGCTGGACCTGCCCGGCCCGGTGCTGGCCGAGCTGAAGCTGGCCGCCGCCGACCTGGGCCGCGGACCGGCGGCTAGCCTGTGAATCCATACAATCCGCTGCCGGAATCGCTCCGTCGGGTCCTGGGAGAACTCTTGTTGTCCGATTACTTCGACCTCGGCTCCTACTCGCGCGAGGTGACGACCCCGTCGGCGGACGCGCGGATCTGGGTCAACCGCGGGCTGGTGTGGGCCTACGCGTTCAATCACGAGGAGGCGGTGACGTGCTTCGAGTATGCGATCGCCGCCGACCCGCAATGCGCGCTGGCTCACTGGGGCGTGGCTTACGCGCTGGGTCCGAACTACAACAAGCCGTGGGATGCCTTCGACGCTGTCGACAAGTCATCGTCGCTAGGGCGGGCGTACGCGGCGTCGGCGACCGGGCTGAGGCTGGCGGACGGGGCCTCGCCCGTCGAACGCGCGCTGGTGGCGGCGCTGACCTGCCGGTACCCAGCCGCCGAGCCGGCCGCGGACTGCTCAGCCTGGAACTTGGCCTACGCGGACGCCATGCGGGAGGCGTACCGCCGGCATCCGGATGACCTAGATGTAGCCGCGCTGCTGGCCGACGCGCTGTTGAACCTGACGCCGTGGGCGCTGTGGGACCAGGTCACCGGCGAACCCGCCCCCGGGTCGGCCGCCACCGAGGCCAAGGCGGTGCTGGAGCGGGCGCTGGCCGGCGAGCGCGGCCGAGCGCACCCAGGCGTCCTGCACATGTACATCCACCTGATGGAGATGTCCGCCCGGCCGGAGGACGCGCTGCGGGCCGGCGACCTGCTGCGGGACCTGGTGCCTGACGCAGGCCACCTGCGGCACATGCCCACGCACCTGGATGTGCTCTGCGGCGACTCCGGGGGGGTGGTGTCGGCAAACCCGGCTGCGATCGCCGCCGACGAGAAGTTCCTGGCGCGACGCGGCGCGATGAACTTCTACACCCTCTACCGGGCGCACAATTACCACTTCGCGATCTACGGTGCGATGTTTGCCGGCCAGGCCCAGGCGGCCCTTGAGGCAGCCGACCAGCTCGCCGCTGCCATCCCGGAAGAGCTGCTCCGGGTCAAGGTTCCGCCCATGGCGGACTGGCTCGAGGGATTCGTGCCGATGAGGATGCACGTACTTGTCAGGTTCGGCCGCTGGCAGGACATCATCGACACGCCATTGCCCGAAGACCAGGAGCTGTACTGCGCCACCACGGCGATGACGCATTACGCCAAGGGCATCGCGTACGCGGTGACCGGGCGTCTCGGGGAAGCCGGGGAGCAGCGCCGCGCGTTCGCCGCCGCCGCCGGGCGCGTACCCTCCTCGCGCACCGTGTTCAACAACACGTGCCAGGACATCCTCCGGGTCGCCGAGGCGATGCTCGACGGCGAACTGGAGTACCGGCGCGGGAACTACCGGGCGGCGTTCGCGTACCTGGGCCGTTCGGTCGAATTGGACGACGGCCTGCCCTACGACGAGCCGTGGGGCTGGATGCAGCCCGCCAGGCACGCCTACGGGGCCCTGCTTCTCGAGCAGGACATGGTGGGCGAGGCTGAGGCCGTCTACCGTGCCGACCTGGGCCTCGACCACACCCTGGCCCGGGCGTGCCAGCATCCGGGCAACGTCTGGAGCCTGCACGGCTACCACGAATGCCTGGTCCGCCTGGGCAAGCGTGAGCAGGCAGGGATCGTGGAGCAGCAGCTGAAGATCGCCGCCGCCTACGCCGACGTGTCCATCCACTCTTCCTGCTTTTGCCGACTGGACGCAGGATGCTAACTTTCGCCCTGGTGCCAGGTACTTCCACGGCGTGGCGGTGCCGCCAAGTTCGGTCTTCACCTCGATGACGGCCGGCCGCTCATCGGCCAGCGCCTTGGTCAGCGCCTCGTGGAGAGCCTTGGGTGTGCGCACGCTATACCCGGCGGCACCGAAGGCCTCGGCCACGGCGGCGAAGTCGGGGTTGTGCAGCCGCGCGCCTACGTCCCGTCCCTGGTACAGGCGCTGCTGGTCGAGCAGCACGTTGCCGAAGGCGTTGTTGTTGAACACCACCGCGACCACGCCCAGGCCGTGCTGCACCGCCGTGGCCAGCTCACCGATGGCGAACATGAATCCGCCGTCCCCGGCGATCGACACCACGGCCCTGTCGGGGAACGCGGCCTTCACCCCGAGCGAGGTCGGGTAGCCGAAGCCCAGCGTGCCCTGGTGGCCGCAGGCGATGAACTGCCGGGGAGCGTGCACCGGGAAGCCGAAGTAGGACACGAACCCGGCCTGGCAGATCTCCTCCACGAAGAAGCCGTCCGCGGGCAGCGCGGCCCGGATCGCCGCTAGGTAGTCCAGGTCGATGCCCACGTCACGGAAGTCCCTGGCCGCCTGCTCTTTCACCGCCGCGAACTCGGCACCGCGGTCCGCCCTGTCCAGGGCCTTCCCGGCCAGTTCGGCGGCGAGCGCGGAGGCCGCCTCCCGCGCATCCGCCACGATCGCAACATCGGGTTCCAGGCGCACCGCCTGCGCCGGGTCGATGTCGATCAGCACCGTCCGCAGCCCGGCAGGCCGGTCCGGCCAGCGGGACCAGGCCAGTTCGAGCCGAGAGCCGATGCCGAGCAGCACATCGGTGCCGGGCCACCGCCGGAAGCCGGCGGCGCAGGTGAACCCGTACGGATCGTCGTCGTCGACGATGCCCCTCCCGCCGCGGAAGGAAACCACCGGCGACTGCAGCAGCCGGGCCAGCGCGGCGACCTCCGCGGCCGCGTCCCGGGCGCCGCTGCCCACTATGATCATCGGGTTCGCGGCCCCGGCCATCACGTCGGCTGCCCGGGCGACTGCGGCGTGGTCCAGGGATGGGGGCCGGACGGGAACCGGCGGTACGTCGTCGGCCGGGGCGCTGGCAGCCAGGACATCCCACGGCACGGCGATCGCGGTCGGGCGCGGCCGTCCCGACCTGGCGTGGTACAGGGCCCGCGCGGTCAGCTCGCCGGCCTGGCCCGGGTGCTCCACCGTGGCCGCCCACTTAGTAACCGACCGCATGGTCGCGAGCTGGTCGGGCAGCTCGTGCAGGTGGCCGAGACCCCGCCCGATGAACCGGGAAGGGATCTCCCCGGTGATGCAGAGCACCGGAATGCTCGCGCCGTAGGCCGTGACCAAAGCGGCGCTTGAATTCAGGAATCCGGGCCCGGGAACCACCGAGTAGACGCCCGTCCGCCCCGTGGCTTGCGCGTAGCCGAACGCCATGTACGCCACCGTCTGCTCGTGCCTGGCGCCGATGATCCGCAGGCCGGCCCGGGCCATAGCGTCGAACAGCGGGTAGGTCTGCACCCCGGGGATGGCGAAGACGGTCTCGACTCCGTGGCTGATCAGCGAGCGCACGATGGCGTCGGCGGTGCTTACCGTCCTTGGCATGATGGCAGGCTATCGGCCACGAGAAAAATCAGGCGCCGATCGTCTTCTCGAACCAGTGATCGGCGTAGGGCTCGTCGTTGAACGGCTCGACTTCGTGGTATCCGGCCGTTCGGTACAGGCTGATCGCCTCGTCCAGGGCGCGGTGGGTCTCCAGCTGGACCGCGCGCACGCCGCGGGCGGCGGCATGGGCCTCCAGTTCGGCCAGCAGCCGGCGGCCCAGCCCGAGCCCGCGGACCTCAGGGGCGACCCACATCCGCTTGAGGTGGGCCCGCGCGTTGGCGTGGAACTTGAGCACCCCGCACCCGACCGGCTCGCAGTGCAGCGTGGCGAGCAGGAACAACCCTGCGGGCGGAGACACCTCGTCGTCGGTGGCGGAGATTCCCCGGGCCGGGTCGTACCCTTCATCGAAACGGTGAGCCAGCTCGGTCATGTAGGCGTGCACGGCCCGGCGGGCATCCGGGTGCCTGGGGTCGCACATCGCGATCTCGATCGCCGAGGCCACCAGGAGCCGCTCCACCTCGGCCATGGCGACGATCAGCCGATCGCGCTGGCGGACGCTAAGCGGCTCCAGGAGGGCAGCGGCCCCGTCGTCGGAGAGCCGGTCGAGCTCCGCTCGCTCGGCCTGCCCGTCCTCGGTCAGCCGGGCCGTCCGTACCCGGGCGTCCGTGCTGCTCGGCTCGACCACCACCAGCCCGTCACTCTCCAGCGACCGCAACAGCCGGCTCAGGTAACCGGAGTCCAGGTCCAGCCGGGCCCGCAGCGCCCTGACGTCGCTGCCCTCCGGGCCGATCTCCCACAGCACGCGCGCCTGCCCGAGCGGTCGGCCCCGGGACAAGAACGCGTCATCCAGCGCGCCGACTCGCTGCGTGACCGTCCGGTTGAACCGCCGGACCTCCGTGATCATCCCCTGATCCATTCTCTGACCTTAGTCAGAGAAATAGCCACGGTAAAGGCTCAGGGCTGGAACTGGACGTATCCGGACCGCGGCAGCGCGGTCGTGCTGGCGATGACCTTGCCCGCGCCGTCATACCAGGTCAGCTGGGACAGCCGGAGCGGGTTGGGGACGACAAACGCCGCATACGTCCGGCCGTCCACGACACAGAACGTCGCCGTCTCGGAGGAGCCGTTGGACAAAGTAGCCTCAAGGGCTTCTGTGACCGGGCTCACCTGTACGGCATATCCGGTGGCGCCAGTGCCTCGATCGGGGAAGGCGAGCGGTAGCGCCACGATGGTCTCCGGGCCGTCCGGGGTGCTGACCGGGCCGCAGTAGCGCATCTGCGAGCTGTGGAGCGCGCTCGTCCCTTCAAATTCGTAGCAGTCTCCGGAACTTCCGAACTGCACCATGACGGTCCAGCCCTGGCCGCCGGAGAGGCTTCCCGAGGCCACGGTGAATGGGTTCGTCACGACGGGTGAGGAGTTCTTGTTGTCCCAGATTCCCTCGACCTGCGGGGTAGCGGCCGTCGGCTGCGGGACGGTGGTGGCCGCCGCGACAGTAAGGACGGCCTGCCGGCTCCCCGATGCGAGGATCGCCGTAATGCGCAGCAGGCCGGTCAGCGGGTACGCGAAGCCCACCAGGCGATACTGAATCCCGCAGGCCGTCGCCGTGACCGGGCGTACGAGCCCGCCGTTGACGCTGATCTCCTTTATGCCGGCAGGCGCGATCAGATAGGCGAAGGCAGTACCCGGATCGGCTGGCCCTAGGGTCACGGCCGCGCCGCCGCTGGGGTTTTGAGAGAGGGGATCAGCATCGGTGCCGTTGATGGTGATCGCAGGTACGCACGTGTAGCCCGGGTCGGCGATGTCCTGGACGGAGAGCTGCCACGAGTGCCCATCCGCGGTGCCCCGCGCGAAGACTCCGCCCGGGACCACAGGACCGCCGGGGACGGTGGCCGAACTAGTCGGGCCGGCCAGCTGAGGGCTGCCATGCACCGCCGTGGCCGTCACGGCGACGACCGCGGCCACGCCCAGCGCGGCTACAGTGGTCCAGGCGCGCCGCAGGCGGACGTGTCTTCCCCTCCGGATGATCGCCTCAAGCGGCGCGGGCGGGGGCTGGAGGGCTTGCAGCGTGCCGTGCAGTGCGCGCCGCAGTTCCCTGTCCTCGGTCGTGGTCATCGGTCATCACCTTCTCCGAGGTCCGGGCTCTGCCGGAGCTTGGCCAGCGCGCGGGACAGCTGGCTGCGCACCGTGCCAGGCGAGCAGCCCAGGGAGGCGGCGATCTGGGCGTCGGTCAGGTCCTCCCAGTACCGCAGCACGATGACCGCGCGCTGACGGGGCGGCAGCTGCCGCAATGCAGCCAGCAGCGCGGCCCGCTCGCCCACCAGGTCAGCGGGACCGTCGACCGGGCACTCGGGCAGATCGCCGGGCCGTTCGTCCACCCGGCGCCTGCGGAACCTGCGGTTGCTCGCGTTGACCAAAATGCGGCGCAGGTAAGCGTCCGGGTCGTCGGCCCGGCTGACCCGTTGCCAGGCGACGTAGGCCCGGGCCAGGGCCGTCTGGGCGATGTCCTCGGCCATCCACCGGTCCCCGGTCAGCCCGAACGCCAGCCGGACCAGCCGGGGCCAACGCGAGGACGCGAACGCGCTGAAGTCCTCGGTGCCGTCCGAGCTGATGATGTCGTCGGCGGCCGCAAGCTCGTCTCGAGGTTCGGTCACCATGGGCTCCACACCACCTAAGAGCACGGTAGACCGCCGGGTCGTTGCACGAACAGCATGAGTTCGCGGCCGGCGCGCCTTCATCTCGGCGGCCCCGGCGTGTCACGATGGGCACCAAAACCTTGCGGATGAGAGCGGATATGGACGACGAACGTGAGAACCTCAGCTGGCAGGCGTTCGGCGAGGCATCCCGTGAGCTGGCGAAGGTCATCGCGGCTGATGGATTCGAGCCCGACCTGATCTTGTCGATCGCGCGGGGCGGCCTGCTCTTGGCCGCCGCCCTCGGCTATGCGCTAGCGGTCAAGAACCTGCACGTGGTGAACGTGGAGTTCTACGACGGGATCGGCACCACACTCGATATGCCGGTCATGCTGCCGCCGGTGCCAAGCGCGGTGGACTTCTCTCAGAAGAAGGTGCTCGTCGCCGATGACGTTGCCGACTCCGGCCGGACCATGGAACTCGTGTACAGGTTCGTCAAGGACCACGTGGACGACGTGCGCTCGGCCGTGATCTACGAGAAGCCGCGGTCGGTGATCAAGTGCGACTACGTCTGGAAACGCACCGACCGCTGGATCAACTTCCCGTGGAGCTGCGAGGACCCCGTCGTACAGCGCGTCGGCCAGGTCCTCGACGCCTAGCCAGCAAATGGCTGTCTTGTGGGCGGCGCGGACAGCGATCGCCGGACAGCCTGGCCAAGCTCGGCCCGGACCTGGCCGGCAGTCGGCTGGTTCTCGGGATAGATCAGCTCATCGACCTCAATCCCGGCGTGGCGGAGCCGCGCCGCGTACCGGCCCCCGTCACCCGCGGGAAGGTGCCGGACCGTGACGATGGTGGCCGGGGGCACGCCCGCCACTGCTCGCTCAGCGACCGGGCTCGGACTGATCAGCACCTGCCGGGTGATCAGCGGCCAGCCCTGGGCTCGTGCGTCCAGCGCCGCCTCAGCGGCCGCGGCACCTCCGGCGCCCTGCCCGCCAACCAGCAGGCGACCCGGGTCCCCGCCAAGCTCGGCGGCATGCTCGGCGGCCCACCCAAGCACATAGGTACCGGAGTGCGCGTTCGGCGGATCGCAGCTAACCGATAGCACCACAAGGCCCGCATCCTCGCTCAGGCCCCGGCACGACGCCTCCGCGCCGGGGCCTCCGGACCACGCCTCCGTACCGGCGCCGACTACGCAGAACACCAGCAGCGGGACCGGTTGCGTCGCCGCCTGGCCGGGCCAGTAGACGCGCACCGGCAGCGGGCTGGTGTTGCCCCTGAGCTGCAGGTCGGCGATCCGGTTGCGGGTCATGCTCTCTACGCTGGCACCGGGGCCACCGCGAAGGGAAAGGCCGAGTGAGCATGACAGTCGTGCACAAGCGGCATGACCGCGGTTCGGCCCGGCAAGCGATAATCGGTCCATGAACGAGGAGAACGCCGAGGTCGTATCGCTGCCTCAGGCGCCGGACGCAATAGAGCTACGGCACCTGCGCGCGTTCGTCGCTGTGGCCGAGGAATTGAACTTCGGCCGCGCCGCGGCCCGTCTTTACGTATCGCAGCCTGCGCTGAGCCGCCAGATCCGCAGCCTGGAGCGGCTGGTCGGCTGTGACCTGCTGCGGCGTTCCACGCACCGCGTCGAGCTCACGCTGGCGGGCGAGGCCCTGCTCGACCGGGCGCGGGGCCTGCTGCGCGAGGTCGACGAGGCGGTCAGCGCGGCGCGCTCGGTCGGGGGTGAGCTCCTGGCCCGCATCGCCCGGCACTGGGAATGCTTCGCCGAGGTCAGCCCGGGCGACCTGCAGGAGCTGCGGATGGCGCTCGAGGGCCTGCACGGGCAGTTCGAGCCGCCGCCGAACATCGGCGTGCGATCTGTGAACGCTGGGGGAGTTCCGGGGCTCCTGCTCACGCCCCGGCCCGACGAACTCGGCACTGTGCTGTACCTACACGGCGGCGGGCACGTGGCCGGATCGGCGTTCGGCTACCGGCCGCTGGTCGGCGCCCTGGCTGAGCAGGCCGAGACCGGTGTCGTCGTCCCGGATTACCGGCTGGCTCCCGAGCATCCCTTCCCGGCCTCCGTCGAGGACGCCGTACGGGCCTATCGGTGGATGCTGGGTCGGGGCGCGACTCAGGTCATCGTGGCCGGTGACTCGTCGGGCTGCCGCCTGGTCCTGTCTTTCTTGCTCACGCTCAAGCAGCAGGGCCTCCCCATGCCTGGTGGGGCGGTCTTGTTCTGCCCCTGGGTCGGCCTGACGGCGGTTGGGAACGATGGTCCGCCGCATGAGCTCGACGACTTCAGGCACGCGGCGGCCGGCCTCTACCTGGCCGGACATCCCGCCGATGACCCGCTCGTCAGCCCGTTGTCGGCGGACCTGACCGGGTTGCCGCCGATGCTGATCCAGGCCGCCACCGGTGACCCTCTCCTCGAGGAGGCGCGCGAGCTCACTGGTCACGCCCAGGACTGCGGCGTAGACGCGCGGTTCGAGCTGTTCCCCGTCGACACCCACGACTTCCACATCTTCTGGAGCTTCCTCCCCGAAGCCGCCCAGGCCCTCAAACAGGCCGGCCGCTTCGCCCGCGAGGTCACCCTGGCCGCCCAGGCAGGCTGACCCGGGGCTTAGCCTCTCGGGCAGCCGCGTCCGCGGCGGCACCCGGCAGACCCGGCCCACCCGTCGGGCCCGACCACCCCGGCCCCCGCGACCGCCGTGTTCGATATCACGATCTGCTGACCCGGCACAGCAGGGCTGCTGGCCGGCTGCGAATCCGCGACCAGCAGGGCGGCCCCAGCCAGCGCGGCCGCCACCACTGGCACCGCGATGATCCTGGCCCGCCGGGAGCGGACGACCCTGGCCAGCCCCGGCCAGCGCGACGCCGCGAATATGCCCGGACCCTCGCCCCCACTGCTGATGATGTCCGTGTCGGCGAACTCGTCACGGGAATCGGACACGACTGGCTCCACTTCGCTCTACGAGCACCATAAGCGAAGCGGCTCGCCGCGTCCGCTGTCGGCGGCGTGGCGTAGGCGGGCCACACGAAATGCGGTTGGCTGTGGTCCAGCCTCCACGGTCGGTCGCCGATCATGATCGTGGGTAGAAATTGGGAGTAGTTGCCCAAAACTACCCATCATGAAAGTCGCCGTGCCGTCCGGTCCGTTAGACATTCCGGGCACCGATCAGTTTGGGACCGTATCCGACCTTTCCGGTCAGTGAACCCGGCTTCACTGGCGGCACGTTATGCGCCGCCACCAGACGAAGGTCCCAGGACTTATGGCCCTAGGTCCCCTTCTGATCGGGACATCCCCACCTTGTCTGTTACGAGGCGCTAGCAGACGGTCACATCAAGTACGGCAGGCCGATGTTCTGGCCTTGCCGCGCGAAGTACACAGGAGAGGTCATGAACGCACAAGATAGATCCGCAAACGCTACCGAAATGATGTCAGAGGCGATTGAGGCGGCGGCCGGCATGCTGCCCATGGACATGGTCAACGCGATTGCCGAGCTCGCAGACCCTGCCGCGATCGCGACGCAGATGCCGTGGCTGACCGAGGAACTCACGAAGATCGCGCTCGGCCGGTCAGACATCTCGTTCGAACCGCGGGACCAGCGCTTCGCCGACGAGGCGTGGCGAACGATCCCTTACTTCCGCGTCCTCGGCCAGTCCTACCGGCTATTCGAGATGTGGATGAACCGGATGTACGAGTCCGCCGGCGGTTCCTGGCAGAGGAAGGCGCGCGCACGCTTCGCGGCCGACGTCATCTCAGCCGCTCTGTCCCCAACCAACTACCTGGGCACCAATCCCGCCGCCCTGCGGGAGGCCATCGAGACCAGCGGCCAGTCGGTCGCCAGGGGCGCCGAGAACATGCTGAAGGACCTGGCCCGCGGAGGGATGCCAGCCATGATCGACCGGAAGCAGTTCAAGGTGGGCAAGGATCTCGCCGCCACGCCGGGCGCCGTGGTGTACCGGGACGAGATTTTCGAACTGCTGCAGTACACGCCGACCACCGCCAAGGTGCGCGCCATTCCGATACTGATGGTCCCGCCGCAGGTCAACCGGCACTACATCCTGGACCTGGCACCGGGGCGGTCGGTGGTCGAATTCGCCGTCAGCCAGGGCATCCAGGTGTTCATGATCGTCTGGCGGAACCCCAGCACGCTTCGCGGCGACGGGAAGTGGGGGCTGGATGACTACATCGCCGCAACTGAACGAGCCGCAGACGTGGTCAAGAAGATCGCGGGCAGCGACCGCCTGAACCTGCTCGGGCTGTGCGCCGGCGGCATCACGGTCTCGTACGTGCTCGCGCACCTGGCCGCGATCGGCGAGGATTCGGTCAGGTCGGCGACCTTCGTCGTGACCATGGTGACCGGCGAGAAGCCGAACGTCGTCGGCATGCTGGACACCGCCGAGTCGCGCCAGATGCTCGAACAAGCCGCCGCGGCGGGACAGATCGTGCCCGGAACCGCGCTGCGCAACCTGTTCGCCATGCTGCGGCCGAACGACCTGGTCTACAACTACCTGGTCAGCGGGTGGCTGATGGGCAAGTCGCCTACCCCGTTCGACGTCCTGGCGTGGAACGACGACGCCACTCGGACCACGGCCAGGTTCGCGCTGGAGTCAAGTCGGCTGGCCATGGACGGATGGGACGGCAAAGGGCCGAGGCTGCTTGGCATCAAGACCGACTTCGGCAAGGTCACCTGCGACAGCTACCACGTCGGCGGCTACACCGACCACATCACCGCGTGGCGGGCCTGCTATGACACCGCTCAGCTTGTCGGCGGAGATGACAAGGAGATGACCCTCATCAAGTCCGGTCACATCCAGTCCGTCGTCTACCCGGCGGACAGCGAACGGTACGACCGCTGGTACGGGCCGCCCACGCCGGCAGACCCCGAGGAGTGGCTGAAAACAGCCGCCGTGGAGAAGGGGTCGTGGTGGCGGCCATGGACCGAATGGCTGATCGCCCGCTCCGGCAGCGAGAGGCAGGCACATAAGACCCTGGGCAACCGCGAGTACCGTCCGCTCGACCCGGCCCCCGGCACCTACGTGTACGAGTAGCCGGACCCGAACGGCGGCTTAATCCGATGGAGGCTGAAATGAGCGCGATCTCGTACACGGCGCAGACACCGCTGTCGTTCCTGGAGCGGTCAGCTCGCGTGTGGCCAGGCAAGGTCGCGGTGATCTATGGCAATCGCCGCCTCACCTACGCCGAGTTCGCGGCCGAGGCCGCACGGGTGGCCGGAGCGCTGCGGGCTGGCGGCGTCGAACCCGGCGACCGCGTCGCCTACCTGATGCCGAACGTGCCCGAGATGCTCGTCGCCCATTTCGCTGTGCCGCTGGCCGGCGGGGTGCTCGTCGCGATCAACACCAGGCTGACAGCCGAGGAGGTATCGTACATCCTGCGCCATTCCGGGGCGGAGATCCTGGTAACCGACGCCGCCCTGCTCCCGGTGGCCGCGGCGGCCGCGGAAGGCATCCCGACCGTCACTCAGCTGATCGTGGCCACAGATGCCGAGGCCGGAGCGGCTGGGCCCGATCTGGCCGCCGGGGCTGGGCTGATGAGCTACGCCGAGTTTGCCGCCGGCCAGAGTGTCGATCCGCTGCCCTGGTCGGTCCCTGACGAGCTCGCTCCCATCTCGATCAACTACACCTCCGGCACCACCGGGCGCCCGAAGGGCGTCATCTACACTCATCGCGGCGCCTACCTGAACTCGTATGCGCAAATCATCCATTCCAGGCATGACGAGAACAGCGTCTTCCTCTGGACGTTGCCGATGTTCCACTGCAATGGCTGGTGCGCTCCCTGGGCGGTGACAGCCATCGGAGGGACGCACGTGTGCCTGCGCGAGGTTCGCGGCGATGCGATCTGGCAGCAGTTGCGCCTGCACGGAGTCACGCACCTGAACGCAGCGCCCACCGTCGTGAGCAGCATCTTGAACGCGAGCGCGGCAGGGCCGCTGACCCGGCCGGTTCTCATCACCACCGCCGGCGCACCGCCCAGCCCGACCACGATCGCCGACATGGAGCGCATGGGGTTCACTGTCGTGCACGTCTACGGGCTGACCGAGACATACGGCCCGATCACCCTTTGCCAGTTCCAGGCACGCTGGGCTGACCTGACTGTCGACCAGCGCGCCGCGCTGCAAGCGCGCCAGGGAGTCGGCATGATCGCGGCCGACGTCGTGCGTGTCGTGGACGACGAAATGGCCGACGTTCCCGCTGATGGCAAGACGATGGGCGAGATCGTCATGCGCGGCAACACCGTCATGGCCGGTTACTACCTGGATTCGAAGGCGACCGCCGAGGCGTTCCGCGGCGGATGGTTCCACAGTGGCGATATCGGTGTCCTCTTCCCCGACGGATACATCGAGCTGCGCGACCGCGCCAAGGACATCGTGATCTCCGGCGGGGAGAACATCTCCACCGTCGAGGTGGAACAGGCGCTGATGAGTCACCCCGATGTCCTGGAAGTGGCAGTGGTCGGGGTGCCGGACAACAAGTGGGGTGAGCGCCCGAAGGCATTCGTGGTGCTGCGCCCGGGCACCAGCGCGACCCAGCAGGAGCTGATCGCCCACGTGCGGACCAAGATCGCGGGATACAAGGCACCCCGCGAGGTTGTCATCATCGTGGATCTGCCCAAGACCTCCACGGGCAAGATCCAGAAATACATGCTGCGTGAAAAGGAATGGACCGGTCACCGCGTTATCCTCTAGCGATCAGCGTGCCGAGCAGCTTGGCGTAGCGCAGCAGGTGTACATCGCCGAGGTACTGCTCGCGGACGTGGGAGTGGGCGGCCTTTCCCATCCGTGCCGCCTGGTCCGGGTCGCCGAGGAGGAAGCGGGCTGCTGATCCGAACGCCGCCAGGTCGGCGGGATCAGGCAGCAGGATACCGGTGCCCTCGGCGACCTGGTCGATGATCCCGCCGACCGCGGAGCCGATGACCGGCCGCCCCTTCCACATTCCCTCCGCCACGGTCAGCCCGAACCCCTCGGCCAGACTCTTCTGGGCGATGACGGTGGCGTGCCGCTGTAGCGCGTTGACCATGGCCGCGTTCTCGTCGATGTCCTCCAGCGGCAAGGTGACCAGCAAGATCCGGGCCCGGGCCGCGGGGCTCAGGTCGCGCCACCGCAACAGGCACTCCCCGTAGACCGCGGCGCCTTCCGGGTCGTCGCTGACGTCTTTGACCGACGGGCCGGCCAGCATCAGGTATCCGTCACCGCCGGGGACGACGCGGTCGGCGAAGCCGCGCATGACCCCGGCCATGTCCTTGAGCCGGTCCCAGCGGGAGACCTGGACCAGCACCGGGTCATCCGGCCCGGGGAGGCGCTCGCCGACGATGACCGCTGGCCTGGCGACCGTGTCCACGTCGCCGTCGCGGCGCACGAACCGCGCGGGGGCGGCCGGCGCCGCACCGTCCAGCACGCCAAGCCTGGCCAAGATGGCCAGCACGGTATCGGCGTCGAGTGGCTGGTTCTTCGGGGAGAACGGGTCGATCGAAGGTGGGATGATCCAGGCCTTCCCAGCGGGAGTCCACGACGGAACGTATGTCTGGCGCGAGAACACGTAGGCCTGGGCAGCGGCTAGGTGCGGCCGCAGGAATTCCCACCCGGCCAGGGTCACGTCGTTTTCCCAGTCCACGCCGATGTGGCAGCGCCAGATCACCCGGGCGCCCGCCTCGGCCAAGGGCGCGGCCAGGCCAGCGGTCTGCGGGTCGTGCAGGAGCACCACGTCGCCGGGCCGGACCCAGGAAGCCAGTTCCATCGCGTTCGCCGCCAGCATCTGGGTGTAATGCTCAGCTTCGGCCGGGCCGAGCGGGGCTCCTGACGGGCTGCCGTGGATCTGGTTGTGCAGCCGCTTGGTAATGGCGAAGAACTCCGCGTCGCCGGTAATCACCAGCCAGCCGATCTGGATGTCCAGGTCTTGCACGTACCCGACGAGGACCTGCAGCATCTCCGCGACCCCACCCCCGGCCGCGGTCGAGTTGACGTTCCAGACGGTGCGCCCGGCCAGCGCCGAACGGACCTGGCCAGCGGCCCGGCCCAGCTCCGCATATCGCTGGGTACCGATGACCGGCTCCAGACGCGACACAGGCCGCCGCGGCACATCCACCGCATGCACCAGGGTCACGACATCCGCCTTCCCGCCGAACGCGGCCCGTTCCCCGCAGCCGCCGCCAGCGCCTAGATGCCGGGCGTTCTCATGTGCTGATTCTGCTACGAACCGGCAGGCGAAAGTACAAATGCGCTGCTCCGGTTCTCAGCCGTCCGGCACCAGCCCGGCATTACCTGCTCGCGAGTGGAACGGGGCGGAACGGCATGGACCGCCGTATTCATGTAATCCAGCTGACCCGGGTGATGTGTGCCGCCCCACGCCGTTACCGGGAACAGGGAGTCATCAGCGGCGCCTGGCACGCCGCCCACGAAGGGGAGAGAGTAGATGAGCAGGGCTGAATTCCGCCGGAGGCTGGCCGCCGTCTCGGTGGCTGGCGCTGCCGCGGCGTTGACCGCCGCGGGCACGCTGACTCCGGCGCTGGCCGCCACCGGCCCGTCCATGACGGCTAACCATGGCTCGGTGAACATCGCGGCCGAAGGCACCCAGAACTCGCTGCGGTTCTACTGGGCCGTGAACGGCACGCCGACCTGGCACGCGGAGACGGTGGCGGGCGGCGGCACCACGTTCTCTGCGCCGTCGATGACGGTGAACGGCAATATCGTGAACATCGCGGCCGAGGGGCCGGATCATTCGCTGCGGTTCTACTGGGCGGTCAATGGCACGGCGACCTGGCACGCGGAGACGGTCGCGGGCGCGGGTACTACCTTTTCCGCCCCGTCGATGACGGTGAACGGTAATTCGGTGAATATCGCTGCGGCGGGCCCGGGTGGCAGGCTCGAGTTTTACTGGGCGGTCAACGGGACGGCGACCTGGCACCCTGAGACGGTGGCGGGCGGTGGCAGTACGTTCTCGGCGCCGTCGATGACGGTGAACGATAACTCGG
>Ga0335075_10000243_pt1 | contig 103787 bp, 83 predicted proteins | sample Lox_Sample_24_FD_206723 | JGI IMG/M metagenome (GOLD analysis project Ga0335075, IMG submission 206723) | Soil microbial communities from Loxahatchee National Wildlife Refuge, Florida, United States - Lox_Sample_2.4 | ecosystem: Environmental > Terrestrial > Soil > Wetlands | place: USA... | reverse complement strand
CTTCGGATTGTGCTTCTGCAGTACCTTCGTGATCGCCGCCGTCAGCGTCGTCTTCCCGTGATCAATGTGCCCAATCGTCCCCACGTTCACGTGCGGCTTCGACCGGTCAAACTTCTCCTTCGCCATGCTTCTACCCTCGCTGTTCCTGCATCAGAATCCCGGCTGCTGTCCGTCGCAGCGGCTGTTACAAAATTCGTTTACTTCCCCTGATTCCGCCCGATGATCTCCTCGGAGATCATCCGCGGAGCCTCTTCGTACCGCGCAAACTGCATAGTGTACGACGCGCGGCCCTGCGTCGATGACCGGATATCGTTCACGTATCCGAACATCTCCTTCAGCGGCACCATCGCCTTGATCACCTGCGAGCCGCCCACATGCTCCATGCCCTCGATCCGCCCCCGCCGTGAGTTGATGTCACCGATGATCGTGCCCATGTGCTCTTCCGGCACCGTCACCTCGACGGCCATCACCGGCTCCAGCAGCACCGGCGACGCCTTGCGCGCCGCTTCCTTGAAGGCCAGCGACCCGGCGATCTTGAATGCCATTTCGTTCGAGTCGACTTCGTGGTAACTGCCGTCGTAGAGCGTCGCCCTGAAGTCCACCACTTCGTAGCCAGCCAGAATGCCGCCCAGCGCCGCTTCGCGAATGCCGTGCTCGATCGGCTTGATGTACTCCCTGGGCACCACGCCGCCCTTGATCTCGTTGATGAACTCCACGCCTTTGCCCGGCGCATTCGGCTCCAGTCGGATCTTCGCGTGCCCGTAGTTGCCCGAGCCGCCCGTCTGCCGGATATACTTGCCTTCGGCTTCGGATACCTTGCGCACGGTCTCGCGGAACGCCACGCGAGGCTCGCCCACGTTGGCTTCCACCTTGTGCTCGCGCTTCATGCGGTCCACAAGGATTTCCAGGTGCAGCTCGCCCATCCCGCTGATGATCGTTTGCCCCGACTCCTCGTCAGTCCGCACTTTAAACGTCGGATCCTCTTCGGCCAGCCGCGCCAGCGCCAGCGCCATCTTTTCCTGGTCGCCCTTGGTCTTTGGCTCAACGGCCACCGAGATCACCGGCTCGGGAAAATCAATCGCGCTCAGGGCAATCGCATGATGCGGATCGCACAGCGTATCGCCGGTCTTGATCTCCTTCAGGCCCACGCAGGCGCAGATATCGCCGGCATAAATCTCCGTGATCTCTTCGCGCTTGTTGGCGTGCATCTTCACCAGCCGGCCTACGCGCTCCGTCCGCCCCGAGCGCGGATTCAGCACCGTGTCGCCGGTCTTGAGCGAGCCCGAGTACAGCCGGATAAACCCCAGCTTCCCGTAAGGATCGTTGATCAGCTTGAACGCCAGTGCTGAGAAGGGCTCCTCGTCCTTAGCCTCGCGCGTCAGCACCACCTCCCGGTGATGCGGATCGACGCCCTCGATCGGAGGAACATCCAGCGGGCTGGGCAGAAAATCCACCACCGCATCCAGCAGCGTCTGCACGCCTTTGTTCTTGAAGGCCGAGCCGCACAGCACCGGGAAGACCTTCATTTCGATGGTCGCCCGCCGCAGCGCCGCCTTCAGCTCCTCGGCCGTCGGCGTCTCGCCCTCGAGAAACTTGTGAAGCATCTCGTCGTCGTTCTCGGCGACCGTTTCGATCAGCTGCATCCGGAAGGCTTCCGCCTTCTTCTTCAGATCCGCCGGCACCGGCTCTTCCGAGTACTCCGCGCCCATGGTCTCGTCGTGCCACAGGATCGACTTCATCTCGATCAGGTCCACGACGCCCCTGAAGTTCGCCTCTGCCCCGATGGGAATCTGCGTGGCCACCGGCCGCGCGCCCAGGCGCTTGCGGATGGTGTCGATCACGTGCTCGAAATCCGCGCCCGCTTTGTCCATCTTGTTCACGAAGCAGATACGCGGCACTTTGTACTTATCGCCCTGCCGCCACACCGTCTCGGTCTGCGGCTGCACACCGCTCACGGAGTCGAAAAGCGCCACCGCGCCGTCCAGCACGCGCAGCGACCGCTCCACCTCGGCCGTGAAGTCCACGTGGCCGGGAGTATCGATGATGTTGATGCGGATGTTTTTCCAGGTGCAGGTCGTCGCCGCGGACGTGATTGTGATCCCGCGTTCCTGCTCCTGCTCCATGTAGTCCATCGTCGCGGTGCCTTCATGCACTTCGCCGATACGATGGGTGATCCCCGTGTAAAAGAGGATGCGCTCCGTCGTCGTCGTCTTCCCGGCGTCGATATGCGCCATGATTCCGATGTTCCGGCAACGATTTAATGGCACCTGTCGCGGCACAATGCTCTCTCTTTGTTTCTTGCGGACCTCTTCAGCCCACGGTTAATCGTGTGCTCTGAGCCCTGCGCTCTGAGCTCTGTTTCCTACCACCTGTAATGCGCGAACGCCTTGTTCGCTTCGGCCATGCGGTGCACGTCTTCCTTCTTCTTCATCGCCGCTCCGCGTCCGTTGGCCGCATCCAGCAGCTCATTGGTCAGCTTGTCGATCATCCCCTTTTCGCCGCGCGCCCGGCCGTAGCTCACCAGCCACCGGATCGCCAGCGACGTGCGCCGCTCCGGATTCACTTCGACGGGCACCTGATAGTTTGCGCCGCCCACGCGCCGCGTCTTCACTTCCAGCAGCGGCTTGCAGTTCTCCACCGCCTTCTTGAACAGCGTCAGCGCGTCCGTCCCGCCGCCCTTCTGCTCCAGGTTGGTCATGGCGGTGTAGAAAATCCCCTGCGCCGTCGATTTCTTCCCCTCATACATCATCGAGTTGATGAACTTGGTGACCAGCGATGAGTTGTACACCGGGTCCGTCGCCACTTCCCGCTTCGCGATGTGTCCTTTTCTCGGCATGTTTCCTGATCCTTCGTGTCGCGCTGGCGGCTACCGCCTACTGGCGCTTTTCTGGCTGCTGGCCGCCAACCGCTATTTCTTCGCCGCTCCGCCCTTGGCGCGCTTCGCTCCGTACTTCGACCGGCTCTGGTTCCGGTTGGCCACGCCCACCGAATCCAGCGTCCCGCGCACCACGTGATACCGCACGCCGGGGAGATCCTTCACACGGCCCCCGCGGATCAGCACAATCGAGTGCTCCTGCAGGTTGTGCCCGATCCCCGGAATATAGGTCGTCACTTCAATGCCGTTCGTCAGGCGCACGCGAGCCACTTTGCGCAGCGCCGAGTTCGGCTTCTTGGGCGTCTGCGTATACACGCGCGTGCAAACTCCGCGCCGCTGCGGCGAACCCTGCAGCGCCGGCGACGCCGTCTTGTACCGCGGCGCCGTCCGTCCTTTTCTCACCAACTGATTGAATGTCGGCAAATCCTGACTCCCTCTCGAAAACCGCTCCAACTCACACGCGCCCCGCAGATCAGCCCGCGCGCCTCAGAGCGCTGCCCTGATGCGCACGAAGTCCGTGATCTGCTTCGCGTCCGCTTGCTGCTTCCCTGCTCAGACGAGAACCTGCGACGGTGACCGAGCTTGCCTCAAGCCCCGCCCTGCGGCGGAGCCCACGGAACAGCCGATTCCGTTTCGAAGTTCCGGCCCGCATAGTCCGCCAAGGTGGCGGATGTCGCAGGCCCAATGCGATCCGTACTGCGATCCCGCGATCTACCACATTCCGCCGGACTTCCCCGGCTCGCGGTCCCGCTGCCCGTCCATGCACCCCCCACCCAGCCCACAGGCGAAAAAATGATTTAGGCAGCCTGTTGAGAATAACAACTGTTTTTGCCGGAGTCAAACATGACTACATGAGGCACCGACAGTGTCATATCACATGAGGCACCGACCCGACTCCCTGCCGCAAAAACAATCTCCTCCAGGATACGATGTTGCTCTGCGTCGATTCCTGTCAGAGGTCCTCATGCGCTTGTTCCGTTCCGCCGTCGCTTCGCTCGTCCTGGCTTTCCTCGCCCTCGCTCCCGCCTTCGCCGCCGCGCCCTCCTCTGCGCCGAACCCTTCTTCGGACATGTCCCAGCTCCAAGGCGCTTACCGCTTCCAGCGCGACCACTGGATCTACGTCCACCTCCAGGGCTCACCCCACCAGATCGGGTTCCAGCACGGCTATCTCCTCGCGCCCGAGATCGACCAGGCCTTCCACGTCGCCCGCCTCGATAACACCCACGGCACCGGCCGTCGCTGGTCCTTCTTCCGCAACGTCGCCCGGAACATCTACTGGCCGCACATCGAAACCCAGTACCGCGAGGAGCTCCAGGGCATCGTCGACGGTGTTCGTGCCCACGGCGTCACTGACATGGACCTCTGGGACGTGGTCGCCGTCAATGCCTTCCTTGAAACCCCCCAGTACTACGTCCCCTGGCTCGACGCCCAGCAGCACAGGTCCACCGCCGGCGACCCCAAAGCCACCGGCAACTGCAGCGCCTTTGTCGCCACCGGCGACTGGACCCGGGACCACCGCCCCGTCATCGCGCACAGCATGTGGTATTCCTTCATGGCGGGCCAGTGGTGGCACATCATATTCGACATCCAGCCCGACCACGGCTACCACATCCTCATGGACGGATTCCCCGGCAAGATCGACAGCGGCGACGACTTCGGCATGAACTCCGCCGGCATCGCCATCACCGAAACCACCATCACCGGCTTCCACGGATTCGACCCCAACGGCATCCCCGAATTCGTCCGCGCCCGCAAGGCCATGCAGTACTCGGCCTCCATCGACGACTTCGTCCGCATCATGCTCAAGGGCGACAATGGCGGCTACGCCAACGACTGGCTCATCGCCGACAACCGAACCGGCGAGATCGCCCGCCTCGAGCTCGGCCTCAAGGTTCACCGCGTCTGGCGGACCAAAAACGGCTACTTCGTTGGCTCCAACTTCCCCAGCGACCCCAAGCTCATCAGGGAAGAGACCGACTTCAGCCCCACCGACCCCTCCAGTTCCATGAACGCCCGCCACAAGCGCTGGAACGAGCTGATGGCCCAGTACAAGGGCCAGATCGACGCCAAGCTGGCCGAGAAGTTCCTCGCCGACCACTACGACGCTTATGAAGGCAGGATCGATCCCGACGAGCGCACCCTCTGCGGCCATGTTGACCAATCTCCCCGCGGCGTGCCCCAGTGGGATTCTGCCCCCTACGATCCGAGCGGCGCCGTCAACGCCAAAGCCGCGGACAGCACGATGATCGCCCGTCTGTCCTTCTACGCCCGCAGCGGACGCCCCTGCGGTCAGGACTTCCACGCAGCCAGCTTCCTCGCCGCCCACCCGCGCTACGACTGGCAGAAACCGCTCCTCGGCGACATGGACGGCAATCCCTGGGCGCTTTTCCACGGCAACGACCACGCTCAGGCGACGGCCGCGCAGGCGGAGTAGCCGGGCACCCCACAACCTGTCCTGAGCCAGGTCCAACGGCCGTGCCCGCAGCTCGCCCATCAGAAGAATTCTTGTCCCGTTCACCATCCTGTGAACAAGCATGAATCTTTCTTCAGTAATCAGGATGGGCCGGGCTTTCGGATCTCCGGGAAAGCCGTAGTGATCGCCAGCCTCGGACTCTCGGCAAGCGCCTGTGCCCAGGCATTCCCCAGCAGGTGTCCGGAAAACCCACCCGGCATGGAGGAAGTTCGATGCTAAAGCATCTTGCGACATCGCTCTCCGTTCTCCTGGTGGCCGGTCAGCTCGCAGCTCCGGCCATCAGCAGCGGGCAGCCGGATTTTACCCCCACGGCAACTCCCATCAAGCATGTCGTCGTGATCTATGGGGAGAACATCTCCTTCGATCACTACTGGGGCACCTACCCCAATGCCCTGAACCCCCCGGGCGAACCCCGGTTTCTGGCCGCGCCCGGAACTCCCCGAGTCAATGGTTTCACTCCCGCGCTGCTGGCCGACAATCCCAACCTGAACTCGGCGAACGGCAGCGGAGCCTCCAATCCATTCCGCCTCGACCCCTCCCAGGCGTATACGGCCGATCAGGACCACAACTACACGCCGGAGCAGGAGGCCTTTGACAGCGGACGGATGGATTTGTTCCCGAAATACACCGGCACGCCGGGCCCACCACCCACCGCCGACCAGACAACCGGGCTGGTGATGGGTTACTTCGACGGCAACACCGTCACCGCGCTCTGGAACTACGCCCAGCATTACGCCCTCAATGACAACTCCTACGGCACCACCTACGGACCCTCGACGCCAGGCGCACTCAACCTGATCTCAGGCCAGACGGACGGCGTGTCGGATGAGATCAATGCCACCAGCAAAATCGTCAGCGACGGCAGCGGGACCTCCGACGGCTATACCGACATCGGCGATGCCGACCCAATCGGCGACGTCTGCTCCACCACTACGGGCGCGCAGATCCATCTCAGCGACAGCAACAGAAACATCGGCGATCTGCTGGACGCCGCCGGCATCACCTGGGGCTGGTTTGAAGGCGGATTCGATCTTTCGGTCGTCAATCCCAACGGCACCACCGGCTGCGATCGCTCCCACACCTCGGCGGTCACGGGCGTCACCGAGAATGACTATATCCAGCATCACGAGCCGTTCCAGTATTACGACTCAACCTCCAACCCGCAGCACCTCCGGCCCTCTTCGGTCAGGATGATCGGCTACAACGACGGGCCGGTCCACCATCAATACGATACCCTCGACTTCTTCGCGGCGGTCAGAGCCGGAAACATGCCTGCAGTCAGCTTTCTCAAAGCTCCCGGCTATGAGGACGCCCATGCCGGCTATTCCGATCCGCTCGATGAACAGGCCTTCGTGGTTAAGGTCATCAATTTCCTGATGACCACGCCCGAGTGGCCTTCCACCGCGGTCTTCATCGACTATGACGATTCTGACGGCTGGTACGATCATCAGTTCGAAACGATCGTGAACCAATCCGATACGGCGGACGACGAACTGACTGGCAGCGGCCAGTGCGGATCGGCTGGAACCTATACCGCTCTGCCCGGGCCGAGTGGCGCCAATCACGCCCAGGGACGATGCGGTCACGGCCCGCGTATCCCGCTCATGATCATCTCCCCCTGGGCCCGACAGAATTTCGTCGACCACACGGCAACGGATCAGACCTCGATCATCCGCTTCATCGAAGACAACTGGCTGCATGGAGAAAGGATTGGCCGCGGTTCCTTCGACGCCATTGCCGGCTCCGTGGACAACATGTTCGACTTCAGCCATATCAACATGCGCGCTCCCTATCTGCTTGATCCGTCCACCGGCGAGCCAACAGGCGGTCACTCACCGTTCTAGCCGCAACCGGAAACCGGCTCGCTGCCAACCCGCGAAGAGCCGGATTCCGCTGCCTTTCCGTCGGCTTAACGCCACGATAATAGTTCCACGCCACAATAAGCAGAATGTCCGGTCTGTCCCTCTGGCCACGGCGCGCGTTTCTGCGTAACGCAGGCTTAGCCTTAGCCGCATTGCAGCTCAGGCCGCCGACAGCGCCGGTGCGTCAGCAAACTGCACTTGATCCTTCCACGCTGGAGCCTTTCGTTGACCCGCTGCCCATCCCCCCGCTGGCGCGACCTGCGGGACTGCGGCCGAGTCCGGAAAGTCCCCGCCAGGGGATTCCCTGGTATCGCATTGCCTCCCGCGAGACAAGCGTCAAGGTCCATCGCGATCTTCCCGCCACCCGCATGTGGTGTTTCGGCGGCAGCTTTCCTGGTCCCACCATTGAAACCAGGAGCGGCCACGCAATGATCGTGGACTGGGAGAACCAGCTGCCGTTCCGGCACTTTCTGCCCATCGATCACTCCCTGGACGGCGCCGGTCCCGGAATCCCCGAGGTGCGCGCCGTTACGCACCTGCATGGCGGACGCACGCCGCCCGACAGCGACGGCTATCCGGAAAACTGGACCGTGCCGGGACAGACGCAGACCTGTTTTTATCCCTCGGGGCAGCACGCCGCGCTGCTCTTCTATCACGACCATGCCATGGGCATTAACCGGCTGAACATCTATGCCGGCCTCGAGGGGTTATTCATCGTCCGCGAGCCTCAGGAAGCTGCGCTCCATCTTCCCTCCGGCCGGCATGAAATTCCCCTGATGATCAGCGATCGCCTCTTCACCCGAGACGGGCAGCTTCTCTATCCCGTCTCCCCGATACCGGGTCGGCCCTGGGTCCCGGAGGTCTTCGGGAATGCCATTCTGGCGAACGGCAAACTCCTGCCCTACCACGAAGTGGAACCGCGAAAATACCGCCTCCGCCTGATGAACGGTTCGAACGGGCGCTTCTATCGCTTCGAGTTATCCAATGGCGCTCCGTTTCATGTGATCGCCAACGATCAGGCTTTGCTGCCTGCGCCGGTTCGGGCGCACCGTCTCACCCTCGCCCCGGCTGAACGCGCCGACATCGTTGTCGATTTCGCTCCCCTGGCTGGTTCCATGCTGCAACTGGTCAGCGATTCTTTTCCCATTCTCCAGTTCCGCGTGGCAAGGCAAGGCGCTCCGGACACCAGCCAGCTGCCGGCGGTCCTCATGGATGCCGGCGCTCCGCCTCGCGAGCAGGACGCCGTCCGCACCCGCACTCTCACCCTTGTTGAACTGCTGGACAAAGCGCAGCAGTCCATGGGAATGCTCCTCAACAACACCCCGTGGCGCGCTCCAATCACCGAGAACCCGGTGCTGAACACCAGCGAAATCTGGGAACTGATCAACCTCACTGAGGATTCTCACCCCATCCATCTGCATCTGGTGCGATTCCGGATTCTCGATCGCCGCCCCTTCGACACCTTCGCGTACATGGCCAACAAAACGCTCCGTTTCACCGGTCCGGCCCAGCCTCCCGACCCCATTGAGGCCGGCTGGAAAGACACGGCGCGCGCGGACCCCGGGCTGGTCACGCGCATCGTCGTGCCCTTTTACGGGTACTCGGGCCGATACGTCTGGCACTGCCACATCCTGGAGCACGAGGACAACGAGATGATGCGACCGTACGAAGTCCTCCCGCCCCATGCCGAATCCACGTAGCGGCCGCCGGGTGCCCCACAAGCTGGGCTGAACGAGAGCGCCCTATCCCTGCAGCCCGTCCCACGACCAGCGTGGAATGCTGAGCCCGCTCGGCACCTCATCGGCGGTCCGGTGATACCGGGCCATCGTGGTCGTCGTCGCCCAGGCAAAGTAGTCGTGCAGCACCTGTCGCAGCCGAGCGTCGCCGGCCAGCCCGACGTCGGCCAGAGCCTGATCGAAGCAGGCGATCGCGCGGCGATCCATATCCTCGTGCACGCCATTCCCGCTGTGGATCCTCACCACGCTGGTTTCATCGCCGTATGTGCCCGAGAACGCGGCCGGGCCGCCGAGTGCCTCAGCGAAATACGCGGCGAGCCGCTCGATATGCTGGGGGTGGAAGCCGTGGCTGAACGCATGGGCGACCACCTCGTCGGCCATCACCCGCCGATGCCAGGCTTCGGCCAGACGCCGCATCCCGTCCATCCCTCCTGCCGCTTCGAACACAGATTGCATGCACCCATGATGACGATCCCGGGATGTCGGTGCAATACGGGTGTGGCAATCGGGGTCCGGACGCCCCGAAATTGACGCCGCACTTCGCACTCACTCCTGTGCGGCAAGCCTCGCCGGGTGACCCGCACCCTGGGTTTCGGGCGTCGGAGCGGCCCTTGATTGCGCCGCCCCGTGCGCCTGGAGACTCACCGTGGGCGAAGTCTCCCCGGGGTGGTCGAACATCCGCGAACCGTTCGATACGCCATGGGCGCAAGCGAGACGCGGATATTTCAATTTTCAGACAATCGGTAGCGCGAAACAGAGCTCGACGCGCGTGCGGCGCAATATGGCGTGGGTGTTCTTCGGCGGCGAAGCACAGCCTCTGCAGAGGCATAGCCTCCAGGGCCCCCTTGCCGCTCCTTCTGCTGCTTGAAGACGACCCTGACGATCTTCGCAACGTCGCGCACCCTGCTCAGCAGCCTGGATTCACCGGGTTCAAGCCAAGCCGCTTCGCAGGTGACGCTCGCTGCTATCCTGAAAAAGCGATGTGCGCTTCGGTACCGCTCCAGACGCTTTTGTGATCGATCCTGATCCGGGGCTCGAATGCGGGTACGAAATTCTGCGCCTGCGTCACTCTCACCTGCAGTTGCAATCAATACCGGTCATATTGGGGACAATCCCGGGCGAGCACGGGACGAACGCGAGCTTTGCCGGATTTTAAGCGTCTCCAGGTTCGTCTCTGAAGGAGACGGTCTCCAGGTACTGGAGGCGGCACTCGCAGATATCATTCCGGGTTTACTTAAGACGCCGGGAATCTGTCATGATTCTGGCAATGGACATCGAACCCGGCAGATCCAGGCGCAACAGCACCATTACCGGAGTCCTGTGCGCCATCATCGTTGTTGTTCCTCTTGCGTATCTCAGCGTCCACCTTGCCACTCAGTTCGACTTCCTCCCCTACTGGATTTCCGCGCGCCTGCTCGCTGAAGGCCATAATCCTTACGACCGTGCCGCAATCTTCCACATCGAAAAAGCCCTCGGCAACCGCGAAGTGGCCCCGTTCATCATGCGGAACCCGCCCTGGGCGCTGCCGCTGGTCGCTCCTCTCGGCGGCTTCAGCGTCCATTGGGCCGCGCTTCTCTGGTTCCTGTGGATGCTCCTGCTGGCAATGCTCTCCGTCTGGTTCCTTACTCGCGATCACTCTGCCGCCCGTCCGCGCGCCGCGCTTTTTGCTCCGCTGCTCATCTCGCTTCTGCTTGGGCAGCTCGCCACCGTGGTGCTGTTCGTCTCAGCCTTTTTTCTTGCGTTTTGGCGGAAGCGTCCTTTCGTTGCCGGCGTTGTACTATCAGTGGCCGCCATCAAAGCGCACCTGCTGGTCCTCTTCTGGCCCGTCCTTCTCCTTGACTGTTATCGCCGCCGCGACTGGCGGATTCCGGCGGGACTCCTGATCGGTGTGGCTGCGCTCACCGGCCTGGCGTTCCTGCTCGACCCGCACGGCTGGGCGCAGTATCGCCACGCCATGGTGCAGGAATCTCTCACGTTCCAGTACCTGCCCAACGTCTCCGCCGACATCCGCTTTCTGCTCCTGCGTCGCCACCCCTGGTTCCAGTGCGTACCTTCGGTCCTCGGCCTTGGGGCCGCCCTCTGGTTTTACATGCGCAGGTGCTGGAACTGGACGGAGGATGGCGCCATCCTGCTTGCCGTCTCCACACTTCTCAGTCCCTACTCCTGGGCCTGCGATATGGCTCTCATCCTGCCCGCCGTGCTTCGCGTCCAGGCGGGACGTCGGGCCCAGGATCTCTACTTTCTCTGTTGCCTCGTCAGCTTTCTCATGGCTCTGCTGGTCGATTCCTGGGCCTCCCCCTGGCTTTCGCTCCTTGGCCCACTGTGGATCGGCTGGTATGTCGTCGCCCGCAGGTTGAGCCGGCGCAATCCTCTGCCGACTCCGCCGGCTCAGAGCCAGCCAGCATAGTGCCTCAAAAGAGAAGGGAGCCGAGATATCGGCTCCCTCCTGCCTGCGTCCCGCGGATCCGCTTCAGAACCCAGACCCGGTATCCTTCTCTCCCGAGGGAACGGGGTTGTCGCATCCTTACCTGAGCAAAGGTCCTGTTGATGAAGCAGAATTTCGCCGCAATGATCCTCGGTGGTACCAGGCAAGTCGGTGGTGCAGCCGTCGCAGCGCTGCTGGCAATTCCGGAATGCCGGGAAGTGTTGATGATCGCCAGAAAGCCCGTTGCGGCGCGATCGCGGGTGGGTAACGTCGTTCCTGATACCGGCGCGGCCGACGTCGCGGAGCGCATTGCTGCCCTTGCCCGCGAAATCTCGAGCCAGGGTCCCGTCAGCGCAGTAAGCTGTGTGGGTGTCGGTCGGGAACGATGCGCTGGAGCGAAGAAGAATTGAAGCGACTTGAACTCGGGGTCGTCGGTGCGTTTGCGCGTGGCTGCCGTGACGCCGGAATCGCGCAGTTTGGCCTGCTTTCTTCGGCAGGAAGCACAGCCCGCGGCCGGTTTCGCTGTGTCCGCGTAATGGGCATGAAGGAAGGCACCGTCCGCAACTTCGGATTTACCTGTTTGTTGGACATAAGGGGCACGGTGCGAAGGGCGCGACGCATCATACGGAGTAAGGAGCACCCACAACTATGGCAGATGACAGACAAGATGTTCGTAATCAGCAGCCTGGCCCGGGATCGAATCCGGGCGAATCCCGGAAGCAGGGCGAGCAGGGCCGCGAACACCACTCCGGCGAGCAGACGCCGAAGAAGGACGTTCAAAGCCACGAGCGGGAACAAGGAACCGGGAAAAGCGGAACTCGCTGAAGAAGCACCATGGTTCCGCCTGGGCGGCGGTGCAAACCGCCGCTGTTTTCTGAACCGTTCTGCAATATCCGAAGCCACGGCAGATCAGTAGTTTGGATGGTGGCGGCGGGTAGGATCGAACTACCGACCTTGGGGTTATGAATCCCACGCTCTAACCATCTGAGCTACGCCGCCAATCGGAAGGAGCAGGTTTCATCATACGAATCGCGCCCGCAGGCGGTCAATCCTGCGGGCCGCGCACCGCTGCCAAACCTATTGACTCGCGCTCCACGACACTGGGCCCATTTGTCCCCCCGCCCAGAGCGGACGTAGACTGCCAACGGCGCTTCTGGCCACATCTTCTTCTGCAAGAGAAGCCTTACCATGATCCGTATTGCGATCCGTATTGCAATTCGTTTTGTCCGCACGCCTTTGGCCGCTTTTGGCATCATTTTCCTGTTTCTTCCCGGTGCTTCCGCGCAGAAGCAGGTGGTTCTGCAGCGCCGCAACGCTACCGTGACGCTCGAGTCCTACGCGCCGAACATCGTCCGCGTCACCATCAGCCTGAGCCGCCAGGCCGCGCTGGCCACGCCGGGGTATGGCATTAGAGCACAAGTCGCCGATTCCGGTTGGACGTACACGCAAACGGCGACGATGGACACTTACAGCTCGGCGCAGATGACCGTAAAGATGCCCGTTCCCCACTACGGCTTCGGCGCGACGCCCGCGGGCTGCGACGCCTGCAACTACTTCACTGGCAATGTGCCCTGGATTCCCCTGACGGTCGACGCGAAGAGCGGCGAAACCCTCCTCCGCATGGAAGGCTGGTCGATGACCGTACCAAACCACAAAGACGCGAACGCCGAGATCCTCTCGGAAACGAAACCCGACGTCGCGTACGACCAGTTTGCCCCGCGCCCCTCTGACGCGATCTACGATCAGGTGCAGGCGACGTTCTTTTCGCCCGACAACGAGCACTACTACGGACTTGGCGAAAACCAGCAGGGTTATCTGGATCACCGGGACCACCAGATCCAGTGCTGGAACGACTACACCGCCGCGGCCGGACCTACCTTCTGTGTTCCGTTCCTCGTGACGAATCGGCATTACGCGGTTCTGTGGGACAATCCGTCGAAAACGACCATCGATCCGGGTTTCAATGAGCGCACCCAGTGGACCTCACAGGTGGGCGACCGCGTCTCATTCTTTGTGATCTACGGCCAGACCACCGACCAGCTGTATGAGGGCTACCGGCTCCTGACCGGGGCCACTCCTATGCTGCCGAAGTCCGCCTACGGCTACATTCAGTGCAAGAATCGGTATTCGAGCCAGGCGGAGGTGATGGCAGTGGCGGATGGGTACCGCGAGCGCCACCTGCCCGTCTCGATGATCGTCGTCGACTGGTTCTACTACACGAACATGGGTCAGATGGACTTCAACCCGAAATACTGGCCGGACCCCTCGGCGATGAACGCCAGACTGCACCAGATGGGCATCGATACGATGATCAGCGTCTGGCCGCGGTTTGTGCCCACGGATCGCTTCTACTCAACGCTCGAGAAGAACGGCTGGTTCGAGCACCTGGCCGACGGCACGCCCACAAACGGCGAACCGTACGACCACGCGGGCTCCGACATCGACACCACAGACCCGGCTGCTGCGAAGTGGTACTGGAAAACGATCAGGGACAACATCCTCAGCAAGGGATTCAACTACGTCTGGGCGGACGAGACGGAGCCGGATCTGCCTCCGAACGGCAGCTACTTCCACATTGGTCCGGGTGTTGAGTACTTCAACGTCTATCCGCTCTTTCACACGGCGGCACTCTATGACGGCTATCGATCCAGCGGCGACACGCGCGGGCTGATCCTGTCGCGCGACGGGTACACCGGGATTCAGCGGAACAGCACCATTGTCTGGTCGTCGGATATTTACCCGACTTGGGACACGCTGCGCCGGCAGATCCCCACCGGGCTCGACGTTGCAGCCTCAGGACTGAACTACTGGAGCAACGACACGGGCGGCTGGCAGTCTTTGCCGAGGGTGCACCACGCCGAGCGGCCGCCGCTGCTGAGCCCTGCCGGCGCTGAGGCCAATGTGGGCGGCTACGTCGATTATCCGGAGCTTTACACGCGCTGGTTTGAGTACGCCACGTTCCTGCCCATTTTCCGCACGCACGGCACGCGCAAATATAACGAGGTTTGGTCGTACGGCCCGGCGGCTGAGCCGATTTTGGAAAAGTACCTGCGCCTGCGCTATACGCTGATGCCCTACATTTACTCGCTGGGGTGGTTCACGCATGAGACCGGCGCGCCGTTCATGCGGGCACTGTTCATGGACTTCCCCAACGACCCGAAAGTGGATGAGATCGGCGACGAGTATATGTTTGGACCGGCGTTCCTGGTTGCGCCGGTCACCACGCAGGGCATGACGACGAAACAGGTGTACCTGCCAGCGGGAGCCAACTGGTACAACTACTGGACGCACAGGAAGTACACCGGAGGCCAGACTGTCACGGTTGCCGCGCCCATCGACCAAATGCCTCTCTTCGTCCGGGCCGGATCGATCATCCCGATCGGCAGCGAGATCGACGATGCAGCACAGAAACAGACGATCGCCAGGATTGAGGTGTGGGCGGGAACGGACGCCAGCTTCACCCTCTACCGTGACGACGGGACGACGTACGCCTATGAAAAGGGCGATTACCAGCTCACCCATTTGCACTGGGATCAGGCCACTCTACGGCTTACGCACTCCGGCGCGACCGCCTGGACCGTTGCCGACAGTCAGATCGTTCAAGCGATCCAATAGCCGGATTGGGGACCCGCGGGCTTAGTCTCCGCCGGCGAATTTGTTGATCAGGGACACCGAAATCACGACCAGGACAGCCGCCACGATCAATCCCCCAATGGCGAGGGTGGTCAGGTCCATGGGTCCTCCTTCTCTCTCGTTCGTCGGCTCGGCCCAACGGGAGATGAGGAGCGCGGCGCGAAGAACTCTCCACGATAGAAGAGGCACCGCGGAGGTACAGTGATGGCCGTCACCTGGCGCGGTGGAGGGTTGCTGATGAATTACTGTTGCCCAGGCTGATGCCATCAGGTATTGCACGAAAAAATCAGGCTATCTCATTGAACAATGTACTGCTTCCTCAGATGGCAACCTTAATCGTAGAGGAAGATCACCCGGAGCTTGATGCGATGGGCTTTTACTCCGGGCGGGAATGGGGGGTAGGGGCTCGCGCTTTTCAAAGTGCCCTCGGCAGCCGTCATCAGAGCCTGGTCGCGGGTTGATCGGGCGACGCGCAGATGACGGACGACGCCGTTCCGTCCCAGGCGGACGATCAGAACCGCGGTGCCTGGCTCGCCCATCGGGGGACGGGCCGCAGCGGGAAACCATCGGCCGCCAGCTCATCAGCAGCTTCTGACGAACTGCCAGCAGCCAGGCCTGGGGCAGGAGCCTGCGGTCAGCGGGGTGACTCGGCTCAGAATCGTTGCGCGAACCTTTCCCCGCGGCAGGGGGTAATGCTGTCCGCTGGCCGGAGGGGGCACCGGCGTCGAGGAAGTCTGCGCGCAGGCGGGTCCCATGAACAAGGCGGACAGGAGAAAAGCCAGGAGGAAGCGACGGAGCATGATCAGTCTTGAGAACCTTGAGATGCGATCCGATGCCGCACGATGCCGCTGCAGTTCCTCGGTCGGCCACCCGCTCAGTTGCGAATATCGGACATAGCCGTCGCGACCTCGGCGCGCTGCTCTGCGGTCAGCGGCAGCAGCGGCACGCGCGGAACTCCGCCGTAGTAGCCGTTCAGATCGCAGGCGTACTTCAGTCCCGGAATACCGTATTTGCTGGTCACGAGGCGGGAGGGTTCGCCGATCCGCCGCTGCTTCTCCGCAGCCACTTCGTGGTCGTTTTCCTTCCAGGCTGTATATATCTCCTGGCAAGCCTGCGGGGCCGGAGAGGCGAAGGCCAGAATCGCTCCGGAAACGCCGGCTTCCAGAGCTGGCAGCAGATTTCCCGCCGAGCCGGTGATCACCTGAAAGCCGATCTCCTTCCTGCGCGTGGCCAGGGCTTTCCGAGCCGGCGTTGCCACGGCTGCCGGAATGAACGGCTGTGCTCCCAGGGCGTCGACCGGAATCAGGCTGGCGGCCAGGGCCGCTTCTGCTTCCGCCTCGGCCAGCACCATCCGGCCGGTCACGGCTTCGAAGACGGGCGTCACCGCAACGGAGCGCTTTGGGGCCTTGCGCGTGGCCGCCACCAGGGCGGCCAGCCGCTCGACGTTTCCGCTCGAATCCTTGATGGCAATAATGTTCGGATGCTCCGCCAGCTCAGCCACCACTTCCACCGGCAGTTCCAGATGAGTAAATCGCGGGATGCTGTAGAGGACGACGGGCAGCGGCGAGTGGTCGGCCAGGGAGCGGTAGTACGTGAGCAGTTCCAGCGGCTGCATCTGCGGGCCGTAGAAATGCGGGGTCCGCGCCAGCACCGCGTCGTACTGCTGATCGGCGGCATATTCCGCAAGCCTGAGGGTTTCGCGCAGGCTTTCGCGCCCCACTCCCGCCAGCAGAACTTTATCCGGCGCCGCACTGTGCGCCGCCGTGTGCAGTACCTCGTGCGTCTCGTCATCGCTCAGCATTACCGCTTCGCCGGTCGAACCCAGCACCACCAGGCCCGCCGCGACCGTGCGCGAATACCGCTCCACGTTGTGTTCCAGTTTGCGCAGGTACAACCGGCCGTCAGGATAATACGGCGTCGTCATCGCCGGGAAAATGCCTTCGAGCAGCATGATGCCATTCTAAGACTCGCCGTCCAGTCTTCCGCGCAAAAACAGCAAAGGCCCGCGGAGGGTTCCGCGAGCCTTTCCGTTGGTGCGTTCGACGCTTACGCCGGCCGGCGCAGCTTCTGGCGCTCCTTCACCTCGTCGATCTTCCCGTTCGTGCGTTCCCTGGCACGGTCGATGTTCTGCGAGGCATGCTCGCGAGCCTCGGTATTTCGCGGATGCTGCCCGGCCTCGCGATTCTTCGCGGACTCCTTCGCCGCCTCCCTGATGTTGCCCCACGTTTCCTGCGGGGCGCCTCTGGCCTGATCGGCCACGCCCCGATTTGCCATGGTTTCGTTGCCGGGGGCCTCTCCGGCTGCCTGTTTTGCCTTGCCGGCCACCTCGTTCATCTTGCCTTTTACCTGGTCCCAATTCATTGCATTACCCCCTGGGTTCACATCACCACCTGCCTGTCGCTCACGCCACGGGCCGTCGTCCGCTTATGAGCTGGATGATCAGGACCACCAGCGCGAGCACCAGCAGAATGTGGATGTACCACGCCAGAATGTGGAAACCTACCAAACCGATCAGCCACGCTACCAGCAAAATCACGAACAGTGTCCAGAGCATTCCGAATCTCTCCTTTCCGGGCCGTATCACTTCTGGCGGGCCTGTGAGTTGGGTGCGCTCAGCGCTCCGCCGGGTTGCCGTTGCGATACAAATGGAAGTGGAGGCTCTCCGCCTTTGCTGATCGCCATCCAGGGAGAACCGGGCTCCTTCAGCCACGAAGCCGCTCTTCTGGCGGATGCGCAGGCAACCCTTCTGCCGTGCGCGCTTTCCGCGGACGCCTTTGACGCGGTCACCCGCGGCGCGGCCGACGCCGCCGTGATCCCGATCGAGAATTCCCTCGCTGGCTCCGTGGTCGAGCACTTTGACCTGCTGCTCGCTCAGCAAGTCGCGGTCGAAAGCGAGTGGCTTCTCCGCATCCGCCACAATCTGATTGCTCTGCCCGGCGCGGAACTGAGCGGCATCCGCCATGCCTATTCCCATCCAGTGGCTCTTGCCCAGTGCCGAAGATTTTTCGTGCAGCATCCCGACATCACCGCAAGCCCCAGTTACGACACAGCAGGCAGCGTCAAGCAGCTGATGGAGCTGCGCAACCCCTCCGTGGCGGGAATCGCGAGCACTCAGGCGGCCAGACATTATGGCGGCGAGATCCTCCTTGCTGACATTGAGGACAATCCGGAGAACTACACTCGTTTTTTCCTGGTGCGCCGGCGCGCAGAAGTCCGGGCGCACCCGCAACCGAACAAGGTCAGCCTCGCTTTCACCGTGGAGAACCGTCCCGGCAGCCTGGTTGAGGCGCTGCAGGTGTTCGCCGGTCTCGGCACGAATCTGACGCGACTTGAGTCCCGGCCTGTTCCCGGGCGTCCATGGGAATACGTCTTTTACGCCGATTATCAGCTCGACAGGCCTGAGGCTGCGGATCAGGCTCTGGAAAGGCTTCCTTGGCATTGTTCCATGGTGCGGGAACTGGGGCGCTATCGGGCGGCAGGCTAATTCTCTCGAGTCGCGGCCCCGCGCCGCATCTCAACGGCTGAACCCGGTCTGCCAATAAATCACGGGGAAGGGGGATTTGCCGGTCATCCCGCTCAGGACATCGAATCGACAGGGTTTCGCGGCCGCTGCAGGCCGTTCCGACCTGAGTCTTTTCCAAACCTGCTGAATCCAATGGGTAATTATTTGATATAAGGACACTCATGGCTAGCGATTTCATCAGCATCATTGAACCCGGCGACCCGCGCGAACGAGAGGGCGGATCCAGCCGCGTTCTTCCCATCCTGCCTGTCCGGGATACGGTTCTTTTTCCCCATGCAGTCCTGCCCCTCACGGTGGGGCGCGAGAGCTCGATCCAGTTGATCCAGTCCCTGGGCGAGGAGAAGAGCATTGTGGTGGTTGCCCAGCGAGACGCTCGCGTGGACGCGCCACAGCAGCAGGATCTGCACGCCTTTGGCACGCTGGCAACCGTGCACAAAGTCGTCAAAATGCCCAACCAGAGCCTTTTTGTCTTCACAGAAGGCACGGAGCGCGTCCGTCTCGGCGAGTTCTCCCGCATTGAGCCGTTCATGGTGGCCGCGGTTGAGACCGTACCCGAGGTTCCTGCGCCCAAAGATCCAGCCATCGAGGCGATGCAGCGGAATGTCATCACTCAGTTCCAGCAGATCGTCACAGCTTCGCCGACGCTTTCCGATGAGCTGCAAACAATCGCCATGAACATCGACGACCCCGGCCGGCTGGTTGATTTCATCGCGGCTTCCCTGCCTTTCCTGGCTACGGGCGACAAACAGGAGCTGCTGGAAACGCCCGACGTGGGCGCACGCCTCGAGCGAATCAATAAGCACCTGGCCAAGGAACTCGAAGTTCAACAGCTGCGCAACAAAATCCAGTCTGAAGTGCAGGACCAGGTGCAGCAGTCGCAGCGCGATTACTACCTCCGCGAGCAGCTTAAGGCGATCCAGAAGGAACTCGGCGAGATGGACGAGGGCCAGAAGGATATCGAGGAGCTGCGCGAGAAGATCGAAGCTGCAGGCATGCCCGAGGAGACGAAGAAGGAGGCGCTGAAGGAGCTGAACCGGCTCTCGCGCATGTCGCCCATGGCCGCCGACTACTCCCTCACACGCAATTACATCGAGTGGCTGGCCGTGCTGCCCTGGTCCAAATCTTCGGGCAGCGCCGTGGACATCGTCAAAGCGAAGGATATTCTGGACGAGGACCACTACGATCTGAAGAAGGTCAAGGACCGCATCCTCGACTATCTCTCCGTGCGCCGTCTCAAAGCGGACATGAAGGGACCGATCCTCTGCTTCGTCGGACCTCCGGGCGTGGGTAAGACGTCGCTGGGGCGCAGCATCGCGCGGGCGCTGAGCCGCGAGTTCCGCCGCATTTCACTCGGAGGGATGCACGATGAGGCCGAGCTGCGCGGCCACCGCCGCACGTATATCGGCGCGCTGCCGGGACAGATCATCCAGAACCTGCGCCGTGCGGGTGCGAACGATCCGGTCTTCATGCTCGACGAAGTCGACAAGCTGGGGCGCGATTTCCGCGGCGACCCGGCATCGGCGCTGCTGGAGATCCTCGATCCGGAGCAGAACAACACGTTCCGGGACAACTACCTGGATCAGCCGTTCGATTTGTCGAAGGTGCTGTTCATCTGCACGGCCAACATGCTCGACACCGTCCCGGAGCCGCTGCGCGACCGCATGGAGATCATCGAGCTGCAGGGCTACACGGAAGAGGAAAAGAAGCATATCGCGTTTCGTTATCTCATTCCGCGGCAGATTAAGGAGAACGGGATCCAGGCGGACAACATCGAGTTTCCCGAAGAATCGGTATTGCACGTTGTGCGGCATTACACGCGCGAGGCCGGCGTGCGCAAGCTGGAGCAGCAGATCGGCACGATTTGCCGCAAGCAGGCACGGCGCATCGCGGAGGGCAACATCGACAAGCTGGTGGTCACGAAGGACGTCATTCAGGAATTCCTGGGCGGCATCAAAGTCCGCGTGGATACGGAGCTTGCCGAGCGCACGAAACGGGCCGGTGTCGCGGTGGGCCTGGCGTGGACGCCGGCAGGGGGCGACGTGCTGTTCATCGAAGCCAATCGCATGAAGGGCAAGGGTGGATTCACCATGACGGGCCAGATCGGCGAAGTCATGCAGGAATCCATGCAGGCCGCGCTCACCTGGGTGCGCTCGAACGCCAAAGCGCTGGGCCTCGATGAGGATGTCATGAAGGACACCGACATCCATATCCACGTACCTTCGGGCGCGATTCCGAAGGATGGGCCTTCGGCGGGTGTGACGATGGCGACGGCTCTGGTTTCGCTGCTGACGGATCGCCCGGTTCGGCCGCTGACGGCGATGACCGGCGAGATCACGCTGAGCGGGAATGTTTTGCCGGTGGGCGGCATCAAGGAGAAGTTTCTCGCCGCGAAGCGCGCCGGCGTGACCGATGTAATTATCCCGGCGGAGAACAAACTGAACGTCGAGGAGGACCTGCTGCCCGATCAGATCGACAACGTGACGATCCACTACGCTACCCGCATCGATGACGTCCTCGCCGTGGCTCTTCCGCGCACCATTGCGGAAGAGCACCACGACGAGGAGATCCGGGACGAGGTGCTGCAGAAGACGGCGTGAAGGCAGGGGACAGAGTACAGGGATCAGGGCGCCACAGACCGGCGCCCTTTTTATTGCATTACGATTTCGAAGTTACGGCGTGATCTGAATCTCAAACAGCTTCGGCCACAGCTTCCCGGTCACGAACAGCCTGTGTTTCTGCGCATCCCAGGCAATGCCGTTGAGCACAGCGTTGTTGTTCCGCAGCTCCACGTCCGGAATGATGCCCGCCAGATTGATCCAGGCAATCACGTGGCCATCCTTCGGCGAAATTCGCGCAATTCGGTTCGACATCCAGACGTTTGCGAAGATTTGCCCCTCTACCCACTCCAGCTCGTTGATCTGCTCTACAGGCTTTCCGTGGTCGGTGACCTCCAGCGTGCGGACCGTCGCAAAGGTGATTGGGTTCAGATAACGAAGCGCGGAGCTGCCATCGCTCAGAATCAGGTCGTGTCCGTCCTGGGTGAGGCCCCAGCCTTCCCCGGAGTAGTGAAACGTTCGCAGCAGTCGAAACGTATCGCGGTCCCACACAAAGCCCATTTGGGCCTTCCACGTCAGCTGGACCAGGGTGTTGCCCCAGTCTGTAAGCCCCTCGCCGAAGTACTGGCTCGGCAGGTCGTGCTCGCGAATCACCTGGCCCGTCTGCAGATCCACCTCGCGCAAAGACGAGTGCCCATAGAGCCCGGTGCTCTCGTATAAGTGGCCATCTTCGTAGATCAGTCCCTGGGTGAATGCATTCGGATCGTGAGGATAGGTGTGGATCACCCTGTATCCCTCATCCGCGAGGGCCATTCGAGCGAGGCCCAGGCCCGCCAGAACCACCACTGCGAGAAACAATCGCCGCATCGTACAGCCAGAGTACCGCGTCCGGAGCCAGGGGCAGACATGCGCCCCATCTGCCGGCAAAAGAAAATGGGCCCGGCCATCATCGGCGGAGCCCAATCCTTTGCGCCCCAGCCTCAGTTCCTGCTGTACATTTCCTCCACGACCTTCCGGAAGGCGATGCGGCTGGCCTCGCGCGTGTAAAACATGTGCCCGCCTGGGAATTCATGAACGGAGACCCGGGTCGGATCGCCCATCACCGGCATCTGGTTCACCGTCAGGATCGACCCCATGAACGGGCAGGACAAATCGTCCCATCCATGCGCAATCACGACCCGGAACCTGGGGTCCGCAGCAACCGTGTCGCGGAGTTGCGTGACGGAACCCTCGCGCAGCGCCGCATCGCGGTCCCATGCACGATTCACCGCATACGACAAGGCGTAATACTGGGCATCCGTCTTCCAGCCTACCGTCTGGGTCACGAAGTTCACCATCGCGGTCGTGGTTGGGCCCACCATGCTGGCCAACAGCGGGTCGTTGGCTTTTGACTGGGGCGACCAGGGGAACGGATCGTACATCGTCACGTTGGAGTCGTAGACGGAACCGACCTTGCCCTGCTCGCGCCACACTTCGCGGAGATAGGCCCGGGTCTCGAGGCGTCCGCCCGATTCCTTGACGAAGGTCGGATCCAGGCCCGTCATCTGTATGACCTTCTGGATCATTGCATTCTGCAGCGCAGGGTCCGAGTTCCCCTTGATCAGCGCCGTCGCATAGTCGCCCTCCGTGTACTGGATCACCTGCTGCATGGCCTCCGGCGTGAGCTTGCCCTGGCGCTCGAGATTGGCCGCGGTGATTGGCGGCAACGTCAGCATCCACGGCAGCGGCGACAGGTCGCCGTGCGCCTCGACGGTTGGGTTCATGTAGGGCGACACCAGAACTTCGCCGTTCAGCGCCACGCCCAACTGCGATTGCAGGAAATAGACGATGCGCGGCACGCGGTATCCGCCGTAGCTCTCGCCCACCATGTACTTCCGCGAGGTCATGCGGCCGTTCTTCACCAGCCAGTCGTAGATGGCCTCGGAGAGATAGTGCACGTCGGGCACGGGGCCGTAGAAGAGCTTCTTCGCCTCGGCTGGATCGACCAGCGAGCGGCTGAAGCCGGTCCCGATGGGATCGAGAAACACCAGGTCCGTGAAGTCGAGCCAGGTTCCCTGGTTATCGCTGAAGTGGATCGGCTCAGACGCGCTGTCGCCCTTATTTCCAATCCCGTCCAGATGCTTCGGTCCGATGGCGCCGAAGTTGAGAAACACCGACGAAGCACCCGGCCCGCCGTTCACCGCGAAGGTCACCGGGCGGTCTGGCTGGTCCACGGTATACGCGGTGTAGACCAATTGGCCCGCTACGTTGCCCTGGTCGTCACGAACCGGCAGCGTACCCACGGTCACGGTGTAGTGCAGGGTTTTGCCGTCGAGCACGATGCTCTGCCCGACGCTCTTATCGGGCGGCAGCGGAGGCAGCTTGTTGTAATCGGCTTTGTTGGCGGCAGGGGCGGGCGCAGGCGGGGGAGGAGCCGGTTTGGCGGAGTCGCGATCTTTCTGCGCTGTGGCCGGCAGGCTGCACAGCGCGGCAAGACCCAGCAGGGCGCAGGTGGAAACCAGGCGTCTGGGAAGACGACGAAGAAGGGATTTTTTCATGGAAATAAAGATACATCGGCTGTGGGGTATAAAACCCGCAAGTGGGGTAGCTGCCTTAGTACAGTAACCACTACCTGTTGTGTTTTCCCGTGGGCAGGTTGGCCCGCGAAGGCCGGTAGCGGGTTGGTTTTGTGACTACGGCGTTCTCCAACAGTCGATAAAACAGCATTCCGCGCCGGCGCGACTTTCTACGATTGAAGCGAAACGCGAACTCGTCTAGATACGCGTCCAAATGGGCAGCAGTCACCGAGCCCTGATGCGTTCCCAACAGCCAACGCTTCAGCAAAGCCGCCACCTTATGAACGCCCGGCATAGCGACATGCGCCGGATCGCCCGAAGCCGACAAGTTGATGGCCTGGTGACGGTAATTCCGTTTGGATAATCCGTTGTAGCCGTTCCAGGCGTCGGTTCGAACTGCGCTTCCCGATTGGATCGCGTATTCGACAAAGGGAATCAGACTGTCCGAGGAAACATCCGCGACCCGCCGCAGGCGCACACGCCCAAAACCTATGGGGTCAAGCAGTTCAATGGCGATCACCACGATGAATTTCCGCTCTGCACCACGGCCGCGCGTGCCCTCTGCGATACCGCCCACATAGGTCTCATCCACCTCGACCGTGCCCGAGAGTCTCTCCCCAGCCGGACGCACCATGGCCGAACGGAGTTTGCGCAGCATGGTCCAGGCGGTCTGATAGCTGCCCAGGCCCAGCAACCGCTGCAAACCCAGCGCGCTGATTCCATACTTCTGGTTGGTCATCAACCAGATGGCCGTAAACCAGTCCGCCAACGGAACGCGGCTGCGGTCGAAGATCGTTCCTGCGGTTACTGAGAGCTTGCGGGCGCAACCGGAGCAAGCCCAGGAGCCATCGTCAAGCCGCCAGCCCTTCTCGCTGGCACATCCCGGACAGCGAAAACCCGTCGGCCAACGCAACCGCGCCCAATAGGAAACGCACGACTGCTCGTCAGGAAACCACGCGCGAAACTGCTGCCAAGTGCCTGGATAATCAGGCTGCTTCGCGACTTCAGGCGTGCGAACCACAATATCTTGAGTCTACTGTATTAAGGCAGCTACCCCACTAACCCGCATTTTGCTACAGGAAGAACGAAGTCCCGGTGCTATAGTGGCAGGCCAGGGGGCAAACGTGGCACTGCGGGATTTCCTCGGAAAACAATTCATTGCGGTCATCCAGTGGAACGAGCCGGAAGACGGAATTCTTGCCTGGCAGTATCCGATGCGGGACATGGAGATCGAGAACGGTGGCCAGCTAACCGTCCGCGAATCGCAAATGGCGGCGTTCGTCAACGAGGGAACGATTGCGGATGTGTTTGGGCCGGGGCTGCATACGCTGAATACGCGGAATCTGCCGGTGCTCACCGATCTGAGGAACTGGAGCAAGGATTTCCAGTCGCCCTTCAAGTCGGATGTGTATTTCTTCTCGACGCGGCTGCAAATTGACCAGAAGTGGGGGACGGCGACGCCGATTACGTTCCGCGAGAAAGAATTCGGGGCGGTTAGCGTGCGGGGATACGGGATTTACTCGTATCGGATCGCAGATGCAAAGACGTTTTTCCGGCAGATCAGCGGGACGCGCGATATGTATCTTGCCTCCGACCTGGAAGGGCAGCTGCGCGAAACAATTGTGGCGCGAATGACGGAAATCCTGGCGGCGAGCGACGTGTCGTTTCTGGATCTGGCAGCGAACCAGGCGGCGCTGGGTGCGAAAGTGGCCGAGGCGCTGAAGCCGGCCTTCGCCGGACTGGGGCTGGAACTGAATCAGTTCGCGGTGGAGAGCCTGTCGCTGCCCGAGGGGTTGCAGAAGGTGCTGGACCAGCGCATCGGCGTGACCATGGCCGGCGATCTGGGGCGGTTTACGCAGTTTGAGACGGCGGAGGCGATGCAGACGGCGGCGGCGAATCCAGGCGGCGCAGCGGATGCGGGCGTCGGTCTGGGGGCCGGCGTCGCGATGGCGCAGACCATGATGGCAGGCACAAAGTTGGCAACCGGCGCGGTCCCGGTTGCGACGACGCCCGCGAGCGCAGCGGATGCAGGGACGAAGTTTTGCATCGACTGTGGGCGGGCCATCAGCAGGGCGGCAGAATTCTGCCCGGAATGTGGAAAGGCGCAATGAACTGTACTTCATGCGGTGGGCCGCTGCGGCCGAACCCCACCGACGATTCGCTGGTCTGCGAATACTGCCACAGCATTTACTTTCCCGAGAAGAACGAAGATGGAGTGGCAGTGGCGGGCGAGTCGAAGGACGAGCCATGCCCCGTGTGTGCGATTCCGCTGATGCTGGCCGTCATGGAGCGAACCGAGATCCGTTACTGCACGCGCTGCCGCGGGATGCTGATCCCGATGGTCTCTTTCACCGGGCTGATCGATGCGTTGCTGGAGAGGAATCCGGGCAAGGTGGATACGCCGGCGCTGGATCCCGGCGAAATGCGGCGCAAGCTCACTTGTCCGCATTGTCACATGCTGATGATCGTGGATTTCTATCCAGGGGCGACCAATGTGGTATATGGATCCTGCGAGGCGTGCGCACTGATCTGGGTGGATCACGGCAAAATAGCACGGATCGTGGAGGGCGCACGGGAGGTCCAGGAGGTTGACTCTGAGCTGGCCCAGGAAAAGCTGAATTCAGATCCTCAGCTCTGATTGGGGAACGGCGGCGCTCTGAACTACAGCGCGGAGATCGCCGCATCCGGAACTGTGGCCGGCCGTACAGCCCCGGATGCGTGACTGTGTCCTTGCGGCTGTGCGCCACCGAACCGCATCTGACCGGAATCAGCGGACTATCTGGAGGCGCGCTCCGCGGTGACCTGGTTCAGTTCCCTGTACATGGCTTCGTTGCGCAGAATTGCCTGCACGTATTCCCGCGTCTGGGTGAACGGGATCGATTCCACGAATTCATCCATGCCGTGCCAGGTCCCATCGGCCCTCCAGGCGGTCACCCGGTAGTCGCCGGCGTTGTAGGCCGCGAAAGCGTATTCGGGCTGGCCGCCGAACTCGTCCAGCATTTCGCGCAGGTAGCGCGTGCCCAACTCCAGGTTGATGACCGGATCCAGCAGGTCGGCGGTCCGGAAACGCCGCATCCCCACCTGCCGCGCCATGGCGCGACCAACCGACGGCAGCAGTTGCATCAGGCCATACGCATTGGCACCGGAGATCGCCCCGGGATTGAATTCCGTCTCCTGGCGGATGAGCGCCGCGACCATATAGGGATTCAGGCCGTTCTTCGCTGCGTCCGACTGAATGTAGGACCAGTAGGGCTCCGGAAAGAGAATCTTCCAGTACGCCGCCGGGATCGCGTCCATCGGCGCACTTTCATAAAACGGAAGCTCGCGCTTCAGCAGATGCATCGCGCGCCATGCTTCGCCGTCGGAGGCGTAAATCTCCGCCTCGGCAAAGGCACCCCACTCCGCACTGCCATCGGCGGCCTGAATCTCCGGCGCGATGTACTCATTCAGACCGGCATTCGCAAGCAGCTTTGCCTCCACAACGTGCGGATCGTCTTCGGGGACGTCATCGGTGAGCTCCGGAATCGGCGCCGGCTTCATGGCGTCCAGTTCAGCGATATGCGCAGGCGCCACCTGGCTCAGCGCCGCCAGCCGCTGCTGCGCCATAAGCGCGTAGTAGTAGTGCGGATACAGGCGGACAACGGTTGAGTAGTACGCAGCGGCCATCGCGGGCTGGAGTTCCCGATCCTCATAGTCGCGGCCGCGCCAGTAGAGCGCGGACACCGCCTGCTCGGAGTCCGGATACAGTTTGATCTGCTCGTCGAAAAGCCGCGCCGCCTCGGTGTCCTTCCCCATCCGGTAATTCAGCCACGCCGCGCGCCAGTGCGCCACAGGCGCGTAACGCGAGGTCGGGAATCGGCGCGCCAGTTCGCCGTAGTAATCGATCGCGTGCGGAGCATCATTCGCGAGCAGGTACATGTTCCCGCTCGAAAACAGAGCTTGGGCCAGCCACAGACTGGCCGGGAAGCGTTGCTCCATTTCCGTGACCAGGGCCTGCTGGCGCGCCATGTCGTCGCGTTCCCGGGCCAGCTCCATCTCCAGATAGAGCCGCCGCGCTCCGGCGTCGTCGCCGGTGTCCGGCAGGTCGTCGAGCTCCTGCTCCGTGAGGCGATGCATCTTCCAGTCGCACTCCGCTGCCGCGACGAGCAGCCAGTCGCGCGTGACGCCGTCCGTATCCGGCTGCCCGGCCAGCGCACGGTATTCCTCCGCAGCCTCAAAGTAATGCCCGGCGTTGTACAGCGCGTCGGCATGACGACGACGCTCGTCCGGAGGCAGCGTGTCCAGCACGCCGGTCGACTGCAGCTGCACACGCGCGTACCCTGCCTCGATGCTCAGCGGAAAGGTGAGGTACACATGCTCATACAACTCTGTCGCCCGCTCGGTGTTGCCCGCCATGAACTCCGCCTTCGCCAGCGCGAGCTGAAAATCGGAGTGTCCGGCGATCGCGTCGCCGTTGTGCGCATTCAGGATTTGCAGGGCGCGCTGCGGATCCCCCTCCTGCAGGTACAGATTCGCCCGCAACACCGGCACGCTCTCGACAAAGATGCTGTCCGGATACTTCTCATCGAAACCGTCCAGCAGCGCTTCGGCCTGGGGCAGCTGATTGTTCTGGAGGTACGCCTGCGCGGTCAGATAATCCGCAAAATCGTCCAGCACGCCATGCGCGCCGGTCAGCCGCGCCTGGCGCAGCGCAGCCACCGCGTCCGTGAACCGATGGTCGAGCAGGTAGGCGTTCCCGAGCGCCAGATACGCCGCCGCAGCTGCGTCTCCGCGATGCGCCCGGGCGTAGCGCATCACTCCGGCATAGGCTGCAGGAGTGCGCATCAAGGCCAGTTGCTGGGCCATGGGCCGCAATTGCGAAGAGGCGACAAAAGCCCGCCGGATGCGCCGGCTCCGCGCCAGCTCCCGTGCGGTCAGACGGTGACGATAGTAGCGGCGCGCGTGGCGCCTGCGGTAAGCCAGCTCCCGCTCGCGACGCATGGAATACGCGGGACGCCGCGCTGCGCGATGCTCCGCGTGCGCCATAGTGCGTGTCCTGGCAGCTCTGCGGGCGGAGGTCCTGTGCTTGGGCGTCTTCGTCGTCGTCGCCCGGTGCTCCGCGTGAGGCTGCGTTCTCGGAGTCGCGGCCTGGCCGTATGCCGGAACCAGTATCAACAGCCCCAGGGCCGCAGCAGCTACTGCCGCGGGCAGCCTTCGCGCCCACAGGAGTTGGGGCCGTTCCGGCGCCACTTTCTCCTGATCTCTGCCCACCTTGCGCACCCGGGTCGCCGTCCCTTTGCCTGCTACGTCCCACCGTACCGCCAGCATCCCGCCCCTCTCTACCAGAGTAAGACGAAATGCCGGACGCGAAGGCGGTCTGCGCGATAAAAAGTGCCTACTTGTGTATGGGGGTGGCGGCGGCAGGAAGCGCGGGCGTAATGACGATCTCCCCGGTCATTCTGTCGTGACCGCGACCGCAGTAGACGCTGCAATGCAGGGGGTAGACTCCGGGCTTCCGGGCCAGAAACCGGACCACGGTGGTCCGCCCTGGCTGCACCGGCTCGTTAATCGCCAGCCCCGGCACGCCAATCCCGTGCTCGACGTCGGCCGTGATGATGATCAGCTCCACCTTCGCGCCCTGCGGCACAACCACGCGGTCGGGCTGAATCGCCCATTTCTTCATGAGCATGTGAATGACCAGGTTCGGCGGTCCGGTGTAGGTCGGCGTGTGCCGGCAGGCGGTCAGCGAGGCCATCAGAGCGAGCGCGAGCAGGAGCGAGCCGCCGCGTTTTGCTCGCCTTCCGGCCGGCGATTTAGTATGAGGACAGGACCCTGCGGCGGCGCACCCTGAAATTCTGAAGCCATTCATGTCCACTTCCATCCAATCACAGGGGACGGCTGAAGTTCATCCCGACGTTCTGCTCGTCGAGCGGGCGCGTGGGGGCGATATGGCCGCGTTTGAGAAGCTGGTGCGCCAGTATGAGCGCCAGGTTTTCAGGATCGCGCAGCATATCGTCCAGAATCGCGAAGACGCCGAGGATGTGGTTCAGGATGCGTTCCTGAAGGCGTACGGGAAGCTCGACCAGTTCCAGGGGAATTCGAAGTTCTATACCTGGCTGGTGCGCATCGCGGTGAATGAGGCTCTGATGCGCCTGCGCAAGCGGCGTACCGGGCGGATGGTTTCGATCGACGAGGACGTGGAAACCGAAGAAGGGTCCATGCCGCGCGATCTGGCTGACTGGAGCCCCGATCCGGAGGCACTGTACGGGCAATCGGAGATGGCCGAGATTCTGCGCAAGACGATCCAGGGGCTGCCGCCGGGCTTTCGGGTCGTGTTTGTGCTGCGCGACGTCGAGGGTCTGTCGACGGAGGAAACGGCGGAGTCGCTGGGACTCAGCGTTCCGGCAGTGAAATCGCGATTGCTGCGTGCGCGTCTGCAGCTCCGCGAACGGCTCACACGGTACTTCAAGAAGGGGTCCCGCGGTAAAGCCCAGGATGGTGTGAAGTGACCTGCACGGAGTTTCTTCAGCAGCTCGACGAAATGCTCGATCCGGCCATCGCCGGCCCGCTGCGCGCCGAGCTGCAGCAGCACCTGCGCTGCTGTGAGCATTGCGAGATTACCCTCAACACGACTCGCAAGACGATCGAGATCTATCGCAAGCACGAAGTTTACGAGCTCCCTGAAGACCTCCGCGAGCGCCTGCACCAGGCGATCCTGACGAAGTGCCGCGGATGCGCAAAGTAGGGCGCCCTTTGTTGCAAACCGCGTTTCTGCTCACCGCTTTTTAGCTGAGCGCCTCATCGTTGACCGCTGCTTCGCCCGCCGTTTTTCCTAACCGCCGTTCTCGCTCGCCCGTTACAATCCCGTCCATGAACTCCTTCGCAGGTGAAGCTGGCGCGAAGGCGAAGCCCAGCCTCGCCGACATCGTCATCGCCGCTGCCTGCGGGCTGTCGCTGACCTCCACCGCGATCGCGCTGCTCGTGCTGCCGCTCAGGCACAGCTTCGCGGGGTCGCGCGATCTCGCCATCTTCTGGGCTACCGCGCACCAGCTCATCCACCATGCCAACCCCTGGAATGCGCAGGCCGTGGGCGCGCTCGAGCATTCCGCGGGGTTCACCGGGCACGGCTCGTATTTCATGCGTAATCCGCCCTGGGCGCTCCTGCTCATTCTGCCTCTCGGGTTCTTCAGCGCTCGCGTGGATGCGCTTCCCTGGTCGCTGCTGCTGCTGGCCGTCCTCGCCGCGGCGCTTGGCACGCTCTGGAAGACCTTTGGCCGGCCGCGCAGCCCGATCGACTGGCTCGGCTACTGCTTTCCTCCGGCGCTGATTTGCGCAGCGATGGGACAGACCTCGCTCTTCGCGCTCCTCGGCCTTGCCTTATTCCTGCGCTTTCATGGCAGCCGACCGTTTTGGGCCGGAGCCGCGCTCTGGTTCTGCACGCTCAAGCCGCATCTTTTTCTGCCCTTCGGCGTCGCGTTGCTGCTGTGGATTGTGATATCCCGCAATTACCGCATCGTGCTCGGCGCGGTCTCCGCCCTCGCGGTGACTTCTCTGCTGGTCACCGCTCTGGACCCGGCTGCGTGGACGCAGTATCTCGACTGGGCGCGGCACTCGGGCATCTCGAACGAAGCGGTTCCCTGCCTCGCCGTGGCCCTGCGTGCCAGGATTGATCTCTCGGCATCCTGGCTGGATTTTCTGCCCGCAGTAGTTGCCTGTCTTTGGGCGGTCGGCTATTTTTGGCCGCGGCGCCAGTCCTGGGACTGGCTCGACCACGGCGGCCTGCTCCTGCTGGTCTCGCTGGTGGTCGCCCCCTATTGCTGGATCAACGACCAGTGCCTGGCCCTTCCGGCTCTCCTTCTCGCCGCCTCGCGCACCAGCTCCCGGGGGCTGCTCGCCACGTTGGGGGGGCTCTGTTTTCTCGTTGCCTTCCAGGTATTTGCCGTCGGGCACCTCGATTCCTCCTGGTATCTGTGGCCGGCTCCGGCCTGGCTCGCCTGGTATCTGTTCGCGCACGCTTCCGTTGTTCACAGCGTGTCCGATCAACGGCCAGTCCTGACCTGACTCGAAGGCGACCGAGCGGGCTCCTGCGCGCAAAGTGGAATAAATACGCTGGCGGGCTCGGGCTGCGTACACTCGGGCTGCGTACAATGGCATCGATGGCCCAGCCCACCGCAGCCAGCAGAGAACGTCAGGAAAGTAACGGAGGGCTCAGCTATCCGGCAGCGGCCCTTTACGGTGCTCTTTGCGCAATCACGCTGCTGCTTTCCGCCTCTCTGATGCACAGTTCGCGGTCGTGCTGGAGCGTCTGGTTGCTCGATGCCTGCCTGTTCACGATCTGCGCAGCGATGGGGCAGCCGGCCGGCTTCAGCTTCCCGGTGTGGCGGGGGCACTTCCGGTTGCGTTCTGCATGCTCAACGCGGCGAACATGATGATTATGCGGTTGATGCACAGCTCAGCGCGATCTTTGGAAGGACATCCGCGGAATTTTGCGAGTGGATCCGCGCTCACGCCCTGATCTGCCAGAGCCTGGGCCCGGTCTGCGGGAGCCTGGTATTCTTCTTCGCCCTGTCGGTGGTCGCCGGAGAACGCCGATCCTCTCTCCTTCGCTGCGCCGTCATCGCAATGGTGGCAGCTCCCGCATGCTGTCTGCTGGTCCCGGCGCTCGGCCCGGCTTGCCTTCACGATCCATCCGCGCCGCGAAACTGTATGCCGTCGTTGCATGTGATGTGGGCGCTTCTCAGCGCAATCCTCCTGGCGCGCCGCTACCGGACAACCGGGGTGCTTTACGCGACGCTGATCGCCGTGTCCACCGCAGGAATCGGGGAACACTGCATTGTGGATCTCGTCGCGGCCCTGCCGTAAACGGCGGCTGTCGTCGTCTCTGAAAACGCCATCGTGGCGGGGAGGGGATGGTCTCCCGCCGGGCGAGACTCGCTGCGCGCTGTGCCGGGAGAACCAGCATCCGGACGACACCAGCTCCTGTAACGGTACGGTCAGCAGGTACGGGCGCATTTCGCGCGCAGCGTCGTCCTTCGCCCGCCGCCTGATCCCCAAAATGGGGAATCGCTCGCGACGAGTCTGGCTCAGTACAATCGCCTGGATGGCCCAGCCGACCGCCCCTCGAACTCAGAACACGGACCTCGCCGGACTCATCATCGCCGTCGCCTGCGGCCTGTCGATCACGGCCGCTGCTCTGTTCCTCGGCGTCGTCCCGTTCATCCGCGCGCTTTCGGGGTCGCGCGATTTTGTCGTCTACTGGGCGACCGGCCATCAGTTGCTGCGCCACCTCGATCCGTACGATCCGCGCATGATGGGCCTGCTGGAGCACGCCGCCGGGTTCACTGGCCACGGCTCCTATTACATGCGCAATCCTCCGTGGAGCCTGCCGCTGACTTTGCCGCTTGGCTTTCTTTCCGCAGGCGTTGCCGCCCTGCCCTGGTCGTTTCTGATGCTCGTCCTGGCCATGCTCTCCGTCAGGGCCCTGTGGACGATGCTGGGGCGTCCCGGCAACTACGTACAGTGGCTCGGCTACGCCTTTCCTCCGGCGCTGCAGTGCGTGGTCATGGGACAAACGTCTCTTTTGCTGCTCATCGGCCTGGTCTTCTTTCTGCGCTGGCATCGCTCCCAGCCTTTCTGGGCGGGAGCTTCCCTCTGGTTCTGCACGCTCAAGCCGCACCTGTTCCTGCCGTGGGGAGTCGCCTTGCTGCTGTGGATCGTCGTCGCCCGCGCCTGGCGTGTGGTGGGAGGGGCCGTGGCGGCCATGGCCGCGAGTTGCCTCGTCACGGAGGCGATTGACCCACACGCCTGGAGCCAATATCTGCACTGGGCGCGCACCTCGGGCATTTCTCACGAGTTCATCCCGTGCCTCAGTATCGCGTTCCGCAACTTCGTTCATCCCACGGTCGAGTGGCTGGCCTTTGTCCCCGCCATGCTGGCCTGCCTCTGGGCGCTCGTATACTTCTGGCCCCGCCGCCACACCTGGGACTGGATGACCCACGGGAACCTGCTGATTCTGGTTTCGATCCTGGTAGCTCCCTATTGCTGGTTCTACGATCAGTGCCTTGCCATGCCCGCTTTGCTGGCCGCCGCCGCGGGTTGCCGATCGAGGAAGGTTCTGGCACTGCTGGCAATCATTTATCTCGCCGTGGTGATTCAGCCCTACGTTTTCACTGTGGATCTCGCTTCGCGGCTCTACCTCTGGCCGGCTCCCGCGTGGCTGATCTGGTATCTGCTGGCTCGACGTTCAGCGCAGCGATCGGCTCCTGTGGTTCCGGCCCCGGCGTCTGCAGTTAGCTGATCCCGGTGCCGCTCGCCGGGCGGCGGTTTGATCCGGGGTTTGGCGTGACTCCGCAATGCGAATGGTCATCAGGGCCCAACCCGGCCCGCTCGTCCCGTCCACATCCCCGCTCCTGGTAGACTGGAGGCCGCACCTGATCCTTGCCTCCCCAGGAGTGTTCGCATGTCCGAAGTGAAAATTACGGTTCGGCCCAACGGGCCTTATCGCGTGGAAGGCCCGATTCAGCTGGTGGACGCTGAGGGCCGCGAGTGGGATCTTTCCGGCAAACCCGCCGTTTCGCTCTGCCGTTGCGGCGCCTCGGTCAACAAACCGTTCTGCGATGGCACGCACTCGAAAATCGGCTTCCAGGCCGCCGAAGCCGCGGTTCGTGCCGAAGAGGGCACTCCTCCGGGATTTCCCATCAAAATCTAACTGCCTTTCAGAAATTCCAGGCTCACATCGCGGCGCCGCGGACCATCCAGTTCCACCAGGATCACGCGCTGCCACGTCCCCAGTACCAGCGATCCGTCCTGCACCGGCAGCGTCAGTGCCGTCCCGATCAGCGACGACAGGATGTGATCCGGCACGTGTTCAGGATTGTGCGGATGCCGGTACTTCAGCTTCGGCATCATCGCCTCGAAGGCATCCAGCATATCCAGATCGGTGCCCGGGTCAAGATCCGCGGTCGCCAGCGCGGCGGTCGTGTGCAGCACGTTGAGGCAACAGATGCCCGAGCCCTTGGGGAGCATGTCTTCCACCGGGTCCGTGATGTCGACAATCTCGCGCCGTCGATGCGTCGCTACGGTGAACTTTTTCATCGGTTGCACGCGTCCTGATTGTCAGGAATCAAGGCTGCGGGTTCTGGTCGCCCTGCGGCTTATTGTTGTCCCTGCGTCCGAACAGGCGCGCCCAGAAACCGCGCTTTTTCTTCTTCTGCTCCGGGGCCTGCGCCGCGTTCTGACTGCGAGCGCGCGCCGGCTGCGCCGGAGCGACGCGCGTGGGCACCGCTTTCGGCTGCTCAGCGACTTTAGGCGGCGGGTTTACCGGCCTCTCGCCCAATCCGAAAATCTTCTGGAAAATGTTCCGCTGGTCGCCCATCGAATGGTCGCAGGTATCGGTCGGCTGCGTGCCATCGAGAAATGTCGCCGTCCAGTCATCCGGACACGACGCGTCGGCCAGCAGGTTGGTCGTGTCGTCCAGCTGTACCTGAATCACGCCCGGCGGCGGGACGAAGGGCCTGGCGTCGGAGTACTGCGGCAACTCGACTGCGGCCTTCATAAAATCGCCCCAGATGGGACCAGCCGCGCGATCGCCTTCGGCATCTGCACCGAGAGACGCGCTCAGTTGGCTGTAATCATCGTTTCCCATCCACACCACGCACAGCAGGTTGCTGGTAAAACCCGCGAACCACGCGTCGTGCGAGGTTCCTGTTTTTGCCGCCGCCGGCGCTGAAAAGCCCATCGCGCGGATCCGCGTGCCTGTCCCACCCGCATGGTTCAGCACCTGCTCCATCAGGCCCACAGTCAGAAACGCCGCCCGCGGATCCAGCACCGGCGTGGTCTGGGGCGTGTAGTCCGCAATCACATCGCCTTTGGGCGACCGCACGCTGGCCAGCATCCATGGATCGATCTTCACGCCGCCGTTGGCGAAGACCGTATACGCGCCCGCCATTTGCAGCGGCGTCGCATCGTAGGTTCCGATGGCCATGGCAGGCGTGGGCTCGACGGATTGGATCCCCGCTGCTTTGGCAAGATTCGCCACGTTGTCATAGCCCACCATCTCCGCCAGCTCGATCGTCGCATTGTTCAGCGAGCGGTAGAGTGCTTCGACCGCCGGCACGTCTCCGAAATACTCGTTATCGAAGTCGTGCGGCGAGTAGGTCTGACCGTTATCGAAGGTGAACGTCGTCGGTTCGTCGTGCAGGATGGTCAGCGGAGTAAAGATTCCGCTCACTCCGCTGGGATTGGTCAGCGGCGTTCCCGCCAGCGAGGTGTTGAACGCTGCCGCATAGACGAACGGCTTGAAGACCGAGCCCGTGGGGCGATGGGCAATGGCATGGTCGAGCTGGCTGGTGGCGTAATTCCTTCCGCCCACCAGCGCCAGCACCTGTCCGGTATGCGGATTCAGCGCCACCAGCGCCACCTGCGGGTAGACCAGCGGCGGGGGTATGATGCCGCGGCGCTGGTCCAGCCGAACGCGGCGCTCGTAGCGCGCACGCACCAGGTCGTCCACGTGCTGCATGCCCTCGCTCACCGCATTCTGGGCCACCTGCTGCAACTGCGGATCCAGCGAGGTGTAGATGCGCAGCCCCTGTTCGTTGTAGTTCGGATCGTCCAGGCGCTGGGCCAGCTGCTCGCGCACCAGCTCCGCGAACCACGGGGCTTCGCCGGAATCGAAGGCTCCTGGAACCACGTCGATCGGCGTCGCCTTCGCCTGCTCCGCCTCTTCTTTCGTGATCGCCCCGGTATCCACCATCGCATCCAGCACTGTATCCCGCCGCGCCTTCGCCCGCTGCGGGTGCCGGAACGGATTCAGCCAGGTCGGGCTCTGGATCATCCCCGCCAGCATCGCGCACTCCGGCAAATTCAGCTGGCCGATGTCCTTGCCAAAATAAGCCTGGGCCGCCTCGCCGAACCCGTCGATGGCGTAGCTGCCCACCTCGCCCAGCGGCACTTCGTTCGCAAACATCTGGAAGATCTGCTTCTTGGAGAAGCGATGTTCCAGCTGCAGCGCGATGATCACCTGGAGGAACTTCCTGTGCCACGTCCGGTCCGGGCTCAGGAAGAACATTTTCGCCACCAGCATGTCGATCGTCGAAGCGCCCTCCAGATAGTGGTGGCCCGGAACCAGGTCGTTCAGCGCCGAGCGCAGAATGCCGCGATAGTCCAGCGCGCCCTCCTCGAAGAAACGCCGGTCCTCGATCGATGTGACCGCCGGCACCACATACTGCGGCAGCTCATCGTAGGTGACCAGCCGCCGCTTGGCACGGCTCTGGTCGGAGAGGCCCGTGATCAGCAGCGGCTCCAGTTCGTAGGCGGCCAGTTGTTCCCCGTTGCCGCCGACGATCTGGCTGACAACTCCGTCCGCAAAGGTGATGGTGGCCGGATCCTGGGCGTGGTACGAATCCGGTCCGGGGCTCACCGTTACCGTTCCCGGCCCGGTCGCATACGTCCCCATGGTGGAGACCGGGGTTTGTCCCTGCTCCGAGTATCCCGCCTGCTGCAGTTCCGTTACCACCCACTGCGCGGTCAGCTTCTGGCCGGGCCGCACTTCCATGGGTGCCGCGTAAATCTGGGCGGTGTGAACGAAGAGGGGCTCCTGCAGACGGTTGTTGACGATCTGGCCGTATTTGCTCCAGTAGAAGGAAAGAATGATCCCGCCGACCAGCAGTCCGCTGACACAGACCATGGCCGCGATGATGAGGACTTTTCGCCGGGTGGCGCTGACTGCGACGCGGGGAACTTTGACTTTTACCGCCAAATGAGGGACCTGCTTTCCATTTTAGACGACCTGGGAGACCGCTTCGCGCGCTGTCACCGGCAAGACCGACGTATCATGAGCAATCCGATGCTGAATCCGCAAGCCACGACACGGGGGCAGCGCGATTTGCTCATGGTTCAGCAGTTACGCGGCGCAATTCCGCGGCCAGGTCCGCGATCGGCACGTCGCGCGGTCCGTCCGCCGTCCCGCGCCGCACCAGTTCCACCTTGCCGTCGGCGGCCTTCTTGCCCACGGTCACCCGCCATGGAATGCCGATCAGATCCGCGTCCTTGAATTTCACCCCTGCGCGGTCGTCGCGGTCGTCCTGCAGCACGTCGAAACCGGCGGCCTCCAGCGCTGCTGCTGCCTGCTCGCCGGCCATTTTCAGCGCCGCGTCGGCAACGTTGGTGATGGTCACGACCACATCGAAGGGCGCAATCGACGGTGGCAGCCAGAATCCATTCTCGTCGTGATTCTGCTCAATCGCCGCTGTCAGAATCCGCTCGATCCCGATGCCATAGCAGCCCATAATCGGCATCACTTCCCTGCCGTTGGCGTCGAGCACGCGCGCGCCCATCTTCTCCGTGTACCGGTACCCCAGTTTGAAGATGTGCCCGACTTCCACGGCCCTGGCGACCTTCAGCGGCTCGCCGCATACCGGGCAGCCTTCGCCCCCGGCGGCATTGCGGATATCCGCCACGACCGTCCACGTGAAATCCCGTCCCGGCGTGACATTGCGGTAGTGATAATCCAGCTTGTTCGCGCCGCACACCAGGCTCTTCCGATTTTCGAGGCCGGGATCGAGAACGACGTTGACGTTGCCGTCATGCAGTTTCTTCGCAGGATCCAGTCCCAGCGGTCCCAGATAGCCCGCCGGCCCGTGCATCCACTGTTCCAGTTCCTCGGCAACCATGGGGCGCAGCTCTGACGCCCCGACCACGGCCATCAGCTTTGCCTCGTTCACAAAGTGGTCGCCGCGCAGGAACGCCACGACCGGGGACAGCACGTCCCGAGAGCCTTTCTTCGCGTCATCCCCGACCGGAATTTTCGCCATGTAGGCGACGCACTTGACATCCGAACCTGCCTCGATCCCGAAGAACTCGGTCACATCGGCAATGGCTGCCCTGCCCGGCGTGGAAACCAGTTCCGGCATGCCATCGCCGGTCGGCTCCATTTCAGTCACCGGCGCGAGCCGCGACGTTGCTTTCTCCAGATTCGCCGCGTAGTCGCAGGCCGCGCAGCTCGCAATCAGATCCTCACCGGCATCCGAGTAGACCATGAATTCCTGCGACTGCGAGCCGCCCATCGCGCCGGAATCGGCCTCGACGACCACAAACTTCAACCCGCACCGGGTAAAGATCGCCCGATACGCCGCATCGTGCAGCTTATAGCTCTTGTCCAGCCCCGCCTCGTCGAGATCGAAGCTGTAGCTGTCCTTCATGATGAACTGCCGCACGCGGAGCAGTCCCGACCGCGGCCGCGGCTCGTCGCGAAACTTGGTCTGAATCTGGTACCAGATCTGTGGCAGCTGCTTGTAGCTTCGCAGCTCCCTGCGCGCGATGTCCGTCATCACCTCTTCGTGCGTGAAGCCCAGGCAGAGCTCCGCACCCTTGCGATCCTTCAGGCGGAACATATTGTCGCCCATGATGGTCCAGCGGCCGCTCTCCCGCCACAGGTCGGCGGGATGGATCGTGGGCAGCAGGAATTCCTGCCCAATCTTGTCCATCTCCTCGCGCACGATCCTGATAATGCGGCCGATGGACCGCTGCCCGAGGAAAAGATACGAGTAGACCCCGGCCATCAGCTGCCGGATATATGCGGCGCGGACCAGGAGCTTATGGCTCGCGACCTCCGCGTCGGCGGGGGCCTCGCGCAGGGTAGGAATAAAGAGCTTCGACCAGCGATGCATGTCTCCTGATTGTGCCTTTGCGCTCGCCGTCCAGACACGGACGCGAGAGTCTCAGATGCAAAGGATCATTCTAAATGCCGGGTCGCATTCCACCTCTGTTAACCGAAAAATCTCTCCCAGGCAATCCGGATTCTCCCCGGACCTTTTCAGGTGACTTCTCTCCCTCCGCTGTGCCATGCTGAGGTCACTGTTCGTTTCCAGGGTCCTCCGTCGCTGTGACGACGGAATCGCCCGCCCGGCCACGAGCGCTCCGGGCATGGAGGTGAACCCGCAGGTTGACGATGGATGGCCCCTACATCCTCTTCGGATACGCAGTCGCGCTGGTCCTGGTCCTGATCGGCTTCGCAGTGGTGCGCCGCAGCGTCCCGGAACTGCGCGGTATCCGCCGCCTCTCTCTCTTCATCCTGTGTGGAATCGCGGCCCTGTTTCTGCTGGCAGCGCGTGATCGCGTTCCCGCGCTGCTCAGCCTGGTCGTGGCCAATTCCCTGTTGCTCTTCGGCCCGCTCTTCTTCTATGCGGCGGCTGCGGAGATCCTCGGTGTCCGCGCCCGCGGGCTCCGCTGGCTAACCGCGCTCAGCATCGCGGGCGTCGCGATCCTGTTTTGGTCCAGCCTGATCCACCCGCAGATTCTTGTGCGTCTCGTCGCTCACGGCATCATCATCGGCACGATTTTCGTTGCCGCCGCCGTTCTTCTCTTCCGTAACCGGGATGTCTCGGTCGGGACCGCCGCCCGCGCCTCCGCCTGGTTTGCCACGGTCATGGCCGCTCTGGAGTTCGCCTGGCTTTCCTATCCCTGGATCCTGGGCATAAGACCTAACCTCCAGCATCCCGACCCCATCGATGCTGCCTTCAGTTATCTGGCGATGATTCTCGCCCTTGCAGCCGTTGGGGCGTTGAGCTGGCTTTCGCTCTGCGTGCATCGCCGTGACCTCGAACACATGGCCCAGACCGATTCACTCACCGGCCTGCTGAACCGCGGTGCCTTTGAGGCGGTCCTCCGCCGCGATCTCGAGCGCTGCAACCGCTCTGGCGCCAGTATCGGCGTGATGCTCCTGGACCTGGACTATTTCAAGCAAATCAACGATTCCTTTGGCCACGCCATCGGCGACCGCGTGCTGCGGCGCATCAGCGCCACGCTCTCCGCAGGCATCCGCCCGTCCGACGTGCTGTCCCGTTACGGCGGCGAGGAGTTCGTGATCCTGCTTCGCCAGTCCGGCGTCGAAGATGCGCAAGCTGCCGCCGAGCGCCTCCGCTCCGACGTTGAGGCACTCGAAGATCTGCCGGAAGGCATCCGTATGACCGCCAGCATCGGCGTCGCGGTCAGCCTGCCCGGGGACTCTCCCGACGGGTTCCTGCTCCGTGCCGACGAGGCTCTGTACCGCTCCAAAAAGGAGGGGCGCAATCTCGTTACCCTCTACCGCAGTCCTCGCCGCGGCACCGTCGTTTCGATGTAAAACCTGACTGCAGCGTGCAGGTTCAGGCGGGCGCGCGGACCGTGCGCTTCTGGGCGATGGCCAGCCCCCGCGGCGTTGGCAGCAGCAGCAAGGAGATCAACCCTTCGGCCTCCAGGCGCTTGGCGGCTTGCCGCACGGTTCCCGGATAAGAACTCGCGTCATGCATCAGGATCAGCCCGTGAGGACTGACCTGCGGCAAAAACCGCCGCACTTCGTGCTCGCGAATGTCCAGATCGCTGTCGCTGAAAAGCAGATCAATGGTGCCATCCACCTGCATCTCAAGGCTCGAGGCGTTGCGCAGCTCGATCCGGTCCGCCAGCCCCGAAGCCCCGATCTTCTCCCGCGCCCTGGCATACAAGATGGGGTCGAACTCACAACTGACGATCCGGCCTTCCCCGTTCCGGCGCAGACCCTCCGCCATCCACACGGTGCTCACGCCCAGAAAGGCGCCCGTCTCGACAATCAGCTTCGGCTTGAGGGTGGTGACCAGAGTCCGCAGGAATTCGAGCACCTCGAACTCCGCGGTCATCGAGTCGTACATCCGCCAGCGCTCCGGCTCGGGGCATTCCTGCGTCGCGCGGTGATACTCGGGCAGCAGCTCGCCCCCGGCGCGCTCCGCCTGGAGCATCACCTTATATTCCTGTTTGAGTTTCTTACGGAACAGACCCAATCGATCCGTGCCTCAGACCGCCTGCGCGCACAGCTCGTTGAACGCCCGCGACAACTCCTCGGCGATCAGCTGCGGGGCGCTGTTCTCGATGATAAACCGCTGCATGAGGTACACCAGCTTGCCATCGCGGAGGATGGCGACAGCCGGCGAGGTCGGAGGATTCCCCTCGAAGTACGAACGCGCCCGCTCCGTGGCCTCCCGATCCTGCCCCGCAAAGACAGTGATCGAGCGGTCTGGCGTCACCGCGTTCTTCAGCGCCAGGCGCACGCCTGGCCGCATCTTCCCCGCCGCGCAGCCGCACACCGAGTTCACCACCACCATGGTGGTGCCCGGTTTGGCCAGCGCCGCGTCCACAGCCTCCGCGGTGCGCGCTTCCTCGATGCCCGCACGGGTCAGTTCCTCGCGCATGGGGATCAGCATGATCTCGGGATACATTCGCTCCTCCGTTTTCATATTACGGGTGGTGATCGATATTGTACGAGCCGGCATCGGCTCGCGCCACCCGCCTGTACTATCTCTTTTAGATGCTTCTGCGCGAACAAGTACCGCTCGCCCCCTTGACCACCTTCGGCATCGGGGGACCCGCCCGCTGGCTGGCTGAGGCCGACAGCGAGGACTCCCTCGTGGAAGCGGTCTCCTTCGCCCGCGAACGCAATCTTCCCCTGTTCGTTCTGGGCGGTGGCAGCAACGTCCTCGCCGCGGACGAGGGCTATGCCGGCCTCGTTCTGCGCATCGCCCTGTGCGGCATCCGGAAGGATGGAAACCGCTTTCTGGTGGGCGCCGGCGAGGACTGGGATGCCTTCGTCTCCCACGCTGTCGCCCATGGCTTCGGCGGGGTCGAGTGCCTGGCAGGCATTCCCGGCACCGTCGGCGGAACTCCGGTGCAAAACGTGGGAGCGTATGGCCAGGAAGTGTCCGATACCATCGTCTCGGTCCGTGTGCTCGACCGTAAGAGCCTCGCCTTTTCCGAGCTGCCCGCCCAGGCCTGTGGGTTCTCGTACCGGCGCAGCATTTTTAATTCAAGCCACCAGCACCGCTACATCGTCACCCGTGTTGAGTATCGACTGCGAAGTGGCTCATGTCCTGTGATTTCCTATCCTGACCTCAAGCGTTACTTTCAGGATCGCAGTCGGCCCCCAGGGCTCGAGGAAGCCGCTGCCGCCGTACGCGAAATTCGGCACGGAAAGGGCATGTTGCTCGTCCCGGGAGAGGCCGACTGCCGCAGCGCGGGGAGCTTCTTCAAAAATCCCGTGGTTGCGGAGTCGCGGTACGAGGAAGTTTGCGCGGTTGCTGGCTATGCAGCCCCTCGCTTCACGGCGGCGCGGGGATTTGTCAAAATCCCCGCCGCATGGCTGCTGGAGGAGAGCGGACTGCACAGGGGCTACGTGATGGGGAACGCCGGCATATCGAGCCGCCACACCCTGGCGCTCATCAATCGGGGAGGCGCCACGGCGAAAGACATTCTCGCCCTGCGCGACTGGATCGTCGCTGCCGTCGAAAAGAAATTCGGGATTCGGCTCCATCCGGAGCCGGTTTGGCTCGGCTGACCGCCAAGCTCTGGCCGCATCGGCAAGCGGGCCTTCCTACTTCATCACACCCAGCACCGCGAGATTCAGGGCCACCATCAGCACGGCCGACGCCGGAATCACCAGCAGGGCCTTCCGCAAGCGCGTCGGATCGCCTCCGGCGATACTCCCGATCACCCGCGAGCTCACAGCCAGCCCAGCCCATCCAAAGGTAATCACGATCCCCATTACCGTCCCGGTGATTTGCGGAAACGTCCCGCCCACGATGGCCAGCGTAGTCGGAAATACCGGGGCCATCGAGAGCCCTGCCGCAAAGACCAGACCGGCGGCTGCCCACTTCCGGCGGGCTCGCAACATGAGGAACGTGGTCATGGCCATGCAGGCGGCCGCACCCAGCGTCACCCTGGCCGCCGCCGAGTGCGCCAGAACGGGAACCACGCCCAGGCGCCCGCTGAGCAGCCCGAGCGCAAAGCCCAGCGACAGGATATTCAGCGCCCATTTTTCCGGGACACCCTGCGCGATCAGGTGGCGCACCAGCCAGTTCCACACCCCCACTTCGCAGCCGATGTACAGGAACATGAAAAGACCCAGCAGCCACAGCAGCGGACTGGCCAGGGCCGGCCCCGCATCGGCGACAAAGCGCCCGGTTCCCGTCGCTGCTGGCATCCGGGTCGCCACCTGTACCACCAGCGCGGCGGTCGTCAGTCCCAGAATGAAGTAGCAGAGCCGCACCCAGTTCCGTTTGAGCAGATTCGCCGCCAGGAAGGGTGTCGCCAGCGCCCCCACACCAAATGCGATGTTCACCAGATTGAGAACCGCCGAGCGGTGCGCCACGCTGACCACGCTCACCAGCGCGTTGCCGCCAGTGGTCACAACGCCGCCGCCGCTTCCCAGAAGAAACAGCAGGAACACGATGCCCCGGAATCCGTGCACCCGGGGCAATCCGAACAGGGCGGCCGCCGTCATCGCCAGCCCGAGAATCAAACCCGGCTTCACGCCCAGATTGTCGAGCAACGGCCCCACGCCCAGCGACGCCAGCATCAGCCCCAGCGCCTGCGCCAGCGCGATGGTCCCGTTCTGCCGCGGTGTCAGCTCAAAGCGCTTCGAAAGCTCCGGGAGAATCGTCCCCAGCATGGACCCAGTCATGCCGTAGACGAAAAGCGCGATCACAGCGGCGAAGATCAGCAAGCTCCCGACCCCTGGGCCCTTTTCCGACGCCCGTATTTCTGCCTCACACCCACCAGGCGGCACCCGGTTGCTCGCCGATCACCAGCTCATTCAGGAAGGCCGCCGCCTTCCGCAATCCCTCCTCGGCGGACAGCAGCGAGTCCTCATGCTCGATGGACAGCACCCCGTCGTAGCCATAAATCCGCAGGGTCGACACAAATTCCTTCCACCACTCCGCTCCGTGGCCGTAACCCACCGTCCTGAACATCCATCCCCGGCCGCGCTCCTCGCTGTAGGGCTTTGTGTCGAGCACGCCGGTCCTGGCCAGGTTCGCCGGATACATCTGCGTGTCCTTGGCGTGCACGTGAAAGATCGCGTCGCCCAGCACCCGCACTGCCGCGACCGGGTCGATGCCCTGCCAGAACAAATGGCTGGGATCGAGGTTAGCGCCCACCGCCGGTCCCGCGACCTCGCGCAGCCGAAGCAGGGTCTCCGGGCTGTAGACCACGAATCCCGGATGCATTTCGACAGCGATGCGGACCCCGTGCCCCTCCGCGAATTTCGCGTGCTCCGTCCAGTATGGAGTCACGACCTTCTCCCACTGCCAGGCCAGCAGCTCGCGGTACTCGGGTGGCCAGGCGCAGGTCACCCAGTTCGGGTGCGTGGCCCGGGGCCCATCGCCCGGACAGCCGGAAAACTCGACGACCGTCTTCACGCCCAGTTTTTCGGCCAGCTGAATGGTCCGGCGGCAGACCTCGCGATCATGCGTGGCGTGCGCCGGGTCCGGATGCAGAGGGTTCCCGTGGCAGCTCAGAGCGCTGATGGTGGTGCGATGGTCCGCCAGCAGCTGCTGAAATGACCTGCGCGTGTGGGGGTCTTCCAGAAGGCTCAACGAACAGTGTTCGTCCCCGGGGTAGTTCCCGGTTCCCAGTTCCACCGCGGTAATCCCCAGGGCTCCAAGCTTGTCCAGAACGCCGGCCAGCGGCATTCGCGACATCAAGGCAGTGAAGGCTCCCACTCTCATGGCACACTCTCCCGGGTCCAGCGCACGTTTGTTTGCCGTAAGCAGCCATGATAGCGCGACCGTCTGTGCTCTTCCGGGCGACAATAATCCCATGCACGCTTTTCAGCTCAGGGAGGGCGCCACCCGCTGGGACCTCCTGTCTCTCGGCGAAGTCATGCTCCGCCTCGACCCGCTCGAAGCCCGCATCCACACCACCCGCCACTTTCAGGTATGGGAGGGCGGCGGCGAGTATAACGTCGCCCGCGGCCTGCGCCGCTGCTTCGGCCTGCGCACCGGCATTGTCACCGCGCTGGCCGACAACCCCGTAGGCCGGCTCGTCGAGGACCTTATGCTCCAGGGTGGGGTGGACACCACCCTGGTCCGGTGGATTCCCTACGACGGGGTCGGCCGCGCCGTCCGGAATGGGCTCAATTTTACGGAGCGCGGCTTTGGGTTGCGCGCCGCCGCCGGCTGTTCCGACCGCGGCCACACGGCAATCGCGCAAGCCCTGCCGGGCGCATGGGACTGGGAAGGTATCTTCGGAACGAGCCACGGCGCGCGCTGGTTCCATACCGGAGGCATCTTCGCCGCGCTGTCGGAAACGACCCCCATCGTGGCCGCCGAAGCTGTCGCGGCCGCCCGCCGCGCAGGCACGCCTGTCTCGTACGATCTCAATTTTCGCGACTCTCTCTGGAAATCCATCGGCGGCAAAGCGCGCGCGCAGGAAGTCAATCGCGAACTGGTTCGTCAGGTCGACGTACTGATCGGCAATGAGGAAGATTTCTCCGCCATGCTCGGAATCGCGCCGCAGGGCGTCGCCGAGGATTTTGGGGAGCTGCCCGTCGCCGCTTATGAGGGCATGCTTCGCGAGGTCGCGGCCGCGTATCCCAATCTGCGGCTGATCGCGGCGACGCTGCGCACCGCGCACACGGCGACGCGCAATGCCTGGGGCGCCATGGCGCTGTGCGAGGATCAGATCACCCACGCTCGGCAGCGCGATATCGAGATTCTGGACCGCGTCGGCGGTGGCGATTCCTTCGCTTCCGGGCTGATCTACGGCCTGCTTCAGGGCAAATCCGTTGACTGGGCCGTGGACTGCGGCGTCGCCCACGGAGCGCTGGCCATGACCACCCCCGGCGACACCAGCATGGCTACGCTGGCCGAAGTGGAGCGCGTCATGCAGGGCGCGTCCGCCAGGATCGCGCGATGAGATCTGAAGCAGAATCTTCCAGCGCACCTTTCCGAACCGCCGTATTGAGAACAAAGAGAGGCTGAATCATGTCGCCCGAAGGTGCAAAAGTGAGGATTGAAGGCTCCGGAATCATTCCGGTGGTCCGCGCTCGCTCCGCCGACGAAGCCCGGGCCCTCGTCGAAGCTCTGGTCGCCGGCGGGATCGCGGTCATGGAGGTGACGATGACCGTCCCGGGCGCCGTCGATCTTCTCCGCACCCTCAAATCGGAATACGGCGACCAACTTCTGCTCGGCTCCGGCACCGTCACGACAGCGGCTGAGGCAGAGGCGACTATCCGGGCGGGCGCTGAATTCGTCGTCTCGCCGAGCCTGCACCCCGAGGTCATCGCCGCGACCAGGGCCCACGGCAAAGTCTCCGTCCCAGGCGCGCTCACGCCCACGGAGGCGATCACAGCGTGGCATGCCGGCGCCGATTACGTGAAGATCTTCCCCTGTTCCGCCGTCGGCGGCGCAAGCTACCTCAAGGCGCTGCTCGCGCCTTTCCCCGAGCTGCGCCTGATCCCGACTGGCGGCGTCACGCTGCAAACCGCGGCGGATTTTCTCAGGGCCGGAGCCCGCGCCCTCGGCGTCGGTTCCGACCTTGCCAGTGCGCAGGCGATTGCGCAGGGGCATCCCGAAGCGGTGACGGCGACCGCGCGAGCTTTCCTCAACATCGTCGCGAAGGTCCGCGCCGGACCCTAACCCGGCTACGCCGGGTTAGGGTCTCTGCCGGTCTTGGCAGAAGTGGAATGCAAACCCGCTACAATTCCTCCCATGCCCGCGAAGAAAACCGCCAAGAAATCCGTCGCGAAATCCGCGCCCCGGACGCCCGGCCAACCCACGAAGAATTCCAAGAGAAGAGCCGCCCCGAGATCGAGCAGCCAGACCGATCCCGCTCGCATTGCGGAGCTGCTGCGCCGTCTCCAGGCCGCGTATCCCAATGCCGAGTGCGCGCTGCATCACAGGAACGCGTGGGAACTGCTGGTGGCAACGATTCTGTCTGCGCAGTGTACGGACGCCCGCGTGAACATCGTCACCCCGTCGCTGTTCAGGAAGTTTCCGACGCCGGCGGCGTTCGCCCAGGCGTCGCTGCCCGCCATTGAGGAGCAGATCCGCTCTACAGGGTTCTACCGCAACAAAGCCAGGTCGCTCTCCGGCGCAGCAAAAAGAGTCGTAGCCGATTTCCACGGCCGGGTCCCCGACAACATGGAGCAGCTTCTCAGCCTCCCCGGCGTCGCGCGCAAAACCGCCAACGTCGTCCTCGGCGTGGCTTTTCACAAGGCGGAAGGGGTTGTGGTCGACACCCACGTTCTGCGGCTCTCGCACCGGCTCGGCCTTGCCCAGTCCGAAGAGCCGAAACGCGTCGAAGAGGACCTGATGCGGATCATTCCCCGCGACCGCTGGATCAGCTTCTCCCACGAGCTGATCCATCACGGACGCCAGATCTGCGTCGCCCGCAAGCCCCGCTGTATCGATTGTCCGCTGGAGACGCTCTGCAATGCGCCGGACAAAACCTGGTCCGGCCACTGAGTCCATGCTCAGGCCGTCGTTGTCCCCACTTCTCCGGGGTCTTCGCTCGCGATCAGCCCATTCAACGGGAGCGTCGCGATAAACGCTGTCCGCAACCCGTCCGGCCCGTGGCGTTCTGCAAATTCCGGCTTCCCGCCGTGAGGCGTCCTAACCTCCCGCGACACCCACAGCCCGGGGCGGTGCCCACGTCTTTTTTTCGTCGTAAAGAAAGGCTCGAACAATCGCTCACGGCCCCTGGCTGCGATGCCTGGGCCGTCGTCCTCCACCACGATCTGCACCCCGTCCGGTGCGTGACAGTGCGCCAGCGTAAATCGGATTCGACCTCCCTGCCTCACTGCATTCGCCGCATTCGAAATCAGAATCGCCATCACCTGTCGGATTCCTCCTGCCAGAATCGTTGCCGCCGGACACGGCTGCAGCCGCTTTTCCTGCCCAATATCCTTCGGACGAAGCTTGTTCTCGTGCATCGCGAGCACCGGCTCAGCCAGTTCGCCCAGATCCACGGGTCCGGCCACCGCGGTTTCACGGTAGAACCCAGCGTCTGGCGCGCGATCAGCGAGACCCGTCCCGGCTCCTGTTCCGCCGATTCCAAATACTCCGTCACTGGCTTCGCCGCCCCGGGCGCCGTCCGCCAGGTTCACCGGGTTCCGCGCCGACTCCAGCGGAATGTTGATCTCGTGCGCCATGGTCGCTGCCAGCCGCGCCATCGCCAGCTTTTCCGTCCGGCGTATCAGCTCCTGCGTTTTCCGGGCTGGCTGGGTGCAATCGTAGTTGTAACGGTGCTATTATTGCCGGGCGTCGTATTCCGGCCGCACAGCCGGAGCGTCCTTCTTCGGCAGTCCCCGCACGGAAGGAGGCAGATATGTCCGCGATCTCAGGTCCCGCTGCAGGAAGCTTCCTCTCCCTGCTTCTCGCCGCATCCGCTCTCCCCGCACAAACCATCGCCACCGCCTCTCCTTCGGCCGGCATGTCGAAGGTGCGCATTGTTCGTATGAGCGAAGTCATGGGAGCCGTCGAGATGGACCTCGGAGTCGGCCGCGGTTTTGAGCCCGCCATCGAGAACCTGCCCGTGGTCGAATCCACTCGTATTCGGACTGAAGCCGGCGTTGCGGAGATCGAATTCGAAGACGACAGCACGCTGCGCGTGGCTTCCAACACCGAAGTTGAATTTCGCGAGCTGGAACGAACGGCCTCGGGGACTCCGGTGACGGAGGTGCGGGTCGTCCGGGGCATGGCTTACGTCAGCCTGCTGAAGACGCGCGACAGGGAGTTCACCCTCATGTTCGGGCCAAGAAATAACCCGGACGAGCTGCGGCTCCCGCCCTCCAGTCACGTTCGCCTGGAGGTCAACGCCACCGGAGCGCAGCTTGCCGTGCTCGGCGGAACTGTGCAGGTGAACGGCGCCGATGGGCTGATGACGATTCCGCACAAAAGGACCATCTCCTTTTCCTTCGCGCGGAGGAACGATCCCACGGTCACAGGGCACGTGGCCGCGAAATCGCTCGACGCGTGGGATCGCCAGTCGGCCGACTACCACGCGCAGGTGGCCACGCTCTCGGCTTTCGGGAACGCTCCCGGGTCCTACGGAGAGAAGGACATGACCTATTACGGCTCCTTCAGCGATATCGGCAGCTGCGGGATGATGTGGCGCCCGTACTTCGCGAGTGCTGCCTGGAGTCCGTATGCAGACGGTGTCTGGGCATGGTATGGGAGCGCGGGATATTCCTGGGTTTCGCCCTATCCCTGGGGCTGGATGCCCTATCACTACGGCTCATGGTCCTTTTGCCCGGGCAACGGCTGGGGATGGATGCCGGGCGGTACATGGAATGGCCTGAGTAACGTGCCGGCCGTGACCCAGGGCATCGCGCACCGGACATTTCCATTGCTTCCGCGTCCTCCGGCGCATCCGCCCGGCTCCGGAGGGGTGACGCTGACGGCGGTTACGACGAGCCCGCTGTTCGTCTCCGACGTGCACAAGGGATCGTTCGTCTTTCGCCGCGACTCGGCAGGCCTGGGCATCCCGCGCCAGGGACTCGGCAATCTGCGCAGCTTCTCCCGCGCCGCACTTCGACACGGGACGGTCACCACTCCCGTGTATCTCAGTCTTGACGCAGGACGCAGCGCCATGGGCGGAGGTTCTCGCATGGGAGCAGCCGGCCAACTCGCGCCGGTCATGGTTCACCGCGGATTCGATCCTGCAATGGCCTCGGACTCCGGCTTCTTCCCGGGTAATAGAGTCGGGAGCGTGTCACCCGGCATGCCGGCCGGCAACCAGCCCGCTGTTATGTCGACAATGTCTGCGGGGCCCGCCATGGGTGCAGGAGCGCCCCGCGGCGGCGGCCGCGCGGGCGCCACTGGCGCCACGCCGCGCTGATCACAGCGCCGCGCGCAATGCCCGCCGCAGCAGCTCTGTCGTCGCGCCGTATACCAGGTGCGCCGCAAAGGGGGTCGCCAGGGACTTCGCGGGAAACTCCTTCAGCGGAGGCGACAGGTGGAGCGCCGGAACAGCGACCAGGTCGGCGCCCGCAAAGAGGACCGTCCCAAATCCGGCGCCCAGCCCGATCCGAACCGTGCCTGAATACTCCGCCAGCCCGCCGTAGACGGCGCCCATCTGCGCCCCAAACCCATAATGGACGATGGGCCCGCCTTTCTGCTTACCCTCCGGCGAGAGGTGTTGCCCGCCCATCGCCGTCGCCGTCAGCGCGTCCGCGGCTTTCATGGTGGCATCGATCTTCGGCTCGCCGCGTTCCTGCCGCCGCTGCTCCTGCTCGCGCTCCTGTCGCTGCTCCTCCTCAGTTTCCAGGACCTCCTGCAACTTCGCGCCCGGTCCCGCCATGAAGACGTTCATCGCCCACGAGGCTGCCAACCCTGCTCCCGCGCCCGCGAGCAGGCCGCGCACCAGGTGGTGTTTCTTCTCTCTGCTCATCGCGCCTCCTCTTCAGGGGAAGATGCGGCTGCGCGGCGCGGGGGTGGATTCGGAGAGGATGTGGCCGCTGCGCAACCTATAATTCTTTTGTTGTGCTTTCTTTTCGCCGATTCCGCTTTTTGTTCGCATGGATTCTGCTGGCCTCCACGGGCGCTGCGTTCGCCCAGGACCCGGCCCAGAGTAAACCGGCCGGTCCACCGCAAATGCATGGCCGCCTGCTGCTGGTACTGCCATTCGAAAACCGCACGGGCGTGGCCGGCCTGAACTGGATCGGCGAGGCATTCGCTGACCTTCTTAACCGCCGCCTCAACTCCTCCGGTTATATGGCGATCGGCCGCGGCGACCGTCTCTACGCCTTCGATCATCTGGGCCTGCCACTGAACCTGCAGCCATCCAGGGCCATGACCATCCGCATTGCGCAGATGGTGGACGCCGATTACGTGATCTTCGGCAGCTATACAGTGAACAGCCACCAGCAGTTAACGGCAACGGCGGAGATTCTCGATGTATCGGCGCTCCATCTGGGGCCCGACGTCGTGCAGACCGGATCCCAGACTCAGCTTGTGAGTCTGATCGACCGGGTGGCCTGGAAGGTGGCAAAGCAGCTCGATCCGCAGTTTGCGGTCGACGAACAGACCTTTCTGGCCGCGGACGGCGACCTGGACACCGATGCATTCGATGAGTACATTCAAGGGCTGGTCGCGCCTGCGCCCGACCAGCAGCTGACGCATTTGCGCGCTGCGGTCAAGCTGGATCCGCAGTTCGCTCCCGCCTGGCTGCAACTCGGGCTGGCCTACTTTCGGGACCAGGATTTCCCCGAAGCCGCGGCCACGCTGGGGCGTCTGCCCACCAGTGACCCCGATGCGCTGCGGGCCGACTTCTACCGCGGCATGGCCTTCTTCCACATGGGAAACTACAGCGAAGCCGAGGATGCCTTCGCCTTCGACAGCCGACGACTGGCGCTTCCGGAAGTGGTGAACAATGAAGGTGTGGCGGCCAGCCGGCGCGGCAAGGATGCTACCGCGATGTTTCGCCAGGCGGTGGAGGCTGACCCCCGCGATCCGGACTTCCACTTCAATCTGGCCATCGCACTGGCTCGCCACGGCGATATCGCCGGCGCGCTGAAGGAAGTCGAAGAGGCGCTCAAACTGCGGCCCTCGGATACGGAAGCCCAGTCGTTTGAAGCGCAATTGAAGAATCCACCGACGCCGAATCCGGATCCCGGCCACGCGATCACCGACTGGCAGGGGCCTCTGGAGCGCATCAAGCCCAGCTACAGCGACACGGAGGTCCGGCAGGCCGCCTTCGAACTGGAGCAGATCCAGGCGATGCGGCTGGCCTCCATGCCGGCGCCGGAACGCGCGGCAGCGCTGGTGAAGGATGGAGACGCGTTCTTCCGGCGTGGTCTGGTGCTGGAAGCGGAACGGGAGTATCGTGAGGCTCTGGCTGCCGACTCAGCTTCGGCCGCGGGGCATGCAGGCCTGGCGGCGGTTTGGGAGCGCGACGGCAATCCGGCGGCGGCGCGCCAGGAGGCCAGGGCTTCGATTCAGATCCGGCCGAATGCCCCCGCATACCTGGTGCTGGCCAGGCTGGACCTGCAGGCCAATCAGGTAGCTGCGGCGCAGCAGGATGTGGCCGAGGCGCTGGAGCTGGATCCGAACAATGCCGGCGTGAAGGCGATGCAGCTGGCTGTGCAGAAGCAGGAGAACAGAAGCCAGTAGCGAGCAGCCAACGAACAGCGATTGAGAGAGTCGCAATGGACGGGCGAGAGAAAGAGCGGTCGAAAAGCAGAGCTTCGGAGTTCAGCGGTCAGAGGCCGGAAAAACAGCGGCCGTTGCAGGCATGGCTGACGGGAATCGCGGCAGCATTTGTCGGGCTGATGGCGATCGTCGTGCCCGGAACAGCACAGGCGCAAAGCAACCCCATCGTCGTGCTCCATCTGGATGATACGATCCAGCCCATCAGCACCGATTATCTGAAGCGCGGTATCGAGCGTGCCGCCGACATCCACGCCGAAGCGGTGCTGGTGATCATGAATACGCCGGGCGGCCTGCTTGATTCCATGCGGGACATGGTCAGCGCCATTCTGGCGTCGCCCTCGCCGGTGATCGTGTACGTGGCGCCGTCGGGAGCGCGCGCCGGATCGGCAGGGTTCTTCATCATGGAATCGGCGGATCTGGCGGCCATGGCGCCAGGCACGGAAGCGGGCGCGGCGCATCCGGTGATTGAGGTCGGAAGCGTTTCCGACACGATGAAGGAAAAGATTCTGAACGACGCGCTGGCATTTCTGCGGTCGTATGTCTCCGTCCGCGGGCGCAATGTGGACGCCGCTCAGGAAGCGGTGACGCACTCGAAGTCGTACACCGACAGCGAAGCGCTGCAACTGCACCTGATCGACCTGGTAGCCCCCAACATTTCCACGCTGCTGAGCGACCTCAATGGGCGTACCGTGAAGCGCTTCAACGGCAGCACCGTGGTGCTGCGCACGAAGGGCGCGCAACTGGTGACCGTGGATCCGGATCTGCGAGAATCCATCATGGGCGCGCTGATGAATCCCAATGTGGCCGTGCTGATCCTGCTCGCCGGCGCGCTGCTGATCTACCTGGAGTTTCACCACCCCGGAACCATTGTGCCGGGCGCTCTGGGAACGCTGCTGGTGCTGCTGGCCCTGTTTTCGCTGAACATGCTGCCGGTGCGCTACACGGCGCTGGCGCTGATCGTGGCTGCGCTGATCCTGATGGTGCTGGAGGCGAAGTTTCCGAGCCACGGCATTCTGGCGCTGGCCGGCACGGGGGCGCTGATCCTGGGGACGCTGACCCTCGTGGCGGGGCCGATTCCGCAGATGCGGGTCCAGTTGGCTACGGCGATCTCCACGGGACTCGCCTTCGGCCTGATTACAACGCTCCTTGTGCGTTTGGCGTGGCGAGCACAACGGAACAAGGTGCTGATTGGGCCCGAGGCTTTGGTGGGCGCCGAGGCGATCGCCCAGCAGCCCATCGCGCCGCGCGGGCAGGTGCTGGTGCATGGCGAGCTCTGGATGGCGGAATCTCCCTCGCCGGTGGCCGCGGGAGATCACGTACGGGTGCGCGCGGTGCAGGGATTGACCCTGTTGGTGGAGCCGGTACACGAAAACGTTGCACGCTGAAAATGTGCGCTGATCCGGCGCGGCGGTGCGATACAATCGGGCCGGGCGCAAGGGGACCCGGCCATGGCAAGTATTCCGGTACTGGTATTCATCGCAATTGTTGTCCTCTACCTGCTCAACTGCGTCAAGATCCTGCGGGAGTATGAGCGGGGCGTCATCTTCAGGCTGGGTCGCGCCCTGCCTAAGCCCAAGGGACCGGGAGTGATTTTCGTCTTCCGGCCATTCGATCAGATTGTGCGCGTTTCTCTGCGCCAGGAAGTGATGGAAGTGCCGCCCCAGGACGTTATCACCAAGGATAACGTCACCATCAAGGTGAATGCGGTGATCACCATGCGGGTGCTGGACCCGGCGAGGGCGGTCATCGAGGTTTCCAATTACATTTACCAGACGTCGCAGTTCGCGCAGACTACGCTGCGCAGCGTGCTCGGCGAGGTGGAACTGGACGGCCTGCTCTCGCACCGCGACGCGTTGAACCAGCGCATCCAGACCATCATCGACCTGCGCACCGAACCGTGGGGGGTAAAGGTGGTGAGCGTGGAAGTGAAGCAGGTAGACCTGCCGGATTCCATGCTGCGGGCGATGGCGCGCCAGGCGGAGGCGGAGCGCGAAAAGCGGTCCAAGATCATCAACGCCGAAGGCGAATTTGCCGCGGCGCAGCGGCTGGTGGAAGCGGCGGATCTGCTCTCATCGCAGCCGTACACCCTGCAGTTGAAATATCTCCAGACGCTGATCGATATCGGCGTGGAAAAGAACACGACGATCGTCTTCCCGCTGCCGATGGAGCTGATTTCGCTGCTGAGCAAGGGCTCGGGCGCCGCATCAGGCAAGGGCGCGCCGGCGGCGGCGCCGAGCGAACCGAATTCTCAGCAGTGAGGCTTTGCAATATCCATGAAATACGCTGTAGATCGCGAGGAAGAAACCGAGGTGCCGCAGCGCCGGCGCGGCCTGGGACGGAGCGTTGCCGAGGAGGATCGCGAGATCACGCTGGGCACGCGGTCGCTGCTGGGCATCTTCTTCGGGCTGGTGCTGATCTGCGGTATCTTTTTCGGATTGGGTTATTCGGTGGGACGCGTGAGCGCTCGCGCGATTGGCCCGGCGGCAGCGGATACGACTGCGGTGCCGGCGACATCCCTGGCCAAGCCTTCGCCCCAGGAAACGGTGAGCCAGCCTGACGCAGCAATTCCACCGGCAACCGACGACACAACAGCGATAATCCCGACGACGGGCACGCCTGGTACGCCGGGCGCTGGAAGCGCTCCCGCTGCGACGACGACAGGTGCCACGCCAGGCACGGTACCGGCTGGTGAAGTTCCGGCCGGAACGGTCTTTCCCGCAAATCCGGTAACGGAACCGGCTGCGACTCCCGGTGTTGTGCCGGCAGTGCAGAAAACGGTTGCAGCTCCTTCCGCGGCCGGCAGCCTGATGGTGCAGGTTGCGGCAGTCAGCGTTCCGCAGGATGCCGACATTCTGGTAGCCGCGCTGCGGCAGCACGGATACACCGCGGTGGTACGGCATGAGCCGGAAGACCAGCTGCTGCACGTGCAGATTGGGCCGTTCGCGTCGCGCGCGCAGGCTCAGGCGATGCGCGGGCGGCTGCTCGCCGACGGCTACAATGCTGTTATTCGGTAGTTCAGGTCCTCATCCATTCCGGTAAACCTGAAGCGATGGTTTCGCGCACAGCGGCCATGAGTGCCTCGCGGCTGGCGTAGTCGCGCGGGTACTGCGGGGCGTGGAAGATGACGTATGCGGTCCCGGGAAAGATTTTCAGACTGCCCTTTCGCATCATTGCTTCGGTTCCATGGATGGAAACCGGAACCACTGCGGCCCCTGTGCTCATCGCCAGGAAAAACGGACCCTTCTTAAACGGCTGCAGGCGCCCGTCGCGGGAACGGGTGCCCTCGACGAACGAGAGAACGTGGACACCCGAAGCGAGCACGCGCGCCGCCGCCTCGACGCTCTCGACAGCGCTTTCCACGCGGCCGTCGCGATCGACCGGGATGAAGCCGCCCAGCCTCATGCCGTAGCCCAGGACGGGAATGCTCATAAGCGAGCGCTTGAGAAAGGCCACGGTGCGCCGCGGCAGCAGCGGAAAGAGCACTGGCGGGTCCAGATTCGAGACGTGATTCGACAGGAATATGCAGGTCTGCGCGGGATCGAGCCGCGCGCGCCACTCCGCCTGGATGCGAATGCCGCAAAGGCGCAGGCCGATGCGCAGGATGGCCATGGCCCAGCCGTACATCCGGGTGATATCGCCGTTGAGGACCGTCCACGGAATGCCAACTACGGCAGCGGGAACGCCCAGGACGATCCACGCAGCAAAGAGGACGAACGCGGCAAACATGACTCAGACTTTCTGCGCGACTTGTTTTAGCGCGGCCGGCAGCTTTTCGTAGATGCCGTCGAAGCCGCCGTTCGAGAGGATGGCCACCAGATCGCCGAAGCGGAGGCGCGATACAAGGTTCGCCACGATCGCGTCGGCTGTGGGAAGGAGAACAGCGTCCCGGCCGGAAGCGGAGAGCGCGGCGACCACGTTTTCCGGGTGCAGCCGCTCCCCTTCCGGAATCTTTTCGGAATGAAAGACGCCGGCCAGAACGACTCGATCCGCCAGGGACAGGCTCTCGACCAGCTCCCGCTCGAAGACGTTGCGACGAAGGGTGTTCGAGCGCGGCTCCAGCACAGCCCAGAGGCGGCGTCCAGGATATGCGGAGTGCAGCGCGCGCAGGGTTTCGCGAATTGCCGTCGGGTGATGGGCAAAGTCGTCGATGATGGTTACGCCGTTGATCTCCGCCCGCACCTCGAGACGCCGACGGACGCTGCGGAAGGTGGCGAGCGCTTCGACGATGGCTGCGCGCGGCACTCCCTGACCGGCGGCCAGAGCAGCGGCTGCCGTGGCGTTCAGGGCATTGTGTTCGCCCGCCATCGGAAGCGTGAACTCCGCCCAGGGCTCTCCTCGGCGAAAAACCTGCCAGCGGCTGAAGCCGTTGTCGAAGCGCAGATCGGCAGGCCTCCATGTCGAATCAGTCCGGAACCCGTAGCGTTCCACAGTGCAAAAGGCGTGGCTGACGCAGTCCGTCACATTGTCCGTGCCGTCGAAGGCGACGATGCGGCCGCGGCGAGGAACCAGGTTCACCAGGCGTTTGAAGGCTGTCTTCACCGAAGCCAGGTCGTCGTAGATGTCGGCGTGGTCGAACTCGACGTGGGTGAGAATGAGCGCGTCGGGAAAGTAGTGCATGAACTTGGGGCCCTTGTCGAAGAAGGCCGTGTCATACTCGTCGCCTTCGATGATGAATGTCTGTCCCTGACGCAATTGAAAGCTGGCGCCAAAGTTTTCGGCAACGCCTCCGATGAGAAATGATGGCGCGAGCTCGGGCCGACCGCGAGCCGCGACTTCGTAGATCCACGCCAGCATGCTGGTGGTAGTCGTCTTGCCGTGAGTTCCGGCGACCACCAGCGACTCGTGGCCGGAGATAAACTCATCGTGGACGACGCTGGCCAGCGAAGTACACGGAATGCGCCGGTCGAGGACGGCTTCCAGTTCCACGTTGCCGCGGGAGATGGCATTGCCGACGATGACGAGGTCCGGGACAGGCTGCAGATTCGCGAGCGAGAACGGCTCCGCAACGGGAATGCCGAGCGAACGGAGCAGGTCCGACATGGGCGGATAGGCCGCCTGGTCGGAACCGGTGACACGATGGCCCTTGAGCTCGAGCATGCCGGCCAGCGAGGCCATGGCGGTGCCGCAAATGCCGATAAGGTGGAAGTGCTTTTTATCCTGCATGACACGAGACGTGGACAGCGGGCTCCAGATATCGTAGCAGCGGCTCACCGCCGTCCAGAATCAGCTCGGCTTCGATGCCCAGCGGCAGGGTGACATTGCCGCCGGAGACATGGCCGGAGCGGAGGCCGATGGCGATGGGCACCTGAAAATCGCACAACACCTCAAGGATGACCTGCTCCAGGAGCCGGAAATCGGCACTGCCCGAATCGCAGCCGAGCATTTCCCCGAAGATGAATCCGCGGACACCTTCGAATTTTCCGGCAAGGATCATCTGCCGCAGCATGCGGTCGATCCGGTACGGCTTTTCTCCCTGATCTTCGAGGAACAGCAGCTTCCTTTCCGTCTGCGGTGGGTACGGAGTGCCCAGCGCCGATGTGAGAATGCTGAGACAGCCGCCATAGACTGTGCCGTGAGCGCGACCTGGACGCAGGATGCGGATTCCCTGCTCCGCCCCAGCCTGAATCACGCCGCCGCTGAGTGAAGCGTGGAAACTCGGAAGATGAACGCCGGCTTCGAGGGAAAAATCCGCCGCGGCCATGGGTCCGTGGAATGCGACGAAGCCGATCCGATCGAGCAGCCACGTCTGCAGAACAGTCATGTCGCTGTAGGCGAAGAATGGCTTTGGGTGGGAGCGGATGAGATCCAGATCGAGGTCCGCGAGCAGATAGTTCGATCCGTATCCGCCTCGGGCGCACATGATCACGGCCACGGAGGGATCGGCGAAGGCGCGATGCAGATCGGCAAGACGCTCCTCCGGCGTTCCGGAGAAATATGGTGAGTGCTTGCCGTACACATGCTCCGCAGCAACCGCGTCGTAGCCCAGGCCGCGGAGAACTTCGATGCCCTGCGCGATGCGCTGCGGATCCGCGCTGCTGGCGGGCGCGACGACGGCGATGCGCGCACCGGGTGCCACGGCGGGCGGCTTCAGGACCGCATCAGCCAAGGAGCGTCTCTCCTGCAGCGATCAGGTTCGCCGGGCCGGTGAGGATCATCTCGGTGTCCGGACCAGCCCACTCGACCCGCTGCGTGCCGCCGGGCGCGTGAACGGTGAGCGGCGATTTTCCGCCGCAGTGAGCGATGACCGCGGCCGCGCAGGAGCAGGTTCCCGTGCCGGAGGAGGTGGTGGGACCGACGCCGCGCTCGAAGATGCGAATCTCGATCTCATCGGCACGGATCATCCGCAGAAAAAGAACATTGATCTGCTGCGGGAATTGCCGGTGAAAGCAGATTTCGCGGCCCAGCTCATTCCAGCCGCGGCTGTGCGCGCGAAAATTGTCATCATCGACGATCAGGACGAAATGAGGGTTACCCATGGAGACGTAAATGCCCCGAACCAGGGTCTTGTCCGCCAAAGTCACCTGCGCAGGCTCAATCTGCGGGACACCCATGCCGGCGGCGATCAGAAAGTGGCTGCCCGCGGCTTCGACGATGCGGCAAATTCGCGGGCCGGCGTCGGTATCGAGGGTAATTTCCTGACCCGGACCGGCGCCTTCCGTGTGTGCCACCCAGGCGGCGGCGCAACGCGTACCGTTGCCGGAGATTTCCGCGATCGAGCCGTCGGCATTGGCGAGGCGAATGCGTCCGGCCCGTGATCCGGTTCGTTCCAGGAACTCGACGCCATCGGCGCCGATGCCAATGTGTCGCTCGCAGAGCTTCTTGGCCAGCTGCGGATCGCAGGATCCTTCCACAATCAGGAAATCGTTGCCGCAGGCCTGGACCTTGGCAAAACGCACGGGTTCCCTCCCAAAACAGGGTACAGTGCAGCGGAATCGGCCGCCAGCCGGCCCGGCAGTTTCGCGGGACTGCGGGCCCCAGAAAGAAGTGGGTGAAATTACCTGATGAGACGCAGGCGTCTGCGCTTGAGGGCAGCCGACAGCGCCTCCAGCAGGACTTCGGGCCCGTCGTCCCCGCTGACAGAACCGTCCAGTTGGACCTTCAGGTCCTGCCACGCGCCCTTGACCACTCCAACGATCGGGGCGTTTGGATTCGCGGACCGAAAATGTTCCGCAAATTCCTGGATGGTGTCGTGGGCCAGAGAGTACGAGATGACGAGCGCATCGAAACGCTGGCGGAGCAAGGTCAGGGCCTGCTGCCGCGAGCTCGCGCGAGCCACCGAATACCCCGCCCTGCGCAGGGCAAATTCGCGAAGCAGGGACAACTCCCGGTTTCCGCTGAGCAGGAGGACCGAAGCTGGGTTTTGCGCACGTTCCTTCGAGTCAGCAGCACGCTGGAGTTCAAAGTACGTATGCAGCGATTCCTCGAGAAATCCCTGGACGGCTTCGCCGATCCGCATGATATCGGTGACCAGGAAGCTGATATCCGCGCTCAGCAGATTTTCCTGCACGATGAGGCACAACACCCCATGCAGGACGTGTGCCTCACGGATCATGGCAACGACGCTGCAGCCCTGCTGCAAACGCATTTGTCCATGGCCCCGGGCGGCGACCAGAGCATCCGGGGAGAGGGTCAGATCACCGGAGGCAGTAATGATTTCATCAATGAGAGACCCCAGATGGCTGGACAATTGTTCGTTGGATAATCCGGTGGCTCTGATGCGCTCGTCATCCTTTGCACTCTCCATCCAGCGAGCGAAGATGTCGGGCTTGTGTTCCTCCAGAATCTTTGGCAGCCTTCTGGGCTGAATGCCAGTCCGCCGGGAAGGCGGTCCGCTGAGCCTGGCGATAATTCTGCTCACCAAAGCTTCAACGTCGGCGGGCTTAACGAAGTAGTCGTCGACCTGTTGCCGGATGGCTTCGAGGGCCGACCCGAAGGCGGGATAGCCGGTGAGGATGAACGTTGGTGCGCTGGGCTGCGTTCTTCGCATCGCGCTGACGACGGTAAAGCCGTCGCCGGGCTCACCGATGTTCAGATCGGAGACAAGGACGTCGAAACTCTGTGTTGCAATCAGGTTGAGCGCCTCGGATACTGTCGCGGCGACGGTGACATCGAAGCTATTCCGCTTCAGAACGGCCGACATGAGTAGACGGATACTCGATTCATCATCAACAAACAGAAGCCGTGGCTGCAATTCCATGCCCTTCTCCCCCTGGCATGCCGGATGGATGGTCCTTATCCTCAGCCATACCTGTCGGGCGGCTCTGGAATCCGTGCGGTCGTCCGGGTGTGGCGGATCGGAGACTGCGCTCCTCCCAACGAAGTCTTCGATGCGCCGGACCTGCTTTCGGGGCAGCAGGAATATTGGAAAATGCGCACCCAACCCCGGCCCGATGTCCACTCCGCCCGGGATACGCAGGCCTCGCGTCCATGAACAATCGTGCGGGAGGATCGGCCCGCCGGGACTCAGCCGTTAGCCTTTGGCGGTCAGCCTCGAGCGAAAGGGGCTCTGCCCGACAGGCGGAGAGATGGACCGGCTTATTGCGGGTGGGGCAGGTCGGAGCGGTAGAAGCGGACGCAGGGCTGGCCGGTGGAGCAGACGATGTCGATGAGGGTGAGTCCCTGGGGATGGGCGGCTACGGCCTTCGCGACGGCGTCGTGGTCGGAGGCGATGACGAAGGCGGCTGACCGGGCGGGATGCTGGAGCGCGGGAGTCCAGCGGTAGTAGTCGGTCTCGTTGATGGTGCGGCGCAGCGGGATGCCGGCGCGCTCGAAGGCGCCGGGATGGTCGGAGGTCCAGGCGAGGATCTTGCCCTCGGGCGGGAGCCGGTCCAGTTCGCGGGCGTAGGCGGCCTCAAGGGGGACGCGGGTGCGGGAGTTGGCGATGGCCTCGCCGAGCACGAGCGGCGTGGAGTGGATCAGGAACGCGCTGTCCGCGAAAATGAGAAGCATGGAAGCGAGCAGGATGAGCTGGGCGTGACGATGCCAACGCGTCTCCGCGCGGTTGATCAGCCAGGTGACGAGGAAGCCGAGGCCCAGCGCGAAGCCGGGCAGCATTTCCATGCCGTAACGCGTGTTGTACCAGGAGTGCGGGAACCAAAGCGGAAAGAAAATCGGCACCCAGCCGTACGACACCGCATAGGAGTAAAACGGAACGGGCATCCAGAAGAGCAGCAGAGGCAGTATGGACTGGCCACGCCAGCGGAGCACGGCCAGAATCGTGCCCGCGAGGGCGAGGAGAAGAACCACGTCGGTGAAGATGTGGGGCGCAACGCCGAGTTCCGCGACTTTGAGGAAATATAAGAAGGCAACCCAGGGCTTATGGAAGCCGGGCCAGTGGTACGCGCCGGGCGGCGTGGTGCGCATAGCGATGGCCTGGGCGGAGTACGGGCCGCGCATAAAGTCGAGCCAGTCGCCGTACTGGCGGGCGTTCCACGCAAACCAGAGCACGGGCGCGGTCCCCAGCATGGCGGTGAAGAGAACGAAGGCTCCGGCGGTGCGAGATCTCCAGGCGCGCACCTTCCAAAAGCCGCGCAGGGCGATGAGCCAGACGAGACAGGTGAAGATCCAGCCGTCGTAGCGAGTGTAGACGGCGGTGACGAGGACCAGGCCGCATGCGACCAGGGCCCGGCCGGCCAGACGGAGTTTGTTTGGGTCATACGGCTGTTGTGAAGCGGCGGCAACGGAGCGAAGGAAGGCGACCAGGAAGAGCGCGCTCCAGATGATCTGGCAGAGGAAGAGCGGCTCGGTCATGGCGGTGGTCTGCATGTAGAGCAGGCCGGGGTTGAGCGCGAAGAAGAGCACGGCTACGACGGCTCCCGCGGGGCGCACCCAGCAGCGCGCCAGGCGCCACAGGCCGGCGACGCTGAGGACGTAGCAGCCCATCGAAGGAATGGCGCCCGCGATGCCGTTCTGCCACCAGGACATTTTAGCGGCGAAGGGCAGCATAAGCAGATGCGGGAACGGCAGCCAGACAGAGCCGATTTGGCGGATGCCGGGGCTGGTGGAGTCGAGGATGCGGCGGGCGATGGTGAGGTGCGCGACCGCGTCGCCATAGAGGAGCAACAGATTGTTCTGGAAACAGTAGCCGAAGGCGACCACCGACACAAACGCGGCGATGAGGCCTGCGAAGATGGCCTCATCGCGCAGAGAGCGGCGAGCCAGATCGGCTTCGCTTTCCTGCCGATCAGTCGAGGTGCGAGAGCTGCCGGAAGAGCGCAAAGCGATCCTCGATTTCCTTTCGGTCGAGCTGCTGAAGCCGCTCGGTGCCGAAGCGCTCCACGGCGAAAGAGCCCATGACGCCGCCATAGAACATGGCGCGGCGGAAGACGACCGGCGCGAACCGCGGCTGCGAGGCGATGTAGCCGAAAAAGCCTCCCGCAAAGGAGTCGCCGGCGCCGGTGGGGTCGACGACTTCAGCCAGCGGCAGCGCCGGTGCGCGGAAAGGCGTGCGGGATTCCTCGCCGGGGAATGCGTGGTCCCCGAAGAAGGAAGTTGCGCCGTATTCGCCGTGCTTGACCACGAGAGCCTTCGGCCCCATGGCGAGGATTTTGCGCGCCGCGACGACGAGGTTGCTCTCGTGGGCCAGCATTTTGGCTTCGCCATCGTTGATCAGCAGCGCGTCGAGGTTCCGCAGGACGCGAGAGAGGTTCTCCACGTGGTCCCGGATCCAGTAATTCATGGTGTCGCCGCAGACCATCTTGACGTTCGGCATCCTGCGGCGGACGTCGGCCTGGAGAACAGGATCGATATTGGCGAGAAAGAGGTACTCGGTGTCCTCGTATTCGGCGGGAATCTTTGGGGAAAAGCTCTGAAAGACGTTCAGTTCCGTGTTGAGCGTCTGCGCTTCGTTGAGGTTCTTCATGTACGAGCCGCTCCAGAAAAAGCTCTTGCCAGAAACGTGCTCAATACCGCGCGTGTCAATGGCGCGACGCGAGAAGACGACTTCTTCGTCCGCGCCAAAGTCCTCGCCAACGACGGCGATCACGCGGACGGGCGTAAAGTAGCTGGCGGCCAGGGCAAAGTAGGTGGCGGCGCCGCCAAGGCAGCGGTCACGGCGGCCCGAGGGCGTTTCAACGGCGTCGAATGCGACGCTGCCTACAACAAGAATGGCCATGCGGTGGGTTTCCTCACTTGCGGTTCGTTCTATTTGAGATATTTGCCAACCAGGAGGTCGAGCTTCTCGCGCGTAGCCGCGGGGACGGCCGCAGGGTTGGTGAGCAGGGCGTATTTGAGCGCAGTGGCGCAGGCGCAGGTACGTTCGCGTGGCATGGCGGCCACAGCGGCGCGAATGACCCTGCAGGCGTTCGCCGCGTTCTGATTCAGGACCGCGACAATCTGCTCCACCGTCACGGAGTCGTGATCGGGATGCCAGCAGTCGTAGTCGGTCACCATGGCGGCCGTCGCGTAGCAAATCTCAGCTTCACGAGCCAGCTTGGCTTCCTGCAGGTTGGTCATACCGATCACGTCGGCATCCCAGCTGCGGTACAGGTTCGATTCGGCGCGCGTGGAAAACTGCGGGCCTTCCATGCAGACATAGGTGCCGCGCGGCTTCGCGGTGACGCCCTCGGAGCCGCTGGCGGCGATGAGCGCCTGGGCGACGGTGGCGCACACAGGATCACCGAAAGCAACGTGACCGACGAGGCCCTCGCCGAAAAAGGTGGAGACGCGCCGGAAGGTGCGATCGATAAACTGATCAGGAATGAGGAAGTCGCCGGGCTTGTGGTCCTCCTTCAGCGAGCCTACGGCAGAGACGGACAGGATGCGTTCAACGCCGAGTTTCCTGAGGGCGTAGATGTTGGCGCGGAAATTCAGCTCCGAGGGCAGGAGGCGATGGCCGCGACCGTGCCGGGCGAGGAACGCGACCCTGCGGCCCTGCAGGTCGCCCAGAACGAAGGCGTCGCTGGGCTCGCCGAAGGGGGTGGTCACATGCTCTTCATGAACGCCGATGAGGCCGGGCATGGAGTAGAGTCCGCTGCCGCCGATGATGCCGATTTCTGCCTGTTGCAAGAAGACTCCTGTGCCCGGAGACCTGTCGGGAAGTCTCCGGGGAAAAATGGGATCTCTGCGCAGGGTTTCAGTATAAATGCCGGTCTCAGCGGATCAGTGCGGCCTTCATGAGCCCGCAGCTGGCCATGAAGCGGACCAGGTTGCCGGTGAGATCGGACCGCGGAACACCGGAGCCGGTACCGAAATACGGCGCCGCGGGTACCCAGCGCAACGGATCGTAGCCGGAGTCCGACGCGATCTGCGCGCTGCCCTGCTGCTGCGCGCTGACCATGAAGAACTCCAGCTTGCGCGCCGTGTTCAGCGGAAAGCTCTCGCTGACAAACACATCGTTGCCAGTGGTGGCGATCAGCACAGGGCCCTGACTGGTCTGATAGATCTGTTCCGACGGATCGGATTCGTCCTGGGTGTCGCGGGTGACCTGCGTGTATTGCTGGCCGAGCTCGGCGGCATACATTTTGGCGAAGTCCGCCGCGACGCTGGGCGAGGTCCACTGCGAGAGATAGAAAAGCGCGACGGAACTGGTGGAGTCCTTGTCCGGAGCATCCCTGCGCTGGGCGGCGTAATAAATGCCGCCGTCCCACGCGGGCGTGAACTCATTCGCCGCCTGAGGACCACCGTAGAGCTCGGAGAGAATCTTCACGTCCAGCTCGCCCATGACGCCGATGTCGTAAGGGTTGTAGTTGGCGTCGATGATGGGGTGGATGTCGGGCATGGTGAGCACCGGCACTTTGACGTGGCGCTCATACGCTTCCGGATTCATGATCTCGTAACTGCTGGCGGGAGGACGGGCAAGGACACCAGCGAACGGCGCTGACGGATCCTTTTCGTCGGCGATGAGGTCGGCCTCGAACTTTAGGCCATATTTGTACGGAAACAGCAGCGACTCCTGGAGGAGCAGCGGAGCGCGGGCGAGCACCGGATCGCGCGCACTGTTGTTACCGGTCATCTGCTCGAGAAGCACGTCGATCAGCTGTGGGGAATTGCGCAGACTGCGGCCAAAGGGGGCCAGGCTGTAATCGACGAAGACGGCCATCGCCTGGCCCTCGATCACCGCCTGGCGGGCGGTGTCATCCTCATCGGTGGCCACGTGTCTCTGATCCTGTTTGAAGGTGCGGGAAATGTTGTCGCTGCCGGGGCTCTCCCACTTATCCAGGTTCACATCCTGATCCTGCAGCGCGTGGGTCAGTTCGTGGGCCAGCACCGGCTTCTGCTGGTCGGGGGCGATCCAGTTCAGCAGATTCACAGTTTTGGTCCTGCTGTCGTAATAGGCGGCAATCTGCTCGTCCAGCAGCTTAACGAGGAAAGGGCGAAGCTGGAAGTCGGAGTCGATCAGGCCGAATTTCTTGAGGACGATTTCCTCGCGCTCCATCCGTTTCGCGTCCTTGTCGTCATTCATTTTGGAGAGGAGGTATTTCTCCACGTCGGCGCGGCTGATCAGGCGGGACTTCACGTCATGCTTGATGGGGAATTTGGTATCCGTGGAGGCGAACTGCAGGATCTGGCCGACGTCGGCAAACAGCTCGCGGGCCTGAGCCGGGGTAATTTGCGTCTCCTGCGGGGGTGGAGCGGATGACGGGGGCTTTTGCGCGGGCAGAGCGGGAGCTGTCTGTGCCGGAGCGGCGGAAGCCTTCTGTGTCCAGGCCGCGCCACCCGCCCCCGGCGCGAGAATCATGGCCAATGCGACCAGCGACCGCCAGAGATTGCCCTGTTTTGTCTGCATTCCTGATCCTTTCGCCGTTGCCTGCGGTTCCGCGCGTTCAGCCGAGCGGCGCTTTCCCGAGACTATAATTTTTTTGAGGACCCTGCATGAGCCAGACGGTTCAGAATCCCAATTCGACGGTGTCCGACACTGCTGTGGCGGCCGCCCTGGCGACGGAAAACGGCGCCGCGCCCGAAGGTGCGATGTACCGCGGCGCGAATACGCCGCTTCGTTTTGCGGGAAATCCGCGGGAAATGCAGGGCTTGCTGCGCGGGGCCGGCATCTTCGATCTGGGATACCGGACCTGTGTACGCGTCACTGGCAAGGACCGGGTTCGGTGGCTGAATGGCATGGTCACCCAGGGCACCAGGTTCATGATCCCGGGGCAGGTGGCCTATACGCTGGTGCTGAATGCGCAGGGCAGAATCCAGGGCGACGCGGATGTGTACTGCCACGAGGATGAGCTCTTTCTCGAAACCGACCGCCTGCAGGCCGAACGGCTTCTGGCGCATCTGCGCCGCTTCATCATCATGGATGATGTGAAGCTTGAACAATTAGACGCATCCACAACGACTATCGGTACTGGGGGGCCGCAGGCGGCGGAGGTTTTAAGTCGCCTGGGCGCCACCGCGCCGGAAGCCGGGACCTTTGCCCGCCTGCAGATGGCCGGGATCGACGTGATGGTGGCTCATGACTACGGTCCCGTGGTTCCGCGATTCGAAATTCATGTGCCTGCGGACCGCGTCCTGGCTCTGTGGAATACTTTGGTGGATGCCGGGGCGACGCCCTGCGGGCTGGAAGCGATCGAGACTCTGCGCGTGCTGGAAGGCGTGCCGCTGTACGTCGTGGATTTCAGCGACAAGCATCTGCCGCAGGAAACGAACCTGCAGCGGGCGCTGAATTTCACCAAGGGCTGCTACATCGGCCAGGAGATTGTGGAGCGGATTCGCTCGCGAGCGACGGTGCACCGCGCCCTGCGGCAGTTTGAGCTGCGCGGCGAGTCGCCGGGACTGGCGCCCGGCGAAAAGCTGGAGCTCCGGGCTGGCGGCACGGCTGTGGGTGAGCTGACCAGCATGGCGTCGATCCGGTTGCCGGATCTGACCAAGGATTTGGCACTCGGGATGGCGCGCGTAGAAGCGCTCGAACAGAATGAAGCCCTCGAGTACGACGGAGGAACGGCCACACCGATGACCGCGCTTCCTGATGTGTAAGCTCCCCCTGGAGAGACCCACGTTATGGACGAAAAGCAGCCCGCGTTTACCGTGACCGACCGGCGCAAGTTCACCATGGAGGGCGAGCTGCGCGACGATGCGCCCGCGCCGGCGGAAGTGCGCGCGCAGGAGCAGCCTGCGACCTCGGAAAAAGTCGTGACGATGCAAGCTCCGCCGGATCGCGAACCAGCCGCTAAGGAGCAGGTGACGGAAGAGCCGGAACTGCCGCAATTTACCGCGAAGGAAACAGCCGAGCAGCACGCCGCGTATGAGGAGTCGTCGCGGCAGCTGGATGACATGCTGCGTCAGGCGAATCCAGGGATGGGCGAGAGCGGGGCCATCAGCTTCGAGCACATCATCCAGTCGTTCTACGTCTCCGCGATGATCGCCATGGGAGCGGGCACGGAGCCGGGAGAAAAGGCGCGGATCGACATTCTGGGAGCGCGGCAGAGCATCGACATGCTGGCGCTGCTGCAGGAAAAGACCAGAGGCAATCTGACCCAGCGGGAAGAAGCCACACTGCAGAATGTACTCTTCGAGCTGCGGATGATGTTCCTGGAAATCACCAACGCCATTGCGCAGTCGGCGCAGCGTCCGGCCGACGGAAAGAAGTAAGCCCGCCGGGCGCATGAACGCGGAAATCGTCTTCCTCGGCAGCGGAACCTCGATGGGCGTGCCCACGCTGGGCTGCCGCTGCGCAGTCTGTACCTCGACGGATCCGCGCAATCGCCGCACACGGCCCTCCGTTGCGATCGAATGGAACGGTGAGGGCGGCAGGCATGCGGTGGTCATTGACACCGGACCGGACTTTCGCGAACAGGCGCTGCGCGAGGGCATCCAGCACCTGGATGCGGTGCTGTATACCCATGCGCATGCGGACCACGTTCTGGGCATGGATGACCTGCGCCCGCTGAGCTTCCATCACAAACCCGGCTTTCTGCCTCTCTATGCGGATGAAGCGACGGCGGCAATCCTGCGGCGCATCTTCGATTACACATTCTCGTCGGGTTCGACTTATTCTCTGCGAGCGCGTGTGGAACTACACTCGCTGGTCGACACGGAGTCCGCCATGATCGGTGGCGCCCGCTTCCAGCGCGTGCCACTGATGCACGGCGACCTGCCTGTTGCCGGTTTCCGGTTTGGAACGGCCGCGTATCTGACCGACATGAGCAGCATTCCGGAGGCAAGCCTGCCGCTGCTGGATGACCTGGAGGTGCTGATCCTGGATGCACTGCGGCCGCAACCGCACCCCAGCCACTCGAGTCTGGAACAGGCGCTCAGCTGGGTGCAGCGGGTGCGGCCGAAGCGGGCATGGTTTACTCACATGTCGCATGAGGTGGACCATGCGGCGACTGAGGCGACTTTCCCCGGGCACGTCCGCCTGTCGTACGACGGACTGCGGATTCCTTTCGGGCTCTAAGATGCAAATTTTCCGCTCCATTCCCGAACTGCCCGCGGCCTGGCCGCGCACCGTCGCGGCGATCGGTAACTTCGACGGCGTGCATCGCGGGCATCAGGAGATCATTGCTCGCGTGCTCTTGCGGGCGCGCACACTGCAGGTTCGGGCCATCGCTGTCACGTTTGACCCGCATCCCGTGACGCTGCTGCACCCGAAACGCGCACCAAAGCTGATCACCCCCATGCCACAGCGTCTGCGGCTCCTCGAGCGCACAGGTCTCGATGCGACGCTGGTCATTCCGTTCACCCGGGAATTCTCCATGCTCTCGGCCAGAGAATTTGCCGAGGGAGTGCTGCGTGGCGGGATACGCGTGACAGAGGTTCATGAAGGCGACACCTTCCGCTTCGGACATGATGCGGCGGCCGGCATTGAGGATTTGAAAAAGCTGGGAGCGGAACTTGGGTTCGCCGTCATCTCGCACGGCGCGCTGCGCGTGCGCGGCGTGACCGTTTCCAGCAGCGAAGTGCGGCGGCGGATTGCCGCGGGGCAGATGGGGATGGCCCGTGCGATGCTGGGGCGGGCTTTTTCGATTCTATCCACACCGGCTCAGGGAAGAGGCGTGGGAGCCAGGCTGAAGGCTCCCACCATTAATCTGGCACCCTGTCCCGGACTGCTCCCTGCCAACGGGGTCTACGTCACGCAACTGCGGATCGGCGACGGGCCGGACGCAGCGTTTTTACAAGCCGTGAGCAATGTGGGCGTGCGGCCGACCTTCGCGGATGCGGGATTCGCTGTCGAATCGCATCTGCTGGAGGGTCCCCCGCCCGTGGAGCTGACGGAGACGACGCCGCTGGAGGTTTGCTTCCTCCGGCGGCTGCGCGATGAGCGGCGCTTCCCTTCCAGCGAGGCACTGATGGCGCAGATTCGGCGCGACGTGGAACAGGCGCAGCAGTATTTCCGCCGCACGGCAGCGACTGCGCCGGCGCGCTGAGCATTCTTCTCTTCTATTTCTGAATCGCGTAAACGCTGGCGGCAGGCTGCGCACCGGCCTGCGACGGGGTGGGTAGCTGCGCGCGATCCCATCCGCCGCCGAGGGCTTCGATCAGCTCGACCGCCGAGACCATCTGTGAAACCTGGAGCGCATTCAGCGACTGTTGATCGCTGAGGACGCCCGTCTGCGCAGTCACCACATCGACGTAGGGGTCCACACCGGTTTTGTAGCGTTCCATTTCGAGGGTAAGGAACTGCTGCGCCGCGCTCACCGCAACTTGCTGCTGCAGGATTTGCTGCGAATAGATCCGCGTCGCCGCCAGGTCGTCCTCCACCTGCTGGAAAGCCGTGAGAGTGGTGCCGCGATAGGAGGCCAGGTCGGCATTGTAGATGGCCTCGTACTGGTGCAACTCCGCGCGATAAAGGCCGGCATCGAAGACGATCTGCGATGCCGATGCGCCGAGCGACCAGAATCGGCTGGGCCAGTCGGCGATATGCGCGATGTTGGAGGTCTGCGTGCCTCCAGCAGCGCTCAACGACACCTGGGGGAAGAACGCACCATAGCCGATGCCGATGGTGGCATTTGCCTCCGCCAGCGTGCGCTCTGCCGCAGCGACATCCGGACGGCGCTCCAGCAGTTCGGAAGGAAGGCCGGTGGGGATGGGCGGCGGGTTGTAAATCATGGGTCGTACCGGAATGGAGAAGTCGGTGGCAACCCTGCCCAGAAGAACGGCAACGGCATGCTCGTATTGCGCGCGGGCGAGGCCGACATTCGTGGCCGCGGCCTGCGCCGCCGCCAGCGTGGCGCGGGCCTCAACAACGGAGATGTAATCGCCCGTGCCGGCCTGGTATGCGCCCTCTGTGGCATCCAGCGCGGCCTGATCGGCCTTCACGGTCTGGTTGTAGATGAGCTGGAGTTCATCCTGGCCGCGAATTTCGAAGTAGTACTCGGCCAGCGATGCCTGCTCGGTAAGCTTTTCCCCGGCCAGATCGGCAGCGCTCACCTGAGCGGCGTATTCAGCAGACTGTACCTCACGGCGAATTTTGCCCCACAAATCGGGGGTCCAGGAAGCGTCGAGCGGCGCTTCCCAGACGGTGCTCGTGGCGCCGGTATTGGCATAGGTGGAGGAGCGCAGATTGCCGGAAGTGCGCTGACGGTTCCAGGACGGCGAGAAGGTCAGGGTCGGCCAGAACTGGGCGCGAGCTTCGGCGACGAGAGCGCGGGCCTCCACGTATTGCTCGAAGTACTGCTTGATGGTCTGGTTGTTGATGTTCAGCTGATCTTCCAGGGCGTTCAGCTCCGGCTCATGGAAGATTTCCCACCAGTTGCCCTGGAGCATAGGGGCGTTTGGATTGGCGACTTTCCAGCCCGGCTGGTTCCGGAAGTTGACGGTGGACTCCTTGTAGTTCTGTGCGCTGATCCGGGGCGGCACCGGGGCATGGTATTTCGGGCCGACCATGCAGCCGGCCAGCGACAGGGCACAGAGCGCGGAGCTCAGGACGCAGAGGATTCGTCGAGACGCGCGGCGCCGGGCAGGGCGCGGAACGAATGGTGCAGGAATCCTGGTTTTCATGATGCGGCTCCCTGAATTTCGGGACGGAAGGTATCGTGGGATTTGCCCTGCACCCACAGGCGGAGGCGGTCCAGCATCAGGTAGACAACCGGCGTGGTGTACAGCGTAAGCAGCTGGCTCATGAGCAGGCCGCCCACAATGGTAATGCCGAGGGGCCGGCGCAGCTCAGAGCCCATACCGGTACCGAAGGCCAGGGGCAGCGCGCCACAGATGGCGGCCATCGTGGTCATCATGATGGGGCGGAAGCGCAGCATGCAGGCTTCGAAAATCGCGTCGTAGCTGTTCTTCTGCTCTTCGCGCTCGGCCATGAGGGCAAAGTCGATCATCATGATGGCGTTTTTCTTGACAATACCGATGAGCAGAATGATTCCAATGATGGAGATGACATTGAGATCGATGTGGAAGATCATCAGGGCGAGCATGGCGCCGATGGACGCCGAAGGCAGCGTGGAGAGAATGGTGATGGGGTGCACCAGGCTCTCGTACAAAATGCCGAGCACGATGTAGACGGCCAGGATAGCGGTGATGACCAGATATTTTTCTGTTGCCAGAGACTGCTGATAAGCCTCCGCGGTTCCGGAGAACGAGCCGCGCACGGTCGAAGGCATATCGAGACTCGCTTCCATCTGGCTGACCTCGCGGACGGCGTCGCTCAGCGACATGCCCTTGGCCATATTGAACGAGACGGTGACCGACGGAAACAGGCTGGTGTGGTTGACCTGGAGCGGGGTGGTGTCAGCGTGGGTTGTCATGACGGTGGACACCGGGGACATGGTGCTCATGCCCGCCCCGCCGGAAGAAGCACCGGAGTTAAACCAAATGTCCTTCAGGCCTTCCGGCGATTGCCAGTACGGGGGAGCGACTTCCATAACCACGTAGTACTGGTTGAGCTGTGTGTAAATGACGGAGACGTCGGACTGGCCGAAAGCACTGTAGAGCTGAGTGTCCAGCGACTCCGGCGTCTGGCCGAGCCGCGCGGCAGCGACGCGGTTATAGTCCAGCATCTCTTCCAAACCGCCGTTCTGCTGATCGGTGTTCACGTCCTGCAAACCGGGCAGCTTCTTCATGTGTTGCAGCAGAATCTGCCCCCAATGGGCAAGATCGGGGATGTTATCAGTCTGAATGGTGTACTGGTAGAGCGCGTTGCTCGAGCGTCCGCCGATGCGAAGGTCCTGCACGGGCTGCAGGAAGACTGAGGCCACAGGCAGCCGGTTCAGCTTCGGACGCAATTCGTTGATCACCTGCATAGCGCTCGTCTCGCGCTCCCCTTTGCCGTGGCCCATCGGCTTGAGCGCGATATAGACAAAGCCTCCGTTACTGGAGCCGTTGCCGCCTGTGTACGCCATGACATGCGCCACGGCGGGGTTCTGCTGGATGACCTTGACAATATGCTGGATGGAATACTTCATAAAGGGGAAAGACGCATCCTGCGGTCCCTGCACGCCGCCGACCAGCGCTCCGGTGTCCTGCTGCGGGAAGAAACCCTTGGGAATGCGGACGATCGCCACGAGGTTGAGCGCGATGGTGAGGCCCAGAACGATGAGAATCAACAACGGGTTGTCCAGCGCCCACGTGAGGGAGCTGCGGTAGGCGGAGAGCAGGCTCGAGAAGAACTTCTCGCTGGCACGATAGAAGACGTTGTGGCGTCCCTCCCTGCGCTCCGGCCCCTTGAGCAGGTGCGCGCACATGGTGGGCGTGGTGGTCAGCGAGATCACCATGGAGACGATGATGGCGCTGGAGAGAGTGACAGCGAACTCGCGGAAGAGCCGCCCGACGATGCCGCCCATCATGAGAATGGGGATGAAGACGGCGATGAGCGACATGCTGATGGAAAAGACGGTGAAGCCGATTTCCCGGGCGCCCACCAGCGCGGCGTTAAAGGGCGGCATCCCGCTTTCGAGATGTCGCGTGATGTTTTCCATCACCACGATGGCGTCATCGACGACGAAGCCGGTGGAGATGGTAAGCGCCATGAGGGAAAGATTGTCGATACTGTAGCCGAACAGGTACATCACCGCGAAGGTGCCGATCAGGGAGACCGGCACAGCCACGATGGGAATGAGAGTGGCACGCGGGCTGCGCAGGAAGAAGAAGACCACGAGGACAACCAGTACCACGGCGCCGGCCAGAGTGAGCTCGACGTCGCGCACCGAGGCGCGGATGGTCGTCGTTCGATCGAGGACGATGGTCGTCTCGATGCCCTGCGGCATGACGGCTTCGAGGGCCGGCAACTGCTGGCGGACGCGATCGACGGTATCGATGATGTTGGCGCCGGGCTGGCGGAAAACAATGAGAACGACGGAGCGCTCACCATCCACAAAACCCGCGGTACGGATGCTTTGCGCGGAGTTGTAAACTCCCGCGACATCAGAGAGCCGGACCGCCGCCCCGTCGTGATAGCCGATGACCAGCGGCTTGTACTGGTCAGCGTCGGAAATCTGGCCAGTGGTGATGATGTCAGCCGTCATCGCACCGTTGGCAAGCTGACCAGTGGGCATGTCGGCGTTCTGCAGACTGAGGACGGAGCGGACACTGGAGAGCGTGAGGCCGTAGCTCTCCAGTTTGGTGGGGTTAACCTCAACGCGAACCGACGGCGTAGCGCCTCCGCCGACAAATATCTGACCAATACCCTCGACCTGGGAGAGACGCTGCTCGAGGATAGTGGAAGCGAGGTCGTAGACCTTCGTTACATTATATTTTTTCGACGTGAGCGCGATGATGAGAATGGGCGCGTCAGCAGGATTCGACTCCCAGTAGTGGGGATTGGAGGGCATGTTGGCGGGGAGATAGGTGCGGGCGGCGTTGATCGCGGCCTGGACGTCCCGGGCGGCGCCATTGATATTCCGGCTCAGATCGAACTGCAGCGTGATGCGTGTGCTGCCCAGGGAGCTGGAGGAGGTCATCTCGGTGAGCCCGGCGATGTGGCCGAGCTGGCGCTCGAGCGGTGTGGCTACCGAGGAGGCCATAATCTGCGCGCTGGCGCCGGGCAGATTGGCCGAGATATTGATGGTGGGGAAATCCACCTGGGGCAGCGGCGCAACCGGGAGAACCATGTAGCCGACGGCTCCGGCGATGGCCACCGCGATGGTGAGCAGCGTGGTGCCGACCGGACGCCGGATGAAGGTCCAGGAGAGGCTCATGGCTGCATCTCCTCGGCGCTGGGCATGGAAGTTCCGGCAGCGAGCGATGGACGCCGTCCGAGGATGCGCTGGCCCAGCTGGTCGAAGAAGATGTAGATGACCGGGGTGGTGTAGAGGGTGAGGATCTGGCTGAGGAGCAGGCCGCCCACCATGGCGATACCCAGGGGACGGCGCAGCTCCGAGCCGAGGCCGCGGCCGAGCGCTAATGGCAGCCCGCCGAGCAGAGCCGCCATGGTCGTCATCATGATGGGGCGGAAGCGCAGCATGCTGGCTTCGAAGATGGCCTCAGTCGAATCCTTGCCGTGCTCGCGCTCCGCCTCCAGAGCGAAGTCCACGATCAGGATGCCGTTTTTCTTGACGATGCCGATGAGGAGGATGATCCCGATAATCGCGACCACGCTCAGCGACTGATGAAACAGCATGAGAGCGAGGAGCGCGCCCACACCGGCGGATGGCAATGTGGAAAGAATGGTGATCGGATGAATGAAGCTTTCGTAGAGGACGCCGAGCACGATGTAAACCACAACCAGTGCGGCGAGAATCAGCAGCGCCTCGCCGGAAAGCGAATTCTCAAAGGCCGCTGCTGTTCCCTGGAAGGACGCCTGCAAACTCGGCGGGAAATGCAGGTTATCGGCTGCCTTGTTTACATCATTGATCGCGGTTCCCAGCGACGCGCCCGGCGCCAGGTTGAAAGAGACCGTCACCGACGGGAACTGGTTCTGGTGGTTGATGGAAAGCGGCTCGGTGGTGGTGGATTCGGTGGTAAAGGCGCTGAGCGGGATCTCGCCTGCGCCGGCGGATGACGTTGTGGTGTTCGGAGTTGTGCCGGCAGTGGTGCCTGTTGAGGTGGAAGAAGCGCCCTGGGCGCTGCTGGTGGGGGGCAGCAGCGTCGATGGCGGTATCAGCACGCCAGAGGACGGCGAATAGAGGACGCTCGTGGTGAGGGCATTGGATCCCGCGGCAGGCGCTGCCGATGCGGAGTAGGTCGTCGAAGCCGCGGCGCCGCTGGCTCCATTCGACGCTCCGTTCTGGAGATACAGATCGCGCAGATTCGCAGGGTTCTGCTGCCACTGCGGCGACGCTTCCAGCACCACATGGTACTGGTTGAGCTGGGTGTAGAGGGTGTTGATCTGACGCTGGCCATAGGCGTCGTAGAGCGTGTTGTCGATGGTGGTCGGCGCAATGCCGAGGCGTGACGCTGTCACGCGGTCGATCATGAGAGAAACCGCACGACCGTCGGTCTGCTGGTCGGTGGCCACATCTTCCAGCACCGGCAGCTTCTTCAGCTGGGCCACAAATCTCGCCGTCCACTCATTCAGCTCGCTGGTATCGGGATCTTCCAGCGTGTACTGGTACTGTGTCCGGCTCACGCGGTCGTCCACGGTGATGTCCTGGACCGGCTGCATGTAGAGATGAATGCCCTGCACCTGCTCGAGGCTCTGCTGCAGGCGGCGGATCACGTCCGAGGCGCTGATGTGGCTCGGGACGCGCTGGTCGAGGGGCTTCAGATTGATGGAGATGCGTCCGCTGTTCAGCGTGGTGTTGATGCCGTCGACGCCGATGAAGGACGACAGGCTCTCGACGGCCGGATCCTTCAGGATGACCTGTTCCAGCTCCTGCTGCTTCTGTTCCATGGCGTCAAACGAGACAGCCTGAGGCGCCTGGGAAATACCCTGAATGACGCCCGTGTCCTGCACCGGGAAGAAGCCTTTCGGGATCACGATATAAAGCCACACAGTCAGGACCAGCGTGGAGGCGGCAATGAGGAGGGTGAGGGTCTGGTAGCGCAGGACGACGCGCAGGGTCCGGCCGTAGAAAGCGATCATGCGCGTAAAGACGTGCTCCGACCAGCGGTAGAGCCGCGTTTGCCGGGCCTCCGGGTTATGGCGGAGGATGCGGGAGCACATCATGGGCGTGAGCGTCAGCGAGACTACCGCCGAAATCACAATGGTGACGGCGAGAGTGACGGCGAATTCGCGGAAGAGCCGGCCCACTACATCGCCCATGAAGAGCAGCGGGATGAGTACAGCGATGAGGGAGACGGTGAGGGAGATGATCGTGAAGCCGATCTGGCCGGCGCCGGTGAGCGCCGCCTCCAGGGGAGGCATGCCCTCTTCCAGATAGCGGGAAATGTTCTCGATCATCACGATGGCATCGTCCACCACAAAACCAGTGGAGATGGTGAGGGCCATCAGGGAGAGATTGTCGAGGCTGTAGCCCAGCAGATACATCACCGCGAAGGTGCCCACCAGCGAGACGGGGACAGCGACGCTGGGGATGATGGTGGCGTAGAGGCTGCGGAGGAAAAGGAAGATGACCAGTACGACCAGGCCGACGGTGAGCATCAGCTCGAATTCCACATCGTCGACCGACGCCTGAATGGAGGTGGTCATGTCGGTCATGGTGTGGATCCGGACAGACGCGGGCAGATCTGTCTCCAGCTGGGGCAGGATTTTCTGGATACTCCTGACGACGGTAATGGTGTTGGCGCCCGGCTGGCGCTGGATGTTGAGGATGATGGCGGGCGTGATGACCGCCGGCTGCCTGCCCGGGGACATCTGGCCCATCCACGCCGCTTCCTCATCGTTCTCCACGCCGTTAATGACGTTGGCCACGTCCTTGACAAAGATCGGCGCGCCGTTCTGGTACGCGACCACAACATCCTTGTATTCGTTGGCGTCGGTGATCTGGTCGTTGGAGTCGATCTGATAATCCTGGCGTGGTCCGTCGAAATTGCCTTCCGCGGAATTCTCGCTGGCATCCACCAGCGCGCTGCGCAGGTTTTCCATGGTCAGACCGTAGGAGGCGAGCGCCGCCGGATTGGCCTGGATGCGCACGGCAGGCTTTTGTCCGCCGCTAAGACTCACCAGCCCCACGCCACTGATCTGGGAAAGCTTGGGCGCCAGACGTGTGTCCACCAGGTCCTCGACCTGGGAAAGGGGCATGGTATTCGACGTGATGGCCAGGGTCAGGATCGGCGCATCGGCGGGATTGGTCTTGTTGTAGACCGGCGGCGCAGGCAGATCCGAGGGCAGGTAGGACTGCGCGTTGTTGATCGCGGACTGCACCTCCTGCTCGGCCACATCGATGGAAAGGGAGAGGTCGAACTGCAGAACGATGATGGAAACCCCGCTGGCGCTGGTCGAGGTCATCTGGCTCAGGCCAGGCATTTCGCCCATTTGCCGCTCCAGCGGCGCAGTGATGGTGGTTGCGGTCACGTCGGGGTTGGCGCCGGGATAGAACGTGAGCACCTGGATGGTCGGGTAATCGACCTCCGGCAGCGCGGAGACCGGCAACTGCGTGAAGGCAACGATGCCCGCCAGCAGGATGGCCGCCATGAGCAGCGACGTGGCGACCGGCCGCAGGATGAATGGGCGGGACGGACTCACGGGGCTTCGCTCTCCCCGAAGATGGTGGTCTGGTGAATGTTCAGCTTCTGATTCGAGAGCGTGACGGTGGAACCATCGACGAGCTTCTCGAATCCGCTGTCCGCCACGACATCGCCGGGCTGAATTCCCTGAACTCCGGTCATGTTGTTGTCGGTGACTCCGGTTTTCACGTTGGTCATGACGACGTGATACATCGGCGTCTTCGATTTGGGCGGCGCAGCAGCGGGCGCTGGTCTTGAAGTGCCCGCCTGTGGCGCTCCCTTCTGCGTTCCGGGACCGGGTTTCACCACGTACACAAAGGCTGCGGCGCCGTTATGCTGGATGGCCGATGAGGGAACCAGTGTCTGGTTCTGCAGTGTTGTTACCAGCAGCTTCGTGTTCACAAACTGATTGGGAAACAACATGCCATTCGTGTTCGCGAATTCGGCCCGCAGTTGCAGCGTGCCCGTCGTGGTGTTGATGAGGTTGCTGGTGCTGATCAGCCTGCCCACGCCCAGTTCGGTCGCGTTGTTGCTGTCCCAGGCCTGAACCTGCAATTGCTTCCCTTTGCGCATCTGCTGGAGGACCTGGGGCAGACTGCCTTCCGCCACCGTGAAGATGACCGTGATGGGCTGCATCTGGGTAACCACGACCAGCGTGGTAGCGGAATTCGCGGTGATCAGGTTTCCGGGATCCACGAGGCGCAGGCCGACGCGGCCGTTGATGGGTGACGTGATGTGGCAAAAGCCAACCTCGACTTTGTCATACTGCACCACGCCCTCATCGTTCTTCACCGTGCCTTCGTCCTGGAGCACCAGCTTGGCCTGATCGTCGAGCGTCTGGCGGGGAATCGCGTTTTTCGACCAGGCAAGCTGGTAGCGGGCGAGGTCCATCTGTGCCTCGGCCAGCAGGGCCTGGTCGCGTTGCAGGGCTCCTTCCGCCTCCATTAGCTGCGCAGCGTAGGGAGACGGATCGATATCGATCAGGGGATCTCCCTTCCGCACATACTGCCCTTCGCGATAATGAACCGCCTGAATGACGCCGGTGACCTCGGCGTTGATGGAGTCGGTGTAGACCGGAGTAACCGTCCCGATAGCCGGCAGATAGACCCCCAGGCTGCCCTTGGTAGCGGTGGCCGGGATGATGGGGACGGGGCCGGCGAAACCGTGGCGTCCGACGGCCGCCGCCGGGGCGCTGCGGTAGCTGTAAATCCAGTAGAAGAGCAGGCCGAAAAGGATCAGGATTACCAGCCAGATCCACCAGCGGCGTTTGCGGCGCGGGGTGTCGACAGAGGACGGCAGCTGATGATCTGGCGGAGCTGCAGAGGCGGAAGAATCAGGCGTCATTTGGGTCTTGTTCGCTCAGTGGTTCAGATTGGACTTGGTTCACCGGTTCAAAGTGGAGGCACCAGCGGCCCATGGGGAGTCGATACGCCGGGATGGGCGACGATGAAAGGCTGCGCTAAATCTGAAGTTTATCACCGCGACTGAGCCCTCCTGCGGACGCACACCAGCCTGAGAGTCCCGCAGCCCAGGTCTGCCAGGGACGAATGGATAAGGGACGAACGAAGCCGCTAAATTGTCGCAAAAAGCGATGACCGGGGGCGCACTGCCAGGGAGTCTGGCATTCGGCCGCTGGGATCAGGGCCGTGAGGCTCTGGCAATCCTGCGCAATTCCGGCAGCACCGCTCCCAACGCGGCAGGCGGGGCATCCGCAGATCCCAGACTGAAATACAGCTCCCGCCAGAGCAGGAAAAGCCGATCGTAAGCGGAGATCGCTGCCCGGTCCGGCTGGATGGTCCGATTGGGCAGGCACAGCGCCGCCTGCGCGGCTTCGATGGAGGGGAAAGCTCCGGCGGCGAGCATCGCCATGATGCCCGATCCCAGGCTGGTGGGAACGCCGTCCGGCACGAGCACCGGCTTGTTGAGGACGTTGGCGTACACCTGGTTCAGAACGGCATTGCGCTGAGGGACGCCGCCGGCGTTGATCACGCGCTCCACCGGGACGCCGTGCTCGGCCATCCGCTCCAGAATGACGCGGGTATGGAAGGCTGTGCCTTCGACAGCGGCGAACAGCTCGTCCTGCGCGCTGTGGATTAGGTTCCAGCCCAGGGTCACGCCGCCGAGTTCGGGATTCACCAGCACGGTGCGGTCGCCATTGTCCCAGGTGAGCCGCAGCAAACCCGTTTGGCCGGCACGGTACCGCTCCAGACCCTCGGCGAGCCCAGCCACGGTGGTTCCGGCGCGTCGCGCGATGGCTTCGAAAATGTCGCCGGTTGCGGAAAGGCCGGCCTCAATGCCGGTGTAGCCCGGATGGACGCTGCCGGGCACTATGCCGCAGACGCCCGGCACCAGCTGGGTGCGGCTCGACATGGCAATGATGCAGGTGGACGTGCCGACAACGTTGACCACGTCGCCTTCGCGAATGCCCGAGCCGAGCGCGTCCCAGTGGGCATCGAAGGCCCCGACAGGGATGGGAATGCCCGGGCGCAGGCCCAGTTCGGCAGCCCACGCAGCGCAGAGATGACCGGCAATCTGGTCGGAGGTGAGGTATTCGCCCTGAAGCTGGTCGCGGACGCCGGCGAGCAGCGGATCCAACTTCACCAGGAACTCTTCCGGGGGCAGGCCGCCCCACTTTGGGTTCCACATCCACTTGTGTCCCATGGCGCAGACGCTGCGTTTGGCCCTGCGCGGATCGGTGACGCCCGCAAGTGTGGCGGCGACCATATCGCAGTGCTCGAAGGCACTGGCAAAAAAGGTGCGTTTCCGCGGATTGTGCCGCAGCCAGTGAAGAAGTTTGGCGAATCCCCATTCGTGCGAGTAGACACCGCCGCACCAGTCGATGGCTTCGAGGCGCTCGCGGTGCGCCAGCTCGGTGATCTCGCGAGCTTCAGCGTGGGCCCGATGGTCGCACCAGAGGTAGTAATCATCCAGCGGCTGCAGGCGGCTGTCGACAGGCACCACGCTGGAACCGGTGGTGTCGAGGGCGATGGCGGCAACCTGGTGGCCGGCGGCGCCGGTGGCATTCAGCACCGCGCGGGTCGCCTCGGACAGGGCGCGCATCTGGTCGGCATGAGCCTGGGTGGCAAAATCGGGGTCATCGCGCCGCCGGTGCAGGGGATATTCCGCAGAAGCCGTACCCAGGCACCCATGTTCGCTGTCGAGCAGGGTGACGCGCACGCTGAGAGTTCCGAAGTCGACGCCGGCGACCAGGGTCATGGGATAAGGAATTAATTCCGCGCAGCAGGATGGACCGGGAAACCGTTACCCGCCCGCCTCCCCATTCAAATGCAATCTGCCCTGGTTGTCCATTTTTCCCCTCCCAGTTCCCTGCGCCGCCTGTTACCGTAGAACAACTTGCCGCTCGTGGAACGGCATCCAAAGGACTACCCCGGCGTGTTCTGCCTCGCCTCCCCTCACTCGGCGCGGCCGGCCAACACTCCGCTTCTCACAATGAGCGGCAACCGAAATACAGGATCGCAACACGCGTGGGGTGATCGGGTTCGCGCCCTGCGGAATACGCCGCCGGTCCTGGAGATGCTGTGGACCGCGGGCCGCAGCGTTGTGGTCTGGGGACTGGTACTGCGGGTCCTCCAGCCTGTACTCGGTAATCTCGGCGTCGTTTACGTCGCCGCCCGGATCATTGGCGGGGTAGCCGCTGCGATTCTCCATGGGAAACCACTGCCACACCTCTGGTGGTGGGTGGCGGCCGAAGTGGGCCTGGCACTCCTGAACGGAATTTTTAGCCGCTGCATGGATTACACCGATCAGCTCCTCGCTGACCGATACACCCATTATGTCAGTGTCCGCGTGATGGAAAAGGCCGCGCAGCTGGACCTGACCACCTATGAGGATCCCGAGTATTACGACCGGCTGGAGCGGGCGCGGGTGCAGGCGACGGACCGACTGGCCATGATTCAGATGATGGGCAGGCTATTCCAGCAGTGCGTCCTGACACTGATCTACAGCATCGTGCTCGTCCGTCTCTCGCCGGTGATGATCGTGCCGCTGTTTATCGGGGTGCTGCCGTCGTTTGTGGGCGAGACGCACTTCGCCTTCCTCGGCTACGAAAAGAACTTCAGGCAGACGCCCCGCAAGCGGATCATGGACTACCTGCGCCAGGTGGGCGGCAGCAAAGAGTCAGCCAAGGAACTAAAGCTCTTCAACCTGAGCGGGTATCTCACGGAGCGCTTCCGCAAGCTGGCCCGCGGCATTTACGAGGAGAACGTCGCGCTCGCCAACAAAAAGCTCGTCTGGGGCGGCCTGCTCTCACTGATCAGCACCCTCGGGTACTACGGCGCGTACGTGTTCGCCATCTGGGAGGCGGTGACCGGGCGGTTTCCCAGCGTTGCTGCGTTTGCCCTGGTCACCGCAGCCATTCAGCAGGCCAGTTCGAATTTCCAGCAGGCTTTTTCAACGGCCTCGGGCATTGCCGACCAGGCTCTTTTCCTCACGGATCTCATCGATTTCTTTGCCATCAAGCCGACGGTACAGAACAAGCCCGATGCCCAGCTCGTGCCCAGGCCCATCCGGCGCGGATTTGAGTTCCGCAACGTGTCCTTCGCCTACCCGGGGACGGAGAGGATGGTGCTGAAGAACTTCAACTTCGCCATCGCGCCTGGCCAGCGGATCGCTCTGATCGGCGAGAACGGCCAGGGCAAGACCACGGTGGTCAAGCTGATTACCCGGTTGTACGACCCCACGGAGGGAGAAATCCTGCTGGACGGCGTGGATCTGCGTGAGTACTCCATGGAAGACCTGCACCGGGAGATGGGCGTGATCTTCCAGGACTTCATGCGCTACGAGATGACGGTGCGCGAGAACATCGGCGTGGGCCGTGTGGACGTGCCGCACAGCGAAGAGGAGATTGAAGCGGCGGCTCACAAAAGTTTGGCCGCGGAGGTGGTGAAGAAGCTGGCCGGCGGCTACGACCAGATGCTGGGCCGCCGCTTCGTCAGCGGCGTCGATCTCTCTGGCGGCGAGTGGCAGCGGATTGCCCTGGCGCGGGCGTATCTGCGCGATGCGCAGCTGCTGATTCTGGATGAGCCCACCGCGGCGCTGGATGCGAAGAGCGAGCTCGAGGTCTTCGAGCGCTTCGCGGAGCTGACCGCGGGCCGGATGGCGCTGCTGATTTCCCATCGATTCTCGACGGTGCGCATGGCGGATCGCATCGTAGTACTGGCGGATGGAAAGCTGGTGGAAGAAGGCAGCCACCAGCAATTGATGGCGCTGGGCGGCCGCTACGCCGAAATGTTCGAGATGCAGGCGGCGAGTTACAGGTAACCGGCGATGGCGGAACAGGTGGCCATGATCGACGAGCAACGGATGCGGGAAGCGGGGCTCTCCGCGGAACGGCTGCGCGCGGCGGCCGCGGAAGACATGCATCGCTGGAGCACAGTTCGCGGCGCGGACGGGATGCGCGGCTTTGTGGCGCGGGCAGAAACTGCTCGACAAAAGCTGCACGCGCTGTTCGCCGCGCTGGATCGGCTGCCCACCGAAGGCTGGCCCGGGCCGGATCCGCTGCTGGAGATTCGCGAGAATCCACGACTGATGCGCTCGGCGCTGGCCGAGCTGCATTCGGTGCGCAGGAAAGTGCGTCGGCTACCCTTTGCCGCGACCGGTCATGAGAAGGAACCGCGCACCGCAGCCGTGGCGACCAGATATCTGGCGGCCACCAATTCGGTGTGGAATGCGGACGCATTGCGGATTTATCTGGCCGAGCTGCAGCGCGCCGAGCCGCTTTTGCTGGCCGAGCTGTGGGTGCTGCCGGTAATGCTGCGCTTCACGCTGCTGGAAAACGTTCTGGAGCAAGCTGAGGAGCGGCTGGAAGCGCTTCGCTGGAACGCGGGAGCGCCGGTCGTCGATGGCCCCGCGGGAGATCCGGCGTTTGCCGCGCGCATGACCGCGCGGCTGCTGGCGCTTCGCGAAATTGCGTATGTCGACTGGTACTTTGTGATGGAGCCGCTGGTGGTTTTCGACGCAATCCTGCGCGAAGATCCGGCTCAGGCGTATGCGCGGATGGATTTCGACAGCCGCGAGGTCTACCGCAAGCAGGTGGCGCGGATCGCGCGTTCTTCGATCTGCTCGGAAACCGAGGTTGCGCGGGCGGCCATCGATCTGGCCCGCGAAGCGCAGCGGCAGCCGGTGGTCGATCCCCGGGTCTATCTGCGACGGGCCCACGTCGGGTACTACCTTATCGATGGCGGATTCGAGGAGCTGAAGAAGCGGATCGGCTACCGGCCCAGCCTGATCGATCGGGCAAGGGCTGCGGTGCGCGGCCATGCGGACGATCTGTACGTCGGATCGATCGAAGTGCTCACCATCGTGCTGATGGCGACCATTCTGGCGCCGCTGGTCCCCAGTCATTCGTTGTTTGGGGGACTGACCGCCGCTTTCCTGCTGCTGCTGATCCCGGCAACGCAGGGCGCCGTGGATCTGGTGAATAACACCGTCTCGTCGCTTTTCCGTCCGATGCCCCTGCCCAAGCTGGACTTCAGCCAGGGCATTCCCGCGGAATACACCACGATGGTGGCAGTTCCCACGCTGCTGCTGAACGAGAAGGAGGTGCGGTCGCTCGTTCAGGAGCTGGAGGTGCGGTGTCTGGCGAATCCCGATCCCAATCTGCATTTCGCCCTGCTGACGGATTTGCCTGATTCTGTCAGCCGGCCGGGCGAAAAAGACGGCGATCCGATGGTGGATCTCGCCATTCGGCTGATCGACGAGCTGAACGATCGCTATGCCGGCCAGAAAAAGTACGGGCGCTTTCTGCTGTTGCACCGGCACCGCATCTATAACGCGCGCCAGGGCGTGTGGATGGGCTGGGAACGCAAGCGCGGCAAGCTGCTGGACCTGAACAACCTGCTCAAGGGCGAATTCGACGCTTTCCCGGTGAAGGCCGGCGACACCAGCGTGCTGCGGCGAGTGCAGTACATCATTACACTCGATTCCGACACGCAACTGCCGCGCGGGACGGCGCAGTTGCTGGTGGGCGCCATGGCGCATCCGCTGAACCGCGCGATCATCGATCCCCGCCTGCGCGTGGTGCGGGAGGGTTATGGAATTCTGCAGCCGCGCGTGGGCGTGAGCGTGCATTCGGCCGCGCGCTCGCGGATGGCTTCCATCTATTCGGGGCAGACCGGCTTTGACATCTACACCCGGGCGATTTCCGACGTTTATCAGGATCTGTACGGCGAAGGCAGCTTCACGGGCAAAGGCATCTATGAGGTCAACGCGCTGCATACCGTGCTGGAACGGCGCTTCCCGCGCGATTCCCTGCTCAGCCACGACCTGATCGAAGGCGCGTACGCGCGCGCCGGCCTGGCGACGGACGTGGAAGTGATCGACGATTATCCTTCACACTACAGCGCGTTCACGCGACGCAAGCACCGCTGGGTGCGCGGGGACTGGCAGATTGCGCAGTGGCTGTTTTCGCGCGTGCCGGACGAGACCGGGCGCTTCGTGCGCAATCCGATTTCGACGATCTCGCGCTGGAAGATTCTGGACAACCTGCGCCGCTCGCTGGTGGACCCCATGACCATGGTTCTGCTGGTGGCGGGATGGCTGGGACTGCCCGGCGGCGCGCTCTACTGGACGCTGGCCACGCTGTTCCTGATGTTCGTGCCGACCTTCCTGCAGCTCCTCTTCGGGCTGGGGCGCGCGTTCTTCAGCGAGCAGGAGGGTGTGGCACGTGATGTTTTGGCCGGTTTCCAGCAGTCGCTGTTCACCACGCTGCTGACCCTGACGTTTCTCCCGCACCAGACCATGCTTGCGATCGACGCAATCGTGCGCGCGCAGGTGCGGCGCATGGTCACGGGGCGGCGGCTGCTGGAGTGGGAGACGGCCGCGCAGGCGGAATCGGGAACGCGCAGCTCCACGGTGGACCGCTATCTGGCCTGGACGCCGCTGCTGGCCGTGGCGCTGGCCAGCGTGGTGGCAGCATCCCTTCCGGTGTCGCTGATCGTGGCCGCGCCCATCCTGATCCTGTGGGGATTCGAGCGGGACGTGACCGTGTGGCTGAACAAGCCGCCGCGCGAGCCGCGGCACCTGTTGAGCCGCGAAGACGAGGTGTTTTTGCGGCAGTGCGCGTTGCGGGTGTGGCGCTTCTTCCACGAATTTGGCGGCGGGCGCCACCACTATCTCATTCCCGACAACGTGGAAGAAGATGGCCTGTACGAGGCGGCGCGCGTTTCACCCACGAATCTGGGCCTGCTCTTCAACGCGCGGCAGGCAGCGTGCGAATTCGGCTTCCTGACCACGCCGGAGTACGCAGAGCTGATGCGGCAGAGCTACGCGACCATGGCCAGGCTGCCGACCTATCGCGGCCATCTCTACAACTGGTACACGACGGACACGCTGGAGCCGCTGACACCCATCACGGTTTCGTCGGTGGACAGCGGGAACTTCGTGGCGTCGCTGTACACGGTGCGGACCGGCACACTGGAACTGCTGAAGCGCCCGCTGCTGGAGCGGCGGCTGTTCGCGGGTCTGGCAACGCATCTGGCGCTGCTGTGCTCGCTGCCAGAGGCGCCGGAAGGGCTGCGCGCACTGCGCGTTCCGACGCCGGCTAACGACCTGACGGCGTGGATCGCATGGGTCTTCGCTGCTGAGACCGAAGGGGCGTTTTCGAGGCTGGCAACGTACACCGAGCCATCGATGGACGAGGCGCTGTGGTGGGGCAACGAGACGCGGGCACGAATCCGGGCGATCGGGGCTCTGGTGCGGGACTACCTGCCCTGGCTGCACCCGATGTATGCCCCGCTGAACGACATGCTGTACCAGGAAGCGGAAGGCCAGGCGACATTGCGGGGATATTCGGCCCCATCGGCCCTGCCGGCGCTGGAAGACGCGCCGGAATGCGCGGCGGCGATCGAGAGGCGGCTGAGCCGGCCGCACCGAATGCCAGCCAGCGCCGAGGTGGCCATGCTGACGGAGAAACTGCACGGGGAGGTGACCGCGGCGCGGCAGCGGCTGCAGCAGCTGATTGGCGAGGTGCACAGGGTTTCGGGCGAGGCAGCGCGATGGGCGGAGAATACGGAGTTCGCCTTTCTCGTGAACAAGGACCGTCTGCTGCTTTCCATCGGCTATGAGTTCTCCACGAACAAGATTCACTGGGCCTGTTACGACATGCTGGCATCGGAGGCGCGCATCGCTACATACATTGCGGTGGCGCGGAGCGAGCTGAGCCAGCAGGGCTGGTTCAAGATGTCGCGGGTGCATACCCATGCGTACAAGCAGAGCGTGCTGCTGAGCTGGACGGGAACCATGTTCGAGTACCTGATGCCGGCACTGTGGATGCGCAGCTATCCCAACACGCTGCTGTCGAACTCGCTGCTCGGCGCAGTGGAGATTCAGCGGGCCTACGCGCGCGAGCGTGGGATTCCATGGGGGATCTCTGAGTCGGGCGCGGCGAACCGCAACGAGCTGGGTCACTACCATTACCAGGCCTTCGGCATACCGCAGATCGCGCTGAAGTGGGACGCGACGGCAGGGCCGGTGGTCTCGCCTTACTCGACGTTCCTGGCGCTGACGGTCGAACCGGCGGAGGCGATCGCGAACCTGCGGCGCATGGATCATGCCGGCTGGAACGGGCGGTGGGGCTTCTACGAGGCTATCGACTACCGCAAACGCAAGGGACGCCGCGGCAAGCCGGAGGTGGTGCGGGAGTGGATGGCGCACCACCAGGGAATGTGCATCCTGGGATTGCTGAACCTGCTCGAGGACAACTCCGTCCAGCGGTGGTTTTACCAGAATACGGAAATGCGCGCGGTCGAACTGCTGCTGCACGAGAAGCCGATGCGGGAGGCCGCGCTGAAAGCCGAGGTCAGCCGGCCTGCAAAGCGCTGGAGGCTGCTGCCGCTGCGGAAGGCGAGCTGAAGGCTGCGACTTCCGCATGCGGAACGTGGACGGACACGAAGCTGAGATTTTCGGGCGCTCGCGGGGGAAGTATGGCCGACCTTATGTCCCGGTGAAGTGTCAGATTGTAATTCCCTCTGCGCCGAACGCCGTATCTCCTTAATCCACCGGCGCTTACAGGGATCTTTCCTGTCATCTGCGGATATAATGAGAGAGTGGGCAACGGGCGCCTGACCACCGGACCTGGCATGGGGACAAGAACGAGTCCACACAAGACAATCCTGAGGATTCATGACCCTCGCGAGCAGCAGCAGGCCACGATCCGCTATTGGCATAGCTTGCCGCTGGGCGAGCGCCTGGCTGCTGTCTGGGACGCCAGCGAAGCAGCCTACAGCTTTGCCGCCGGGTTCAAAGGACGTTCGCCCGACCATGATGCCCGCCGACTTGACAGAACGATTACGCGTGTTGAACACCCACGGCGTTGAATTCCTCGTGGTTGGCGGTTATGCGTTCGGTGCATCTACCGAACCACGAGCCACGGAAGATCTGGATATTTTCGTTCGGTCCGACGAGGAGAACAGCGAGGCATCTACCGCGCACTCGCCGACTTCGGCGCGCCGTTGCACAACCTTTCACCGGCCGATTTCCGGGACGGCAGCTGTTTCCACATTGGCAGTCCTCCCTTGTGAATCGATATCCTCCGGCAGATCGACGGACTTACCTTCGACGAAGCCTGGAAGGGCCGGTTGGAAGCATACATCGAGGGGGAAATCAGGGTTGCAGTCATTTCCCTTGAGCACCTGATCCGGAACAAGCTCGCCGGCGGATGGGAGCAGGATCTGCGCGACGTGAAAAAGCTGCGGGCTTCTGCTTCGCAGCAGTAAGGCGAAGCAGCGAAAGTTCCGGAGGCCGACCACCCGCTCGCGATCACGGAGCGGCGTGATAGTCAGCGGACGTTCAGGACGAACCTTTTCAGTAAGGCCGCGCTGCTTTCCTCCCTCGTACAATGTCGGCTGTGCCAGCCGGCAAGGTGGAGGTGGTGCGTGCGCTTCACAATACCTGGACTGGTCTCCGCGGCTGTGCTCGCCTTCCTGCAGTGTGCCGTCTTGTCCGCGCAGCAGACCATTTCCGTTCACTGGGACCAGACCCTCCGCATCTCCCGCTCGACGCCGACGCTCCAGGTGGTCGTCAACCCGATGCTCGAGCGTGGCTCGCCCATCCACGACCGCGCATTCTCCGCCCTCAAAGGCCTCGGCGCCGAGTACGTGCGGTACGTTCCCTGGTTCCCTTATCCAAAAATGGCGGTCGCGGAGTTAGAGCCGCCCGCCTCCAACCGCACCTTCTGGGACTTCACCGACATCGATCCCATCACCAAAGATTTCCTCGCTGCGACGGCGGGACACTCGACCGTCATGAACTTCAGCACCATCCCCGCCTGGATGTTCAGGACCGGCCAGCCTGTCCCATACCCGGCTGATCCCAGCCAGGTCGACTGGAATTACACGCAGGGCACCGAGCTCCGCGACCCCACCGGAAAGGAACTCGGCAACTACTATGCGCGGCTCGTAAGCTGGTACACCCGCGGCGGCCTTCGCGACGAGCTTGGACACTGGCATTCCTCCGGTTACCACTATCGCTTTCCTTACTGGGAAGTCCTGAACGAAGTCGATTCCGAACACAGCACCACGCCCGAGCAATACACGCGCCGCTACGACGCCATAGTCTCAGCTATTCATCGCGTCAGCCCGGAAACGAAGTTTATCGGCATGGCTCTGGCCGATCCGGGCGGCTATCCAGGCTATTTCGAATATTTCCTCAATCCCCGAAACCACCAGCCCGGAATCCCGCTGGACTTCATCTCCTTTCACTTCTATGCCACGCCCGCGCCCGATGAGGGCCCCGACACCTGGCAGCACACCTTCTTCGATCAGGCCAACGGCTTTCTCTCGACCACCCGCTACATCCTCGCCATTCGCGACCGACTTTCGCCCCGGACCAAAATCGACACTGACGAGCTGGGCGTCATCCTTCCCTTCGATCCCGCCGGACCACCACCGGGCCAGATGATCCCCCACATTTACTGGAATGCCGCCGGCGCGCTCTACGCATACCTGTTCGTCGAGTTGTCGAAGATGGGCGTCGACGTCATCGGCGAATCGCAACTCGTGGGCTACCCCTCCCAGTACCCCAGTGTCTCGATGATCGATTACACCAACGGCAAATCGAACGCGCGCTACTGGGTGCTGAAACTGCTCGTCGACAACTTCCATTCTGGGGATCGGCTCGTCGCCACTTCTGTCCATGGCAGTGATGCAGGCCGGGTGCTGGCGCAGGGATTCGTCACCGCCCGCGACCGCAGACTTCTGCTCGTCAACAAGGCGAACTCGGCATTCCAGCTCACCCTGCCCGCCGACGTCGCGCACGCGGACTTTGCCACGGTCGACGCCGCCACGGGCGACGACCCGCCCCGTACCGGCACCCTCAGCGGACCCTCGTTCACTGTCGAGCCCTTTGCCGTCACTGTTCTGACAGAGAAATAACTTGCTCCCCCGTTCACGCCGACAGAGGCTTTGCTGCATCTCCGCCATCGCGCTGCGGGTTGCATTTCGCGCGCAGCGCGTCGCCCGGCTCCCTGCCGGAGGCCTGGGACAACCTGCCCATCGGGGCCCGTCTTCGTGCAGACGTATGAGTGCAGATATATGAGCCGCTGGGCTGAACAGCCGTACACCGGCATGTCGTCACATTCGAGGTCTGTAGCAGGCAGGATGGGCCTGAGCCTTGAAACATTCCGGAAGGCCACTCGGAAAGTACTGCCGCGATCTCGTGGAACGTAGATGAACCTCACTGCAGCGACGGCGAGCCTCCTCCGTCCGATGGTCTAGAATCAACCCGATCCCTCCGGAAGATCGCCATGAGCCGAGTTCTCATCATCGACAGTCAAACCCCAGTCAGCCGCGAAGTCGGCGAACTCCTGAACGGCGCTGGTTTGCCGTTCGAGTACGCCGCCGGCCACATCGATGCACTCCACCGGCTGCGCTGCCGTGCCTTCGGTGTCATCATCACCAGCGCCGACGGCGTCATCGATGAAGCTCTCGCTCTCCTCCAGGAGATGAGGCTCATACGGCCCAATCTCAGGTGCGTAGTGCTCGCCCCTTACAGCACACCGAACGAGGTCATCGCAGCTCTTCGTGCGCGCGTCTTCGGATGTTTCACACCTCCCTTCGACGCGCACGAGATCTTCTGCGTCGCGCGCAACGCAGCTACCGGCGACGAGTCGAACGAAGACATCGAAGTCATCTCCGCACGCCCCGGCTGGATCGCCGTCCGAGTCAACTGCCGCCTCGCCACCGCTGACCGTCTCATGTCTTTTGCCAGGGAGTTCGCCGCGCAGCTGCCCGAGACTGCACGTCAGGAGATCATGCTGGCGCTTCGCGAGATACTCGTCAACGCGATGGAGCACGGCGCCGCGTTCAATCCCGATCAGGTTGTCGAGGTGAACGCCATCCGCACCGCCCGAACAATGACCTTTCGGGTACGCGATCCGGGCGCGGGATTCCGCAAGGAAGCCATCACCCATGCAGTCCATGCCAACTCTTCCGACGATCCCACGGCCCACATCGTGCAGCGCAACCAAAAAGGGATGCGCGCTGGAGGTTATGGCCTTCTCCTCGCCGCCGGCACCGTCGACGAACTCCTATACAACGAACAGGGAAACGAAGTCATCCTCATCAAATACCTGGACTCGCCCACGCAAAAGCCATAAGCGGCAACACAGCAAGCAATGTCGACAGAGGGAGCCAATCATAGTGATCGCTTGCGCCTCGGAAGCTCGGTCGAAACTTCCTGCGAATCGTCGGGAGAACGGATCGTGGCCCCGAGTGGCGACGGCAAGTCTCCCCGCTCACAAGAAACACCATTACGGGTTCAGAAGATTCAATCTACGACGACATCGTGAGAAATTCTTCGGTCACGCAGAGAACAACTCTCCGCAATCGGCTCGGTAGCGGCTCCGAGGGGACATCTCCGGCCGTGGATGATACAGCCGTAATGCTCTGGACGTATGACTGGCTTTCCGGACCTTTCGATGGCCCGGAACCCTCCCCGTAGCGGCGCGGCGGGGAAAGGTCCAGGATGCCGACCATAGACCAAAAGACGCATTCAGGAATGCACTGGCTGTTCGCGCCAATGGCATGCCCTCGGAACCAGCCCGAACGATCGATTGAGCTTGCCTGGAGCGCTGAACCCGTATTTGATGTGCATGGAAGGTCCGTTGCATGGCAAAGCTGATCTACATGATGAACACCTCGCTCGACGGTTACACCGAAGACGAGTATGGCGACTTTGGCTGGACCTCTCCCCAGGACGACGAGGTGCACGCCTGGATCTTCGAGCACGTGTCGTCCTTCCGCACCTGTCTCTACGGTCGGAGAGTCTACGAGACGATGATGTACTGGGAGACCGCGCACAAGCTTCCCGATCAACCCGGGTTCATGCTCGAGTTTGCCAGGCAGTGGCAGGAGGCGGAGAAAATCGTTTACTCGACGACCCTCGCCGGGCCGCTCAGCGCACGGACAAAAATCGAGCGGTCTTTCGATCCCGATGCGGTCCGCAAGCTGAAGGCGAACGCCGGAAGCGATATGGCTGTGGCAGGTCCTGAACTCGCCGCGCAGGCGATCCAGGCAGGGCTTGTCGACGAGTTCCAGATGCGGGTCTGTCCAGTTATCATCGGCGGAGGAAAACGGTACTTCCCGAAGGGCGTCCGGCTGGATCTGGAGCTGGTCGAGGAGCGCCGGTTCCGTAACGGAGAGATCTTTCTGCGCTATGCGGTCCGCGGCCCGTCAAAGTGAAGAGGTGGAATGTCGCGCGTCAGGCGTGCGCCGGCGATGAATCGCCGCCGACGCGCTTATTCAGGTTTGGCGCGGCCACTGGTGGAATGCCGGCAATGCGGACGTTGCGCATGAGGAAATATCGCCGTCAACGCGGCGGGGTTTTATTCTCCCCAGATTGGTTCGCAACCTGTTTGCCAGCGGCGGGATATCCGTGCAATTGCGGGCCGACCAGATTTGAAAAGGCGTAGTTGTCATCCCAATCCCCGTCGATCGTCCAGAACATCGCGCCAGTCATTCCCGGATATCCGCCCGGTCGCCGCAATTGGTAGGTCACGCCCGCAGGAGCCTTGCCGGTGATCAGATACTGCATCGCTCCGCTTACCTGCTGCGGCGTCGCCGTCCCCGTCAGGAACCCCACCGCGACCTTGACGGCGGGAATGGGCGGGAAAAAATCTCCCGCGCGCCCGTTTACGGGAAACCCATGCAGCAGCAGCTCGGTCATCGCAGCTTCGTAGTTCACCGATCCCAGCTGATACACCTCCCCATCCAAACCTTCGAACGGGGGCGTGTTGTAATCCTGCATATCGACAAAGGTCAGCATGTCGCGCACGCCCCACAGCAGCGGCAGATACGAACCAAACTGCCCGCCGTAGCCCGCATACCCTCCGGCCATCTGCGTGCCCTCCGGCACCAGCGTCAGCATGAACTTCGGCCCGAAGCGTGCCCGCAGCTCGTGCAGCGCCGTGATCAGGTTCACCACCGACGCCGTCTTCGGATGCCGAAAATCCGTATCTCCCGGATCGAGTACCAGCGACGGCGTCTCGAAGTCCAGATCGATACCGTCAAAGCCATACTCCTGGACAATCCGGGTGACCGAATTCACAAAGGTGGGAATGCTGTTCCTGTCAGACAGAGTGAAGTACTCACCGCCACCGCCCAGCGAGATCAGCACCTTCTTTCCGCGGCTCTTCAGGAACGCAATGTCCTGCTTCATCTGCTCCAGATCCATCGGCGGCCAGCCGGGGCGCGCCCGCACGTGCATCTGCATCGTGCCTTCCGGCGCCAGATGATTCACGTTCGCAAACGCGACCAGGACCACATCCCACTGCGGCGAAACATCGCGCAGCCGCAGCAGGGTTCCGCCTGGCCCGTCTCCAGTCCAGTATCCGATCAACTCATGCCCGTTCGTCGTTCCCTCGGAAGGCACGGCCGCCACTGCTGGCGGAGGCGCCGGCTGATTGGCGATGGCCGGATTCGGAAATCGCGGCGCAGGGCAGCGATCCGCCGGCGCCTGCAGCCTCCGCGGGTCAGGAAAGCTGTACGGGCCCTCTCCATCCGCATACCAGCCCATCAGAGCGACCTCCGCCAGATGCCACGTCCTGCCGCCGAGGTGTGCCACCCACGCCGGCCCCGCCGGCAGGTCGCTGCGCTCGTTGGTGTCCAGCGGATCCTGTAAGACGTATCGGGTCGCCGGACTATCGCCGCCGCACCAGCGGCGCCCGCCACCTTCCTGCGCCGGCGATTTCCAGGCCGGAACCAGATTCTCTCCTGGTGGCAGCGGCTTACGGAACGCCACATGAAACAGCGGATCGTGGAGCGGATCGTTCACCCACTCCGCCAACTGCTCGGTGAGCGGCTGCAGGTCGTGGTCGGTCACCAGCGACGGCACGGCCCCGAGATACGACGCCAGCACGAACGAATTCCCCGTCACCGGATCGACGCCGTGCGTTCCGAAGGTGCAGCAGACCGTCGCGTCTCCATAGGTGTAGAAGGCCGTGTTCCGCGTCACCGCGATCACGAACTTGCCGTCTTCGTGTGCTATGGACTGGAAGATCGCGCGCTCCACGTACTCCGCGTCCGCCATACCCAGCGCCGTGCCGGCCCGCTTCGAGGTGAGCACGTAGCCGAATCCCGCGGGAATCTCCACGGTCACCAGCCGCACTTCCGGCTGCGCGAGCAGAGTATGCCATCCGGCGCCCGCACCGTTTCCGAGGGTCGCGCGCAGCATGGCGTCCACGTATTGCGTCCTTCCCACTCTTCCGAGCGGGGCTTTTGCAAACACGGGCGACTGCAACACCGGTTGCACATCGGCCGCGGCATCGAGGGTGAACGGCTTGCCGGCTACGCGCCGCGCGTCAAACTCAAGCCGTACCGGCACCAGAACCGTCGGGATCTCCTCGGTTTGCGCCCCACCCTGCGCGGGGTTGCGTCCCGGCAGCGTCACCCAGGTCTGGCCCATTTTGTAGCGGAACGTCGGCACCGTGCCTTGTCCATGAGCCGCTCCGATCGCGAGCGTGAAGAAAACCATCAGCAGGAAACGCGAGGCTGTCATCAGAAGACGATGATATTCGATGTGCGTGGGAATCAGGGAAACGTTGAACGGACGGCAGGAAGAAAGGGCTAACGCCGCTCCTGAAGAAAATCCGGGGCGACGGGGTTCTCGTAGAGGGAATAGTCGCGGGTGACGACGGTGAGGCCGCTGGGGGTGACGAAGTAATTGCGGCGGTCGTCGCTGGGGTCGTAGCCGATGACGGTGCCTTCCGGCAGGTGGACGTCGCGGTCGATGATGGCGCGGCGGATCCGGCAGTGGCGGCCGATGTTGACGTGGCTGAAAACGATGCTGGCGTCGACCTCGGAGTAGGAATTTACGCGGACATCCTGGGAGAGGACGCTGTTGCGTACGATGGCGCCGGAGACGATGCAGCCGGCGGAGACGATGGAGTTGATGGCCATGCCTGTGCGTCCGGGCTCGCCGAAGACGAACTTGGCGGGCGGGTACTGGCGGACGCGGGTGCGGATGGGCCAACCGCTGTCGTAAAGGTTGAAGATCGGCGAGACGGAGGCGACGTCCATGTTGGCGTCATAGTAGGCCTCGAGCGTGCCGACATCGCGCCAGTAGAGGGCTTCCTTGCGGTTCTCGTCGACGAAGTTATAGGCGAAGATCTTGTACTTGCCAAGGACGGCGGGCAGGATGTTGTGGCCGAAGTCGTGCTGGGAGTCGGGATCCTCGGCGTCTTTCATCAGCGCGGGGAGCAGAACGTCGGTGTTGAAGAGATAAATGCCCATGGAGGCATCGACCATGTTGAAATCGAAGGGAGATCGGAGGTCGGTGGACTTCGGCTTTTCGAGGAAGCCGGTGACCTCGCCGGTGCGGGCGACTTCGACAACGCCGAAGCGGGAGACCTCGTGCGGTTCGATGGGCAGCGTGGCCAGGGTGACGTCGGCTCCGGAGTCGAGATGATGCTGGAGCATCTTGCCGTAGTCCATTTTGTAGATGTGGTCGCCGGAGAGGATCAGGACATGCCTGGGCTGTTCGGAGCCGATGGAATAGATGTTCTGGTAAACGGCGTCGGCGGTGCCCATGTACCAGTTGGCACTGACGCGCTGCATGGGGGGCAGGATTTCAATGAATTCGCCCAGCTCCTGGGCGACGACGCCGGTCCAGCCCTCGCGGATGTGGCGATTGAGGGAAAGCGCCTTGTACTGGGTGAGGATGTAGACGCGGCGCAGATCGGAGTTGATGCAGTTGGAGAGGGTGATGTCGATGATGCGGTACTGACCACCGAAGGGAACGGCCGGCTTGGCGCGATCGCGCGTGAGCGGAAACAGGCGCTCGCCCGCTCCGCCCGCCAGCAGCACGCCCAGCGTGTCTTTCATCGGCATGCGAAAACCCCGAAGCTCCCGCGCTGAGCTGCGCCGCGGGCGCCGCATCTACGAACCGCCGGCCCTGGCAGGGCGGCGAGCCACCCCAGCGAACCATCCCATCGAGCCAACCGCGGACTCGCCGGGGACCCCGGCCGAAGGCCAGATATATCACATCCTGGATTCCGTGCGCGGGGCTTCAACAGCCCGCACGCGGAAGGTCAGCTTCCTTCCGGCTCGTCGGGTGAATCGAAGTCGCCGCCGCCTTCCTCGTCCCCCTCGGCATTTTCTCCGCTGACGGAAATACGCAGCGACTTGAGGAAATGGAGGTCCTGCGCAGTGAACGCACCCTGGTCCTCGCCTTCCGCCCGCCCCGCTTTCGATGCATCGACCGCGCCCACGGGCTGCTCCTCGACCTCGTTCAGGCCGATGGTCGCTTCCAGCATGAGCAGGACCTCGAAGCCCTGGCGGCGGATATCGGCGACGACGCCGGCGATCTGCTCGGACTCGGAAACGCTTTCGTGGATCGCTTCGCCCAGTTGGTGGACCAGTTTGCGGAGTTTTTGATTCAATGCGGAACCTCGTTTCTCCGGGGGCATCGGCCGGCCGATTCGTCTGCCACTCCCTACCTTATCTTCTGATGTTCTCACGGGGCAATCGGAAGCAGGAGGGCGGCTCGACGCGGCTGCTAGACTTTTTCCATGCAGCCGAATCGCATCGGGCGGGTGCTTGGAATTGGCGCACGCGTGGCCGGCGCGAAATTGCGCGAGCAGGCCGACCGGGTGGGTTCGCCTGAGGCAGAGAAAGCGGCGGCGCGGATGAAGGCCGGTGCCGCACAGGCAGCCCGGAATTTTCGCGCGGCGCAGGCGGGTTCTGGGACAGCGCAGACAGCGGCCGGCTCCGGAACGGCCAATGCGGCGGCTGTGGCGGAGGCTGCGTCGGCCGGCACGCGACGGCTGGCGCGCGGAGCGGGGCGCTTTGGCGCGGCCTTCTTTCGCCCGTTTGCCCGCGCGATGAGCCTGTTGTGGAACCAGGTGGCGGGGATCTTCTTCGCGCTGTTCGCCGTTTTCTTCATCGAGCACACCTGGATGCTCTACCGGGCGGCACACTGGCGAGATCGGCACGTGTTCCTGTACGGGGGGCTGGCGCTGGTGTTTGCATGGTTCGCGGCGAGCACGTTCTGGCGGGTGTGGCACAGGCAGAGGCACGGCTGACTTACAATGACCGGTTCCCATGCCGGATGATTCCATCGTGAAATCCCTCTACAGCGCCGGCGATCTGGCCGGGTTTGAGCCGGAGCGGGATCTCGGCTTTCCGGGGGAGTTTCCCTTCACGCGCGGCATTCAGCCGACCATGTACCGCGGGCGGCTGTGGACGATGCGGCAGTACGCGGGGATGGGCGACGCGCAAGAGAGCAACCGCCGCTATCGGTTCCTGCTGAGCCAGGGGACGGCGGGATTGTCGGTGGCTTTCGACCTGCCCACGCAGATCGGATACGACTCCGACGCGCCCCAGGCGCTGGGCGAAGTGGGCCGCGTGGGCGTGGCCATCGATTCGATCGAGGACATGGAGCGGTTGTTCTCGGGAATTCCGCTGGATCGGATTTCAACGTCGATGACGATCAACGCCACGGCGTCGATTCTGCTGGCCATGTATGTCGGGGTGGCGCGGCGGACGAGCGCGGAGGTCAGGAAGCTTTCCGGCACGATCCAGAACGATGTGTTGAAGGAGTACGTCGCGCGGGGGACGTACATTTATCCGATCCGGCACGCGATGCGGATCGTGACGGACGTGTTCGCGTGGGCCAGCGGCGAGTTGCCGGAGTGGAACGCCATTTCTATCTCCGGCTACCACATGCGCGAGGCGGGCTCGACGGCGGCGCAGGAGGTGGCGTTCACACTGGCCAACGGGATCGCGTACGTTGAGGCGGCGCAGGCGGCTGGGCTGGACGTGGACCGCTTCGCGCCACGGCTGTCATTCTTCTTCAACGCGCACAACAACTTTCTGGAAGAGGTAGCGAAGTTCCGGGCGGCGCGGCGAATCTGGGCGAGGATCATGCGGGAGCGGTTCGGGGCGAAGAATCCGCGCTCGTGGATGCTGCGGTTCCACACGCAGACGGCAGGCTCGACGCTGACCGCGCAGCAGCCGGAAAACAACATTGTGCGAACAGCGATCCAGGCGCTGGCCGCAGTGCTGGGCGGGACGCAATCGCTGCATACCAACGGCTACGACGAGGCCCTGGCGCTGCCCACCGAGGAGGCGGCGCGGATTGCGCTGCGGACGCAGCAGATCATCGCCTGCGAGACGGGCGTGGCCAACACGGTCGATCCGGTGGCCGGATCGTACTGCATTGAGGCGCTGACGGGGCAGATTGAGGAGCAGGTGCGGGGGCTGTTCGAGCGGATCGAGGCGCTGGGCGGGATGCTGGCAGCGATCGAACGGGGCTGGGTGCAGCAGGAGATCCAGAACGCAGCCTATGCGACGCAGCGCGCGGTGGACAGCGGCGAGGCGACCGTGGTGGGCGTCAACCGCTTTACCGTCAAGGAGGAAGCACCGATCCCGACGCAACACATCGATCCGGCGCTGGAGACGCGGCAGGTGGAGCGGGTGCGGGAGCTGCGGGCGCGGCGGGACTCCAGGCGCTGGGGCCGCGCGCTCGATGGGGTGCGGGAGGCCGCGGGCAGCGATACCAATCTCATGCCGGCGATCCTGGAGGCGGTGGAAAGCTATGCAACGGTGGGGGAAATCGCCTCGGCGCTGCGGGAAATCTTCGGAGAATACCAGGAAAGCGTCACACTGTGAATGATTTCCGGCAGTAACTTCCCGGATTAGAAAAAACTAAAGACATGACTGCTGGCGGCGATGTAGGATTAAGCCGATTTACCGAAGCAGCGCGGCATTTGCACGAAAACAGACGCTGTACCTGTCCGGTGCAAGAGGCGCGCATTCAGAAGGCGGATGACTTTGAGGATGGCCAGGGTAAAGGGTGCGTGGGCGGTCGTGGCGGCGAGCGCGATCGGTGTGCTGATGACGGCGTGCGGCGGGAGCAGCGGAACCGGGAGCGGATCTGGCGCTGGGACCGGTACCAAGACCCCGGTGACGCCGACGGTGACGGTGGCGGTGACGCCGACCAGCATCGTCGAAGGAGCGGCGTTCAGCGTCACGGTGACGGTGGCCGGGCCGAGCGGCGATCCGACGCCGACAGGATCGATCACGCTGAGCAGCGGAACCTTTAGCTACCCGGCCGGCAATCTGAGCAACGGCACGGTGACGGTGAACGTGCCGGCAAATACCTGGACCGTGACGGCGGGCACGTACACGCTGACGGCGACCTATACGCCGGATTCGGGCAGCTCTTCGACGTACAGCTCGGCGACGGGGACGTCCGGCAACATTACAGTGACGGCAACGCCGACGACTTACACGCTGACAATTGACTCAACCAATCCGGCCAGCGGGGTGCAGGTGGGAGTGACGCCGAGCGGCGAGACAACGAGCGTGCAGGAGACCACGCCGGCCTCGGTAAGCCTTGCGGCGGGAACCTATGTGCTCACCGCTCCGCCGACAGCGGGCGGCAACGCGTTTAGTTCATGGAGCGGGTGCACCAGCACGAGCGGGGAGACCTGCACCGTAACGCTGAGCGCAAATGCGACGGTGACGGCGAACTACACGGCGACGACGCCGGGCACGGCGGTGCTGAGCGTGGATTCGGTGAACCCGGCCAGCGGAGTGACGATTGCGGCAGTGGTGCAGGGCACGACCACGAATGTTGGCGCAAAGACGCCCTTCTCGATTACGGGAACGACAGGGACGGTGTACACGCTGACGGCGCCGTCCACAGCCAGCGGGAACAACTTCGGTTCCTGGAGCGGGTGCACGAGCATGAGCGGGGTGACCTGCACCGTGACGCTGAGCGCAGATATGACGGTGACGGCGAACTATGCCGTGACGCCGACAGTGACGGTGACGCCGCAGTCGAACACGGTGGACAGCCAGGATTCGCTGCAAGTAACGGTGGCGGTGGCCGCGCCGAGCAGCGATCCCACCGGACCTGTGCCCACGGGCTCGGTGGTGCTGAGCTATGGGACGAGCTGGAGCTCGGCGGCGACGACGCTGGCGAGCGGCAGCGCGACGATCACGGTTCCCGCAGAAACGCTGCCCTCAGGCAGCGACACGCTGACGGCGACATACACGCCGGACACAACGAGCGCGGGCATTTATAGCTCGGCGACGGGGACGTCCGGCACGGTGACGGTGGGAGCGGCGACGGCGATCAATGTGAATGAATCGAGCGCGGGACCGGCGACGACACCCAACATTCTGGGTGTGAATCTGGAATCCTGGTATGACGTGGTTGAATACGACACTTCGGTGATTTCAGGGTTGCAAACTGCGGGCATGCAGGCGCTACGTTGGCCGGGAGGGTCCTGGTCGGATCAGTATCACTGGAACGATGGCGGGACGCCGTATATGTGCACCTGCAGCTCTACAACCTCATGCACCGCAAACGACACCAGTGGCTGGGGCGGCAATGCGGATGAGGCGTTCGGGAGCTTTGAGACGAATATCGTCAAGGCCGGGAACGGGTTCGACCTGGCGCTGACGGCGGACTACGGGACGAACGAAGCCTGCGATGGCGGCGGCGATCCCGCCGAGGCGGCGGGGTGGGCGGCCGCAGCGGTCACGGATGGGCATCCAGCCAGCCACATCACGATCGGCAATGAGGAGTACGGAAGCTGGGAGACGGACCTGCACGCCAGCCCGCACGATCCGACGACGTACGCGGACGCGGTGATCGGGTCGAGCGGCTACTACGACTCCATCAAGACGGCGATCACGAATGCCGGCGGAAATCCTGCCAACACGCTGGTGGGCGTGGTGGTGGATGCGGACGGCAGCTCGAGCGGCTGGGACCACACGGTGCTGGGCGATGCGGCGGGGTCGTACGACTTTGTGGAGTATCACTATTATCCGCAATACCAGGGCGAAGACGCCTCTGACAGCTCGCTGCTCAGCACCTACGTGCAGAACTTCACCACGAACATCAACACGCTCAAGAACGAGTTGTCGATCGCGGGCGAGGCGACCACGCCGATTTACGTGGGCGAAATCTCGTCGAACAGCGGGAACGGCGGCACGCAGAACTGGTCGATCACACAGGCGCTGTACGCCGGGCAGATTCTGGGCGAGGCGATGAACGACGGGGTCTCGCGCCTGACGTGGTGGGACGGGTACGGGAACTGCGAGGGCGTTGGCAGCGCTGCAGACGGTGATCTCCTTCCCCCCAATAATTCGAGCCTGTACGGGTGGCAGGACTGGGGCGCGCAGGACATCTTCTCTGCCGGTTCGGCGGATACCAGCGCCGGCTGCACGAACGACGGGGCTGCCGGGACACTGAGCCCGACGGCGATGGCGTTCCAGCTCTTCAGCAATGTGGCGGTGAACGGCGAGAACGTGCTAACGGCGACGGTGAGCGGCGCCGACCCCACGGATGTGAAGGCGTATGCGGCGACGCACAGCGGTGGGACGGCGCTGGTGCTGTTCAACCTGAATGCGACGACGGCTGAGCCGGTAGAGATCACTCTCAACGACCCGTCGCAGACGACGACCACCGACATGCAGGTGATCACGTACGACAAGGAGATCTACGACTACACCAACGTGAACTGCCAGGCGGATTCGGTTTCGACATTTACTCCCTTCCCGTGCACGTACAATTCGACGCACGATTACAGCACCGTCGACTGGGCGCCGCCGACAACCACGGACCTGGGCTCGACAGCGCTGCCGTACACGCTGACGCTGCAGCCGTGGAGCATGAACGTGGTGATCATCAAGTAAGACGGGAGGGGCTGCCGGATTAACCGGCGGCCCTTTCAGACCTGGCCGTTATCTTCCCTGCGGAGATCAGCGTGGGCCGGGCGGGTCCGGCGTGTCCCAGTTCCTGCTGGATGCGATGCAACTGCTCCAGATGATGCCGGCAATGGATGATATGGAAGCGCCGCCACTGCATGGGGCGCAGCGGTCCCAGCAGGTAATGGGTGGCGGGGGCACGGCGGCCGAAGAGCTCTTCGCAGCGGACCAGCAGGCGGTCCATGGCTTCCATTTCCTGGCGGAAGATATCGGACAGCTCGGCGCCATCCATGGGCGGCCAGCAGAGCGCGCCGGGACGGACAAAAGGGGGCGCGGCTGCGCCCAGCGGCATGCGCCTGCGGGAAAGAATGAGGAAGCGCAGCACTCGCTCCAGCAGGGTGGACTTGCTGCGCGTGGGCCGGCCGCGGCGCACACGCGTCTCCAGCACACGCGACGAGGTGCGCAGAGCCAGCACCAGATGCTCCATGAGCTGCTGCGCGCTCCACTGGCGGTCGTCGTCGTGGGGATGAAGCTGGCACCACGAACTGGGGCAATTCGCCAGCTGGGCGCGGAATACATCGCAGATCTGCTGAAGTTCGGGATCCATAAAATGAGAACCCGGCACCTTTCGGGGGAAAAAGGAGGTACAGAAGAGCAAGTTCCGTGGGCAAACTATATCACCGCGCGGCGGGGTAAAGCGGAAGAAACCTGAGCAGAGGAAGCTATTTAGACGAAAGCGCCTGGTGATCCGGGCCGGAGCCGGCGATCAGGGCCGAGCGCCCATCTCCTTGAGGGCTTTGCGGCAGTCCTTGGCGTGCTGGCCCCTGGGGATCGCGCTGAGATAGAGCTGAAAGTTCCGGATGGCGACTTTGCGGTAGCCCAGTTGGCGGGCGGACTCGGCTAATCCGTAGACGGCCTCGGCATCGCCGGGATCGACCTGCGTGGCCTCGAGGAAGCGGCTGTACGCGCCCTTCCAGTCACCGGACTGCAGGTAAAACGTGCCGACCTTCGTATCCTGGAGGCCGAGGGAGGGGTTGAGGGCCGAACCGGGCGCGAACTGCTTGTCCTCGGTTGTGGTCAGATTGAGGCCTTTGACGGCCGAGCTGCTGGAATCCTGCGAGCTATTGGAACCCTGGTTGTCAGGGGCGGGATTCTGACGCTGCTGGTCCTCTTTGGCGGCCTTCTCGGATTCAGCCTCGGGAAAGGGATTCTGATCGGCTGTCGAAGTTCCCTGCTTCGGTTGGGAGCTGGGCGCAGCTTGCGGCGCGGGCGCGGAGGGCGGATTCTGCCGCCGGGCCTGCTGAGCTTGCTGCGCGGCCTTCTCGGATTGCGCCTCCGGGAAGGGATTCTGCTGCTGGGCGGAGTCTTTTTTGCCGGCGTTGTCCTTCTTGTCCTGCTTTTTCTGCTGCGTGGCTGACGACGAGGGCGACTGCGCGGAGCTGGAATTCTGCGGCTGAGCAGCCAGAGGCAGCGCCAGAAACAGCGCGGTTGCGGCAGGCAGGACAATCGTCAGGACGGGATGAAGCCGGAGACGCAGCATTTCTTCTTCAGTTTAGTCTCTCACCGGCGTTGCCGACCCGCGGGGGATGAAACGGGTATCGTGGTTAATTTAGATTGGTCTTGCGTCATCGGCACAGAGGTCGGTTTTTCCCTGGTGCGTGTGAGCCCGTTGTTTAGT